>Ga0208220_1001101_pt1 | contig 11495 bp, 10 predicted proteins | sample NGESurdeep092012_9_FD_184484 | JGI IMG/M metagenome (GOLD analysis project Ga0208220, IMG submission 184484) | Arctic peat soil microbial communities from Barrow, Alaska - NGEE Surface sample F53-1 deep-092012 (SPAdes) | ecosystem: Environmental > Terrestrial > Soil > Wetlands > Peat ... | reverse complement strand
CGGTGGCGGAAGTGGCTATCAGGCCGCCCTACTGCCGAGAGGCAGCGTCGCGACGCTCGGATACGCAAATAACATCACTTTCTTCATCCAGGGCATCGCTTACGTGTCGCTCAGCACGGCCGTGCTCCCATTTTTCTCTCAGATGATCGCACGGAACGACTGGGCTGCCATTTCCCATACACTTCGCACGTGGTCCTCGCTGATCCTCATAGTCACTATCCCCGTGACGATCGCACTGCTGTTAGGTTCCGGATTCGTGGTTCGCGTCGCTTACCAGCGAGGTTCGTTCTCCAGCGCGGATACGCTTGCGGTCGCCCGGGTCCTGCGATTCTATCTTTTGCAAATACCGTTTTACGTCATGGCGTCTCTCGTCGTTCGCGTGATCTCGTCGATGCGGGCTAATGTTGTGCTGATGTGGGTGACTCTGGGCAACCTCATCCTGAAGTTTGGCCTGAATTTCTTGCTGCTGCGGTATATGGGCGTGAGCGGCATAGCGCTCGCGACCTAGGTCATGTACTGCTGCTCTTTGCTTGCCTGCACTTTAACACTGCGAAATATGCTCGCATCTCGAAGGTCTGTCGCTTATCAATCTGGGCTGGTGCTGAACGCCCGCCACTGCATGGAGAACACACAATGAATACAGAACACACAATGAATACTGCTGACCAAACCAGGATTTGGAACTATTTTCAGGGCGAAGGCTCTGTCAATTTTGATTTTGAGGGCGCCGCAACGCGGCTATCCTATCTGCTACGGAAAGCGAAACGACTCACCGGGGGCCGCGCAATATCGGTCCTGAATATCGGTGTAGGCAACGGCTTCCTTGAATGTGAATGCGCCGCCCAAGGATGGGACGTGAATGGAGTGGACCCGTCCCAGGTCGCTGTTGACGGGTTGCAACGCAAGGGGATTTCCGCCATTGTTGGCACGATCGAGGACTTGCCCTATCCGGACGAGCGGTTCGATGTCGTCTTCTGCTCAGAAGTGTTCGAGCATCTCACACCCGATCAGTTTGCGATCGGTCTCGCTCAGATCCGGAGAGTCCTGAAGTCAGGTGGCATGCTCATCGGAACCGTTCCTTTCGAGGAGGACATGAGCAAGTATCGAACGGTGTGCCCGAGCTGCGGTCTCGTCTTTCATCGCTGGTGTCACCACCAGTCGTTTACCATCGACCGAATGCGAAGTGTTCTGAATGGTATGAATTTCTCGGTTTTGTACGCTCGCCAGCGGGTTTTCACTCATCTGCGGCGAGGATCGTTACGGGACCGCGCCATTGAGCTGGCGCGCTGGATTGCCGGGAAATTCATCCCACGGCGGATGAGCTCGAATCTTTGTTTCGTCGCTCGAAAGTCGAGTACCTGAGATGCTGGACTCGGTCATCAATTGGAGAAAGCGCATGCAGACATCGACTTCTACTATAGACACTCCATCTGTGGGGGCAGGTTATCTCGAGCGCTTGCGTGAGGCTGAACTGATGATGGTCCAAAACCGGATCGGCTCGCGAGCGAGAGTTCTCGAAATCGGTGGCGGAAGTGGCTATCAGGCCGCCAGGCTCGCGGAATCCGGACACGATGTGGTCTCCATTGATATTTCGAACCGAAAACCGAGACCAGTGCAGTTTTTTCCCGTGCGCGATTATGACGGCGTCCATATCCCTGCCGCCGACGCAACATTTGACGTCATTTTTTCCTCGAATGTCATGGAACATGTCGAGAAGCTGCCCGAGTTGCTGGCTGAGATGAAGCGAGTCATCGCACCTGGGGGACATATCATCCATGTTGTCCCCAGCGCGTCATGGCGGTTCTGGACCAGCTTGGCCCTCTACGCTCACGCTATTAGAAAAGTCCTCGGCGTAAAGACGAATACTCCTGGGGAGACCAGCTCGCTTACGGTGGCAGAGGCAGTAAAGAAGAAGGGTTTGGGACGACTTCTGCGGGATTTGATTTGGCAGCCGCATGGGGTATATCCGAACTCTTTAGCTGAGTTGTATTATTTCAGCCGAGCGCGCTGGAAACGTACATTCCGGCGGAATGGCTTCGAAATCGTGGAAGTTGCGGCGAATCGGCTATTTTATTCCGGTTGTTGGCTTTTCCCCTCCGTTCCGATCGGCGTGCGGCGCCGTTTGTCGGGTGTCCTTGGCTCATCGTGCCACATATTCGTGCTGAAGTCGCGCTAGAATCCATCAGCGGGTGAAATGAAGGTTCTGTCTCAAATTCTAGTAAGCGGGCGGCGGCGCTGGATCTGTCGTTACGCACGTCTGCCCGCGCTTGAGCGGGAATTCGGATTCCATTCAGCTACTCCGATTGAGCAGGGACTTCCAAGGTTCATGGAATGCTGTCAGAGTTATTACCGCGCATGAGCACGCACGTCGCTCCGGGTACGCATCTCTCACCGAGTAACGGCGACACACCGCCTATCCGGGTAACTCATTTGATTAATGGTCTCCACACGGGAGGGGCGGAGATGATGCTTTACAAGCTTCTTTCCCGCCTAGATCGGAGCCGCATCGACAGCAATGTAATCACGTTGACAACCAGCGGCCCGGTTGGAGAACGGATACGTGGATTGGGATATGAAGTCAGTGAGATCGGCATGGCTCGCGGGCGACTAAATCCCGTGGCGTTGCTGCGGCTAGCCCGGAGGCTTCGCGGCCAACGTCCGGACGTACTGCAGACCTGGATGACGCATAGCGATCTAGCCGGCGGTTTGGCGGCAAGGCTGGCGCACAATATTCCAGTAGTGTGGAATATACAGCACAGCAATTTTGACCCCGCAGCAACGAACCGGCTGACGCTTTGGGCCGTGCGCGCGTGCGCTTTGTTATCGTCCACCCTGCCCTCGGCAATCGTTTCCTGTTCCCACGAAGGGCTCCGGGTCCATGCTGAACTGGGTTACCGGCGCGAGAAGATGCTAGTCATTCCGAACGGTTTCGATACGGATTCGTTTCATTCCGACCAGCAGGCACGAGACTCTGTGAGACGGGAACTTGGCCTTGCTGATGATCAGTTCCTGGTGGGCGCAGTGAGTCGGTTTCATCCTCAGAAAGATCACGCCTGCTTCATCAAAGCCGCCGCAATCGTCTGCCAAACAATGCCACGCACACGCTTCGTCCTGTGCGGCGATGGAATCTCCTGGTCAAACCCGGAGCTTGCGTCGTGGTTGGGTGCGGCGAATCTTCGGGATTCAGTCTTTCTGCTTGGGCGCAGAACGGATACTCCCGCGATCATGGCCGCACTCGATATTTTCGTATCCTCCTCTTCGTTCGGCGAGGGGTTTCCCAACGTGGTGGGGGAGGCGATGTCATGTGCCGTGCCGTGCGTGGTAACTCAAGTCGGTGACTCCGCCATAGCTGTTGGAGAGACAGGTCGGGTTGTGCCTCCCCGAGACCCCGCCGCGCTTGCCCATGAGATTGCCGCGCTCCTGAAAGCGTCGGCGATAGAGCGGCTCAATCTAGGTCAGGCGGCGCGGCGGCGCATCATCGACAATTTCGGCTTGGACGCAATCGTAACACAGTACGCAAACCTTTACATGAAATTGGCAGGCCGATCTGCTCCAATACAACCGCCCAGATCATGACCGGTTCGATCGCTCCTTCTTCGAATGCCCCGAATTCCAACTTGGTCGATGTCACGGCCCCGAAATTCTTACAGATTCCTATCCTTATGCCTGAGCCAGCATCCAAACTCGCGCGCGCTGGCGGAACTGTGCGCGGCTCACCGCGACGGCGAACCGGACTACTGGGAAGCTCTCATCCAAACCGCCAGCGAAGAAAACATCCTACCAGCCTTGTACGGCCGAATCCAGAAGCTTAAGCTCGCGGCCGATTTACCTCGAGACGTATCGGAGTTCTTTTCAACTGTCCAGAAATTGAATTTAGATCGCAATCGACTCGCCCTCGCCGAAGCCGCCTCCATCACGAAGATCCTTAACAGCGTAGAGATCGAACCGGTTGTGCTGAAGGGGATCGCTTACCTTTTGACGGGCACGTACGGCGACGTCGCGAGCCGATATCTAATCGATATCGATCTCCTCGTGCCGCAATCGCAGCTCCCGGTCGCCGTCGAGGCGCTCAGATTCCGTGGGTATGCGCCGGCCGATCCCGATGCCCCTCCAATTTGGCACCATCACCACCCTCTCCTTTTAAGCCCTAAAAACGTTGGAGTCGAACTGCATTACTGCCTCGGTTTGGGAATGTGTAAGTCTCTTCTTTCCGGTGAGGAGATGATCAGACGTTCAAGTCTTCAGGAACGGGAAGGAGCGCGATTTCGAGTGCCTTCTCCAGAAGATCTGATCACACATCACATCATGCATTCGCAAATCCAGGATCGGTATTTCCAAAGTGTCTGGCCGGCTCTTCGCAACATGTATGACCTGGCGTTACTGGCCGAGCATTTCAAGCCTACTCTGGACTGGAGTGTAGTAGAAAACCGGTTTCGCCGACATAGACGATACGGTGTGCTGGCGATGTATCTCTTGCTAGTCGCAAGCGTTCTCGAGATGGATCGTCCCTTCCCGATCAGACTGGATGGCATGAACCGAGTACGCTGGTTTCACAGGAGAGTGTTACGGACTTTCCCGGCACTCCGGCGCATCGATCCATTTTATATCCTGTCGTCGACAATCACCCACCGGGCTCACTTGATTAGGGATTTTCAGAGGGCCGCGGGGGGATGGGGACACCTGCTGAGCATACTTTTCCGTATGCGATTCTATCGTTCTGTTGTGAGATACGGAGTCCGTCGGGCAGCATGCGACGCCCTCGATTGGCCAAGCTCCGCCAAATTGTAAGCGACCCTTAGGGCTGTTACAACGTTTTACTGAGTGGGTCGGTTGCACCAGGGTCCGCGGCCTGCTCAGCCAGCAATAGGGATTTTTCGGAACGGAAATCATCGATTGAATAAGATTCGAAGTTTCTGCGTCATCGGCGGCGGGATTATCGGCTTAGCTACCGCTTATCGTATCGCTGAGCTGTTGCCGGACTCAGAGGTTACGGTCCTTGAAAAAGAGAGCCTAGTTGGTACTCATCAAAGCGGGAACAATAGCGGTGTACTTCACGCAGGGATCTACTACAAGCCTGGATCTCTCAAAGCACGACTCGCCGTTCGCGGTATCGAACAGATGACGGCGTTTTGCGCGGAGAACGGGATTTCACACGAGATATGCGGAAAGATCATCGTTGCTACCGATCCTGAGGAACAATCGAGGCTACAGGCCTTGCTCAAGCGTGGACAGCAGAATGGGTTAAAGAACTTGAAAATGCTGCGCTTTGAAGAGATACGGGAAATAGAGCCACATGCGGGCGGCATAGCGGCGCTTCACGTGCCACAGGAAGGCATTGTCGATTATAAACATGTCTGCGCCGTTCTTCAACAGAGAATTCGCGGCCGTGTGGTAACCGATGCACGCGTCTACGGCTTAAGGCAGACCGGCAATGGTTGGATAGCTCTTACAAGCCGCGGTGACTTCGAAGCGCAGTTTCTTATCAACTGCGCAGGCTTGCAGTGTGATCGCGTGGCAAAGATGGCCGGGGAAAAGCCTTCTTGTAGAATCGTGCCGTTTCGCGGCGAGTACTACAAGCTCCGCTCACGCCGACAGCATCTGGTCCGTAACCTTATCTATCCGGTTCCGGATCCGAAGTTTCCTTTCCTCGGCGTTCATTTTACCCGGCTTATTCATGGCGGTGTCGAAGCAGGTCCTAACGCGGTCCTCGCCCTCTCTCGCGAGGGGTATCACAAATCGGACGTGAACCTCGCGGACGTGTACGCGCTGGCGTATCCAGGATTGTGGCGCTTTGTCCTTCGTTATCCCCGGATGTGCTTCGACGAACTGCGTCGATCATTCAGCAAGCGTCTGTTCTGCGCCGCGTTGCGCAAGCTCGTGCCCGATCTCCAGGAAAGTGACCTTGAGCCGGGAGGAGTCGGCGTGAGAGCACAGGCGCTAACACCTGATGGAAATCTCGTGCAGGACTTCTCCATTCTTCAACGGCCCCAATGCTTACACCTATTGAACGCCCCAAGCCCTGGGGCAACGGCATCGCTCGCAATTGCGGAGGAGATCGTGAACCGCATTGTAGCTTCGGAAGACCTAAGCCACACGGCTTGATGAAGGCGTCCGTTGTGGGTAAATAGAAAGGAAAACAAAGAGTGGAGAACGATAGGTTCAGCGGAGAGATAAACCAGCGATTTACGGGGCCATTTTGCACAATTACAAAATGCCGCGAAAATGCGGACTACAAGTTAGCACGCAACAACAGGCGGTCACAGCGAACATACCTGGAACCCATCCCGATATGAGGACGAGGAGCTCACACGCCTGCCTACGCGATATGTTCAGAGGTTTAAATGGAGCAGCCCTTGGCCGGTGATTATTTCCACAAGGCAAGAAACCGAGAAACAACTCCGAAATTCGCTTTCGGTCGTATCGAGTCTCCCCAAAGCACCGCGCTCGGGTTTTCATTGAAGATCGCATTTGCCCGCAACTCGCCGAATCGAGAAGCCACATATTTATATGCGGGCGCAAGGTTGGGCGTGCGGTCAGAGCAGTCATGGGCATCGCTAGCGACAAAATGCACAAGTCCGCTTTTCATAAACCTCTTGGCTGCGAGCTTGGCGGCAGGACCGAACCGCCCAAGAAAGGATTGACCTGTGACTTGCACAAAGCAGCCGTCGCGGACCCATTGTTGCAGGTCGCGCAGGTTAGATTGAAACGCAAGAATTCTTTCCGGGTGAGTAATTATTGGAGTGATACGGGCATCAATTAACTGCTTCAAACCTCTCCACATATTCGAAGTCGCTCCAAAATCGGACAGCTCAACCATCAGGTATCGCCCCTGATTGATGGTATATTTATCCGGATTGCGGAGCGCATCAGTCAAGTTCTCGTAATTTAGGTGAAAATCACAGCCTAAATGAAGATTGATGGCTGCATGATTCTTGTCGCACAAATCGCGGAACGATGCTCTCACACGCTGATCGTCAAACGGGAATTCAGTACTAGCATGTGGTGTAACGACAATATCCGTCGTTCCAGACCTTGCGGCCAAGTCCAGCATTTGCAGACTCTCCTCAACCGTACGTGCTCCATCGTCGAGGCCGGGGAGTATATGGCTGTGAATATCAATCATGTATGGGGCGTGAGGTGCGATCGGCAAAGCAAGAACTCAGCGTTAGAGCTTGATGATTCGAGCGGTTCAGCGATTCCAGGAAAGAGCATAACTGCGTTACGGCCTTCCGGCTGCACATTTGATCTCAATTTAGCCGATAACGGTCAATGAGGCAGCGACTCTACATTATTCTACAATCGTCCCTCCAAATTGAGACCGTCGCGTTAAACTGGTCTTTCCCGACCATGAAACTGGTCCGAAGTTAAGTTGGAATTGAGTTGATCGGCCCTGGAACTCATGAGGGCTTCGGGAACCGGGTTGAGGGGCGTTTGAGCGGAGCGAATGCCACCTCTTGCTATATTGTGCAGCAAACGAAGCCGAGGCCGATCGCCACGGGCACCGTATGGGTCTCGGTGATTGTATCCTCATGCCAGGTGTTGAGCTTCGACGGCGCGTCGGCGAGGAAAAAGATTTCCGCGCATCGCGCAAGCGGGCCGTGGACGTTTTACGATGTATCCATTCTCAATGGGCCGGTCGGGTCGAATGAAGTGGAGCTTGACGCCTTCCTCCACTGCCCAGGCGTCCAGTGCTTTCCGAACGAACTCATTTCCGCTGGGGTGGTGATCGATTCGGGCTTGCTGGATCGCCTCATAGACGGCAAACCACGACTTTGGCGTCCCTCATGCGCGGTCTGCGACCAACGCCAAGCACTGAACTGGTCATCGATTCTTAATGCGCGAAAGCGTTGTCCGTCCTGCGCTCGTTCGCGATTCTACCCATCCGCCGGCAGATCTCTTTCGTCGCTTCGCCGCGTTCTTGCGCTGTCAGTGCTGCCACAGTCTGCTCTGCTCTACGGTATGTCCTCTCGGCATCTCAGGTCCTTCTTTTTTGACCTTCGTCAAGGCCTCTTGTCACTAAACGTAGCGTCATAAGTAATTGCGCATAATAAGGGAAAAACATGCTTTGATGAGAGCAGAAGGCTCTTACCATGGCTGATGCGGGGTCAATCGTTCTCGGATTGCAAGACGAGATTCGCCGTTCCGAAGAGTCCCGCTACGATCATCGTCTGCATGGAATTCTGCTGGTGGCGCAGGGACTGACCTCCCCGGAAGTAGCAGGCTTGCTCGGTGACGCACCGCGCACGGTGGAGTATTGGGTGCGGGGCTTCGAGGAGAGGGGTCTGGCCGGACTGCTGGAGGGCGAACGATCGGGGCGACCGAGACGACTGACCGAAAAGCAACTGCAAGCGGTCAATAGGGTACTTCGCCAGGCACCGTGTGAGGGAGTGAGCGGGAACATTTGGGACGGGAAAACGCTAAGCGCATGGATTGAGCAGCAGCACGGGATCAAATTGGGCGTGCGCCAGTGCCTGTTCCGTCAACTGGGTTTCCGATTGCGCAAGCCGCGCCCCGCCATCGCTCAAGCCAATCCGGAATGGCAGCGGGCGCATAAAAAAACTCCAGCAACTCATGAAGGACGGCCACGTCGATCTGTGGTCCACCGAAGAAGTGCACTTTCAACAGCACGGTTCGCGCTGCCGAATGTGGATTCCGCCGGAAATCAAAGACCCTGTTTTGCTACATGCGCCGACAAGCAAGAGCGTGGGGTATTTCGGCGCGGTTCGCTTATCCGATGGCCGGTTCGTATTCCGCCGCGAGGAGGACAAATTCAATGGCGACACCTTTTTCCGTTTCCTCCGCGTACTCCGCCGCACCAGCATCCGAACGGGTCGCCGCGTCATTGTCATTACCGATAACGCCAAATATCACCATGCCCGCTTGCACAAGAGCTGGCGGGAGAAGCAAGCGCCTCGCTTTGCTCTGGACTTCCTGCCGCCCTACAGCCCGGAGTTGAATCCGATCGAGCGAGTCTGGAAACTGACACGCCGCTTATGCCTGCACAATCGGTATTTCGAGAAACTCGATGGAGTCACCACCGCTGTCGAAAGTCAGTTCGTAACCTGGACAAAGGGTGGGCGACATAGAAGTGGAAGTCAAGCCGCGCGGCGGCTCTCCCAATAATCCTCGAAGCGGCCGTTGAGGTGACAACATCGCAGAGCGATGATCGAGTTGGCACCACGGACGGTCCAGAACATGCCGGATTGTTTCAGGCGGGAACCGATGACAGTCTTGCAGCCGGCCTCGATCACACCGGAGCCGACGAACCAATGCTGACGGCGGAACTTTGGGTATCGCAGATAGATGCGCTTTCCAAACTCTTCGGCCGTCTCGATGGCTCCCGTATAGGTAGTCGAATCCGGATCGCGAATCGCAAAGCCTTCTTTATCCCACGCAGTCTGGGTGAAGACACATCCCAGTTTGACCTCACGCGTGTGGGCCGGCTGGCCGTCGGTTTTGTCTTTGCGTCCCTCGGTTTCTTTCTTCACCACCGGTACTCCGGTCCCGTTCATTTGCACATATAAAATCGGGATTGGCTCACCGATGATGACGGGCAGGTCCAATTGGACAGCTTTGCGGATTTCGTGCTGCTCGCCTTCCGCGATGCCGGCGCCAATGGCCTCCGCCGTACGCTCTACCGACTTGGCCGTCACTTCCAGACCGGCCAGAACCTTCATCTGCTCGCGTCCGTGATCGAAGGGAGCCTCCTGGCCCACTATGGCCTGCATGCGGCGCACGCCCGGAGAGTAGTCGCGGTTTTCGACATCGAGTTGGCGATCGACGGGGAACTGGCCGTGGTGACAGTACGGACACAGATACCAGGGGCGCGACAGTTCCACCTCGCCCAGCGCTGTGAGAAGCCGTCGCGAGCGCAGTTCGCGGTAGCGTGCCTGATGGCCGCACGGGCATGTAATGTTGCGCTGTTCGGCAGCAGGCTCGGGAAATTGCAACAACTGACTGAGCGCCGCCGCCCCGGCCTGATGCAGGACGGCGCGGAAGCCCATCTCCACCGCCTCCAGATCTATGCCGCCGGTCTGCTTCCGCTCGGCGAAGATGCGGCCTAACAGCGTGGTTACTTCGCGCGCGATCTCCGCATGGATCGCTTCGGCGGTTTTTTTCCTGCGGTGTGAGCGTATCCTCCACCGGCCGGGCGCGGCAGATCTTTTCATTGACCTCGACGAAGGATCGCTCCAACTGCCGATAGTGGCGAAAGGCCTCGATCTCCTGCTCGGCTTTGCGCTGCTCCGCAGGCGTTGTGAAGCTCTCGCTGACGGTCTTGCCATTTACCTTATGGGTCAACCGAGGATGGGGACGATGACCTGGATCGTCGGGACCGTGACAATGGCAACCCGGATTACCGCAGCGACCACCCGTACCGGTAATCGACCCGGCACGAAAATCTTCCAGCTCAGAAATCTGCCGCAGGACTGTGGCCCGTTGTTGTTCCAGATCGGCGAGCGCCTCGGGCATGGGGTGCCCCCATAACCGAGCGTATCGTATACGCTCGGTTATCTGGCTCAAAAAAAGAAACCTGCCGATTCCTCATTCTCATGTCGCACACCCCTGGACAAAACGCGACAACACTGCGTCGGTTATGCGCAATTACTTAAGACGCTATGTTTAACTCTTTCCACTTTCCACTCTCAGGTGGACAGTTTTTGAGTGTTAGGTCACATTTCGACATAGAGGACAGGATCTCGCGCCTGCGATTGTCGACAGATCGAATTGGACAGCACACCGGTTTTCAGTTCGCTCGCGGAGCGCAATATTGCTGTCGATAGCTTGGGCCCTCCGTCGAGGTCCGCGATCGCCTCCGACAAGGCCATTTGTTCGGGGCCAAGTTAAACTAAGCACTGCTGCTTGCTACCGCAATCATGCGGAACAACCTGGGCAAATATTCGAAGAGATCAAATTTCCTGCAGGGCCGACTCGGTGCCTATCAAAAATGAGAGGGCGGAAAACCTGGGAGCGCGGCGGCCCGGGTGTGGTCCTCTGAAGGAAGGCAGAAGGGCAGCGAAATTCCGGGAACGGTCTGCGAAGACGAGATCCTTTTCGCATCGCGGCGCTTGGGGCGGGCAAGAAGGTGAGGGAGATCTGCTGCGAGAGGCGGTGTCGCAACAAGCATTTTACAGTCGAAAAACGACAATACGCCAGTTGAGCTTGAGAGAGTTAGGGAGCTTCGCCGATTGGGAAAGGAAAGGGGACTGAAGACATTTGTAGCGGACCTCACTTTACATAAGCACATTCTGCGAGTGCTGTCCAAAAGGTCGAGGCCTCTGGAACCAACGGGACGTTCGTGGAATCCCCCCCCAAACGGTTTCGCGGTTCCGGTGAATTATAGAGTCGCGAGCCATGGACACTGGTTTAAAACGTCGGTTGCAATTACTAGTGGACTGTCCCAGTGATACATAAAGTGCGAGGGCGGCGTCTTATGAGCGCCGAACGGCTCGGATTTGAATACTACCGGCATGGGACGCTGTCGCTGTATGCGGCGC
>Ga0208220_1001098_pt1 | contig 11511 bp, 7 predicted proteins | sample NGESurdeep092012_9_FD_184484 | JGI IMG/M metagenome (GOLD analysis project Ga0208220, IMG submission 184484) | Arctic peat soil microbial communities from Barrow, Alaska - NGEE Surface sample F53-1 deep-092012 (SPAdes) | ecosystem: Environmental > Terrestrial > Soil > Wetlands > Peat ... | reverse complement strand
ATGTTCTGGACGGTGGTCGGCTTCGCCTGCTTGATTCTCGATCGAGATCAGGTGCGCGGCCGGCTCGCCGACCGCGCCACCAACAACACGAACGGAAGCACGAGCAAGTACGGCCCGCACACCGGCATACGTTGGTGGTTACTTGCGTGCGGCGTGGCCGTCGGCTGCGCATGTGCGACCAAGTGGGACGGCGCCTATCTCATCCCGTCGTTCGGCCTGCTCGCGTTCTTCTGGACGATGGGCGCGCGTCGAGCAATCGGTGTCGAAAAGCCTTTCCGGGCAACACTGGTGCGCGATGCGCTCCCAAGTGTGAGCTGGATGGTCGCCGTCCCCGTGGTGGTGTACACAGCATCGTGGACCGGCTGGTTCCTGAACGGACCGAAGTACGCCTACGACCGCGAGTGGGCGAAAGGAAGAGGCACCGACTTCGGCTTCATCCCCGCCTCACTGAGAAGTCTTTGGCACTACCACGCGGAGGCGTTGCAGTTCCACGAGCACCTCGACTCGTATCACGCGTACCGCGACAACGCGTGGGGTTGGCTATTCGACGCGCGCCCCGTGCTGTACTACGCGAAGTATCCGCATCCGCCTGCCGCCGGCTGTCACACCGGCGGGCTCGGCTGCGCGCGGATGATTTACAACCTCGGCACGCCAGCGATCTGGTGGGTGTCGATCCCGGTCATGTGCTTCATGGTCTACGTGATCACGAAGCGCGACTGGCGCGGCGGCGCACTACTGCTGCCGTTCCTTTGTTCGTATCTGCCATGGCTGCACCAGTTCAAGCGCACGATGTTCTCATTTTACGTGCTGCCACTACTGCCGTTTCTGAGCATCGCAATCGCCGTCACGATCGGCTACATGATGGGCCCGGCGACTGCGTCGATACGAAGACGACGAACGGGCACCATCGTCGGTGGCTCGTACGTCCTCATCGTGGCCATCATGTTCTTCTACTTCTGGCCGATCCTCAGCGCGCGAACCGTGCCATTCGTGGGTGGCTGGGTCGACCGCATGTGGTTCCACAGCTGGATCGAAGAAAAGGGCTCATAGCCGCAAGGCTCAGCGAGGCAGGTAGTTCTGACCCGCCGCCCGGCCAGCACGCCGTGCACGGTCGTGATGGGTGACACAGGCGGGTACTGCGGGTCCCGGGGCAGGTGCACCACTCGCGGCGTGTGTATGTAAAGGCTTTCGACCTTGGGCGTGGGCGTCGGCTTCGGCTTCGGTGTGTGCGTCGGCTTCGGCTTCGGCTTGACCTTGTGCTTCGCCTTCGGCGTGGGCTTGACGGCCGGCTTTGGCTTCGGACTCGGCGACGCAGTGGCGACGGGTTTCGTTGACGTCGCGCCAGCTACTGCGTGCTTGGTCGGCTTTGGTGTTGGTGACGGTGTTGGTGTTGGCGACGCAGTGCCGGGAATCGCCAGCAGGAACGGACCTAGTGCAGGTTCGGCAGTGGCCGAATTCCGAAACGCGCTTAGACCATTCCAACTCAGTGCTATGCGGTGAATGCGACAACACTGACCGCGAAAGCGGCGAACGCCAGCGTCGACCGACGAGACCATCTCAAGCCGAAATCGCTGAACACCCGCACAAGGTATTGGAAATCTGCAGCAATGCAAGTCGCACGGCGATTGGTCGTATCTGCCGCGCTTGCACCATTTCGACCCACGATTTCGTCTATATATGGACGATCCTCAGTGTCCGGGCGGTCGCTGGTGTTGATGACCGGGTGGATCCAGCGGCAGACAAACGAACAAGATGCAGATCGTGCCACCGCCGACATTCACCGGCGGGGGGTTCCATGGGAACGGTGCACCCCAATGCGGAGGGGACGGCGAGGGGCTGGGGCTAGGAGTAACGGGGACGACGGTCGGTGGAGTCGGTGTCGGCGTGGTCTTGGGCGGCACCACTGGCGCGACCTTCGGTGGCCCGGTGTGAGTCGACCCGGTGTGAGTCGACCCCGGGTGAGTCGGCCGCGGCTTCGTTGACGTGGTCGAAAGCACAACAGGCTTTGGCTTCTTACTCGGCTTCGGCTTCGGACTCGCCTTCGTGGTCGCCTTGGGGGTTGCCTTCGGAGTCGCTTTCGCCTTCGGGCTGGGAGTCGCCTTCGGCTTCAACGTCGGCTGCGGCGTTAGGGCCGGCGCGCTTGCCGCTGCTGACCGGGGAGTCTCGACATCTGTCGGTGATGGAGTCGCAGTGTGAGTTGCGTGCGGAACTGCCTGCAGCGTTGGTGTTGGCGTCGCGCTGCCGGGAATCGCCAGCAGATACGGAGCAACCGCAGGATCGGCACTGGCCGAATTCCTGAACCCGCTAAGACCAGACCAACTGAGTGCGAATGCGGTGAATGCGACAACAACGACGGCGAAAGCGACGAAAAGTAACGTCGAGCGGCGAGGCCAGCTGCTGTCGTACTCCTTGAACACCGCCACAGGCTAATTCAAATCTCGAGGGATGCAAGTCTGGTAGCGCTGTCGGCCGCAAAAAAATGAAGCGGTGCCCGACCCGCGACATTAAGCGGTGCCCGACCCTACGGGGGAGGAGGGCCGGGCACCGCTGGGCGATCGTAACGGTCGCTCGCCATCGCGTTCAATGGTCACTACCGACGCAATATGTGAAAAGAAACTCAGATCGCGCCCTTGCGTGCCGCGACACTGACGAGCGTCCGGGCCAGGATCGACACATCCATGCTGAGGCTCCAGTTCTCGACGTAGTACACGTCGAGCTTCACCCGCTCCTCGTATGTCGTCGAGCTGCGGCCATAGACCTGCCACAAGCCGGTGATGCCTGGCTTCAAAGCGAGGAAGCTAGACGCCTGCGTTCCATAGCGATCAAGCTCCTGCTGCGTGATCGGCCGCGGCCCGACGAGACTCAGGTGGCCGCTCAACGCATTGAACAGTTGTGGAAGCTCGTCGAGACTCGTCCTGCGCAGGAACGCACCGAGTCTTGACACACGCGGATCGTCCGGCACCTTCTGGTTCATCTGGAACTCGGGGACGAGCTCTGCCCGGCCCATCGCGATGAAGGCGTCCTCAGGCGTCTTGAACTCTCGATCCGGCCCGGTGCAGTACTTCCAGATCATTCCGCGGAACTTGACGACCTCGATCTGCCGACCGCCGTATCCGATCCGCTGCTGGAAATAGAAGATCGGTGCGCCGGGCTCGGCGACCTTCTGCGCGATCGCAATTCCGACCAGCAGCGGCGAGAACACCAAGATCAACAGGATCGAGCCCAGGACGTCGAACATTCGCTTGCCGACCGCGCCCCAGCCCTCGAGCGACGTCAGCCGGACCTCCATCACCGGCAACCCGTCGAGGGTGGTCATCCGCGAGGCCGCGGCGTACATGTCGTACTTGTCAGGAACGAAGCGGTAACTCACGCCTGCAGCATTCGCGTAATCCATCAGGCGGGTCGCCTCCGCCGGCGACACGTTGACCTCCGCCTGCACAATCTCGTCGATGCGCCAACCGGGGAACGCCGCGACCGCGGACTCCAGCGTCGAGAACACGGGCGCCCCGCCGATCATGCGCAGTCGCTCATGCGACCGACCGACCGCGGCAATCAGTCGGTACCCGCTCTTGGGCTTGGTCAGCTCTCTTGCAATGCGGACGGCGAGTGGTCCGGTGCCGATGAGGATGACGTTGTGCAGGCCGCGGCCAGTGCCGAACATCGTGCGCATGACGCCACGGACGACCTGGCGCTCGAGGATGACGAGCGGAACACCTATGAGCAGAGCGAACAGCGGCACCGAATGGCTCGGGAAGAAAGCATTCTTGAAGCTGTAGTAGTCGACCGAGATCAGCAGCATGACGCCGCCCACCACAGCCGCGATGACCCGGCCGACCTCGCGGACGCGCCCGCCGTGCACCTGCACGTGGTAGAGGCCGCAGATCGCGAAGATCACCACCCACAGCGGACTCAGGGCGGCCATCATCGCGGTAAAGTGCGCGTCGCTGATCACATGAGCGAACGGCCGGCCTTCGCTGTCGCGTACCAGGCGGCCGAGTTCGAACGCTGAGGTCATCGCGATCGAGTCGAGAACCACGAGCATCGCGATGTGCAGCATCTCGCGACGTCGCGTGAACCTTGCCCACGGAATCCCGTGCATTACCCCCCCGAGCCTGCAACCGCAGAAGCGCAATCTGTGCCGCGTGCGTCCCCTGGCATCGACGGTTCGCCGTCGACCACCCCGAACGCTAGCGGCCGGGACAGCCCCCGGGGAAGAAGTTGGACAATTCCTCGACCCGTTACGCGGAATTTACCCGTCGACCGCCGCCTGCGGGTCGTCCAATTGGCCCAGATTGCCGCCGCACGTACGAGGTTCACCGCTGGGAGGCCTCGCCGTCCGACCATTGATGCTCAGCGCGCGTTCTTGCACGCGCGGAGCAACGACACCCCCAAGGCCGGACGTCGGTCTATGGAGTCGGGTGATATGCCGTCTCGAACGCTTTGGCGAGCGCGGCGTAACCCGCGTCGTTCGGAAGCGAGTGCGGCCCGATATCGACAGCCAACCCGAACAACGGTTCGCCGATGTCGAGATACTGACCGCCAGCCGCGGTGACTGCTGCCTTTACATCGGCTGCCACGAGCGCAAGTGTCGCGGGCGGTTTCGTCAACGGCCACACGGGACTCTCAGCGATGATGACGGCTTTGGGTAGCGCGGCGCGGAGGGCTTTGAACGTGGCCGTCACACCGGCCCTGATCGCCGTCGGACCGTTGGCGCTCTCGATGTCAAAGCGGCCACCAGCAACGATGACGATTGCCGGTGCCGTGGCGACAAGCGCGGCGACCCGCGCCGTATAGGGCGTGCCACCAGCGGTCCCACCATTTGAGTACCCGGTGCCCGCGACACCAAAGTTCTTCTCATCCCAGCCGTACTGTTCGGCGACCAGCGATGACCACCTCGTCGCCGGGGAGGTGGCTCCGGAGCCATCCGTGAAGTCGTCACCGAGGAACGCCACAACCGGCAGCGCGGGCGCGACGCTGACGCTCGCAACTGGGCTGGTGACGCCTGCGCTGGCAGGTGCAGCACTTGCCACGCTCGCGCTCGCGACAGGCGACGATGATGCAGACACGGCCGGCGGGAAACTCGGCGGCACGATCGCGACCGCGTTCGTGAGGCTCGAGTCGCGGTTGAGCGCCATGACCACCACCACCAATGCCGCCACGGCGAGCGCGGCGACGCTGGCGATCAACCCCCGCCTGTACATGGCCGACAGGATATGACCGCTGTCTACCTGTTGGGCGCGAGCGTCGGCTCGGCCAAGATCGCTTGCCCTGCGATCTCTTGAGCGACGTTCCAGTCAGCGAGCCAGCTGTCGAAGTCGTCGCTCGGCATCGGTCGGCTGAGATGGAACCCTTGCGCGGTCGTGCAGCCGAGCGCAACGAGTGCGGCATACGTTTCGACGTCCTCAATGCCTTCGGCGACGGAGTCCAGGCCAAGTCGGTGAGCGAGCTCTACGCCGGTGCGGACGATGATCGCGTCCTTCGGGTTCGTCACCATGTTCGTGACGAATGAACGGTCGATCTTGATCTCCTGCACCGGGAGGTCGCGCAGGAACGACAACGACGTATAGCCGGTACCGAAGTCATCGATCGACAGCCCGACGCCCAGCGTGTGCAGCCTGCCGATGATCGAACGGGCGCGGTCGGGGTCGGCGATGATCGCCGTCTCGGTGAGTTCGAGTTTGAGCAGGTGCGGCGGCAGACCGGTTGCCAGCAGCGTTGCGGCAACTGACTGCGGCAGCCCGGTGTCGAGCAGGCACCGCGCCGAGATATTCACCGAAACCACGAGCGGCAGCCCGGCGGTTTCCCACGCCTTGGCTTGCTCACAAGCGGCGCGCAGTACGAATCGGGTGAGCTCGTGGATGAACCCGCTACCTTCGGCGAGGGGCACGAATTCACCTGGCGGCAGCAGACCCTCGTCGGGGTGATTCCACCGCACCAGCGCCTCGGCGCCGACAACCGCGCCGCTGCCGATGTCGACCAGTGGTTGGAAGTTCAGGACCAACTCACCGTTGTCGACTGCGCCACGCAACTGCGACAGCAGCGTCAGCTTGCGCGGGTTGTGACCGTCGAGCGCACTGTCGTAGATCGCGAGATCCTCGTGCCGCGACTTCGCGAGATACATCGCGATATCGGCATGCTGCAGCAAGGCGTCGCCGGTGTCGCCATGCGCCGGCCACACCGCGATGCCCGCGCTGGCCTCGACGGCGAGCGACACGTCGTCCACCATGAATGGCTCGTGCAGAGCATCGAGAATCCGCCGGGTCAGATCCAACGCGGCGTGGATCGCCTCCTGGCCGGTCGCGTGCGATGGGAACAGCAACACGAACTCGTCGCCGCCCAACCTCGCCAGCACATCGACGTCCCGTAAGACAGCGCCGATGCGCGGACCGATCTGCTGCAACAAGTAATCGCCGTAACGGTGGCCGAGTGTGTCGTTGATGTCCTTGAACCGGTCGAGATCAAGCAGGACCACCGCCACCGAGCCCTGCGCCTCGCGGGCCTGCGCTAGTGCACTCTCGAGGAGCGTGGCGAAGAGCGCGCGGTTGGGCAGGCCGGTGAGTTCGTCGTGAGTCGCTTGATAGGCGTTCAGGTCGGATTGTGCGCGGTGCACCTTCGTCGATTGCCTGCGCAGGCGGCTGAACAGCAGGATCAGGACCGCACCGACTCCGACGGCCAGCGAGGTCGCCCACCGCGCGACACTCTCGACACTGAGCAGACGGCGGGTGGCCTTGGCGTCGACACCCCGATGCAGTGTGGCCTGGGTGTACACGATCGTCTGCATGGTGTTGAAGATCGGGTCGACGTAGTTGTGGTCGATGGTGGTCGCCGCAGTTGGATTGTGCTGGTCGGTCGCCGCGAACAGCAGGTCGGTCGCGATCAGGTAGGTGGCGTTGCGTTCGGTGACGTCAGCCGCGACCTTGCGGTCAGCCGCATCGCCGTCCCGACTGATGGTGGCCAACGCCGCGTCAAGGTCAGTCTTTGCCGCCAGGTGTTGTGCGCGAACGTCGGCGCTCGGCTCGATTCGGTACTTGCGTTCCAGGGACTCCTCAGCGCCGATGTCGAAGCGCGCGCTGTTGTAGGCGTCGTCGAGGCGGCTCGCTTGGGTCGCGGTAGAGGCGGCGTCGCTTGTTGCGAATGCCGACCAGGTGGCGACTCCAGAGAGCGCGAGAAGAGCGACCGCCAGGCACGCCGAGGCCACGAGCTGCACCAGATTGATGCCTGGCCGTTTCGTCGGAATCGCTGCTCCCTTGTCCCGGCCCTATCGGCCAGCAGGCCCCCGCTCTGAGAGATCGCTCTGAGCGCTGTCGCGGGCCGCAGCGCGCCGGGACTCACGGATTGCGCGAACGTGCGACCGGCCCAGCGCTGGATCAAGGGTCACGAAGCGGTAGGTGCTGCCGGGGGCGTCCATCGCACCGCGGATGATGGGCAGCGGTTCCGCTCGACTCGCGGACAGGTGCACGAACGTGCTGGTGACCAGCAACAGCAGAGCCGCCGTCCGCTCGTCTTGAGGCATCGCGACCGTTGGCCGGTGGCCGAAGACCGAGTCGGAGCCGGTACGAAAGCCGGTCAACGGATCCTCGCCGGGCCAGACCGGCGTCCAGATTGCCTCGAAGATCCCTGGTACGGCGTCGGCGTCCGACCGCGTCTCGGTTTCGCAGTCGTAGATGGTGGAGAGCGCATCAGCGCGAATGCGTTTGCTTGCCTCGAGCGCGAAGAGTTCCGACTGCGCGAAGAGCCTGCTGAAGGCGACCAGCGTCGGATCGTCGCTCGGTTCGAACACCGGCTCGCGGTGTTCTGTCAGCGCCTCCAGGCGATCGCGCAGGGACATGTGCTCATGCATGGCGCTCCTTCCTCACCGCCATACTCACCCATCCGCGCGGATAGCGGGACCGGGAGCCCGCCGCCGTCCGACACCACCCCGCCGTCCGACACCAGCCCGCCGTCCGACCTCGTGGGCGGCTCCGCGCTGGGCCAACGGCCTATCGCCGGCCTCAATGTCCGCGCGCCAACTGCCGACGACTAGAGAGACGTCGGGAGGGGTTCGTTGGCTATTAACGCGAACACCCCAGATTCGGCTGCCCCGGCCCAGGACGAGACTCGCTGGGAAAGCCGGCGCTTTGCCGCCTGGTCGTTGCGCGCCGGCATCGTCATCGCTCCTGTTATTGCGGCCATCGTCGTCATGGCGGTCGTCAGTCGCCTCGTGCCTCGACCAGGTTCCGGCTCTCTCGTGTTGGTGGTCGGCTGGTGGGCCCTGGTGCTGGCCAGTTCGCTGGTCGCGCTGTGGGCGGCCGACCGTGCCGCGCGCCGACTGACTCCTCTTGCCGCTCTGCTCGATCTCGCCGTGCTGTTCCCCGGCCGCGCGCCGACCCGATTCGCGATCGCCAGGAAGGCCGGCGACCTTCGGGCGCTGAAGTCCCTGTCGGAGAAGGGCAGTCCCCGCGAGCGGGGTGACCTCGCCACCGCTGCCGAACAGATCCTGGCCCTGGTCGGCTCGCTGCGTGCCCATGACCGGCACACCCGCGGCCACTCCGAGCGGGTGCGCGTCTACACCGACATGATCGCCGCCGAACTCCACTTACCCGCCGCCGGAGTCGACCGCCTGCGGTGGGCCGCGCTGTTGCACGACATCGGCAAGTTGCGGACCCCGACGTCGGTGCTGAACAAGCCGGCGAAGCTCTCGAAGTCAGAGTGGGAAGCAATACGTCGACACCCGGACGACGGGGCGGTACTCGCCGCGGATCTCTTGCCGTGGTTGGGTCCCTGGGGTCTCGCCATCGCCGAGCACCACGAGCACTTCGACGGCACCGGATATCCGCGCGGGCTGAGCGGAACGCACATCTCACTCGCCGGACGCATCGTTGCGGTGGCCGACTCGTTCGAAACGATGACAGCAGCGCGTCCGTATAAGAGAGCGCGTACCCGCGCTGCCGGACTCGAGGAGCTGGTGCGTTTCAGCGGCCGGCAATTCGATCCGGACGTCGTGCGGGCGCTGCTCGCGGTGTCTGCTCCGAAGCTCGCATGGGCGATGGGTCCCGCATCGTGGCTGACCGGGTTGCCGTTCATCGGATCCGCCCCATCTCTGACGGGTGCCGGCATGGCCGCACAGGCAGCGACCGGTGTTGCCGGCGTGGCAGCGGCCAGCGTCGCGGGCGTCGCGGTCGCGGCAGTACCCAACAACCCCGCGCCGACGCCGCAGCCGATCGCGCGGACGGCAACACCGGCCGTCGCTGTCGGATCACCTTCCGCTGCTCCTGCGCAGGCAGTGGCCAGTTCCCCCGCCGCCGGTCGCGTCAGCGCAATCCCCGCCCCGAATGCGCCCGTCGCTTCGAGATCTGCCGCCGCGACAGCTGCGACGGCCGTGCCGTCGCCCGCGGCAAAGACCGCCGCCGCCGGACCCGCACTCACGACCGCCGCCGGCACCCCCACCACCAAGCCTGCGCCGACTACACCCGCGACGCCGCCGAAGAAGACCGTCACGCCCCCGCCGTCCGCCAAAGCACCCGTCGTCCCGCCATCGGCCACGCCATCGAAGCCGACGCCGACCCCGCCGGTCGCGCCTACGCCGACACCGACTCCGACTCCGACTCCGACTCCGCCCGCACCGCCTGCAGCCGGCGCGGTGCGAGTGAACTACAGCGACGCGGGTCCGCTGCCGTTGACGACTCAGCTGATGCCGGAGATCGAGGTCGTCAACACGAGCGCGACGCCGATCGACCTTGCCACCGTCACCGTGCGGTATTGGTTCACCGCCGACAACAGCAACGCGGACCTGAAGTACACCTGCACCTACGCGGCTGCCGGGTGCGGCACGATCACCGGCACGTTCGTGAAGACGGGTGGGCACGACGCCGACCACTATCTGCTGCTGCAACTCAGCGGCACGCTCGCTCCTGGCGCTACTACCGGCATGATTCAGCAGCGGATCACCGAGGCCAACTTGGCTCTGTTCAATCAATCCAACGATTACAGCTACGGATCGAGCATGACTTCGCAGGCGTGGACTCACATCACCGCATATGCGAACGGCAAGTTGATCTGGGGCGTGGAGCCGTAGATCGCCGAGCACGAGGGCCAGCTGTGGATAGTCGCGAATACCATGGCGCCGGTTCTGCCACGATCGGTTGAGGCTCCGCCCGCCGTAGCACGCTGTGCTACGGTGCGGTCATGTCTCGAGACATTACCCAGCGACAGCTGAGAAACGAGAGCGGCGAAATCATGAGGGGGCTGGACCGAGGTGAGACATTCGTCGTCACGCGAAACGGCGTACCCGTCGGAGAACTGAGTCCCCTCCGCCGCCATCGGTTCGTCGATGCCGACACGGCGATCGCGCTATTCCGGGGCGCTCCGGCAGTCGATCTTTCCCAGCTTCGCGCCGATCTCGACAGCGTGGCGTCTCAGGACTCAGGCCCTCGTGCCTAAGCGGACGCGCGACCCACGGGGAGTCATCGACACCTCGGTCGTGATCGAACTCGAACAGCTCGAAGCTGGCCAGCTCCCACTTGAGCTCGCTGTCAGCGCCATCACGATGGCGGAACTCGCTGCGGGTCCGCATGCAACTGCCGACGCCGACGAACGTGGACGCCGTCAGGATCGCCTGCAGCGCGCAGAAGCCGCATTTGATCCGCTCCCTTTCGACGTAGCTGCGGCTCGCGCGTATGGGCGGATCTACGCAGCCGAAATCGCCAGGGGCCGCAAGGCCCGCGGCCCGCGCGCACTGGACCTCCTCATCGCTGCGACCGCGTGTGCCGCAGGCCTTCCTCTGTACACGCGCAACCCGCAAGACTTCCAGAGCTTCCAGGGACTCGTCGACATCGTCGCCGTTTGAGCTGCGGCAGGATTCAGGCATGCCGGACATCGACGAGGTCGCCGATGAGCTCTACGGGCTCCCACTCGAAGAGTTCACCGCTGCCCGGACGCGATATGAGAAAGACGCCAAGGCGGCTGGTGACCGCCACGCGGCTGCTGGCATTCACAGTCTGGCCAAGCCGACGGTGACGGCGTGGCTGGCGAATCAGCTGGTCCGCGCGCACCGCTCTGAGCTGGAGCCATTGCTGGAACTTGGTGGCGCGTTACGCGACGCCACCCAGAATCTGGACGGCGATCAGCTGCGGGAATTGTCTCGCCAGCAACAGAAACTGGTGCACGCGCTGGTCCAACAGGCCCGTGCGTTGGCGCGCGCAGCCGATCGCTCAGTGAGCGAGGACGCGGTCCGTGGATTGGAAGAGACGCTGCGCGCCGCGCTGGCTGACGAGCAGGCTGGCCGCTTACTCCTCGCTGGCCACCTGACCGACGCCTTGCACAGCTCAGACTTCGGCTCGGGATTCGGCGCGGGATCTGACGACCTCGCCGACGTGATCCCGATTTCGCGCAAAGCTGCGGGCAGTTCCCGGGCGCAGCCGGACGAGCGGCCGCCTCGCGACGAGCAGCGGCAACGGGCTGAGTACGCGCTCGCCGAGGCGGGGCGGGCGCTCGCCGGCGCAACAGCTGCCCGAGACGACGCGCGGGCACGGG
>Ga0208220_1001096_pt1 | contig 11516 bp, 10 predicted proteins | sample NGESurdeep092012_9_FD_184484 | JGI IMG/M metagenome (GOLD analysis project Ga0208220, IMG submission 184484) | Arctic peat soil microbial communities from Barrow, Alaska - NGEE Surface sample F53-1 deep-092012 (SPAdes) | ecosystem: Environmental > Terrestrial > Soil > Wetlands > Peat ... | reverse complement strand
GTTTGAAAATTAATTGTTGGAGCGATATGCACGACGGTAATGTTATTTGATGCGGTGCAGGTAATCCCGCCGTCTAAAAAACTTGCTGAAATGATGACAGGCGTATTGCTCGCAATAATATCGGCATTGAATGATCCAGAGGTAGAAATACTGGCTGCTGGCAGACTTTCGCTCCAAATAGGATTTACGATTTGTGATGACCCATCAGCGAATAAGGCGTTTGCCGAATATTGTGCAACACCGTTTTCATTTACTGAAGTCGGGCCACTTATGTTGAGAGCCGTTAGAGCCGGAGGCGGCTGAATATATGCAATGAAAACTTGCTGTGTGCCGGTGCGAGTAATGCTGTTTATGGTATAGCTCGCAGAAATAGTTGTTGTTGTGTCACCGTTGATTTGACCGGCTGAAAACAGACCCGAAATGGAAATGCTGCCAGAGCCGGACATCACCGACCAATTCGGCGAAATTATCTGCGAAGTGCCATCGCTGAAAATTGCAGACGCAGTGAATTGGCTCGAACCATTTTCATTCATCGAATTTGGCCCACTGATTGTAATGTAGCTGAACACTGGAGCCACGTTAAGTATGGTGACATTATAGTTAAGGGCGGAGAAACCACTGTAACTCGCGGTCACAGTTGCCATCGTGTCACCATTCACGTTTTGCGAACTCAAAAAACCTGACGAAGAAATTGTCGCTGGACCAGAAACGCTCCAATTGGGTGAGACCGACTGCACAGAGCCGTCGCTATACACAAGAATGGCGTTATATTGTGCGGTGTTTCCTTCCGGCACTGATGTCGGCCCGCCGACTCCGAACAGAACCGGCGTTGGCGGTATCGGCACACTGACCAATAAGCTTACGTCATCAACACGAAACGTCGTTGGGAAACTTCCATCGGTTGTTCCAATGAATTGCACAGTTACAGTTTTACCTGCATAAGCAGAAACATCGAAAGATGCGTAGCCGTAGGCTGAATTGGCATTGAGGTTTGATTTGTCATCCAGCCCCACCAGCGTATTTCCCGAATTCATGCTTAATTGCAAATGTAAATGATCGTGGGCAGTTCCGCTGGTATCGGATGTGGTTATTCGATAGTAATAGCCAAGCGTGGCGGTTTTGGCGTTAGCTGGAATTAGGACAGTCTGACTCAATGTTCCGCTTAAATTATTTCCTGCCGAACCATCTGAATTTGCAAGATACGCATAACCGATTTCATTATTGTATGTGGAAAACCGCGCGTCCGCTTGAAAATTCCCAGTCAGTGTCCAGCCCGTGCTTCCACTGGCAAAAGTTCCGTTAGAAATCAACTCTTGCAATTGATAATTGGTAGTTCCAGTGACGATGTTCACATTATAGTTGGCAGTCTTGGTGATACCGCCTGATGTGTAGGATGCAGTGATTGTGATTGCCGTATTCGCGCTAACATTGCCCGCCGTTAATTGTCCCGACGATGAAATGCTGGCCGGAGCGCCGGAACTTAAACCCCACGTCGGCGTTATTGTTGACGTAGAGCCATCACTGAAAATTGCCGTAGTCGTGTATTGCGCGCTGCCATTTTTGGTGACGCTCGTTGATCCAGAAATGGAAATTCCGGTCAACTGCGCGTTCACAGAAGCAACCGTAAAATTGTATAATGGCGACGCAACGCTGCCGTTCACGACTTTAACCTGCCAAGTTCCTGTCGCAGACTGCACGTTTATGTTGTATTGCATGGAAGTTGCCGTGACATTTATCGGCGTGCGTGTGTAAGAATTGTTTGCGGGGTCGTAAAAAACCAATGTCGAAGCGTTCGGGTCGGTGGAAGGCAAAAAATTTGAGCCGTTGATTGTGATGAGTTGCGGAGATGAAGACGGCGGAAGCGTGGCGGGCAAAACGGAAGAAATCGTCGGGGTCGCAGGAGCATACAAGGATGAAATATCCGTGACGAAGATACCGAGATCGGTAAGCGCAAAAAGTTTGTTACCTGCGAGTGCGGTTTTCGCAATAGAAGCACTGGACAAACACGGGTCGAGCCGCATCCAATTGTTGCCAGCATTTGTTGAAGCTACGACAATCCCGCCAGAGCCAGTTGACCCAAAGACGCCCTTATTTACGTTGCTTGGATTTGCTGACATAGAGACAAACGGAAATTGTTCTAGGTTGCCAAACGACGCTTGATTTACGGATTGCCAACTATTGCCCAAGTCAGGAGACATAAAAACACCTTGATTTGCAACCACACCAAGTATTGATGGCAACGGGTCTTTATAGGCTATTGTTGAAGCATATAAATTTCCACTTGCATTTTCAAACTGGAGGTCTGTTAGCAATGGGCCTGATGAAATTGCCAATGTGTTCCAAGTCGTTCCACCGTCTGTGCTTTTTCTTAATGGAAATGGGATCACTCCTGATGTGTCAGGCACTTCTTCTAGGTTCTCAATCCAAAATATGCCAGGAATTACATCTATCAGATAATCGGTGAACCCTGAAAAATATACTGTATTTGGTTGCGTTGGAAGAATACGGACGACATTAAAATAATCAATAGCGCCATTGCCGTTGTTTCCAGCGGGGAACACAATGCTCCAATCCATCCCGCCATCGCTCGTTTTCAGAATGCCTTGTCCCGTAACTCCTGCATAGACAGTGTTCGGGTCGGTCGGGCTGACATCGAAGTCGTAAACATCTCCATTTAACTGATAGACACCAAAGAAATTTTGCTGTCCATTTACCTTTTGCCACGATTCGCCCTCGTCTGTGCTTCTATAAATGCTGCCACCACCACCAGTTGCTACTGCAAAATAAACCACGCTGGGGTTGCTAGGCGAAATTACAATTTTGCTAATGGACTGATACCCCCCAACAAGCACAATTTGTGCGATGCCAGAATTCTTTGCAGTCCATGTAACGCCGCCATCAATACTCTTGAATATTCCTGCTCCATAATTCTCACTAGAACCGATTAAAATGATGTTTGGATTAGTTGGGTCAACTGCAATAGCACCAAAAGTTCCATTAAACGCGCCCGCCCATGAACCAGAAATTTTACTCCATATTAGCGCCGGGTCATTTTGAGCATGAATTTGAGCCAAGGACATTACGGATAACAGCAGCGCCAAACCCATCGTTTTCATTCTTTTGCCACCCAACCAATTTATTTTTTTCATAATGTTTTCTCCTCTGTTTCTGTGCGAATTGCTCGCGCAATGATGCGATTGTGCCGAAGTCTAAACAAAAGTCAATTCCGAAGTTGTGCCGTAGTCGGTAACGCTGTTGACTTTTGATAAGCAGCGGTTTAACCTCGAAGAACAATTATGAACAATGAATTTTCACAAGTGCTTTTTTCAATTTCGTTAAAAACAAGAATTTTGAGGGCATGGCAAAAATCAAATTCCGCCCAAGACCAAGACTTCAGCGAACGGGATTTGCTCACGCTTGAACTCATTGCCGACTTTGCCCCAATCACTGAAAAGGGATTATGCAAAATTTTTGGCCTCTCTTTTAGTTCAGTCAACGATATTGTAAAAAAATTTGTCAGTCTTGGTTTAGTCAAAGATGAAAAAGAGCGTGGAGAAACTCTTGTGCTTACGGAAGGCGGCAAAAAGCGTTTGGCTGCATTGAAACAAGCAAGCGCCACCAGATTTAATTTTCTATTTGAAGGGCTTGAAGAAAAAGATGAAGCGGCACTTCACAAGATATTTCAAAAGATTGACAAAAATGTCGAACGCAATGTTCAGCAATTGGTCTTTGGCCGTTTTGAAACGAAATAATCAAAGGTCAACACGACATGAGCAGTAAAATAGAATCATTCATTTCGTCGGTTCAAGCCATTCCTCTGGCAACCAGTTGTCGTATGTTTCTGGTTTGCTAGGGTCTTCCGAGATTGAAAGTTTGTAAATCCACCGGCCATCCCGAAATTGCGAGTCAATGACATAACCCTCGTAAGGTTCGTTCTTTCGATCATTCACACTAACTTTGTTCATCTCCGAAAATCGTGGCGACATTTCTGTGAGTATTCCGAAAAGCAAAGAATTTTCAACGGAAATTCTACGGCGAAGGAATCCAAATGTTCACCGACATAAACGAGCCCAATTCGCCCGAACCAGCAGGCCGGAGATGCCGTGACCGGCCTTCGCTGATTCCGCTCCGTCCCACGTCACATCCGGCCTGCCCGTTCGTGCTCGTCTGAAAGCGCAAACGCGCGGGCTTCCGTCAGCGGTTGGCGGCGGCGTTGCGCTCCGACTCCGTTCCAGCCGTCACTCCGTCTGCTCTTCACTTTTTCCGCCACCAACCGCCGACCGAAGCCAGTTCAAAATAAATTCTCTGACCTTTGGGAAATCTCTCAACCAAGTAACCCCATTGATGGCTTATTCAGCGGGGACGCCCGGCGCGTCCGCAGCGCGATAATCAGGCGGGCAATTATATGGCGTTGGCGGAAACGTCAAGGATTCTACGGGTCGTGGCTTCCGTTCCTCCTGTGACCTTTCCGCCAACGCCAAGCCCTCGCCTCTATGTTTTCATCGCGCACACCTGTCGCTGCGCTACCAAGAAAACAACAGCAATAAAACGTATGAAACATGATGAAATTAACACGGATGCAGCCATGCCGTCGCCGGGGCGCGTCCTCACCCACTGGCGGCGGTTCTCGCTGGGTCTGTGGCGTGTGCCGAGAGGCGACATCGCCAACGCATATTCGGCCAGCTCGCTTCCAAAAGTCACAGCGTTCACCCACGAAGGCCGACTTTACACCAACGGCGGCTGCGCGTTCTCCAAATGGCTTCACGCCGAAGTGGACGGCCACCGATTGATTCCCGTTGACGAGTATCGCGGCGCAGAGTCTGTGCCGTATTCGTATGAAGGTCGTGAAGTGAGCCACAAAGGAAAATTGTTCCGGCTTGGCGCGAAAGTTCTTTTTGTCGCTTCCGACCCCACACTTGAAGAATGGCGGCAATCGGCTCGTGTGATTTACGGTGAAGGCGGAATGTTCGCGGCGGATTGCACCTACACGGAATTTCTCGGCAACAGATTTGATCCGCAGTCGGAGAATGGCCGCGCCGCGCGATTCAAAGAACTGGCTGAATGTGGTGCACGACCGATGCCACGCACCCAGGATGAAATGCTCCGTTTGCTGGCGCGAGACAACGGCTCGATAAACCAACCGCAACAAATTGACTTCGCGTTATGACAACCCTGACCAAAACCATCCGGCGCGTGACTATTGAGAAATATGGATACGGACGAAACGCGCGCAAACTCGTTGCCGCTTTTGAGAAGGGAGACCTCATCACCATCCGCGAACATCGCCGCCGCACCACGGACACCGCCAGAATCTATGACGTGCTTTGCTGGATGAAGCGAAGCAAGGCGGCGAAAATCCACATGGAAAAATTGCGCGAACGCAAAGCGGCGAAGGCGGCGCGACTGACCGCGCGGCGGCAACGCGCCGCTACGAGGCGGTTGTTCAGCGAATGACAAGGCAGTCGCGCGGCTCGCTCACACAGAGCGAGCCGCCGACGCTTTGGCCGGCCAGCAGACATTCGGCGAGCGCATCGCCAAGCAATTTTTCAGTCGCGTCCCGCATTGGCCGCGCGCCGAGCTTGGGATGAAAACCTTTCCGCACGAGAAACGGCAGCACGGATTTATCCAGTTCCAGTCTGTGACCGCGTGAGGCGAGGAACTCGACTTCGCGCGACAAAAACTTTTCGGCGATCTCCAACTGGTGTTCGTAGCTCAAACGGTTGAAAACGAGCTTTTCGTTTATGCGCGCAAAAATTTCAGGGCGCAGGGCTTGTTGCGCGCGAGAGAGGACATGGCGTTCCAGTGTCGCGTCATTGGAATGTTGCAGACCCATCAATTCGGCAGAGCCGATGTTGGAAGTGAGCCAGACATAAAACCCGCTGAAATCCAATGTCTGACCCGTCGCTACTGTGATGCGCGCCGCATCCAGCAGTTGCAATAATATATCCAGCACGCGCGGGTGAGCTTTCTCCGCTTCGTCAAACAGGATTGATCCTTCCGCCGCGCGTTCGCGCATTGCGCCCAAGTAGCCCGTCTCGCCCAACTTTGCGCCGAGCAAAAGGCCGAGCGATTCCTGCGTTTGAAATTCGGACATATCGAAGCGGAATAATTTTTCTGCGCCAAAAATCTGTTTGGTGGTAACGATGACGGTTTCGGTTTTTCCCACGCCCGTCGGACCGAGCAGGAGGAAACTTCCACGCGGGCGACCGGGCTTGGTAAGGCTGAACTCGCCGCGTTGCGCGACGGAGACGACGCGCGGAATCACCTGATTCTGGCCGCGAATCTCCGCGCGCAACACTCCATCCAGATTGCGAAGGCGTTCAAGTTTGTGACCGTCAAGTGACGTTGTGTTCATGGCGCTCATCGTGCCAAAAAGATTTTTTCATTTTGTTCGGAAATCAAACAAAGCGCGTTTGAAAATTTGAAAGGATGACCCGCGTAACTCGGCGGATGAACCGCCGGAAGAAACGAAAACAACAACGCCATGAAAAAAATACTCGCTCCGAAAAAAATCCGCTCGCGGCTGCGTCCGCTCCTTACCGTTGCCGCGCTGTTCGCCCTCAACACCGTCCCCGCTTTTGCCCAAAGCACGACATTCAGTTCCACCGACTTGAGAACCGGCATCAGCAACAGTCTCGCCGTAATCATGATGTTCGGCTTCGTGCTTGGCATCTCATCAGTCATCTACGGCGGCTTCGCCATTCGGCGCGGCGACGTTGACCAGGGCAAAATGTCCATCATCGGAGGCGCGATCATCGCCGCCGCGCCCGCCGTGGTTTATGCCTTCTACAAAATCTTCGGCCTCGATGCGAACAGCGCGGTTGGCGTCGGCAACTTTTAACCCACCAAACCAACTCCGCCCGACCCGCCATGAGCGCCAAAAACGAACTTCGCTTCACCGACACCAACGCCGCGTCCGACTCCAAAGGCCGGACGTGGGGTTTGGAAGGCGGCCTTTTTTGGTGGCTCATTGGCGGCATCGGCGCGGGCATCATCGTTTTTTTTGTCCTGCTCGTCGTGCTGAATGTGTCACTCCTCATGTCTTTCGTCGCCGCGCTTGTGCCGGTGTCGGTTTGCCTTGCCTACATCTTCGCGTTGCGGCAGGGCAAGCCGCCCGGCTACGACCGCGACTGTTTTGAATACCTGACGACCGGACGCGGTTTCAGTCCCGAAGCCCATCGTTCCTGCACTCATCCACTTTTATGAAATCTGAAAAATCACATCAAACCAAACACAAGCGCGAGTTCGGCGGTTGCGTCGAACTCCTTCCGACCCTGCCGGATTACACCGAGTTCATTGACGCGCATCGGATATGGTGTTTTCCAATCCGCCACCTTACGCACTTTGTCCTGCAAGAAAATCCAAACAGCAGCGGCCAGAAAAATCTGCCGCCCGACCAGCTCGTTTTGCTTTATCCACCGGCGACCATTGTTCTCAAGGGCTGGCGGTTGGAATTGCTCGTCGGCCCGCTGGTAAGCGGGCGCGTCGCGCGCGTTCACGCCGAAAAACATCTTGGCGCGCTGATTCTTGAGGAGGCGTGGGTTTCCGAAATCTACGTCCTTTTGCGCGAAGACCTCGTTCTGGATCAGGAAAGTCTGGAGCAATTCATTTCACAACAATATGAGCGCCGGTGAATCCAACGCAGCGGAAGCCAGAAGGCAGGAGTTGCTTGGCCAGTTAAAAACCGCCGAGTCTGCTTTGCGCGGCGGATTGCATATCCAGGGCTTCGGTAGCATCGCCCGCGCCCACATGGAGCGGGCGATGGCTCACCTCTGTGAAGCCTACATCGCCATCAATGAAATGAACCGCGCCCGCACGGTGGAACAACTCGTGAATGACTTGGTTCGCATCCAGCAAGTGATGGACGACGCCAAGCAGGGCAAATCCCAACGCATCTGATTTATGTTTGAACGCCCACCCAACGGTTTTTTTGTCCGCGATTTGATTCTGTTCAATCATCTTCGGCGCGGCGGTTATGTTTCAAAGGGTTTTGTCTTTGAAGCACCTGACCTCACCAACAGCCCCATCGCCGACCTGAATGAATTTCAAGAGCAGCTATGCCTTTTGCTGGCTTCGTTACACGAGAATCAGCGGTTGCAGGTTCAATATTTTTCTGACTCGGATTACAAAACCGAATTGCTCCGGTATCAGCAGGAGACGGAACGGTTTGAAAACATCTGGACGAAGCGTTCCCGCAATGAGCGGTTTGCCCGCTACTGGCAGGCGATGCTTGAACGAAAACTCCGGCGGCAGCGCGTGATCCTGTATGTGTCGCGCTCGCTGGACAATGTTCCCAAGACGCTCACCAGCAACGCCGCCTTGCGCGAGTATTATCTAACGCTGCTAGACCAGTTGGAAGTCGAGTTCACGCACGTTCATCATTTGCTCAAGGAGATTTTTGCCAGCGCGGGAACGCGCGTGCTGCCGATGACCGACCTCGACCATTTCAAACACTACAAAACTTTTCTGAATCCGTCGCTCGCCGACCGCTTTGATTTTGATGCCGCCCAGGATTTTCAGCCGGAACTTTCCATCCAAGAAAATTGCTGGCACTCCGAAGGCAACGGCCAGAGCGATTTCGGATTTTACATGGACGGCCATTATCATTCCGTCATCGCGCTCACGCGCTGGCCGCGCTCGACGTATCCCGGCATCATCCAACGCCTCACCAATCTGCGGCTGCTCGACTACTCCATCACCGTCAATGTTGACCCGCTGCCCATCACACAGGAAATCAACAAGGAGGAAAAGGAACACGACCGCGTTGCTGGCGACTACGCCAGCGAAAAGAAAATCTCGCTGCTTACCGTCATGGAAAAAAAGCAGAAAAAAATCCATGCGCTCATGCAGGGTCAGACCATCCCGTTCAAAGCACTTTTTGTCATCCGCGTTTGGGACAAGTCAAAGGACGGTTTGAACGCGAAGGCCAGCGCCATCAAGAACGCCATCAATTCGATGAACTCGGCGCAGTATTTCGAGAGCAACCTGCCAAGCACGTCCAAAAATCTCTTCTTCCAGACGTGGCCGGGCTGGACATGGGGACGTTACGAGCATCGCAAACTATATTCCGAACACCGTTATCTCGCCGATATGCTGCCCGTCGCCAGCACGTTCACCGGCCATCTCAAAACCGCCGAGGCCATCTACGACGGCCCGAACAACAATTTGATCGGCGTCGAAACTTTCTCCGGCTCGAAAGATAACCAGTCGCCGCAGCACGCCGTGCTTTTGGGAATGTCGGGTGCGGGCAAATCCGTGACGGTTTGTGATTTGCTTTCGCAGACTGAAGGGTATTTCGCCTACACCGTCATCATCGAGGAGGGTTTGTCCTACGGCATCTACACGCAGACGGTTGAACCCAACGCCCGTCCTATAATCATTCATCCCGATGGCGACCTGACCATAAATTATTTGGACACGAAGGGATTGCCGCTGACGCCCGACCATCTTTCCGCCGCGACCGCGCTGGTTGCGCGGATGATCGGCACTTCAAGTCAGGAGGACAAGCAGATGCTCCGGCAGGCGCAAATCGCCAAGTATCTGAATTTGCTTTATGAGGATTCGTTTCAGGATTGGCAGAAAAAGCGGCACGACCAGTTGCTCAACATCGCGCGGCACGCGCTGGCGTTGCAGAAATTCCGCGCCGAGAAAATGCCGCCGGGCGCGACGAGCCTCGAAACTTTTGCGGACTTCCGAGACCAGGCGGGGTCAGGACTCATTCAGTCCAACACAGAACGACGCTTCAACGAATGGGGACAGGATTATGTCGCCCAATTCGACGAAGGCACGGCTCTGAAATTCCTAAAAGACCCCAAGACCAGCCGCGAAGTCCGCAATCTCGCTTTCGCCTACTTCACACCGGAGGAATTTCCAACACATCGGATGTTGCAGGAATTGATGATGCTCGACCCCGTTGGTTCGGAGCGCGACCAGATCATAGAAATCGCCACGCTGATTCTGCCGTGGTGTCGGGACGGCAACTACGGCTGCCTGTTCGACGGCACGAGCAATTTGTCGCTCACTGGAAAGATTGCCCACTTTGAACTCGGCTATATTCCCGAATCTGCCAAGGAGTTGAAGGCGGCGGCGGGCTTCCTCATCACAAATCACGCGCGCAAGCACATCATCACGCTGCCGCGCGCGTTGCGGAAACGCAACGTGTATGAGGAAGTCGCCCGCTTCCTCGACATCCCCGGCGGGCAGGAAATTGTCCAAGAGAGTTACGCCCAATTGCGAAAGTTCAACTGTTGGAACATTTCCATCGTCCAGCAGTATGCCCGGTTCAAACAGTCGCGCATCCGCTCCGCCGTGTTCGGCAACTCCCGCCAGTTTTTCATCATGCGCCAGAACGACCGTGCCGACTTGGAGGACATGGCGCAGGACATCGCGCTGCCCGAAGTCACCAAGCACGCGATCATGAATTATCCGCTACCCGACCATCAATCGGGACAGAAGTATTCGCCGTTCACTTATTTTCACACTGACTCCGGCAGAAATCTTTGCGGCACGGCTCACAACATCTCATCGCCCGAAATGCTCTATTGCAGTTCATCCAGCGGCGAGCATTTCGACAAGCGCGCCCGCGAGCTTCGCAAAAGCGCAAACATCGTCGAGGGCATCATCGCCCACGCCAATTCATCCGACTAAACCAAAATCAAAATGCCTATGAAAAAATCAATCATCCAATTCATCCCGCTTGCCTGTGTCGTGTGCCTGTTCACGGGCTGCGCCGCCGTGACCCGGACCGCCACTGACGTGGGCTTGGGCGCGGGCGGCGCGGCTCTCGGCGGCGAACTGACCCACAATAATCCGATGGCCATCGTCGGCGGTGCGGCGGGCGGTGCTTTGCTTGGTGAAGGACTTCACGCCGCCAACAACAAGCTGAACGACCAGTCCTATCAGACCGGCTACGACAAAGGCCGCAGCGATGCGGTGAAGCAACAATACTGGCTTTACGTTTCCATGCAGCAAGCCAAGGCGGGCAACGAAGGCCGTGTCCGGCTTTACGAAGTGCATCTACCCGAACAAGTCATTGACGGCGTGATTTTCAAACCCACCACCCAATCGCTTCGCATCGAAGAATAAAACAACAACCACCAACAAAAGGAAAAGTATGAAAAAACTAATCGCAATAATCGCAATCGCCCTGCCGCTGGCGTTCTCCGCCCGTGCGCAATGGATCGTCTATGACCCCATCTCGAACGTGCAGCAAATTTTGGATGAGGCCGAGAATATCGCCGAATACGTTGACATGGTTGAGAACCAGGTGCAGCAAATCGAGACGCTCGACAACCAGTTGAGCGAGTTCAAGAATTACGAATCCCTGTTCGGCAATCCGTCCAAAGTTTTGCTTTCAATGGCTGCGCCACTGGAGGCTGACTTGAAAAGCCTTGAGCCGGAAGTGAACCTCGAAAATCTGGTTGCCAATGCCGACGGCAATTACGCGCTGACCTACAACGACAACGGCATCTATGCGACCGTTGGCGTCAACTTTCAGACGCCGCGCGGCCAAACCA
>Ga0208220_1001093_pt1 | contig 11531 bp, 14 predicted proteins | sample NGESurdeep092012_9_FD_184484 | JGI IMG/M metagenome (GOLD analysis project Ga0208220, IMG submission 184484) | Arctic peat soil microbial communities from Barrow, Alaska - NGEE Surface sample F53-1 deep-092012 (SPAdes) | ecosystem: Environmental > Terrestrial > Soil > Wetlands > Peat ... | reverse complement strand
GCCGCAGATCATCAGCGCGCCGACGCCGAGACCGCGCAGCAGCGGCTCGAGCGAGGTCCACTGGAACGCGTCGAACCGGACCTTGTCCACCACCAGGTCGTCCGGGCCGCAGCCGAGCTCCGCGCACACCTCGGCGTCCCAGCCGCCCGCCGCCAGGCCGGACACCCCGGCCAGCTCCGGGCTGTTCCCGATCAGGGCGGCGCCCTCGTCGGGCCGCCCGGGCCGGTACACGTGCCGGGTGAACACCACCGGCACGCCCGCCCGGCGCGCCTGGCCGACCGCCACGGCGGCGTTGGCCACGGCGTCCATCGCCCCCTCGAGGCCGCGGCCGATCCGCGGGAAGGACCCGTCGGGATGACAGAACCCGTTCTGCATGTCGACCACGAGCAGGGCGTAGTTATCAGCGGGCATGGTCAAGGCTCCTTCGTGTTACCCCAGCGCGGGGATGATCTGGTCGGCGATCAGCTCCATGTGCTCGACGTTGTCGTAGAGCGGTGTGAAAAGGATCATCTCCGCCCCCGCCTCGATCACCGCCCGGACGCCGTCCACGCACTCCGCCACCGTGCCCGCCACCGCCGCCGCCTCGATCGCCGGCACCCGGGCGCCGTAAACGGAAGCCAGCGCGTCGTTCATCCGGTCCCGCGCCCGCGCGCCCGACGACGGGTCGACCCCGAGGTACACCCGCTTGGCGATCGGGAACTCGCCCGGCCCGAACCCCACGCTCCGCCCGCCAAAATCCTCCGCCAACGTCGAGCGCACCACCGCGACCTGCGACGCGAACGCGGACGTGGCCGAGGACCCGGCGCCGAAGAACCCGTCGCACAGCCCCACCCCCCGCCGCACCGCGGTCGCCGCCGACCCGCCGAACCAGAGCCGCGGGTACGGCTTCTGATACGGCTTGGGCTCCATCGCGGCGTCCTTCAGCTGCCAGAACTCCCCGTCGAAGGTCACCGAGGGCTCCGTCCAGAGCGCCTTCATCAGCGCCACGCCCTCGGTGAACCGGGGCAGCCATCGGTCGGCCGGCATCCCGAACGCGGCGAACGGCCGCCGCGGCCCGCCGGACCCGATCCCGACCTCCAGCCGCCCGCTCGACAGCTGGTCGAGCGAGGCCAGCGACTTGGCCAGGTGGACGGGGGTGTGCAGGGTGGTCACGAACACGGTGCAGCCCAGCCGGAGCGTCGAGGTGCAGGCCGCCGCGTACGTCATAACCTCGAGCGGCGCGAGCTGCGGCGCGCCGCCGAGCACCATCTCCTGCGTCCAGGCGCTCTCGTACACTCCGAGTTCCTCGACCCGCGCGAGGAACGACTTGAAGTCCGACGGGGAGAAAGATCCGTCCGGGTAGAGCTGCGGGATGCCGATCGCGAATCTCATGCCAGCATCGTAAGCCGCCCGCGACGAGCGTCGCGGCACGAGCCCCCGCGCCCCGTGAAACCGTTGGAGGACACCTACAAAACATCAGTGTGATCGTTGTCCTATGTCCTCCTGGTTTCACCTAAGCATGCAGGAGACTAGCGTTTGGGTATAGACCTCTGGACCCCAACGGGGCGGTGCCACGGCCGGCGATCCCAGCCGTACATCCATGTACGCGTCCCGTAACAGAAAGTGAAAGGGACCGCGAATGCCTGAAGCATCGGTCACCAATAGCAAAGTTGCGCTGCACTACAGCGACGGAGCTGAGCTCGACCTGCCCGTCAAGAACGCCACCGAGGGATCCGACGGGATCGAGGTGACGAAGGTGCTGTCGACGACCGGCATGGTCACCCTCGACCCCGGCTTCGTCAACACCGCCGCGTGTTCCTCCGACATCACCTACATCGACGGTGACGCCGGGATTCTCCGCTACCGCGGCTACCCGATCGAGCAGCTGGCCGAGAAGGCGAGCTTCCTCGAGGTCAGCTACCTGCTGTTCTATGGGACCCTGCCGACCACCGACGAGCTGGCCGACTTCACCGAGAAGGTCACCCACCACACCCTGCTCGACGAGGACTTCAAGACGTTCTTCAGCGCCTTCCCGCGCACCGCGCACCCGATGGCGGTGCTGTCGTCGGCGGTGTCGGCGCTGTCCAGCTTCTACCCGGGGCACCTCGACCCGCACAACGACGCGGACGTCGACCTGTCCATGATCCGGCTGCTGGCGAAGCTGCCGACGCTGGGCGCGTACTTCTACAAGCGCTCGGTCGGAAAGCCCTACCTGTACCCGGACAACTCGCTCACCCTGACCGAGAACTTCCTGCGGATGACCTTCGGGATCCCGGCCGAGGACTACCAGGTCGACCCGGAGGTCGCCAAGGCCCTCGACATGCTGTTCGTGCTGCACGCCGACCACGAGCAGAACTGCTCCACCTCCACCGTCCGGGTGGTCGGCTCGAGCGAGGCCAACGTGTTCGCCAGCATCTCGGCCGGGGTGCACGCGCTGTCCGGCCCGCTGCACGGCGGCGCCAACGCGGCCGTGCTCGACATGCTCGAGGACATCCGCGACCAGGGCGGCGACGTCAACGCGTACGTCACCCGGGTGAAGAACAAGGAAGCCGGCGTCAAGCTGATGGGCTTCGGCCACCGGGTCTACAAGAACTACGACCCGCGCGCCCGGATCGTCAAGGCCGCCGCCGACAAGCTGCTGGTCAAGCTCGCGCCCAACGACCACCTGCTGGAGCTGGCCACCCAGCTCGAGGAAGTGGCGCTGTCGGACGACTACTTCATCAGCCGCAAGCTGTACCCGAACGTCGACTTCTACACCGGCCTGATCTACCGGGCGATGGGCTTCCCGACCGAGATGTTCACCGTGCTGTTCGCGATCGGCCGGCTGCCCGGCTGGCTCGCGCACTACAAGGAGATGCTGCACGACCCGGCGACCAAGATCGCCCGCCCGCGTCAGGTCTACACCGGCCCGGTCGAGCGCGACTTCGTCGCGATGGAGAAGCGCTAGTCTCCTAGGCCCCCGGCCCAACGGCGGGGCTCAGGCCCGGCCGTTACGAGGAACCCCGCGACCGTTCGGACAAAGCGTTGTTGATCTTCGCTTTTCCGGACGTCGGCGGGGTTCTCGCGTTCAAAATCAGGATCAAGAGCGCACAACCAGTGTGACTAACGGACCGTTGCCCTGCCTCCGCCGTCCCGTTGCCCCCGATCAGCGGATAACGTGAGCGCGTGAGCGAGGAGCCGACAACGGCGGCGGAGGTGCCGGCGCCCGCCGTGGAGCCGACCGCCCCGCCCGCCGACGCAGTGCAGGCCACCGATCAGGCGCAGGCCGATGATCAGGCGCAGCCCGACGAGCCTGGGCAGGCCGCCGATCCGGCCCAGGCCAAGGATCCGTGGGCGAACGCGAACCTGCCCTGGCAGGGAAAGCCGCGGCGGGTGGACATCGCCTGCTGGGGCGCGATCACGCTCAGCGGGCTCTACTACCTGGCCCTGCTGCCGTTCCGCGCGAGCCTGGTCGGCACCCACCCAATCGCCTCGGTGCTGCTGAACGGCTCCACCGAGGCGATCGTGTCGGCCGCCGCGTTCGCCAGCAAGGGGCACGGCTCGCTGGCGGTGCTGCTGATCGTCGGGGTCATCGGCACGATGAAGTTCGACATCATCTACTGGTGGGCCGGGCGGCTGTGGGGCGAGCGGGTCATCCAGATGTTCTCCGGCCGGGGCAAGCGGAGCCAGAAGTTCGTCGCCCGGGTCAACCGCTCCGGCCGCTGGCTCACCTGGCCCGCGGTGGTGCTCTCGCCGTTCCTGCCGATCCCGAACGCGCTCGTCTACGCGGCGGCGGGCTGGACCGGGATGAGCTGGGTGACGTTCCTCGTCCTTGACGCGATCGGCTCGCTCGCCTTCGTCGGGATGCTGGCCGGCCTGGGGTGGGCGCTGGGCCAGAGCGCGATCGACGTGGCGCAGGAAATATCCAAATATGGGCTCTGGGTTACGATCGCGATCGTGGTGCTTGTGGTGGCTGCACAAATACGCGGACAGCGGGCTCGGAGTTAGCTGCACGATAAAATGCACGTGCATCTGGCCTTGCGGCTGCATGCGCTTTGCGGCAAGATGTGTAGCGCGTCGATCACCCGGACGGCGCTGGACGCTCCTCGGGGTTGCCATGAGCTTGAGCCAGCTGCCTACCCGCACGCGAGTACACGCTGCCGCCGGTGAGCCGCTTCACGTCGCGTACCGATCTGAACCGACGGCCCGACGGCCGCGGATGATGCGGATGCCAGCCGACTGGTGGGACTCGCCGACCGCGGTCGGCTGCCCGCTGTCGCGCGGACCGCAGTCCGCGCGGGCCGCGCGGCGGCTGACCAGATCCACCTTGCGTGACTGGGGGCTGGCGTTCCTGGCTGAGGACGCGGAGACCATCGTCGGGGAGTTCGTCGCCAACGCCGTCACCCACGCCGCCGCCGTGGCCCCGGTGCCATCGCCCCGCAGGCAGTCGCTTGACGGCCTCGGGCTGAGGCTGCTGCGCCGCAACGGCGAGGTGATCTGCGCCGTGCTCGACCCGAGCGACTCGGCCCCCGTGCTCAAGGTGCCCGCCTCGGTCGAGGAGTCGGGCCGCGGGCTGCAGATGGTGGACGCGCTGAGCGACGTCTGGGGCTGGTCCCCGGTTGCAGGCCGAGGTAAGGCCGTCTGGGCGGTGCTGTTCTGCGCCTGACGCCCGTGCGTGGACCGCGCTAGCCGCCTGAGCCGACCCATGCAGGAGGGGGGTGCCGGGTCAGGCGGCTAGCCAAGCGGTCGACGGGTGTTACCCTCGCTTGACGCGACAGCATGATGCTGCAGTGAGACGGGAGGCGGCGGCACGATGCCCTGGACGTGGCGGTACGAGAAGACCGACGGCGCGGTGGTGGGCGGCGCGGGCCAGCAGGAGACGATCTTCGCCAGCCAGGGGGACGCCGAGAGCTGGCTGGGCGAGAACTGGCACGAGCTGGTTGACGGCGGGGTGGACCAGGTGACGCTGTTCGACGACACCCGCAAGGAGTACGGCCCGATGTCCCTCCACCCAGAGGGCTGAGCCCGAGATCCCCGATGTCCCTCCACCCAGAGGGCTGAGCCCGAGATCTGGGCCCGAGAGCCGAGGCTGACGGCCGAAGGCCGGGGATCCTGGCAGGACCGACCCGGCCTTCGGCCGCCTAGAACGAGTCGCCGGGCTTGATCCTCGGCGCGGGGTTGCGGAAGCGCCGCAGCTGCAGCGCGCGCATGATCGCGTAGAACGTGATGCCGCGGGTCGACTCGCCGGGCAGCCGCTCCTGCGCCAGCTTGGCGATCGACCGGCGCAGCAGCAGCGCGTCCACGATGATGACCGCGATGATCGCCAGCAGCAGGTACTGCAGGTCGCTGTTGAGCGCCTTGTGCGCCTTGCCCGCCACCAGCGCGACGACCAGGATGATGAGCGCGTACATGTAGAACTCGCTCGGCCGCCGGTGCGCGTCGACGTAGTCCCGGGCGAGCCTCTTCATCGGGCCGCGGTCGCGGGCCGACAGCGCCCACTCCTCGCCGCGCCGCATGGCCTGCACCTGCTTGTTCCGCTCGGTCCGGACCTGGGACTTCTCATCCGGGGTGAGCTTGCGCCCGGGGGCGGCGGTCGACTTGGGCCCGCGGCCGCTGGTGGTGGACCCGGTTATCGACCGGTACCGGTTGGCCTCGGCCGCGCTGCGCTTGGGCGTCGGCCGGCCCTTGCCCGTCTGCGCGGGCGCCTTGCTCTTGGCCGGGGCTTCCGGGGCTTGCGCGGGCTGGGAGCCCTGGGCCTGGCCTTCGGTCGCGCCGGCGCTGCTGCGTCGGAACACGGCCTTAGCTTAACGGCTGCTCCCGTGCGGTTGGAGCACCAGCCGGGGTACGAGCCGGGGACAGATTTGCTCTGGCTCGCCCGGTTCGTTATTACCCCGAGCCGAACCGGGGATACACACAGGTATAAGTGGCTACCGCTCGCAGCAGCGCGTAGGGTTGATTGTGGTTAGCCGGCGGCATAATTTAGCCGTCGCCTGGTGGCTCTGCGGCCGCTCGGGTGGCGGCGCTCAGGTGAAATGAAGGGGACGGCCGCGTCTATGAGCGTGATGAAGCGAGTCTCGCTGATATTCCGGGCCAAGGCCGACAAGGCGCTGGACCGGATGGAAGACCCTCGCGAGACCCTGGACTACTCGTACAAGCAGCAGGTAGAGATGCTGACCCGGGTACGGCGCGGGGTCGCTGACGTCGCCACCTCGCGCAAGCGGGTTGAGCTGCAGATGACCTCGCTGCAGAAAGAGATCGCCAAGCGCACCAACCAGGCCAAGGCCGCGCTCGAGCAGGGCCGCGAGGATCTGGCCAGGGCGGCGCTGCAGGCTCGGGGACAGCTGGAGCAGCAGTACGACGATCTGCAGGGCCAGTACACCCAGCTGCAGGACCAAGAGGAGAAGCTGACCCTCGCCTCGCAGCGGCTCGACGCCAAGGTGCAGGCCTTCCGTACCAGGAAGGAGACCATCAAGGCGACCTACACCGCGGCCGAGGCGCAGACCCGCATCAACGAGGCCTTCTCCGGGATCTCGGAGGACATGGGCGACGTCGGCCTGGCCATCCAGCGCGCCGAGGACAAGACCGCGCAGATGCAGGCCCGGGCCGGCGCCATCGACGAGCTGCTCGCCTCCGGCGCCCTCGAGGACCACGTCAGCGGGGGCAACGATTACATTCAGGCCGAACTGGACAAGCTCGGCGCCACCGTCGGCGTCGACGACCAGCTCGAGGCGATGAAGCGCGAGATCGCCGGCAGCGCGCCCAAGCAGCTCGAGGCCACCAACGGCGACGGGGCCGAGTCGGCGCCGGCTGACGTGCCGGCCGCGCAGCAACCGCAGGCGGGTGACGGCGCGTGATCGTCAGAATCCTCGGCGAGGGTCAGTTCCGCCTCGACGACGACTCGTCGGCCAGGCTGACGGTGCTCGACAAGGACGTGGACGCGGCCGTGCGCGCCGGGGACGAGGCCGTGTTCAAGATGGCGCTCGGCGCCGCCGTGAAGCTCGTCCGCGAGGCCGGCGCGCCGGTCCCCGACGACGAGTTCGTGACCGCCGACTACATCCTGCCGTTCTCGGACGCCACCATCGACGAGGTCCGCAAGCTGCTGACCGACGGGACGATCCACGCCGACCCCACGGCGCCGTAGTTCCCTTCCGACCGAGGGCCGCCGCCCGCCGGTCCCGTTCGGTCCGCGCCAAACGAGGCAATCGCCCCTAGAACGCCGCCGAACGCGCCCGCGCCGCGGCCGCTTCGCCGTGGGCGCAATGATCGCCGTCGCTTTCAGCCGCCTGAGTGGAAGCCTTGAGCCTGCCCCGAACGTTATTGAGATAGATTGCCATTGAAGAGCCAGGCGGACCGGGACAAAAGCGACTCGGGTCGAGGCCTGGTACGGATTCGGAGGTACGTCATGGCGACCCGTACGCGGTACGCCCCAGACCGGGGTCTGACCGTGCGGATGACGGTGACGATGTTCCTGCTCGGACTCGTCTTCGTCGCATTCGTGGCTGCGATCATCGGCGCCCTGATAGCCGCTCATCAGTCGGCCGCGTTCATCGTGGTCATCGCGCTGGTCTTCGGCGGCGGTTCCGCCTTCATCTCGCTGTTCTACAGCGACAAGATCGCCCTGGCGGCGGCGGGAGCCCGCGAGGTCTCCCCGCAGGAAATGCCTAAGCTGCACGGCATCGTCGACCGGCTGTGCGCGCTGGCGGACATGGACAAGCCCCGGGTGGCGCTTGCCCCGACCTCCATGCCGAACGCGTTCGCGACCGGCCGCAACAGCAAGAACTCGGTCCTGTGCGTCACCGAGGGGCTGCTGAACTCGCGGCTGGGCCTCAGCGACGAGGAGCTCGAGGGCGTCCTCGCGCACGAGCTGTCGCACGTGGCCCACAAGGACGTCCAGGTCATGACCATCGCCAGCCTGCTCGCGATCGTGGCGGGCCTGCTGGTGCGGTTCGCCTTCTACTCCGAGCTCTTCGGCGGCGGCCGGCGCAACAACAACCAGAACGCGCTGCCGATCATCGCGATCATCATGGTCGTCTCGGTCGTCGTCTACGCGATCAGCTTCCTGCTGATCCGGGTGCTCTCCCGCTACCGTGAGCTGGCCGCCGACCGCAGCGGCGCGCTGCTGACCGGCCAGCCGAGCGCCCTGGCGTCAGCGCTGACTAAGGTCAGCAACGGGATGTCCGGGATCCCGACCCAGGACCTGCGGACGGCCGAGCCGATGAACGCGTTCTACTTCGCCCCGGCGATGAAGCTCCAGCGCGGCGGCGGTCGCCCCGATGGCGGCGGCAGGAGCCTGTCGGCGATCTTCTCCACCCACCCGTCGCTGGAGAAGCGCATCGAGCAGCTGGCCAAGATCCAGGCCCAGCTCAACGACGTCAGCCCGGGCGCCAAGGGCCTCAAGTAGTGGGGTTCCTCGACGTGCTGCTCGGCCGGACCAAACCGGTTCAGCCGAAGCTCGACGACCTGTTCGCGCTGCCGTCGGCGGCGATCCAGCTCCAGGCCGCGACCGGGTTCACCCCGACCGGCTCGGGCTCGGTCTGCTTCCGCGCGGTCGAGGGCAAGACGTTCGCGGACATCCAGAAGGAGGTCCGCGAGCTTCTTGACCTGGATAACAGCAAGCCGGGTGGCGGCGGCCTGCCGGTCGAGGTGACCAAGGACAGCTACGGGTTCACCTGGCTGATCAGCAACCACATGAGCGACGAGGTCGACACCCTGGTGACCGACCTGCACGCGGTGAACAGCGCCCTGGTCGACAACGGCTTCGGCCCCCAGCTGCTGTGCACGATGGTCGCCTTCGCGGACGAGAATCATCGCCGGATGGCGCTGGTCTACCTCTACAAGCGCGGGACGTTCTACCCGTTCGCCCCGGTCAACGAGGGGCGGCAGCAGCGCGACAACGCCCTCGAGCTCCAGGTCAAGGGCGTGCTCAGCGAGGATCTGAAGATCGAGCCCGAGCTGAACAGGTGGATGGCGCTCTGGGGCGCCCCCGGATTGTGACCTCACCCACTCCCCAGCACTGACAAATGCGCCCGATGGCAGGAATGCCGGCGGTGTGCGTACAGTTGAAAGCGAACGATGGTGTCGCGCAGGCGGCACCGGCACACGATATCGACGGGAGCTAGTCGCAGATGACCGTTCAGGACGAAGTGACCAAGCAGGGTGTCAACATGACCGAGGCCGCTGCGCTCAAGGTTGGCGCGCTGATCTCCCAGGAGGGTCGGGACGACCTGCGCCTGCGGGTGGCGGTGCAGCCGGGCGGCTGCTCGGGCCTGAAGTACCAGCTCTACTTTGACGAGCGCTCGTTCGACGGCGATGTCGTCGCCGACTTCGACGGCGTCGGCGTGGTGACCGACAAGATGTCGTCCCCGTACCTGATGGGCGCGACGATAGACTTCGTGGACACGATCGAGAAGCAGGGCTTCACGATCGACAACCCGAACGCGACCGGGTCCTGCGCCTGCGGCGACTCCTTCCACTGACCGCAGGCTGGGACCGGCGCCCGACACCTGAATAGAGCCCCTCAACGATGCGGATAGCTGTCTCCGGGTCGATCGCGACTGATCACCTGATGACCTTCGGCGGCAAGTTCACCGACACGCTGATCGCCGAGAAGCTGGACAAGATCTCGGTCTCCTTCCTGGTCGGCAACCTGGAGATCAGGCGCGGCGGCGTGGCCGGGAACATCGCCTACGGCCTCGGCTGCCTCGGTCTCAAGCCGCTGCTGGTCGGCTGCGTCGGCCCGGACTTCGCGGACTACCGGACGTGGCTCGAGGACCACGGCGTGGACACCTCCGGCGTGCGCACCTCGACCACCAGGCAGACCGCGCGCTTCACCGCGACCAACGACGAGGCGGGTAACCAGATCGCCTCGTTCTACCCGGGCGCGATGAGCGAGGACGGCGAGATCGACATCACCTCGCTCGCCGCCGCCAACGGCATCGAGTTGGTGCTGATCGGGGCGGGCGATCCCGGCGCGATGCAGCAGCACACGGCCGACTGCCGCGCGGCCGGGATCCCGTTCGCGGCCGACTTCTCGCAGCAGGTGGCCTTCCTCGACGGCGACGCGATGCAAACCCTGATCGAGGGCGCCGCGTACTTGTTCTGCAACGAGTACGAGGCGGCCGTGATCGAGTCCAAGACCGGCTGGACCAGCGAGGACATCCTCGCCCGGGTCGGGACCCGGATCATCACCCTCGGCAGCGAGGGCGCCCGGGTCGACCGCCGCGGCGAGGACCCGATCGTGGTCGGCCCGGTCAAGGACGCCACGTTCGTCGAGCCGACCGGCGCGGGCGACGCGTTCCGGTGCGGTTTCCTGGCCGCCACGGCCTGGGACCTGCCGCTTGAGCGCGCCGTCGAGCTCGGCAACCTGATGGCCGTGCACGCCCTGGAGACGGTCGGCCCGCAGGAGTACGAGCTCAAGCCGGCCCCGCTGGCCGAGCGCGCCCGCCTCGCCTACGGCGACGAGGCCGCCGCCGACCTGGCCGCCCGCCTGCCGGCCTAGTCCACACCCGGATAGCCCGCCGAGGAGACCCTCCTGGCGGGCTATCTGCGTTTACTGGCCCTCCCGCCCCGGGCAGTCCGCGCTCAGGCCTCCGTGCTCCCGCCTTCGGCCCCAGGGCCCTCGCTCTCCCCGGCCTCCGGACCCGTGCGCCGCTGATACTCGGTCAGCAGCCGCACCACCTCCGCCTGTACCCGCCGCAGATCCGCGCCCACGTCCGCGAGCACCTGGGCGGCCACCCCATCCTTCTCCTGGATCAGGCCGAGCAGCACGTGCTCGGTCCCGATGTAGTGATGGCCGAGCCGCTGCGCCTCGCTCAGCGCCAGCCGCAGCACCTGCTTGGCCTGCGGCGTGAACGGGATGTGGGCCGCCACCGTATGCTGCCCGGTGCCGACGATCCCCACCACCCGCTCCCGGAGCCCCTCGGCGCTGACGCCGAGCGACTCGAGCGCCTTGGCCGCCACCCCGTTCCCCTCCTTGATCAGCCCGAGCAGGAGGTGCTCGGTCCCGAGATAGTCGTGCCCGAGCTCCCTGGCCTCGTCCTGAGCCAGCACCACAACCCGGCGCGCCCGATCGGTGAACCGCTCAAACATGACTCTCCTTCGGTTGGGAACCGGAGACCAGTGACACGGGGCATCACCGCAGCGGCGGCGGGATCAGGAAGCGAGGGTGGCGTCCGAGCCGAATCGTCACGGCGCACAGGGCGGAGACCGAACAGCCGAGGAAGCCAAGGGCGACGCCAGCCGTGACCGCGGCCATCACCGCCGCCACGAACGCCTCGAGCGCTATCACCCATCGCCTCCACCGCCATGCAGCCGCCGACCTCTAGTGTGCTCCCGCCCGCGATCGAAGCCAATCCTCAGCGCCCCCGAGGCCGCCCCAGGCCCCGGCAGCGACCACTACAGGTCGTAGGCGTAGCGTGAGACGCATGGTCGCCCTCGCATCCGGGGTTTCCCCCGATCTCGCCTACAGCGGGCCGCCGAAGTTCACGATGACCCAAGCGTTCACCGCGTGGACCGTAGACGTCCCGATGCTCGTGATCATCGTCGCGCTCGGCGCCTGGTACCTCGTCCGCGTT
>Ga0208220_1001092_pt1 | contig 11531 bp, 9 predicted proteins | sample NGESurdeep092012_9_FD_184484 | JGI IMG/M metagenome (GOLD analysis project Ga0208220, IMG submission 184484) | Arctic peat soil microbial communities from Barrow, Alaska - NGEE Surface sample F53-1 deep-092012 (SPAdes) | ecosystem: Environmental > Terrestrial > Soil > Wetlands > Peat ... | reverse complement strand
ACCCTGTCGCCTACGCCAGCGACCCCAATAGGCGATGTCGATGGCGTAGCCGACAGGTTCCGCCTCGGGTCGATGGCGTAGCCGACAGGGGTTCCGTCTCAGGTCGGTGGCGTAGCCGACAGGTTCCGCTCAGGTCGATGGGGTCGGCGAAAGGGCGGCGCCGGGCGGGCGAGCCCGGTTCTGCCGCAGAATGAGCCCATGACCGAGGACTTCGCGGCGCGCATCGGCGCCCTAGCCGGCGTGACGGTGGCCAGCGTCCGGGAGGCCGGGACCCGGCACGGCTTCAGGCACCTGACCGCGACGCTGGCCGACGGCCGGGCGGTCTTCGTCAAGGCCGCCATCGTCGGCGGGGCGGCCGGGGCGGCCGGGGCGTTCGCGGCCGAGGCGAACGGGCTGCGCTGGCTCGCCCGGGCCGGAGCTGTTCCGGTGCCGGCCGTGCTCGGCGCGGACGAGAGCACGCTGGTCATCGAGCTGCTGCCGCCCGGCGAGCCGACGCCGGGGGCCGCCCGCGAGTTCGGCGCCGCGCTGGCCCTGATGCACGCGGCCGGCGCGCCAGGCCTCGGCGCGCCGTGGCCTGGGTGCATCGCCTCGCTGCCGCTGGACAACGCTCCCCTCCAAGAGACCGGCGAAGCGAGCTGGGGGAGCTGGTACGCGGAGCGACGGCTCGTCCCCTATCTGACAAGGGCGCGGGACGGCGGCGCGCTCTCGGCGGCCGAGGCGCGCCCGGTCGAGGCCGTCATCGAGAAGATCGGCGCGCTGGCGGGGCCGCCCGAGCCGCCGAGCCGCATTCACGGCGACCTGTGGTCGGGCAACGTGCTCTGGCCGGGCGGTCGCGGCGCGCTGATCGACCCGGCCGCGCACGGCGGCCACCGGGAGACCGACCTGGCGATGCTGGCCCTGTTCGGCGCTCCCCACCTCGGCCAGATCCTGCGCGGCTATACCGAGACGGTCCCGCTGGCCGACGGCTGGCGATCCCGCGTCCCCCTCCACCAGCTCCACCCGCTGCTGGTCCACACCTGCCTCTTCGGCCCGGCCTACGCCCCGCAGGTAACCGCCGCCGCCCGCCAGGCGCTCCGTGGCTGAGCTGGGAAGATCGCCGCCCGCGCCGTTCCGAGGCCGATCACTGTCCGGTATGTGAACGTAGCTCTGTGCCGGCATCAGACAGTTTGGCCCAGGATCGGGCCGGGTAGGGCTGGCGGTTGCCGGGCGTTTGTCCCCCGGGACGAGTGCCCCTGACGCCAACGACTGCCAGTCAGGAAATGCACACCATGGCCTATGACCCATTCGGATCTGGCGACTTCGGCGCCAGTCCCTTCGATGACATTTTCGCGCGTTTCTTCGGCGGCTCGGTGCCGCAGCGGCCCGCCCAGCGGATCGATATCGGCGCGCTGCTGACCGAGCAGGCTCGCGAGCTGGTGCGGGACGCCGCCACTGCGGCGGCCAGGTGGGGCGACCCCGACCTCGACACCGACCACCTGCTGTGGGCGGCGACCCGTCAGGAGCCGGCCCGGCGGCTGCTCTCGGCGGCGGGCGCCAACCCGGACGCGATCGCCGCGAGCATCGAGGCCGGCGCCCAGCGGGGCGAGCCCCGCGAGGAGGCGCCCAGCCTTACCCCGTCGGCCAAGCGGGCGCTGCTGGACGCGCGGCAGGTCTCGCGGGCGTTCGGCTCGTCCTACATCGGGCCCGAGCACCTGCTGTTCGCGCTGGCCGTCAACCCCGAATCGGCCGCCGGGCGGCAGCTCAGGGAAGCCCGCGTCACCCCCGAGTCGCTGCAGGAGGCGGCGGCCGGCGGTGGCCAGCCGGCCGGCCCGGCCGGACGGTCGCCGTCCGACACCCCCACGATCGACGAGTACAGCACCGATCTCACCGCGATGGCCAGGGACGACCAGATCGACCCGGTGATCGGCCGCGCGTCCGAGATCGAGCAGACGATCGAGGTGCTGTCGCGGCGGACGAAGAACAACCCGGTGCTGATCGGGGAGCCCGGCGTCGGCAAGACCGCGATCGCGGAGGGCATCGCCCAGCGCATCGTCGAGGGCGACGTGCCCGACACGCTCCGCGACAAGCGCCTGGTCCGGCTCGACCTGGCCGGCCTGGTCGCCGGGACCAGGTACCGGGGCGACTTCGAGGAGCGGCTGAAGAAGGTCATCGACGAGATCACGGCGCACAGCGACGAGCTCATCGTCTTCATCGACGAGCTGCACACGGTCGTCGGCGCGGGCGCGGGGGAGGGCGCGATGAACGCCAGCAACATGCTCAAGCCCGCCCTGGCCCGCGGTGACCTGCACATCGTCGGCGCCACCACGATCGACGAGTACCGCAAGGACATCGAGAAGGACGCCGCCCTCGAGCGCCGGTTCCAGCCGATCCTGGTCCCGGAGCCGTCGGTGAGCGACACCATCGAGATCCTGCGCGGGCTGCGGGACCGGTACGAGGCCCACCACCAGGTCCGGTTCACCGACGAGGCGCTGGTGGCGGCGGCCGAGCTGTCCGACCGGTACATCACCGACCGGTTCCTGCCCGACAAGGCGATCGACCTCATCGACCAGGCCGGCGCCCGGGTGCGGCTGCGGACCAAGCGGCCGGCCAAGGACCGGCGCCAGCTCGAGCACCGCCTTGACCAGCTGCGCCGGGAGAAGGACGAGGCGGTGGCGGCGGAGGACTACGACCGGGCCGGGAGCCTGCGGGACGAGATCGCGGAGCTGACCGACCGGGTGGACAGCGCCGCCGCCGGGGGAGCGGGCGACGAGGCCGTCCAGAAGAACGTGCCCGAGGTCGGCCCGGCCGACATCGCCGAGGTCGTCTCCCGCGCGACCGGCATCCCGGTCGCGCAGCTCACCCAGGAGGAGAAGGAGCGGCTGCTCGAGCTCGAGCAGAACCTGCACCAGCGGGTCATCGGCCAGGACGACGCGGTGACCGCCATCGCCGAGGCGGTCCGCCGTTCGCGGGCCGGGCTGGGCGACCCGAACCGGCCGATCGGCAGCTTCCTGTTCCTCGGGCCGACCGGCGTCGGCAAGACCGAGCTGGCGCGGGCGCTGGCGGAGGCGCTGTTCGGCAGCGAGGACCGGATGATCCGGATCGACATGAGCGAGTTCCAGGAGCGGCACACCGTCAGCCGGCTGGTCGGCGCTCCTCCCGGCTACGTCGGCTACGACGAGGCGGGCCAGCTGACCGAGGCCGTGCGCCGGACCCCGTACGCGGTCCTGCTGCTCGACGAGATAGAGAAGGCGCACCCGGATGTCTTCAACATCCTGCTGCAGGTCCTCGACGACGGCCGGCTGACCGACGGCCAGGGCCGCACGGTCGACTTCAAGAACACGGTCGTGATCATGACCAGCAACCTCGGCTCAGACCTGATCGGTCGGCGCAGGCTCGGCTTCGACGGCGGCGGCGGCGGCGCGCGCGAAGCCGGCGGCCAGGACGCGCAGGCGCAGGACCGGATCATGAGCAGGCTGCGCGAGGCGTTCCGGCCGGAGTTCCTCAACCGGATCGACGAGATCATCGTCTTCCGCCAGCTCGACGGGGCCCAGCTGCGCCAGATCACCAGCCTGCTGCTCGAGGAGACCGTCCGGCGGCTGCACGCGCAGGACATCACGGTCGACTTCGCCACCGAGGCGGTCGACTGGCTGGCCCGGCGCGGATTCCAGCCCGAGTTCGGCGCCCGGCCGCTGCGCCGGACGATCCAGCGCGAGGTGGACAACCGGCTGTCGGCGATGCTGCTCGGCGGCGAGCTCAGCCCCGGTCAGCACGTGACCGTGGCCGAGCAGGACGACGCGCTCGCGTTCCGCGTCGGCGACCGTGACCAGGCCCAGGTGCCGCCCCAGGCCGGCCAGTCCGACCAGCAGACCGCCGGGCAGCGCGCCTAGCGCGTAACGCGCGCAGCCCGGCCAACCCCGGCCGAGCCGACCGGGCCCCGCCAAGTAGCCCGGTCAAGCCCGGCCAAGCCCGGGTTAACCGATCCGCAGCCAGACGCTGGTGTCGGGCGGTAGCAGCCCGGTGTCGAGCGGCCCGCTCGCCAGCAGCGCGGACGCGTTCGGCGGGAGCGCGACCGGCTCGGCCGACAGGTTCGTCACGCACCGGAACGACGAGCCGCGGTCGAACGCGAGGACCCCGTCGGCCGACGGCTGCCACGTCATCGGCGCTTCGCCGAGCGCGCCGGAGGAGCGCCGGATCCGCAGCGCGTCCTGGTAGAGCCGGAGCATCGAGTCGGCCCGGGCGGATTCGGCCGCCACCGTCAGCTCGCGCCACTCCTTCGGCTGGGGCAGCCACGGCACCGCCGACGCGCTCGGCGGCGTGAAGCCGAACGGCGGCTCGGTCCCCGACCACGGCAGCGGCACCCGGGCCCCGTCCCGGCCGGGGTCCTCGCCGTGGGTGCGGAAGAAGATCGGGTCCTGGCGGAGCTCGTCGGGGATGTCCTGCACCTCCCACAGCCCGAGTTCCTCTCCCTGGTAGATGTAGACCGCGCCGGGCAGCGCCATCGTCAGCAGCGCCGCCGCCCGCGCCCGCCGGGCGCCGAGCTCCAGGTCGGCCGCGAAGCCGTGGAAGTACGGTCGCCGCCCGAGGTCGAACGCGGTATCGGCCCGGCCGTACCTGGTGACGATCCGGTCGACGTCATGGTTGGACAGCACCCAGGTCGCCGGGGCGTCGCCGGGCAGATCGAGCGTCTGGTCGATCACCTGGTGCAGCGCCGCCGCGTCCCACGGGCAGCTCAGGTACGGGAAGTTGAAGACCGTGTGCAGCTCGCCCGGGTTGACGTAGCGCGCCAGCCGGGCGGCGTCGGGCAGCCAGACCTCGCCCACCAGCACCCGGCCCGGGTACTCGTCGGCGACCGCCCGCCACGCCCGGTAGATCTCGTGCACGTCGTCCAGGTCGGTGTACGGATTCGGGCCGCCCGCGTCGGCCGAGTAGTCGGGCAGGGCCGGGTCCTTGGCCAGCAGCGCGGCCGAGTCGATCCTGATCCCGTCGACCCCGCGGTCGAACCAGAACCGGAGCACGTCCTCGAACTCGCGCCGGACGTCCGGGCTGTCCCAGTTGAAGTCGGGCTGCTCGGGCGCGAACAGATGCAGGTACCACTCGCCGGGGGTGCCGTCCGGCTCGGTGATCCGGGTCCAGCCGGGGCCGCCGAAGATCGACTGCCAGTTGTTCGGCGGCTGGTCGCCGCCCGGCCCGGTGCCCGGCCGAAACCAGAACCGGTCCCGCGCGGCCGACCCGGGCCCGGCCGCCACCGCCTCGATGAACCACGGGTTCAAGGAAGAACTGTGATTGGGGACCACGTCAATGATGATCTTTATGCCGAGCGCGTGCGCCTCGGTTATCAGCGCGTCAGCGTCCGCCAGCGTGCCGAACAGGGGGTCAATGCTGCGGTAGTCGGAAATGTCGTAGCCGGCGTCGAACTGCGGCGACGGGTACCAGGGGTTGAACCAGATCGCGTCGATGCCGAGCTCGGCCAGGTACGGCAGGTGAGCGCGCGCGCCCGCCAGGTCGCCGATCCCGTCTCCGCTCGCGTCGGCGAAGCTGCGGACGTACAGCTGGTAGATCGCGGCGTCGCGCCACCAGGTATCGCTCGACCCCGATGACGATGGCTCGGGTGATGCCGGCTTGTGCACGGTGAACCTGCTTTCTCCAGGGTTTGGGCAGCGGTCGATGACCGCGGCCGGCTGATGCGGATGCGGCGGCGTGCGCGCATCCGGGGGTCAGCCTCGGATGCCGCCGGCGGTAAGGCCGGCCATGATGTTGCGTTGGAAGATCAGGAAGAACACGATCGTGGGGATGGCCGCCATCGCGGACGCGGCGATGATGAGGTTCTCCGGCGTCCCGTACGTCGCCTGCCAGATGCCGACGTTAAGCCCCTCCCTGGTCGGGGTGTAGCCGTACTCAACCAGCAGCGGCCAGAGGAAGTCCTTCCACACCGCGACCGTGGCGAAGATCGACACCACGCCGAGGATCGGCCGCGACATGGGCAGGACGATCTTCCACAGGATCATCAGCCGGGACGCGCCATCCACGGCCGCGGCGTCAATGTAGTCCGTCGGTATTGAGTCGAAGAACCGCTTGAGCAGGAAGATGTTGAACGCGTTGGCCACCGACGGCAGCCAGATCGCCTCCGGCGTGCCGACCAGGTTCCAGTGCACCAACGGCAGGTTGACGATGGTCACGTACTGCGGCACAACCAGCACAGCGGCCGGGATCATCAGCGTGGCGAGCATGAGGAACAGCACGACGTTGCCAAACACCGGGCGCAGCTTGGACAGCGAGTAGGCGGCGGTCACGTCGAACACGAGCTGGAACGCCAGCGCGCCGGCCGCGTAGTAGAAGGAGTTCCACAGCATCCGCCCGACGTCCAGCCGGCTCCACGCCTGCACGTAGTTGCTGGGGTGCAGGGCATGCGGGTAGAGCGTGGGCGGGGTGGCGATCGCTTCCTGGGTCGACTTGAGCCCATCGGTGAACAGGAAGTACAGCGGCCCGACGAACACGAGCGTGAACCCCACGATCACCAGCGTCAGCACGACCCGGTACACGATCTTCCCGCTCCGCCGGTTGAGCTGCACTTCGGAGATCAACGTCCGCGTCGTTGTCGTCTGGCGGCGCCGGGATGCCCGGGCCGTTCCGCTAGCTGTGATAAGGCTGGTCATGAGAAGTCAGAACCCCCTAGCCGCGCTCACGGGTGACCCACAGGAACCCGCCGGAGAACACGGCGAGCACCAGCATGAGGATCACGCCGAGGGCCGAGGCGCTGTTGTAGTTGCTCGCGCCGCTCATCGCGAACGCGTACTGATAGATGAGCATCACCACGGACTGCGCGTTGTCGCCCACGCCGCCGCCGCCGTTGGTCAGCACGAAGGACTCGATGAACATCTGCATGGTGGCGACGACCTGCAGCATCAGCAGCAGGGTCAGGATCAGCCTCGTCTGCGGGATGGTCACGTGCCTGATCCGCCGCAGGATGCCCGCCCCCTCGAGCTCGGCCGCCTCGTACAGCTCGCCGGGGATGTTCTGCAGCGCGGCCAGGTAGATGAGCGTGGCGCTGCCCATGTTCATCCAGGTCGACGCGATCACCACCGACACCATCGCGATGCTGAAGAACCCGGTGCCCGGCTGGAACACCCACTGCGACGTCGGCAGGTGCAGGAAGTGCAGGATGTCGTCGAAGAGCCCGTACTGCGGGTTGTAGAAGTAGGCGAACAGCAGCAGCGCCGCGGCCGGCGTCAGCATCACCGGCAGGTAGACGAGCGCCCGCAGGTAGCCGCGCGCGTGCCGCAGCTCGTTGAGCACGATCGCCACCACGAACGGGAGCGCGAACCCGAGGACCAGCGCGAGGATAGTGAACTCAAGCGTGTTCCGCCAGGCCTGCCAGAAGGTCGGGTCATGGAATATCCGGATGTAGTTCGACCACCCCGCGAACGCATAGCCGCCCCCGTATATCGGCTTCTGGAAGCTCATGATGAATTCGCGGACGATCGGGTACCAAGAGAAGAAGGAGAAGCAGAGCACCGCGCCGATCAGGAATCCCCAGGCGGCGGCGTTTCGCCGCGCCCGTGGCAGCACCGCCCTCGGCCGCCGCCTGGCGGCGGTCGCCGGCGCCGTCGCGCGCCGCGCGACGCCGGTCACAACATTCGCCATTCGCTTCTCCCGTCGGTTCCGGTCGCGGATCGACCGGGCCCGGGGCGGCCGGCTGAGATCGCCGCCCGCCCCGCGCTCGGCTGGTGGTTGAGATTAATGATGAGTCGCCCGAACGGTCCCGGGTTTCCCCTTATCCCGCACTGTTCGCCAGGATGGTGTTGACGTTCCCCGCCGCGCTCTTGAGCAGCGCCGGGATGTTGACGTTCTGCTCGGTCAGCACGGCGAGCATGACCGGGTCGAGCGTCTTGTAGACGGCCTGGGCGTCAAACGGCTCGCCGTCGCCGACCTCCTGCGCGTTGACGAACGTCGAGTAGTACGACACGTTGATCGTCGCGGACGCGTTGCGGAGCTGGTTGATCTTGGTGCCGGTCGCACCGCCGAAGAGCTGAGGCTCGGGGAAGCCGACGGGGAACCCGTCCGCCTTCTGCCGGGTGAAGTTGAACTGGCCGACGCCGGGCGTCAGGTCCTCGAAGTTGATCCACTTGACGCCCGCCGCGATCTGCGCCGGGGTGTCCTTCGGGGAGAACATGAAGTCGTTGCCGCCGGACAGCGACCCGGCGGTTGTGCCGGTCAGGCTGGGCAGCACCCCCATCCCGATGTCGCTCAGGTTGCCCTTGTCGGTCGGCACGATCACGTTGTAGATGTCGTCCGGCGCGCCGATGTACATGCCGAGCTTGCCCGCGGCGAACTGCTGCTGCAGCGTGCCCCAGGCCAGACCCTGGGTGGGGCTCATCGCCTTGTCGGCGAACCGCAGGGTGTGCAGCGCCTCAAGGATCGCGGTGCCGTTGGCGTTGTCGAAGTCCGCCGTCGGGGCGGCCCCGCTGTTGTTAACCGTGGTGCCGCCCACGGCGTCCATGTAAGAGGAGAAGTGCCAGCCGCCGTTGTTGCCCGCGCTGTAGTCGCCCCAGCCCTCGATGCCGCCGCCGAGCTTGGCGATGGCGGTGGCGTCGGTCTCGACCTGCGCCCAGGTGGTCGGCGGGTTGTTGGGGTTGAGGCCCGCCTCGGAGAAGAGCTTCCTGTTGTAGATCAGCCCCTGGGTGTAGTTGGAGGTCGGCAGGCCGTAAAGGGTAGAGCCCGCCTCGTCCGCCTTCAGCGAGCCCGGCACGATGTCGCCGAGCGTGGGCACGGTCGTTGTGTTCACGTACTTGGTTATGTTCGCCGCCTGGCCGGCCAGCAGCACCTGGGGCAGGTCAGTGAAGTAGGTGTAGTAGAGGTTCGTCTCGGTCCCGGCCCGCAGCATCGCGGTGAACGTCGCCGGTACCGCATCGCACGGGTAGTTGTAGACGCTGTTGATGGTGATGGTGGGGTTGGCCTTCTCGAAGATGGCCACGTCCTCCAGCCACTCCTTGTTCTGCACTGGCTGCTGCGCTGCGGGCGGCGCACAGTCGATGCTGATAGTCACCTTGGCTGTCGAGCCGGCCGTGCCGGGGCTGCTGCTACTGCTGCTGCAGGCTGCGGCGCCGAAGATAATGCCTGCCACGGCGGCGACCGCGACTATCGGGCGGTAGCGCAGTCCGTAACGCTGTCTGCTTTTCATCGCTCCATCCCTTTCCTGGGGCTGAACGTCGGCGATGTGCGACCGCGCCGCTGCGATGAGTCGGTTTGGCGCCGTCGCCGTTGAGAGCACGATACGTTTCCGGACATCTGCTTGCAAGATGTTGATGATCTGATGAAAAGACACAACTTTATTACGGTGGCGGATAGCGAAGAAACGGGAGGAAGACGACTGTAACTTGCGGAAAAATGCCGTATCGTTTGCAGCATGACGCGAACTCCCGCCCGGCGACTCGCAGACGTCGCCAAGAAGGTTGGGGTCAGTGAGGCAACCGTGAGCCGAGTGCTCAACGGTAAAGCAGGTGTGTCCGATAGCACCAGAGACGCGGTGCTCACCGCGCTTGACGTGCTCGGATACGAACGCCCCAGCAAGCTGCGCGGGCAGCGTGCCCGGCTTGTCGGCCTCGTGCTGCCCGAACTGCAGAACCCCATTTTCCCCGCGCTGGCCGAGGTCATCGGCGGGGCGCTGGCCCAGCGCGGCTTCACCCCGGTGCTCTGCACCCGCACCGAGGGCGGGCTCTCCGAGGCCGACTACGTCGACATGCTGCTCGACCAGCACGCATCCGGGGTGGTGTTCGCGGGCGGTAACTGCACCGAGGTCGCCGCCCCGCACGATCACTTCCGGATGCTGCGCACCAGAGGCGTGCCGGTGGTGATCGTCAACGCCGCGATCGAAAGCCTCGAGTTCCCCCGCGTCGCGTGCGACGACTTCGCCGCGGCGGGCATGGCCTTCAACCACCTGGCCGCGCTCGGGCACGATCGCATCGGGCTGCTGCTCGGCCCGGAGGATCACATGCCGTCACGCCGGCGGCTGGTCGGGTTCGAGGACCACGCCCGGCGCTCCGGCATCTCCGCCGCGCCGGTCGAGCACGCGCTGTTCTCGCTCGAGGGCGGGCAGGCGGCGACGAGCCGCATGCTGCGCCAGGGCGTCACCGGCGTCATCTGCGGCAGCGACGTGCTGGCGCTCGGCGCGATCAGGGCGGTGCGCCGGGCGGGCCTGTCGGTGCCGGGCGACGTGTCAGTGGTCGGCTACGACGACTCCGCGTGGCTGAACTGCACCGATCCGCCGCTGACGACGGTCAGGCAGCCCATCGAGTCGATGGGCAAGTCCGCCGTCGCCCTGCTGGTCGGCCAGATGGAGACCACCGTCGGACACGCCGAGGAGCTGCTCTTCGAGCCCGAGCTCGTCGTCCGCGGCTCAACCGGCCCCGCCCCGGTCCGAGTCTTATGGCGCTGCCAGCGTGACGCGGGACGAGTCCGTCGTCATTGCTCCCGTGAGGCCCGGCATCCCCGCCCCGTCTAGGCGGCGGGGATGCCGATGACCTCGACATCGATCCCATAGGTCCCGAGCACTCGCGCCACGTGGGCGAGGGTGACCTGTGAGAACGGGTACAAGGTGTCGATGCTCAGTTCCGCCCCGTTCTCCATAAGGATCGCGAAGACGACCTTCTTGAGTTTGTAGCCGGAGCCGCCTGGCAGGATCCGCCCCTTGCCAAGCCGACTGACCTCGGCGGCGAACTGCTCGCGTACCTGATGTGGGCCGTAGAGAAGGGTCTGGGCGGAGACAAGGCCCTGGCCCTAGCCACACCACCAGCAGTCACTGGAGGAGCAGCATGTCACCCATCATCACCCAGCCCGGTCGGCAGGCGCACCTAGGTGCGCAACCCGACGCGGCCGCGCGGCAGCGTCGGGACCGCCTTGCAAGGGCCAACGTCGAGGACATGGAGTCGGCGCTGGCGTTCTTGAGCATGATCGACCCGGAGGCGGTCGAGATCGCGTTCACCGCGGTCGCACCGCGCGGCGGCCAGGCCCCCGCAGATGCCGCGACGCCCGAGGACGAGGAGCCGATCCCGGTGTGTCGCGCATGCGGCGCCTTTGTCGGGATCTTCCTCGCCCATGGCCTGCAGTGGCAGCACTTCCGCGGTGACGGCGTCACGTCCGGCACCCAGGAGATCTACGACCCCGGCCATCGCGTAGAGGTCGCCTGGCTTCTTCCCGGTGAGGACCCGGGAGAGCTCTAGCCAGCAGCGTTAGGCCAGTGCCCCGTCGGCCGGCCCGACGGGGCATTCGTCTGCTTCCGCGAACTTGGCGACTTGTTCCGGCCCCCCCATCGGTCTTGATGCACGTGTTATCTGGCTACATGGCGCGCAGCGCGACCGATCGGGGTGCGCGCGCAAATACGGTGCCTGCCACGGCTACGAGATGGCCGGCCGATCCAGTCCAGATACACGGCCGACCCAGTCTCAGCGATCGTGAACGGTGATTTCTAGGTGCTCCCACGGATGATTGACCCGCAGGTGAGCTCCAGGTGCCGCCCGGCTCCCGCAGGTCATGGAGGATGCGCGCGCCAGGACGCC
>Ga0208220_1001090_pt1 | contig 11539 bp, 6 predicted proteins | sample NGESurdeep092012_9_FD_184484 | JGI IMG/M metagenome (GOLD analysis project Ga0208220, IMG submission 184484) | Arctic peat soil microbial communities from Barrow, Alaska - NGEE Surface sample F53-1 deep-092012 (SPAdes) | ecosystem: Environmental > Terrestrial > Soil > Wetlands > Peat ... | reverse complement strand
GGTGATCGACCCGGCCCGCTGGATGCACACCGGCGACCTGGCGGTGATGGACGACGACGGCTACCTGTCGATCACCGGCCGGATCAAGGACATGGTCATCCGGGGCGGGGAGAACATCTACCCGCGTGAGGTGGAGGAGTTCCTCTACACCCACCCCGACATCCTCGACGCCCAGGTGATCGGCGTCCCCGACGCGAAGTACGGCGAGGAGCTGATGGCCTGGGTCCGGCTCCGCCCCGGCGCCCAGCCGCTGACGGCCGAGCAGCTGCGCGAGTTCTGCCACGGGAAACTCGCCCACTACAAGATCCCCCGCTACCTGCACCTGGCCGACGAGTTTCCGATGACCGTCACCGGCAAAATCCGCAAGATCGAAATGCGCGAGAAATCGACGGAATTCCTCGGCCTTTAGCACATTGCCAAAACTGGTCGCCCGGGGGCCGCGTTTGCGCCGGTTACTCTCCGAAGAGGAAGAGATTCTCTAGGGGAGGACCCATGTTCGCAACGAAGCGAGTCCGCATCGCCGCGGTCGCCGCGACGGTCGCGCTGCTCTCGGGCGGCATCGCCGCCGCGGTGACCTCGACCGCCTCGGCCAGCCCGCGGCCGAAGCCCGCCGCCGCATCGACCAGGCACCATCCCGGGAAGCCGACCCTGACCAGGTTCGACCTCAAGGGCTACGTGATCAACGCCAAGTACACGCTCGGGCGGAACACCGGCAACACCTTCCAGCAGACCTACCAGGGCTCCACCGTCCTCGGCGTCCCCATCGCCGGGCCGAACGTCGGCGTGACGTTCCCGACCGAGGACTACGTGGCCGTCCCTGTCGGCAACCACGAGCTGTACGTGACCTGGCTCGACCCGTCGACCGACGCGATCGTCGACGTGTTCGTGATGAACTTCAAGACCGACACCGTCTACGACTTCGCCCCCGGCAGCGCCACCCCGGAGAGCGCCGGCACCATCAGGGTCGTCACCCGGGGCGCGAACCGGATCCCGTAGCGCACGCGCCTCGAGTTCAAAAGAGCCGCCGGGATCCAGGGGCGGGGCAGGGCGTGCGGCCGCCCCTCCCCGCCCCTGCCGCCCCCGCTTATCTCGAACGGACCCGGGCGTCTGTCAACCGCAGATTGTCTCCGGCGCGGCGGACGGGCCTGAGCACGCGGCGCGCGCCTCGGTCAGCATTTCGATCTCCGGCGCCTGCCGGAACCCTCGCTGCCCACCTCCCCGACGGGGCGCCAGCGAGTGCCACAGCCGCCCGAAGTCGGCCGCCATCTCCCCGGTGTGGATGTCTTCCTCCCGCTGCTCCCGCGCGGTCTTGACGTGCTCGGCCTGGTAAAGCGTGTATGAGATGTACATTTCCCCTACCTCCTGACCACACGCTAGGCCGGCGCTGTTCCCGCGGTGTTCCCGCCGATAGCGCGCTGTTCCCGGCGAAGCCACATTCCCGCTGTTCGATAACCGCAAAGCTTTGCCATTTCGATTTATTGAATGAGCAGGCGGTTTCGCCGCCGAATGTCAGTAGCCGCGAATATCGTTGTTGTATGACTGCTAAGACCCGCCTATCCGTCACGGTCGACAGAGACGTGTCGCACGATCGCAGGCTGCGCGGCATTGATGACTTCATCGAGGCCTACGAAGCAGAGCACGGAGAGATCACCGATGAGGGGATGGAGGCCGCTTACCGGCGGGCGAAGGCACGTGCGATCGTCGTCCGCAGCGACCGCGTGGTCAATGGCAAGGGCTCTTAGCCCGGACCTGCGCCTCAAAGGTGCAGGGGGCCCGTCGCCAACTACACGACGGGCCCCCTGCAGTAGGTAGCTAGCGGAACGGACCGGCCTGCCTCAACTGCGGTGGCGGACGGCCGGGCGGGCCTGGCAGGACTGGACGGAAGACGCGGCGCGCGCCGCCTGCCGGACCCTCCGCTGCCCGCTGGCCCGGCGGGGCGCGAGTGAGCGCCACAGCCGCCCGAAGTCGGCCGCCAGCTCCCCGGTGCGGATGTCTTCCTCCCGCTGCTCCCGCCCTTGCGGCGGAAAATCGTGCCGGAATGTTGGACCGTGCCGGGATAATGGGTGAGTGGTCGCGGGAACCGCGCGGGATGCGCCAGTGGGTCAGGCTGTGCAGGTCACGCTGCTCGGCCAGTTCAGCATCGCCGCACGCGGCCGGGTGGTCAGCGAGTGGCCGAGGCCGAGCGCCCGGCGACTGTGCGAGCTCGTCCTCGTCAGCCCCGGCCGGCGGGTCAGCCGGGATCTCGCCTGCGACGTGCTGTTCCCGCAACTTGAGCCTCGCGCGGCCGCCCGGGCGCTGTCGAAGGCGCTGTCGATGGCCCGCAGCGCGCTGGCCGAGCTCGGCGCAGACGGCGCCGCGCTCCTCTCGGCCGACCTGCTGCACATCTGGGCATCGCCGGACGTGGCGGTCGACGCCGAGATCCGGTCGGCGGCGCTGCGGGCGGGGCTGGCGATGCCACCCGGCCAGCTCCGCGACGACGCGCTCTCCGCCGCCCTCGCCGAGGACGAGGATCTGCTGGCCGACGAGCCGTACGCCGAGTGGGCGATCCGCGTTCGCGAGCGGTACGAGACGCTGTGCCAGGAGGCGCGCCTGGCCCTGGCCAGGGACCGGGCGATGGGAGCGGGCCGGGTCGGCCGCGACGACGTGCTGGCGGCCTGGCAGTCCTGTCTGGATCACGACCCCGCCAGCGAGGAGGCCGCGGGCGCCCTGATCCGCGCCTATCTCGCCCAGGGCCGTCCCGAGCTGGCGGCCCGCGTGTTCGAGCGCTGCCGGGTCGCGCTCGAGCAGCTCGGGCTCCGCATCTCCCCGTCGCTCGAGCGGCTCTACGCGCCGGCCCGCGACCCCCGGCCGGCGCGCGCAGCCGCGCCGTCGGTGCCGGAGACTGCCCAACCGGCCCCGGCGTCCGCTTGGGGCCACGCCCCGCCCGCCGCTGTCGGCCAGACCTCGTCGGCCCCGGCCGGCCTGACCCCGCCGCCGCTGCCGAGGGAGGAGCGCCGCCCCCTCAGCGTGCTGTTCGCCGAGGTGGCGGCCCCGGCCGGGCTGGCCGGCGCGGTTGGCCTGGAGACGCTGCGCGAGCTCGTCGGCGGTTCGCTGGCGGCGGTCATCACCGAGGTGGAGGCGTTGGGCGGGACCGTGACCTCGGTATCGGGACGGGGCCTGCAGGCGATGTTCGGCGCGCCGCAGGCGCATGAGGATGATCCGGAGCGGGCCGTCCTGGCGGCCTTCCGCGCGCTGACGGCGGCCGCCACCATCGCCGCCGCGACCGAGGGCGGGACCGCGCTGCGAATCGGGGTCGAGTCCGGCCCGGCCGTCGTGGGTCCCATCGGGGGCGGCGCCAAGGTGGAGTACGGGGCGTTCGGCGACGTGGTGAGCGTGGCCGCCGCGCTGCAGTCGGCCGCGAGGCCGGGAGCGGTCCTGGTCGGCCCGGCCACCCGGGCCGTGACCGCGCACCTGTTCAGCTGGGGAGCGGGCGAGCAGGTGTCGCTCGGCGGTAACGCCCGCCCGCTGGCCGCCAGCTACCTGGAGGCGCCCCGGGCGCGGGTCGGCGAGCGGCGCCTGCGGGGAGTCGGCGGCCGAGCCGCCCTGGTCGGCCGTGACGCGGAGATGCGGGTCCTCGAGACGGCGCTGCGGCAGGCGGTCGAGGGCCGCGGCTCGGTCGTGGTGCTGACCGGCGACGCCGGGCTGGGCAAGACCCGTCTGGTGCAGGAGTGCAGGAAGCGCTTCATCGCCTGGTTCGGCGCGGGCAGCGGCCGGCTGCCGCTATGGCTGGAAGGCCGCGGCGCCTCCTACGCGTCCGCCACCCCCTACGGGCTCTACCGGCAGCTGGTGGCCAGCTGGGTCGGGGTGGCGCCGGACGAGCCGGCCGCCAGGCTCCAGCCCGCCCTGGAGCGAGCGCTGACCAACCTCATGGGGAACGCCAACCTGCTTCCGCCGCTGGCGCGGATGATGGGCATCGCCTATCCGGCCCCGTCCGGCCGAGTGAGCCCCGAGGACCTGCAGCGGATGACGTTCGCCGCGCTCCGCTCGGTGGTGACCCGGTTCACGGTCGCGGGCCCGACCGTCCTCGTCCTCGAGGACCTGCACTGGGCCGACCCGACCTCGCTGCGCCTCACCCTCGAGCTCGCGGAGCTTGCCGCCGGACGGCCGCTGCTGGTGCTCGCCACCAGCCGGCCGAAGTCAGGCCGCGAGGAGATCGCGGCCCTGGCCGCCGCCCCGTCGGCCCGGCCGATCGTGCTCAGGCCGCTGCCCGCCGCCGACGAGCAGACGCTCGTCGAGTCGCTCATCGGCCAGGTCGCAGGCGCCCTCGGCGCGGCCGGCGGCGCCAGCCCCGAGGTTGTCGCCGCCGTGCTCGCCAGCGCCGACGGCAACCCGCTGTTCGTCGAGGAGCGGCTGACGTCGCTGCTCGAGACGCGGGCGCTGGTCCGCGCGGACGGGACCTGGACGCTGCGCGAGCCGCACGGCCCGCAGCTTCCGCAGGTGCTCGAACGCCTGGTGAGGTCTCGCGTGGACCGGCTCAGCGCCGCCGCCCAGGAGGCGATCAGGGCGGCCGCCGTGCTCGGACCCGAGTTCACGGCGGCGCTGCTCGCAGCCGTGCTCGGCACCTCGCCCGCCGAGCTCGGGCCGGCCCTCGAGGAGATGGTCGACAGCGATCTGGTGCACCGGGAGCCGCCCGAGAGCCGGGCCGTCACCTTCCGGTTCCGTCATGCCCTCATCCAGGAGGCCACCTACCTGGGGCTGCTGCGGGCCGAACGCCGACGCCTGCACGCGGCCGCCGCGGCGGCGTTGGAGGCCGCGTCACGCGACCGGCTGCCCGAGGTCGCGGCGGTCCTCGGACGGTACTACGCGGCCGCCGAAGACGCCGAGCGAGCCGTGCACTACCTCGAGATGGCCGGCGATCACGCGACGGACGCGTTCGCCAACTACGAGGCGATCTCCTCGTTCAGCGCGGCCCTGGCGGTGGCGCAGCGGCAGGCCCCGGCCATGGCGGCCGACGCCGTCCGGCTGCACGCCAAGCTCGCCAACGTGCAGTGGCGCATCGGCAGGCTCGACGAGGCTGCGGTCGCCTTCCGCGCGGCGCTGCAGCTGGACGGCTCGGTCGACGCGTTGCAGCGGGCGCACCTGTATACCCGACTGGGGCGGCTGGAGATGAGCAACAGCCAATACGAGGCGGCCGTGGCGGCCTTCGACGCCGCCGAGGCGCTGCTGGGCGGCGATCCAAGCGGCTGGGACGACGCCACGGTTGACCAGTGGCTGGAGATGATGCTCGACGGGCGAGCCTCTGTCCACTCGATGCGCTTCGAGCCTGACCTGATGCTGGCGACTCTGGAACGGGCCAGGCCGCTGCTCGAATCCCGCGGTTCGCCAGCCAGACGGCAGATCTTTCACTGGCAGGTCACCATGCAAGAGCTGATCAGGCACCGGTTCCGGGTCGAAGACGCCGACATCGCCCGGCTCCGCACGAGCATCGAGTTCGCTGATCAGACCGCGGATGAGAAGGACGTCGGCTACGCCACGTACTTCCTCGGCTGGGCGCTATGGCTGCGCGGCGACCTGACGGAGGCTAAGCAGCAGCTGGAGAAGGCGCTGGCGATGGGGGAGCGCATCGGCGAGAGGCACTTGCTGGTGACCAGCCTGTTGGCGCTCACCCTGACGGCGCTGCGCGGGCACGACACGGAGGCGGTCCGCGCGCTGATCCCGCGGGCGAGGATGGCGGCGGGTAAGGACGGCATCTACGTCGCCCTCACGGTGGCGGCGCAGGCCTGGCTCGCCTGGCAGGACGGACATCCGGACGAGGTAATCCGGCTGGCCGGCCGGATCGCCGAGTTCGACCTCAGGGCGCTAGTCACCGGCGGACGCTACCGCTGGGTCTACCTGTTCCCGGTCATCGCCGCGCGGCTGCAGTCGGGGGACGCCGCCGCCGCGGTTGCCGCCGCCCGGCAGATTGTCGACCCCGCCCAGCAGCTTCTCCCCGATGACCTCATGGCAGCGCTGGACGCCGCCTGCGCAGCATGGGATCGCGGCGAGGCCGGCCCGGCCGCCGACGGCCTGGCCGGCGCGCTCCGCCTGGCACACGACCTGCATTACTTCTGAGTGCTAAATCCCGGTCGGAGACCAGCAGCCCGTCGTAGGCGAGGTTGTTGCGCAGGTCGATCGTGGCCCGGTCGAGGCCTCGAACGACGCGCAGCGGCGGGCCCACCCAGAAGCGCACGGCATCATCGCCGGCCGCCTCGGCCGAGTCATCCGGCTCCGCGGAATCGGGTCGGCCGGCAGGCAGCCAGGTGCCGTAGCGCGAGGTCCGCTCGGCGATCCGCTGTGCGCTCGCCCCGTTCACGTCTTCCGTGCGGTTGAAGGCACTGGACTCGGTTGGGGCACTGCGGCCATTGACGTCGCCGTCGGCCTTGACGTCGCTGTTAGCGTCGACGTCCTCGTCAGCGTCGACGTAGACGTCCGCGGTGACTGCGCCGTCGTCGGCCAGTGATCGGTTGTCGCCGGCGTCGCCGTTGCCGCTCCGGGCACCGCTCTCGCCGCCAGCCGCCGTTTCCCCGGAGCCGGCGGTGTCGCCCGCGAGGACGGCGCGCTCCAGCCGGCCCAGGATGGCGCGGGCCTGCCATCCAGGCAGCCGCTCGGCGTGATCGGCCAGCAGCCAGCCGAGCGACGTCGGCCCGAGACCGGCGAAGAGCGGTTCGATGGCGCCGAACGGCATGTGGACCACGGGCACCACCAGGAAGAGCGACTGCCACGCGGACGCAATGGCCGCCGCCTGCGAGTCGGCCGCCGATGCGCTCGACGCGGCTGCAATACCCCCCGGCGCGTCCGCCACGGCGCCCGCCCCGGCCGACGTCGCGGGGGCAGCGGCTGTCGCCGCGCGTTCGCCCGCCGCCTCCGGCGTGCCCTCGGTCCCGGTCTTGGGTGGGGCCGGTGCCGGGTCGGCGCAGAGCAGGTCCATCAGCGCGCCCAGGTTCCCGGCGAAGACATCGGCCCGCGCGACGATCAGCGTCTTGTGCAGATCGAGCGCGGCCAGGAAGACCTCGGCCCGGCTCGCGGCGTACTCCTCGTCGGCCCACGGGGCGGAGGTTTCCCGCCATTCGATCAGCGCGGCGTCCTCGGTCTCGGCCTGGGCCGGCCCGTCGGGGACGTGGTCGCCCCACCGCTGCCGCGCGAGCGCGACCGCCTCGGCCAGCGGGCCGATCTCGGCCGTGAGCCGGGTGACCTCGGCCGTCTCGTCGTTGACGGCGGTCCACGCGACGGCCAGGCTCGCGCTCAGCGCCTGCGACTCCTTCGCCGCGGCCTCCCGCCGCAGCCCCGCCTCGGCGCAGGCGGCGCGCAGGTCGCGTCGCCGGGCGGTCCAGGCCCGCCAGTTCCTGCCCCGGCGCACCCCGCCCGCCACCGCGACCGACACCGCGCTGCGCGACCGGAGCGCGGTTTTGCCGTCCTCGGTGACGGTCGTGAACGCGGGCCGGTGGAGCTGGTGCGCGCCCAGGTCGGCGAGCAGCGCCCGCTGTTCCTCCTCGGCGTCGGCCAGCGCCTCACGGACGGAGGGTTCGCCCGCCGCGAGTTCCGCCAGCCGGGCCTGGGCGGCCTCGGCCGAGCCGGACGCCTCCTCGCAGGCCTGCTCGAGGTCGGAGATGCGGGTGACCGCGGCGGCCACCTCGGCCCGTTCGCTGGCCAGGATTTCCGTCTTTTCCAGCGCCGACCGGAACCTTGAGACGGCGGCGGGCCAGTCGACCGCCGCGCTCTCCGCTTGCAGCCGCCGTAGCGCGGCGGCCATCGACTCGCCCGCCGGGAACAGGACATCGGTGCCGCGGACGGCCCCGCGCCACCACCGCTCGGCGAACGCGCGGTTCGCCGCGTCGTCGCCGAGGCGGGCCGCCAGCATCGCCCACGCGCCGACGCCGTCGGCCAGCCGGGCGGTGGAGGCGAAGTAGTCGATCGTCGTGGCCGCCTCCCGCCACCGCGCCCCTATGGGCGGCAGGCCGTGCGCCGTCAGCGCGCTCGGCTCCGGTGCCGCCAGCACGATCTCGAACCCGGTAAGCGACGGGTTCGGCGCCGCGACGGTGTGCGTCGACCAGGTGCGCAGTTCCCCGAAGGCCGCCGCCGGGCCCGGCAGGTCGGCGATGCGACGGGCTCGCTCGGTGATGATCGCCGCGACCAGGTCGCCGTACACCTCGGCCACCCCGGTGCCGGGTGGCGCGTGCACCGCGAACACGCCCCCGCCGGGCTGCGCGACGGCCTCGTTGACCGCGAACTGCTCGCTGCGGACCAGACCGCCGTCTGACGGCCAGCGCCCGGCCGGGATGCGGTCGGGTCGGCATCCGTCCCGCACCACCAGGGGCTCCCAGCGCACGTCCACACGGCCGACCCCGAGAGCGTCGCCGTCCACGCCCGAATGACCAGGCGCTGCCCGATCCCCGGACTGGCCGGCCTTGCCTGGTTCGATGCCCGGTGACCCGCCTACCGGGCCGTGATCCGCAGACCCGCCGACGTCAGCCGAGTCCCCCGACCCGCCGATCTCACCGGGCCCGCTGCGCTGCTCCGGCACCACTGGGAACGGCACCGTCGGTACCCCGCGCTCCCCAGTTGATCCGTGGCGTCCAGCCTTTTCCTCACGCCCCGTTGCTTCCCGAAACCCTGCTCCGTGGTACCCCGCGACACGCTCAGCGTCCATCCATTCACCGCCCCCGATGACCGCAGCCCAGCTATCAAGACCGCGCGGCTAACACTACGCCGAGTCATCCGACAAACATGTAGAGTTACCAAATTTCACCCTTCTGGATCTTCGGAGAGAGCGGTCACGAGGGCGCGCTCATCACAGGCCTCGGCGCCGACGCCCGTTCCGGATAAGACCGAAGCGGCGGCGACGCTAGCCTTCATCGTCGCCCGCCCCGGCCGCAATCGCGCGCGGTGCCGGCTCGTGACGGTATTGTGCGGGCAAATGGACGAGCTGGACGAGAACGGGCGCGACCCCGGACGCGACTCGCTGCACCTCGACGCGCTCGCGGTCAGCGACCGGTTCCGGCTGTTCAACTTCACCCGGCGCGATGACCACCTGGCGTACCTGTGGGTGCTGCGCGCGCTTGACCGGCTCCGCGCGGTGCACCAGGTGCAGGCGCACTCGGCCGACGTCGCGGTCGCCCTGGCCGAGCTTGCGGCCGTGCACGAGGACGTCCCGGCCCATCACGACCTGGTCCGGCTGCGCGAGCGGCTGGACGCGCTGGCCGACGATCAGATCCTGCACCGGCTCGAGGACGCGTCCCGGGCGGGCTCGCTCGCCCGCTACCGGAACCGCCAGTCGGTCTACCAGTTCAGCGAGCTCGGCTACCGCGCCTACACCGCAGTCGAGGACGTGCTCGCGGCCCGCATCCGCGACGCCAACCTGTCCCGGCTGGTGTTCTCCGACATCCTCGAGGACCTGCGCGCCCTCGATAAGGCCACCGCGTCCCGGGACCACGATCAGGTCTACCGCCGGCTGTCGCGGCTGGACACCGTCCTCGACGACATGTCGCGCCGCGCGGCGCAGTTCCACCTGACGCTGGCCGAGCTCATGCGCTCCACCGACACGTCGCCCGAGGCGTTCCTCAAGTACAAGAACGCGCTGCTCACCCACATGACCGACTTCATGGCCGAGCTCGACCGGTACCTGCCGAGGCTGGCTGCCGGGATCACCGCCGTTGACGACCGCGCGATGCTGGCGCTGGTCGTGCGGGCCGACGACCGGCCGTTCCTGTCCGACGACGACAAGCGCGACGACTGGCGTCGCCGCTGGGCCGCGCTGCGGGCGTGGTTCGCCGAAGACGACCCCGAGTCCCGCGCCCTCGGGCTGCGCACCGCCACCCGCGCCGCCGTCTCCGCCGTGATCGCGCTGCTCCGCCAGGTCACCGAGGCGCAGCGCGGCGGGGTGAACCGGTCATCGCAGCTCCGGCACCTGGCCGAGTGGGTGTACGGGTGCCCCGACGAGCCGGCCGCGCATGCGCTCATGACCGCCGGCTTCAACCTCCGCACCGCCCGCCACGTTGGCGGCGCGCACGATGACGCCGACCAGATCTCCTCCCGCGCAACCTGGTGGGAAGCGCCCGGCGTTGACATCTCGGTCACCCTGTTCAGGCGGGGCAAGGCCCCGACGCCGGGCGTGCCCCAGCCCGCCAGGAACAACCCGGCGGTCAAGGCGGAGCTGGCCCGCCGCCAGGCCGAGCAGCGCGCGGCCGAGCGGGCCGCCGCCCGGTCGCTGCTCGCGGCCGGCCCGCACGACCGGGTCCTCGACGAGGCCGAGACCCGGGTGCTGCTCCGCCTGCTCACGCTCGCGACCGAGGCGCGCACGGTCGTGGCCGGCCGGCTCGCCACCGCGGCGGGCGGCAACGACATCCTCACCATGCGGCTGGTGCCGAGCGAGGCCGGCAGCGCCGTCCGCACCCAGCACGGAACCCTGCACCTCCCCGGATTCGAGCTGCGCCTCGAGCCGGCGATCACGGGACGCAGGTAACCCCATGCCACCGCAGCCGACTGCCGCCAACATCCAGCTCAGCGACCTGGGCGCCTACCAGCAGGCGGTCCGGGTGGTGCTCACCACCGACGTGATCACCGCGACGCGGCCGCGCCCGGGCATGCTCGAGTCGGTGCTCCGCTGGGCCGACCAGCTCAGCAAGGACCTGCGCGACCACCTGGGCTACACGCTGATCGCGACCACCCGCCAGGTCCGGCTGATCCGGCGGCTTGACGGCCTCGACCCCACCCAGACCACGATCTTCACCGCTAAGTCGGGCCGTCCGTTCGACCGCCGCCGGCTCGCCTACCTCTGCCTCATCCTCGCCTCGTTCCAGCGGTCCCGGGTCGAGGTCAGCCTGGCCGACCTGGTCCGCGCCTTCACCCCGAGCGCGAACGCGATCGACGGCCTCGGCTTCAACCCGACCGTGTCCGCGCACAAGGCCGCCGTCGTCGACGTGCTCGACTGGCTGGCCGACCGGGGCGCGCTCCGGCTCTCCGACGGGTCGGCCGACGCGTGGTCGGCCGACACCGAACGGGGCGACGCCCTCTACGACATCGACCATGACATCTGCGCGGCGTTGTTCCGCCCGGCCCGTCCGGTCCAGCACCTGACGAGCGCGGCCGGCCTGCTCGACGCGACCTACGTCTCGGCCAAACGCGGGGCGCAGCGCGAGGCGGCCGCCCAGCGCGCCGCCCGCGCCCTGCTCGAGCACCCGGTCGTCTACTACGCGCAGGTTGAGCCGGAGGTCGCCGAGGCGCTGCGGCAGACCGGAGTCGCAGAGAACCTGGCCCGCCTGACCGGCCTGGCGGTCGAGCGGCGGGCCGAGGGCGTGCTGCTGGCCGACGCGGGCGGCCGCTTCACCGACCGCCCGTTCCCCGGCCGCGGCGGCGCGGTCAACCGCGCGGCCGGCCTGCTGCTGGCCAAGATCGCCGATGTCCTCGAGGACCCGGACGAGACGCCGCTGCTCCTTCCGGTCCCGGCCGAGTCAGCTGACCAGCGCGAGCTGCTGGAAAAGATCGACGCCGCGCTCCCGCTGGCTGGGGTGGTCACGGAGCTCGC
>Ga0208220_1001088_pt1 | contig 11547 bp, 8 predicted proteins | sample NGESurdeep092012_9_FD_184484 | JGI IMG/M metagenome (GOLD analysis project Ga0208220, IMG submission 184484) | Arctic peat soil microbial communities from Barrow, Alaska - NGEE Surface sample F53-1 deep-092012 (SPAdes) | ecosystem: Environmental > Terrestrial > Soil > Wetlands > Peat ... | reverse complement strand
AATGCGTCCAAACAGCCGCCCGCGTTCAAGCTGATACGCCGTAAAACCAAAACCCGCCAGCACAACGACGAGAATCAGGCCATACCAGATTTGCAGCCGCCATTTGATGGAGTTGAAGATCATGGGCAATTTCCGAAGCAGCTTTGAACAACAAAGTAACAAAGTAACAAAGCAAAACTTTGTTTCTTCGTTCCTTTGTTGTTCAACTTTTCTGCCGGTATATTTTTCATTCGATGCAATAACCATGGCCGCGCCGCGTGACGATGAATTCCGCGCCGAGCTTTTTGCGGACGTTGGAAACGTGAACGTCCAAAAGATTTGAAAGCGAACTTTCGTTTTCGTCGAACAAATGTTCGTAAAGCTGCGTGCGCGTGACGACCTCGCCGCGATGCAACGCGAGAAATTCCACGAGCGCATATTCGCGCGCGGTGAGTTCAACGGGTTTTTCTTTCAGCGAAACATTTCGCAGCGCGGTGTCAATTTTGATTTCGCCGATTTCAATCACGTTCGTCGTCTTGTTCGCGCTGCGGCGGATGATTGCGCGTAGTCGCGCAAAGAGTTCGTCCAAATCGAACGGCTTGACGAGATAATCGTCTGCGCCGCCGTCCAAACCTTTCACGCGGTCGCGCGTCTGGTCGCGAGCGGTGAGCATGAGCACGGGAGTTTTTTTGATTTTGCGGAGGCGTTTCAGGATTTCCCAGCCGTCCATTTTCGGCAGCATCACGTCGAGGACGATGGCGTCGTAGTCGTAATTTTCGGCCTTGTAAAATCCGTCCTCGCCGTCGGGCGCGGTGTCCACGGCGTAGCCTTCCTCGCGCAACGCCTGCGCGATGCTGCGGAGCAGGTCGGGTTCGTCTTCAACAATCAAAATTCTCATTCGGGCTGGCGTTGTTTTATCACGGAAAAAGTGAATGCGCCAGTGCGCGAATCTTCGCACGGACAACCTTAAGACGGGATTAAGAAAAAAATTTGCGCACGCTGTGAAATATTTTTACAGCTTAACGATGGCTTAAGGTTTGTTCGCTTAGAGTGGCGGCATGAAAACGATTCTCACACCCGTCGTCGCCGGCCTCGCTGGAATTTATCTCATCATCAACAGCGCGCACGCGGACGATCCGCGCACGAATTCGTGGTTCACGACTTACGCCGGACAATACGCGCGCATTTATATAAATGACCTTTCACGCACGAACGGTTATTCCCTCACGACGTGGACGAACGGCACGACGATCCAGACGCTGCCCGCGTATTGCGGCGTGCAGGAAATTTATTCGTCCAGCAACTGGGTCTACATCCGCAGCACCGGGCTGGGCAGTTTTGTGATGGGGCCGTGGTATCTCAACGCGCAGCACACGCAGCCGTTTCCAAACTGGCCGGTGAATCAAAAGACAATGTATCGCATCCCGCGCGTTCCGTCTGTGCCGGCGACAAAAACCGCGACCGGCGGCGGGCCGATCGGTTATTTCGTGGACGGCGCGGCGATGTTCAACAGTTGGGACGCATTCTCTTACAGCACGGTTTCCAATGTGGACGCGCAAAACATCACCGGCTATTGGAACCGTGATGCGTTTGTGAATGAAGGTGCGAGCTTCGACCCGAACAACGCGCATCAGGCCGGCGGGCAATATCATTATCACGCGAACCCGCCCGCGCTGCGCTATCAGCTCGGCGACCATGTTGACTTCAATTTCGTGACAAAAATTTACACCGAGTCCACGAACGCGCCGACGAGACATTCGCCGATTCTCGCGTGGACGGCGGACGGTTATCCGGTCTACGGGCCTTACGGTTACAGCGTTTCGAATGACGCGAGCGGCGGCATTCGCCGGATGATTTCCGGCTATGTTTTGCGCAACGGCCAATCTGGCACGGACAATCTTTCGCAAAACGGTGCGGCGCGCTCGACCATTCCCGCGTGGTCGGCGCGGTTGTTCAACGTCAGCACAAATCAGACAGGCCCGAACGTCAGCCCGCAATTCCCGCTCGGACGCTACATGGAGGACAACGATTATCTCGGCGACCACGGCATCGCGCCCGGCACGAACACTTACGACCTCGACGAATACAACGGGCGCTGGTGCGTCACGCCTGAATTTCCGCAGGGCACCTATGCCTACTTCGTCAGCATCAGCAGCAACGGCGCGCCGTCGTTTCCCTACAACATCGGGCGCGGCTTTTACGGCAGTCCAACCGGCGGCACGGTCACGACCATTTCCGAAACCGTCGTGACAAATTTCCTCGGCAACACAAATCTGACTCCAACGCTGAACTCTCCAAACGTCAACAGCGGAAAAGTCACGCTGACATGGAGCGCAATCGAAGGCGGCACTTACATGGTTCAATCCACGACTAATTTTTCTGCGTGGACGACCAATTCAACAACTGTTGCAGCGGTGTTGAACGCCGCAAGCTACACGAACAGCCCTGCGGATAATTATCGTTTCTACCGCGTCGCCCGCACTGCCGCCGCAACGTTTGACAGCGCGGGAACCACAGCCGTTACGACCGGCTCCGTCGCGCCCGGCGGCAGCGCGAGTCGTGGCCAGACCGTGACCATCACGATTACGTTGCCATCCACGCCGCCGTGGCCGCCCGCCAACGCGCCGATTTCCAGCGTCACTCTCGCCGGCAGCATCAGCGGCACGAACATTTCCGACGCGACGCAGGGCACGGTCATCGCCACGTTCACAATTCCCGCCAACGCATCCACCGGCGCGCAAAATGTCGTCGTCAGTTTTCAAAGCGGCCCGACTTACACGCTCACAGCCGGATTCACCATCAACTGAACACAAAATGAAACGCGCACAAATCAGATTCATCCTGCTCGCCGCAATGGCGGTTGCTTGTTCCGCAGCCGCCGCCGATTTGCGCATCGAAATTATTCCGCAATTCAACGGTGCTCCCCTCGCCTTTGACGCGCTCAAAAACCTGACCGCCGCCGGACAGAAGATTTCCGTCACGCGGCTGGATTTTCTCGCTTCGGACATTTCGCTCTGCCGAGCCGACGGCACCTGGCTCGAACAAAAAAACTGGTTCGGCCACGTCAGCGCGCGCGACGGCAAAACCAATTTCACTTTGGAAAACATTCCCGCCGGAAATTACGACCGCGTCCGTTTTCAAATCGGCCTGCCGCCGGAGATCAACCACGGCGACGCCACGCGATGGCCGGCAAATCATCCGCTCAACCCCGGTGTGAATCATTTGTATTGGGGCTGGTCAAAGGAATACGTTTTTTTCGCGCTCGAAGGCGGTTGGCAGGACGGCGGCAAGGAAAGCGGCTTTTCCTATCACATCGCGACCGACCGCGAATTGATGACCGTCGAACTCCCCGTCGCGCTCGATTTGAATTCCAGCCGCGAAATCCAGGTCGCTTTGGACGTCGGCAAGGTTTTTTCCGCGCCGAACAAAATCGGATTGAGCGATTCAACCGACACCAGTCATTCGCGCACAAATGATTTGCTCGCCGTTCAATTGCGCCAAAACGTCGAGGCGGCGTTCACGGTGGAAAATGTGAAGGAATTTTCGTCAATCGCGGAATTGGCGGCCGGAACAAATCACATTGAAATCGCTCCGAACGCCACGCCATATCAACTGACGATTTCACAATTTGCGCCGCAGCCGGATTTGCCGCACGACAATCCGTTGACTGGCGAAGGTGTGGCACTCGGCAGCAAGCTGTTTTTCGACCGGCGGCTCTCGGCGGACAACCGCCTCTCCTGCGCGGCGTGCCATCGTCCGAACGACGCCTTGTCCGATACGCGCCGGTTCAGCCGCGGCGTGGCAGGCGCAATCGGCACGCGCAACGCGCCCGCGCTGGAAAATCTCGCATGGAAAAGTTCGTTCTTCTGGGACGGCCGCGCAGCCACTTTGCGCGAACAGGTTTTGCAGCCGATCCAGAATCCAGTTGAGATGCACGAGACGCTGGCGAACGTCGTCGCGAAAATATCCGACGACAGGGATTACCCGCCGCTTTTTCAAAACGCCTTCGGTTCGCGGGAAATCAATTCAGACAGGATCGCCCGCGCACTGGAGCAATTTCTGCTCGTGCAAGTTTCGTTCGATTCAAAATACGACCGCGTGATGAACGGCGCGGCGAAGTTCACGGATGTGGAACAGCGCGGCTTTGAATTGTTCAACACCGAATACGATCCGTATCACGGGCAATACGGCGCGGATTGTTTTCACTGCCATGGCGGGGTTTTGTTTCAGAGCCAGAATTTTGCGAACAACGGGCTGGATTCCGCGTTCAGGGATTTGGGCCGCTACAAAATCACGCAGCGCGCAGGCGACGCGGGGAAATTTTCCGTGCCGTCGCTGCGCAACGTCGCCGTCACCGCGCCGTATATGCACGACGGGCGTTTTCGGACGCTGGAGGAAGTCGTGGAGCACTATTGCACCGGCATGAAGCGCAGCGCGACGCTCGACCCGAACCTCGCGAAGCATCCCGACGGCGGCGTGCCGCTGGGCGCGGACGACAAACGCGCGCTGGTGGCCTTTCTGAAAACACTCACGGATGAAAAATATGCGCGTCCTGCCGCGCCTGAAAATCTGGCCGCAAAATAATTTCAAAAAACTTTCGGGCTTCACGTTCGCTTAAGGTTCGTTGGCGTAAACTGGCATCATGAAAAGTGAAAATTATTCCGTCGAGAACGCAAAGACCGCGCGTCCGCTTTGGATGATTGTGGACGACAACGAGGACATTCTGTCGCTGATGCGCGAAACGGCCGGGTTGTTCAGCGACGCGGAGATTGCATGTTTTAATTCACCGCAAGCCGCGCTCGCCGCGTTTAAGTCTGAGCCGGAGTCATTTGAACTGGTCATCACCGATTTCGAAATGCCGGGAATGAACGGTGTGGAACTTTGCCATCGCTTGCTCGCGATTTCGCCGACTGCGAAAATTTTGCTCGCAACAGGCAGCAGCATGGTCAACGAGGAAGCGGCGGCGGGCGAAGGATTCTGCGGATTGCTGCACAAGCCGTTTCCGTTCGCATCATTCCAAAGCGCACTTGCCGCCGCCGGCATGCTGAAGGGCGTGTCTGAAAATAATTCAAAACAATTTGCGAACTTAACGATGGCTTAAGGTTGCCTCGCGTAGATTGACGCCATGAAGATTCAAACACAGCGGAACTTCACCAGTCGTGACCGGAAATTTTTGCATCGGATGATGCGGGCGGTTGCGGCTGTTTCAACAGACAAAATGGAAAGGCAGAACATGAAAAATAAAATAACAATCGCACTGGCGGTGCTCGCGCTCGGCGCGTCGGCACTCGTCGCCAGCGCACAGGAAAACAACACCCCGCCAAATGGCGGTGGCCAGGACTGGCAGGGTAGGCCGGGCGGACCCGGTGGCAGGATGGGTCATCGCCCGCCGCCCTCGCCTTTGATGGAGGCGCTGGACGTGAACCATGACGGCGTGATTGACTCGAATGAGATCGCCAACGCAAGCGCCGAATTGAAGACGCTGGACAAAAACGGCGACGGACAATTGACGCAAGATGAACTGCGTCCGCCGCGTCCGCCGATGGATGGCGGCCCGGGTTCCGGCAATGGCCGTCCGCCCGTCCCACCTCCCGGCGATCAAGGCGACAACGCCGCGCCGAGCGGCCCGCCTCCGGGCAACCAGTAAGATTCTGTTCGCGTGAACAGCGAGCGGCGGATTGGCAACAATCCGCCGCTAATTTTTTTAATTGGCGGCGGGGCGAAGGCTTTGAAACGCAAGAAAACCGGCCAGCAGGGAAACCGCGCCGCAAACAACATACGGCAGCATCGGCACATGAACGTAAAGCGTCGCGGCAAAAATCGGGCCGACGATGCGCGCCAAGGCGCCGGCGCTTTGTGCCACACCGATGGTTGCGCCCTGCTCATTCGCCGGAGTGAGGTTGGAGAGCAGTCCAAACAACGGCCCGCGCGTAAGGCTGGAGCCGATGGACAGGAGCGCGAGCGCAAGCAGCATCTTGATCCACGGCCAGTCGGCGAGGTGCAGAACTGCCAGCCATTTCAACGGACCGTCTCCTTTGATGAACGGCAGCAGCGCGAGCGCAACGCCGGTCAACACGAGGCTCAATGCAATCAATTTCGGCTCGCCCAATAATTTCACCAGACATCCGATGGCACCCCCTTGGATAAACACTCCGATGATTCCACAAAAGACAAACAGGGAAACGACCGTGGTGACGGGTTTGGCGGCGTCCATGGTTATGCCCAGATTGAAATTATCGTTCACCAGAAACGGCAGGGTGGTTTCAAAGCAACTGAAGGCGAAGGTCGCCAGAAAAAAAATCAGGATGAGCAGACCGATTTTCGGTTGCGCCAGCGTGTGTTCCCATTGCGCGAAACGCGGACGCTTTGATGCCTGGCTGGAGTCCGGCTTCAAACTTTCGGCGAGAATAAAATAGGCGAGGAGAAAATTGATCGCGCACAATGCCGCCGCCGTCCAGCCGGGCGCAGTGCTGCCGCCGAATTTAAGCGCGATGCCGCTGATGGCCGGGCCGAAAACAAACCCCAGCCCGAACGCCACGCCGATAAGCGCCATCCGTTTTGAGCGGTTCTCCGGCGGCGTGATGTCGGCGATGTAGGCTTGGGCAACAGTGATGCTGCCGCCGCAAGCGCCCGCAAACGCGCGCGCGCCAAGCAGCGCCCAGAGCGCGAGATTGTGATTTTCAATACTGGAAGCAATGGCAAACAAAACATACGCCGCCGCCGCACCGGCAGTGCTGAAGAGCAAAACCGGCCGACGGCCATGACGATCGGAAAGTTTTCCCAAGATGGGCGAGAAGATGAATTGCATCGCGGAGAACGACGCGACAATAGCGCCAATAAAGAAACCGCTGGCGCCAAAATGCCGGCTGAAGAGCGGCACGAGCGGCACGACGATGCCAAAGCCGATCAGGTCAATGAAGACCGTAAAAAAAACGACGAGTAATGACGGTTTGCGTTTCATGTTTGCAACAAGAGGCAAGTCTAGTCGCGTTTGGAATCGAGTCAAATTTTCCGTGGCGAATAACTTTGCGAACAAGAAAAACAACTTTGTCTTGCGACAATCTCAAGCGCAGCGTTTCCTGTTCGCATGATTGATTCTGTTTCCGACATTGCGGGCGCGACGGCTGATTTGAAAAAAACGCGGCGACGCAAAATTGCTTCCACAGATTCCATGAAATTAGACAGATTGCCGCCGCATTCGCCGGAGGCGGAAATGGGCGTGCTCGGTTGCGCGCTGCTCTCACCGAACGAATGCCTGGGCGAGTGCATCGAAAAATTGAAGGACAACGGCGCGGAATTTTTTTATGACCTCCGGCATCAGACGATTTATGAAATGCTCGCAGAGATGTTCAATACGCGGCAGGCGATTGATGTCATCACAGTGCAGCAAAAGTTGAAGGACAAGCAATTGCTCGAACAGATCGGCGGCATCGCGTATCTGGCGCAACTTCAGGATTCGGTGCCGAGCGCGGCGAACCTTTCTTATTATCTGGAAATCGTCCGTGAAAAATTTCTTTTGCGGAAAATGATTTCCGTCTGCACGGAGGTTGTCGGGCGCGTTTATGATTATGAAGGCGAGGTGGACGCGCTGATGGACGAGGTTGAGCGGGACGTTTTGCGGATTTCCGAATCACGCGCGCAAGGCGGCGTGGTGACGACGAAGGAACTGGTCGGCAAGGCCATCGGGACGATTGAAAATTATTTCAGCCGCAAAGGCGTCTTGAACGGGCTGGGCACGGGCTTCCAGGATTTGGACCGGATGACGGACGGTTTGCACGGCTCGGAAATGATCGTCATCGCGGCGCGGCCTTCGATGGGAAAAACGTCGCTGGCGATGAACATCGTGGAGCACGTCGTGCTGGAGCAAAAATTGCCGGCGGCGGTTTTCAGTTTGGAAATGAGCGCGGAGTCGCTGGTGCTGCGCATGATGTGCTCGATTGCGCGCGTGAACCTGCGCTCGATCCGGGAGGGTTTCATGAGCGAGTCGGATTTTCCGAAACTCACCAGCGCGGCGGGCAGGCTGTCGAACGCGCCGCTGTTCATTGATGATTCGGCGGGTCTTTCGATTTTGCAGTTGCGGGCGCGCGCGAGGCGGCTGCACCAGCAGCACGGCGTGAAGCTTTTCGTGGTTGACTATTTGCAGTTGCTCCATTCTACTGCGCGGCGTTCGCAAGAAAACCGCCAGCAGGAAATCGCCGACATTTCCAGCGGCATCAAGGCTTTGGCGAAGGAATTGAAAGTGCCTGTGCTGGTGTTAAGCCAGTTGAACCGAGAACTGGAGAAGGACAAAAGCCGCAAGCCGCGCCTGTCGGACTTGCGCGAGTCGGGCGCGATTGAACAGGATGCGGACGTGGTTGGTCTGTTATACAAACCGAACGCGGGCGACGATGAAGACGGCGCGCAGGCAGAAGAAGCGGACGGCCTGCCGGTCAATTTATTGATCGCCAAGCAGCGCAACGGCCCGACGGGCGACATCAATTTAACGTTCCTGAAAAACTACACTCGATTTGAAAGCGCAGCAAAAGTCAGCGACGAAGACATACCGGAAGGCCAATAGACGATGAAATTGTTTTTTCGCCTTATCGGAATCTGGCTGTTGCTCGGCGGCGTGCAGGCCGGGTGGTCGCAGGAAACCGGCCCGAAAATTGACAGCGTGAAAATCCAGTATGTCGGCCCGGAGTCCATCAGCAGACAATTCATCCTCTCCAACATCCGCACCAAGGCCGGGGACGTTTACCGTCTGAATTCCACGCAGGACGACATCCATTCGCTCTTCGCCACGGGAAAATTCCGCAACATCCGCGTCGAGACGGATCAGGCAGACGATGGCGGGGTGAACCTGACTTTCGTAGTGGAGGCACGCCCGATCATCACCGCCATCCAGATTGAGGGGAACAAAAAGGTGAGCGACTCGAAGCTGAAGAAAAAAATCACGGTGAAGGCGGGCGATCCTCTGGACGAGGTGAAATTGTTCGAGGACGTTCAGGAGATGAAAAAGCTGTATGAAAAATATGGCTACCCGGACACGCAGGTGAAATACTATTTGGACACGATGGACGAGGCGGCGGGCCGCGCATCGGTCACCTTTCAAATCGTTGAAGGCCGGAAAATCAAGATTGAGCAGGTTGATTTCATCGGCGCATCGGCGTTTCCGCTAAAGGAACTGCGCAAGCAGATCAAGACGAAGCGGCACTGGATGTTTTCATGGCTCACGGGCAGCGGCGTGTTCAAGCAGGAGGAATTTGACGACGACAAGGACACGCTGACGGAATTTTACCGCAGCCGGGGTTATCTGGATTTTGCAATCAAGGACGTGAAACTCGTTTATCCGACGCCGGACACGATGGAAATTCAATACTACGTTTCCGAGGGTCGGCAATACAAGGTGGGCGCGATCACATTCACCGGTGTGAAACTGCTGGACACGAACGCGGTGCGCTCCGATTACAAACTGGGGCCGATGCCAAAAGATGAGCCGCAACGTTCAGACTGGCTTGCGCTCCGGAATTTGAACAGGGATTTCACCATGAAGACGGGCGGCACATTCACATCCGCCGGTTTGGACAAGGACACGACGGCCATCGAGGATTTTTACGGCAGCAAGGGTTACATTGACGTGGCCCAAGGCCAGGGATTGAACATCGTCCATACCCCGAACGTGGACACGGGAACAATGGACTTGCAATACCAGGTTGACCAAGGACAGAAATACTACGTCGAGAAAATTGACATCCGTGGAAATTTGAAAACCAAGGACAAAGTCATCCGTCGCGAACTGGCGATTTCTCCCGGCGAAGTTTTCGACATGGTGCGTGTAAAGCTCAGCAAACAGCGCCTTGATAATTTGGGATACTTCACCCCCGACAAGGTGGATTTGGAGCCGGAGCCGACCGACCCGCCGATTGCCGGGCGCAAGGATTTGGTGGTGAACGTCGAGGAACAGAACACCGGCAACTTCACGCTCGGAGCGGGCTTCAGCTCGGTGGAACAGTTGACGGCGTTCGCGGAAGTCACGCAGGGCAATTTTGATTTGTTCCATCCGCCCTATTTCACCGGCGCCGGGCAAAAAATGCGACTATACGTTGAGTTGGGCACGGAGGCGCAGGACTACGAACTGGAATTCACCGAGCCGTGGTTTTTGAACCGGAAGCTGGCTCTGGACGTGAACCTTTATCGCAAGCAGTTGAACTATGAAAGCCCCAACAGTCTCTTTGACGAAAATCGCACCGGAATTCGCATGGGGCTGACGCGCGCGTTGTGGAGCGATTTTTTCATCGGCGGCGTCAGTTACACGATTGAAAACGTGGGCATCACTTTGAACGCGTCCAACGCCGTCCCGATCCCGAACGCCATTTTGAGCGAAGTCGGCAATCATGTGTTCAACCGCTTCGGCGGGCTGCTCGCCTACGACACGCGCAACAGCACTCAACTGCCCAACCACGGCCAGCGGACGGAGTTCGATCCCGAACTGGATGTCGGCGACCGGACGACTTATTACAAGCTGGCGCTCAAGTCGTCGTGGTATTTCCCCGGCCTGTTCAAAGGCCATGTCCTTGAGTTCGACGGACGCGCCGGTGTCGCGCAGAGCGTGGGTTCGGGCGACGTGCCGTTTTACGACCGCTATTATCTTGGCGGCGCCTACGACCTGCGCGGCTTCCAATATCGCAACATCAGCCCGCGCGAATCCATCTCGCCCGAACCGATCGGCGGCGACAGCTACTGGTTTGGCTCGCTGGAATACAGCATTCCGATCATTGAAAAGGAAAGCGGCGGGCCCAGCCTGCGCTTCGCGTTGTTCATGGACGCCGGCGCGGTCGGCGCACGGCCCTATTCCTTTTCCGGAAATTTTGACGACGACTGGGGTTTTGGTTTCCGCCTGAACATACCGCATCTCGGACCGTTGCGGCTGGACTACGGCATCCCGATCACGCACGACTCCAACAACGGCTCCTCCGGCCAGTTCCAGTTCACCGTCGGCTACACGCGCCAATTTTAATTTTTTCAAGCTGGCATCGCCGCCGGAATTCTGCTAACTTTTCCTCCCATGAAAAACATTTTACGGACAATTTTACCGGCGGTTTTGCTGATGACATTTTTAAGCGGCTCCGCGCTGGCGCAGACGAAAATCGCCACCGTGGACTTGCGAAAACTGTTTGACGGCTACTGGAAGACCAAGCAGGCGCAGGCCGACATCAAGGAACAACAAACGCAACTCGACAAGGACGACAAGAGCATGAAGGACGATTTCCAGAAGGCCAGCGACGAATATCAGCAGCTTGTGGCGCGGGCCAACGATCAGGCCATTTCCACAGACGAGCGCGCCCGCCGGCAGCAGGCCGCCGCCGACAAATTGAAGCAGTTGCAGGAGAGCAAGGCTCAAATTGGCTCGTATGAAAACACGGCAAATGCCAACTTGCACGACCAGCTCCAACGGACGCGCGACAAGGTTTTGGCTGACATTCAAGAGCATATCAGTGCCGCTGCCAAGGCCGGCGGTTATTCTCTGGTGCTCGACACGGATGCGAAAAGCGCCACCGCCACCGCCATCGTACTCTACCACGGGGCTGA
>Ga0208220_1001087_pt1 | contig 11550 bp, 8 predicted proteins | sample NGESurdeep092012_9_FD_184484 | JGI IMG/M metagenome (GOLD analysis project Ga0208220, IMG submission 184484) | Arctic peat soil microbial communities from Barrow, Alaska - NGEE Surface sample F53-1 deep-092012 (SPAdes) | ecosystem: Environmental > Terrestrial > Soil > Wetlands > Peat ... | reverse complement strand
CGAGATAGCCCGCCGCGACCGCAATTTTCTTCGAAAGCATCGGTTCACTCTCCGTCGTTTTCGCCGCTGACCAGAACGCGCGGAAAGCGCGACCGTTCCTCAATGTTTTTGTGAATGGGAGGGGACCTTGCCCACCCTGACCGATCTGATGTTGGGCCATGGAGCCAAACTCCAGGCGGCAAGGTGCACCGCCTTTAACCATCGGCGTCACCTTTGAGACACACCCTCCTCAATTGCACGCTAAACGCGTATTTCGACTTGAATATGGTTAATGTGTGTTTCAGAATTGCGCAAAATAAGGCCGCCGGATGGCTAAATAACCGGCAAATCAAATGGGGGAAAACATGGGCCGTATGCCACGCCGGGCGGGACTGTATGCGGGGGTCGCAGTTTCGGCTCTGATCCTGGTCTTGGAAGCGGGTCTTCCCGCCCACGCTCAAAGCGCCTCACCGGTGAGTGACGCGCAGATCAAAGCGCTGCAAGCGCAAATCGATCAGCTGAGCCAGACCGTAAAGCAGCTTCAATCGCAACAGTCGCAAAGCGCGGCTAACGCCCAGGCGGCCAAGAAGCAGGCCGGCGAAGCGGCGGCTCAGGCGGCGCAAGCGAAAGCGAGTGCGGCCCAGACCAAGACTCAAGTCGCCAATCTTCCGGTGAAAGGTACCGACAAGGATGGCTGGTTCTTCAGGCACAAGGAGGGTGATCCCCTCACCTTCGAGACTCCCGGCGGCGAAATCACCGGCTACGGCAATATCGACGTTTCGGTCGACGGTGCTGCCAAGAGCGTTACGGGTACGTTTTCGAGTCTCGCCAATACAAACGGCGGCGGCGGGCGGGTATTTCCTCAGGGCAACTTCGGCTGGCTGCCGGACATCTCGACGAATCTGTCTTACTTGGGCGTCCGCGGGTTCCAAAAGCTGCCCAGCGCTGACGAACTTAGGTTCGTCTACCAGCTTGAAGTCGGCTTCGACGTTTCCGCGACGCCGGGTCTGAAGCAGTCCAACAGCCAACTTAGCAATCAGGTCAACGGCGCGCTCTTCAACCGCAACACCTATATCGGCATTGCGTCAGCGACCTGGGGCGCCGTCAAGGTCGGCAAATCGGACGCGCCATATAAGAACTCGACGTCGGCGTTCAATCCGTTCTCTGGCGAATGGGGCGATTACTCCGTCGTCATGGGCAATACCGGCGGCGACAACCGCGTCGAATTCGGCACCCGAGTCGATCACGCCGTCTGGTACGAATCGCCGAAGTCAGGCGGCTTCCAATGGAACGTCATGTATGCGCCTGGCCAGAACCGCTCGTGGGTCAGCGACAATATCGCCTCGGGCGAATCCGATTGCGCGGGCGGCAACGATCCTACTAGCGGCGGAGATTTGCCGGTCGCCTGTAACGACGGTTCGTTCAGCGACCTCGTCAGCGGCAACATCAGCTATACGAACGGCGGATTCTACGCCACTGCCGCTTATGAATGGCATCATGCGGTTAACCGGCAAAGCGACATTACCGGCATGTTCGGTCTCTCGGACTGCAATACGGCTGTTGCACCTGGCGTAATTGACTCATTTGAGTCAACGCTCTGTAAACAGGATGTCGCGGACGAAGATGCCGCCAAGGTCGGTGCATTGTACAACTTCAAAGCGACAGGAACGACGATCGGCGGCATCGTTGAGCACATGACTCGCTATGTGCCTGCGGATCTGGACTTCCAAAACGAGCGGACGCGGTGGGGCACTTGGGCCTTCTTGAGCCAGAAGCTCACACCGACCGACAGCATTCACTTCGGCTGGGCGCATGCATTCCACACGCCGGGCGATCCTTGCCAGCATAACGACTGTACGCTTACGACAGATGGCGGCGCAGGATCATTCGCTACCAATCAGAACCAGGCGGACATGGTCACTGCCGCCTATAAGCACATGATGAGCAAGAATTTGACCTGGTACAGCAACGTCGCAGCGACCTTTAACGGGCCGAGCGCGCACTTCGATCTCGGGGCTGGCGGACGCGGCGTCACCACGGATTGCCATGACGCCAGTGACGCGTCCGGTGGTGCGCTTTCGAGCCCACATTGTTTCACCGGCACGACGGTCGTGGGTGTTTCGACCGGCCTGCAATGGAAGTTCTAGACCGGCGACCGGGTTAGCGCTGGGGACATATCAAGGGCGCGGGAGAAATCCCGCGCCCTGCTTCTTTTGATTATCAGGCCTTGCAGGTGCCATCCGCCTCGTTCGCGAAGGGCGGAAAATGTGTGAATTCCGCTCTGGCATAATGTATTACAGTGCGCTATGGGTGCTGTGCGGAGTGCGGCATAGATCGCGTCCGACAGGGTTTGCGAAGCGTCTTCGTTGCGAGCGTCGTTCATGTCTTCTGGTGTGCACCGATTTTCCGTCGCGAAAAACGACGTTGCCACGGGCGAAATCGCTTCAGGTGAAGTTGCGCCTGGCGGCGTCACCTCGATCGAACGGCCGCGATTGGCGCCGATCGACACCTCCTTCAGCTTCAAAAACAAGGCCTATGCCGCGCTGAAATCCGTCATCGTCGGCATGGATGTCTACGGCAGCAGCGCCGACATCCGGCTCGACGAACGCAGCCTGGCACAGGATTTCGGCATCAGCCGCACGCCGGTGCGTGAGGCGATGGCGCAGCTCGAGCGCGAAGGTTTTGTCCGCTCGGTGCCGCGGCGCGGCATCTACGTGGTGCGCAAGACGCGTCGTGAAGTGATCGAACTCATCACGGCCTGGGCCGCGCTCGAGAGTATGGCTGCCCGGCTCATCCCCGAGAATGCGAGCGACGAGGAAATCGCTTCGCTGCGCCAGATGTTCGCCACTTTCGAGAACGGTGAAGTGCGCGCCCACCTCGACGAATATTCCGAAGTGAATATCGAATTCCACCAGATGATCATCCGGCTGAGCCGCAACTCGGTCTTGGTCCAGCTCGCCGAGAATCTGTTCACCCATATGCGGATGATCCGCAGAAAGACGATCGGCGAAAAGGATCGCGCCGACCGCTCGATCCGTGATCACATGCACATCATTGAAGCGCTGGAGGCCCGCGACACCGCCCGCGCCGAGAAACTGGTGCGCGATCACGCGCTCGGTCTCGCCGACCATGTCGAGAGATACGCGGACTATCTGGATTGAATATGAGACGGGCAAAGGCTCGACGCAGGACTAATAAGGGAGACTCCCATGGCTGATGCAGCAGTAAAAGAGAAAACCGCCGGCATAGACGCGGGTGCAGCTGAAGCGGAGCGGGAGCTCACGGATGGTTTTCACCTCGTTATCGATGCGCTCAAGCTCAACGGCCTCAATACGATCTACGGTGTGCCCGGCATCCCGATCACGGACTTCGGCCGCATGGCGCAGGCGGCAGGTATCCGCGTTATCTCGTTCCGGCATGAGCAGAACGCCGGCAACGCAGCTGCAATCGCTGGCTTCCTGACCAAAAAGCCCGGCATCTGCCTCACGGTGTCGGCTCCCGGCTTTCTCAACGGTCTGACTGCGCTGGCCAATGCCACGACCAACTGCTTCCCGATGATTTTGATCAGCGGCTCGTCCGAGCGCGAGATCGTCGACTTGCAGCAGGGCGACTACGAAGAGATGGATCAATTGGCTATCGCCAAGCCGCTCTGTAAGGCGGCCTTCCGCGTGCTGCATGCAGCCGACATCGGGATTGGCGTGGCGCGCGCGATCCGCGCCGCTGTGTCCGGCCGTCCGGGCGGCGTCTACCTTGATCTGCCGGCCAAACTTTTCTCTCAGGTGATGGACGCCGAAGCCGGAGCTAAAACGCTCGTCAAGGTCATCGATCCGGCATCGGCCCAGCTTCCGGCTCCGGCTGCTATCAAGCGTGCGCTCGATGTCTTGAAAAGCGCCAAGCGCCCCCTGATCATTCTCGGCAAGGGTGCGGCCTACGCGCAGGCCGATGAAGACATCCGCGCGCTGGTCGAAAAGAGCGGCATTCCTTTCCTGCCGATGAGCATGGGCAAGGGTCTGCTGTCCGATACCCATCCGCAGTGTGCGGGGGCTGCGCGTTCGACGGTGCTGAAAGACGCCGACGTCGTCATGCTGATCGGCGCCCGCCTCAACTGGCTTCTATCGCACGGCAAGGGCAAGACCTGGGGAGAGCCTGGATCGAAAAAGTTTATCCAGATCGACATCGAGCCCAAGGAGATGGACAGCAATGTCGAGATCGTTGCGCCGGTGGTCGGCGACATCGGCTCCTGCGTCTCGGCTCTTCTCGATGGCATCGACGGCAAGTGGCCGGCCCCGCCGGCCGACTGGATCAGCACGGTCAAATCGAAAAGAGACGATAACATCGCCAAGATGGCACCGAGGCTGATGAAAAATACCGCGCCGATGGACTATCACGGCGCGCTCGGTGCTTTGCGCACCATCATCAAAGAGCGGCCTGATGCCATCCTCGTCAACGAAGGCGCCAACACCCTCGATATCGCGCGCGGCATCATCGACATGTATCAACCGCGCAAGCGCCTGGACGTCGGCACCTGGGGCGTCATGGGCATCGGCATGGGTTTTGCCATCGGCGCTGCAATTGAAACCGGAAAACCTGTGCTCGCGATCGAAGGCGACAGCGCCTTTGGTTTCTCCGGCATGGAAGTCGAGACGATCTGCCGGTACAACCTGCCGGTCTGCATCGTCATTTTCAATAACAACGGCATCTATCGCGGAACCGACATCAATTCCGCTGGCGGTTCGGATCCGGCCACAACCGTCTTCGTCAAAGGCTCGCGCTACGACAAAATGATGGAGGCATTCGGCGGCGTCGGCGTCAATGCCACGACGCCCGACGAGCTGAAGCGCGCCGTGAACGAAGCAATGGACTCCGGCAAGCCGACCCTCATCAACGCGGTGATCGACCCGGCGGCCGGCACCGAGAGCGGTCGCATCGGCAACCTCAATCCGCAAAGCGTGGTTCGTAAGAAATAACGGACCACGCCACCTGGATCCATAATCGCGGATCGCGAATGTGGATCCCGGGCTGTCTCGCTAATGACTGACAAGGTTTAGGGAGAAATACGATGGCAAAGCGCAAAAAAGCGGCCAAGGCGAAATCCAAGGCGGCGGCTAAGAAGACGACGAAGAAAGTCGTCAAGGTCACCGCGAAGAAACCGGCGGCAAAAGCTCACGCAAGCAACGGCTTGCCGCGCGCTTCGACAAAGCCGTGGGGCGACGCGGGCAGGGCGCTCGACGGCGTGCGCATCCTCGACTTCACGCATGTGCAATCGGGCCCGACCTGCACCCAGCTCCTCGCCTATATGGGCGCCGACGTCATCAAGGTGGAACGGCCCGGCATCGGCGACATCACGCGCGGCCAGTTGCGCGACGTGAAGGGCGCCGACAGTCTCTATTTCACCATGCTCAACGGCAGCAAGCGTTCGATCACCATCGATAGCAAGCATCCCAAGGGCAAGGAAATCCTCGATCGGCTGGTGAAGCTGTGCGACGTGCTGGTCGAGAATTTCGCGCCCGGCGCGCTCGACCGCATGGGTCTTACCTTCGAGCACATCCATAAGCTCAATCCGCGCATGATCGTCGCCTCGGTGAAGGGTTTTGGTCCCGGCCCTTACGAGGACTGCAAAGTCTACGAGAATGTCGCGCAGTGCGCCGGCGGCTCGGCGTCGACGACGGGCTTTCGCGATGGTCCGCCGCTCGTCACTGGCGCGCAGATCGGCGACTCGGGCACTGGCTTGCATCTAGCGCTCGGCATCGTCAGCGCGCTCTATCAGCGCACCCGCACCGGCCGCGGTCAAAAAGTGCTGTGCGCCATGCAGGACGGTGTACTCAATCTCGCGCGCGTGAAGCTGCGTGATCAGCAGCGCCTCAAGCACGGCCCGCTGAGCGAATACAGCCAATTCGGCGAAGGCGTGCCGTTCGGTAAGGCAACGCCGCGCGCCGGCAACGATTCCGGCGGCGGCCAGCCCGGCTGGATCCTTAAATGCAGAGGCTGGGAGAGCGATCCCGACGCTTACGTCTATTTCATCACGCAGGCGCCGGTGTGGGCGGCCATCTGCGACCTGATCGGCAAGCCGGCTTGGAAGACCGATCCGGATTACGCGACACCGCCGGCGCGGCTGCCGCGGCTGCGGCATATCTTCGACACGATCGAGCAGTGGACCATGACCAAAACGAAGTTCGAGGTCATGGAAATCTGCAATAAGCAGGACATCCCGGTAGGCCCGATCCTATCGATGAAAGAGATCGCCGATGAGCCGTCGCTGCGCGCGACCGGCACTGTCGTTGAGGTCGATCACCCGAAGCGCGGCGCCTATCTGACTGTCGGCAATCCGATCAAGCTTTCGGATTCGATCGCCGATGTGCGGCGCTCGCCGCTGCTCGGCGAACACACCGACGAGATTTTGCGCAAGGTGCTCGGTTACTCCGACAAGGACGTCGCCGAAATCAGAACATCGGGCGCGATCACCGCGCCGGAGAAGCCTGCCAAAGCGGAGGCCGCGTAACTTCTTTTCCCCTCCCCGTCGTGAGGGAGGGGACATTCAGAGTTTAGGGAGAGATTTTTACAATGCGTATCGTCGTTCACGGGCAGCAGGCGTTCGGCAAGGCGGTGCTCGAAGCGCTGATCAAGCGCGGAGAGAATGTCGTCGCGGTCTATGTGGCGCCGGAGAAGGAAGGCGCCAAAGCCGATCCATTGAAGGAGGCGGCGCTTGCCGCAAAGCTTCCGGTCTTTCAACCGGACTCTTACAAGAAGCCCGAAGTGTTGGAAGAGTTCAAAGCGCTCAAGCCGGACCTTCAGGTGATGGCGTTTGTCACGCTGTTCGTTCCGGAGGAATTCCTCAACCTGCCGACTCACGGTTCGATTCAGTATCATCCGTCGCTGTTGCCGGCCTATCGCGGGGCGAGCGCGATCAACTGGCCGATCATCAAAGGCGAGACCGAAACCGGACTGTCGATCTTCTGGCCCGACAACGGCCTCGATACCGGCGACGTGCTGATCCAGAAAAAGACGCCGCTCGGTCCCAACGACACGCTCGGCACGGTTTATTTTGATCGGCTGTTTCCGATGGGCGTTGACGCCATGTTGGAGTCGGTCGATCTGGTGAAGGCCGCTAAGGCGCCGCGCATCAAGCAGGACGAGGCGAAGGCGACCTACGAAGGCCGTTGCGGTCCGGATAACGCCAAGATCGACTGGGGCAAGCCGTGGGAGCAGATCGACCGGCTCATTCGCGGCTGCAATCCGGCACCCGGCGCCTGGACCACGCTCGATGGCAAGCAACTGAAAATTTTCGACGCTAAGCCGCTGCCGGCGAAAGACCCGAAGGGGATCGCCGGCAAGATTGGCGAGATTGCGGTGGTAGAAGCCGACGGCTTCACCGTGGTGTGCGCCGATGGGCGCTTCAAAATTACTCGCGTTCAGCCCGCCGACGGCAAGAAGGTCGAAGCCGGCGAGTGGGCGAAATCCGTCAATCTCGCCGTTAAAGCGAGGTTTGCGTGACTTCGGCTCATTGCCATCAGTCGCCGTCATTCCGGGGCGTCGCGCAGCGACGAGCCCGGAATCCATACTCCGCAGCAGGGATTATGGATTCCGGGCCCGCGAGCTTCGTTCGCGTCCCGGAATGACCAAATCATAATCCTCACCACATTGGATCGCCCACCATGCCCGCCTCACAACATCAGTCGCCGAAATCCGACATTGAAATTTCGCAGGCCGCAAAGAAGCGGCTGATCCTCGACGTCGCGCGCGAACGGCTCGGGATTGCGCCGGAAAACCTCGAGCCCTACGGCCACTACAAGGCCAAAGTGTCGATGGATTTCGTGAAGTCGCTGCAGGATAAGCCGAACGGCAAGCTCATTCTGGTATCCGCCATCACGCCGACGCCGGCGGGCGAGGGCAAGACCACGACGACGGTCGGCCTGACCGATGCGCTCAACCATATCGGCAAAAAAGCGATGCTGTGCCTGCGCGAGCCTTCGCTCGGTCCGTCATTCGGCATGAAGGGCGGTGCCGCGGGTGGCGGCTATGCGCAAGTCGTGCCGATGGAGGACATTAATCTTCACTTCACCGGCGACTTCCACGCCATCACCTCAGCCAACAATCTGCTTGCCGCGTTGCTCGACAATCACATCTATTGGGGCAATGCGCTGAGCATCGACGAGCGCCGCGTAACGTGGCGCCGGGTCATGGATATGAACGATCGTGCGCTGCGATCGATCGTTTCCTCACTCGGTGGTGTGGCAAACGGCTTTCCGCGCGAAGATGGTTTCGACATCACGGTCGCCTCCGAAGTGATGGCGATTTTCTGCCTCGCGCGTGATCTCGAGGATCTCAAGACGCGGCTTGCGAATATCGTGGTTGGCTACACACGCGATCGCAAGCCGGTCCGGGCCGGCGATCTCAAGGCCAATGGCGCGATGGCGGTTCTGCTCAAAGAGGCGCTGGCGCCGAACCTCGTGCAGACGCTCGAAGGCACGCCTGCCTTCATCCATGGCGGCCCCTTCGCCAATATCGCGCACGGCTGCAATTCGGTGCTGGCGACAACGACTGCGCTGAAGCTCGCCGATTACGTGGTGACTGAAGCGGGCTTCGGCGCCGATCTCGGCGGTGAGAAGTTTTTGGACATCAAATGCCGCAAGGCTGGAATCGCACCGGACTGCGCAGTGCTGGTCGCCACGATCCGTGCGCTCAAGATGCACGGCGGCGTCAAGAAAGAGGATCTTAAGACCGAAAATCTCAAGGCGCTTGAAGCGGGCATGAGCAATCTGCAACGCCACGTCGAAAATATGCAGAAGTTCGGCATCGTGCCGGTGATCTCGATCAACCGCTTCTCCGCCGATACGCCGGCCGAGATCAAGCTGGTGGAGGACAAATGCAAAGCGCTCGGCGTGGAAGCCTTCATGGCCGACCATTGGGCAATGGGCGGGGAGGGTGCGGCCGATGTCGCGCGCGCCGTCGTTAAGGTTTGCGACAGCGGCAAGAGCAAACTCAAGCTGCTTTATCCAGACGATATGCCGCTGTTCGAAAAGATCCGCACCATCGCCAGAGAAATATACCGCGCCAAGGATATTTCCGCCGATAAGTCGGTGCGCGATCAGCTCGCGAATTACGAAGCGATGGGTTACGGCAAGTTTCCGATCTGTGTCGCCAAGACGCAGTATAGCTTCTCAACCAATCCCGACGCCAAGGGCGCGCCGACCGATCACGTCATCAATGTGCGCGAGGTGCGGCTTTCCGCCGGCGCCGAGTTCGTGGTGGCAATCTGCGGTGAGGTCATGACCATGCCTGGGCTACCGAGGGTCCCGTCCGCCGAATCGATCGACATCGGCGCGGATGGCAAAATCGTCGGGTTGTTCTAGGCTTCCGCGGATATCGCACCGCCGCGCCATTGACGGCGATTTTTATGAACCTATCTCAGCCATTCCGAGACGGAGAAGCCTCCGCCTGCGGCCGACTGATAAAAACGAGGTCTGAAAATGTTGAAATTCTATTATAGCGGAGCGCCCAACCCGACAAAGGTCGCGTTGTTTCTCGAGGAAGCCGGAGTGCCCTATGAGGCGATCCCGGTCGACACCCGCAAGGGCGATCAGCACAAGCCGGAGTTTCTCGCGATCAATCCTAACGCCAAGCTGCCGGCGATCGTCGATGGCGATGTCACGGTGTTCGACTCAAGCGCGATCCTGCTTTACCTCGCCGAGAAGACCGGCAAGTTTCTGCCGGCCAAGACCGACAAGGCGCGCGGCGAGCTGTTGTCGTGGATGTTCTTCGTGTCGTCCGGCGTCGGTCCTTACTTCGGCCAGTCGGTGCATTTCCGGAATTACGCGCCGGAGAAGATTCCTTACGCGATCAACCGCTATGCCTTCGAGGCGCAGCGTCATGCCGGCATTCTCGATGCGCGGTTGGCGAAGCAGAAATACATGCTGGGTGACAGCTTCACGATCGCCGACATGAATGTCTGGGGCTGGGCGCGCATGCTGCCGAACGTGCTCGGCGACGGCGCCTGGGACAAATACAAGAACCTCAAGCGACTGGTCGATGAAATCAACGCCCGTCCCGCCGCCCAAAAAGCCGGGACACTGAAGGATCGCCACAAGTTCAAGACCGAGATGGATCAGGAAGCGCTCCACGCCATGTTCCCTCACTTGAAGGAAAAGGTGGCGTAGCTTCGTCGTCGATTCTTTGCCAACAAAAAGCGGCGCGGCCATGTGGCCGCGCCGTTCTTATTTTCGCTGATGGAGCTTCTGTTACTGGAACAGCTTCATCGCATTTTGCAGCGTTTCCAGCACGCCCCACGCCAGTGGAATGCCGACGAAGCCCCAGGCGAGGATGAGCTGGATCGTCGAGGTACCGGTCTGAGTTTCATCTGTCATGATCGTTCTCCCTAGGCTCCGGCCGGTTCGCCCGCGGCGCCCACGTCCATCTGAGCTCTGATGGCTTCGTGATCGGGGCTCATGTGGAAGCGACTGTGGACCGCTTTTACCAGCAGGTTGCAGATAAAGCCGACCACGAGCAGCCCAGCCATGATGTACATAGTGACGTTATAAGCCTGCGCCTTCGGCACACCGTGCTCGATATTGTACTGGCGGATATAATTCACCAGCACCGGTCCGAAAATGCCCGCCATCGACCACGCGGTGAGCAGCAGGCCGTGGATGGCGCCGACATAGCGCGTGCCGAACATGTCCTTGAGATAGGCCGGCACGGTGGAGAAGCCGCCGCCGTACATGCTGATGATCACAAGGAAACACACGACGAATCCGACTATGCTGCCGGTCGCGCCGGTGTAAGGCACGGTGCAGTACAACGCGAAGCCGAGCACCATGAAGATGAAGTAAGTATTCCTGCGCCCGATATAGTCGGATGTGGACGCCCAGAAGAAACGGCCGCCCATGTTGAACAGGCTCATCAAGCCGACGAAGCCCGCCGCCGCAATCGGTGTGATGTGGCCCGGGAACATTTCCTGGCTCATGGCGGAAGCCTGGCCAAGCACGCCGATGCCGGCGGTCACGTTGAGGCAGAGCACCCACCAGATCAGCCAGAACTGCGGCGTTTTGAGCGCGTCATAGACGAACACGTCATTCGTGGTGATCAGTTTCGACGCCTGGGTCGATGCAACAAAACCCTCTGGCTTCCAACCTGGTGCCGGCACCCTCACGATGACCGCGCCGACCATCATGAAGGCGAAATAGACGATTCCGAGCACGATGAACGTCTCTGCGACGCCGATATGTGTTGGCGTGGAGAACTCTCGCATCAGCCACACCGAAAGCGGCGAGGCGATGAAGGCACCGCCGCCGAAGCCCATGATGGCCATTCCGGTCGCCATTCCGGGACGATCGGGGAACCACTTGATCAGTGTGGAGACTGGCGAGATGTAGCCGATGCCCAGCGCAATGCCGCCAAGCACCCCGTAGCCGAGATAGATGACCCAAAGATTGTGAATGTAGACACCCACCGCGGAGAGTAAGAAGCCGCCGGCCCAGCATAGAGCTGCAGCGAACATTGCCTTGCGCGGGCCGCCTTCCTCGACCCAGCGTCCGAACACCGCGGAAGACACGCCGAGGAAGAAAATGGCGATGG
>Ga0208220_1001086_pt1 | contig 11561 bp, 15 predicted proteins | sample NGESurdeep092012_9_FD_184484 | JGI IMG/M metagenome (GOLD analysis project Ga0208220, IMG submission 184484) | Arctic peat soil microbial communities from Barrow, Alaska - NGEE Surface sample F53-1 deep-092012 (SPAdes) | ecosystem: Environmental > Terrestrial > Soil > Wetlands > Peat ... | reverse complement strand
CAGGCCATGCAGCCATCATAGTCTGTGTGCGTTGTTGTCTCTCTATGACATCAGTATCGCCAGATGGTTTAATTATCATCTTCCTGTTGTAAAGAGGAAGCACGGTTGGTGTAACTGTAATAAGTCCAGCCAATACCCTTGACTGTATGACAGACACCATGTAAGAGTATTTCTTTTTGAGAGCAAGGGAGAATAGCACCACCTGCACAGTGGAAAGTATCTGTGCTTGAGATGAGGCTACCTTGATTTCTTCTGCTGTCTTACGAGAGTCCTTACGATTCTGCACAGCAAAGTTCACCTGTGAAGTCTCATTCTGATTACCAGAGATGAGCATCTGTATAGCAGAGAACATAGCAGGGTCAGGAGGTGCTAGTTGCATCTCCTTTACTTTGCTGTTAATCATAGAACCAGTTTTGAAGAACTGATTCTCTTTCATTAGTACGTCATCATTAGGGTCAGACACATCCTTAGAGAAGTAAAGACCAGCGGAGCGCCGCGCCTTTGTAACCGTTGATGAGAGGAGGGAGGAAACAGCCTCTTGCACATCTTGGTCAAGGAACACTCTTCCCTTAAGTTGTGTGATGGTGTCATTCTCGCTAATGAGATAGGGGAAGAGGAAGTAAGGATACTGTGTCTCATACTGAGGTTCACTCTGCGGTATACCACCATGAGAGATGGTCTGTATAGCAAGTGATTCCACCGTGACAGGTGGTTGTCCTGGTATAGAAGGAGGCATACCCTGAGGTGGTGGAGTAAGTTTCCTTCTACCTATAAACAGCGGCCTAGGCTTCCTAGCCCAGTCATCACAAATGTCAATCGAATACCAAGCTACATTAACAACCCCACTAACACGGAACATAAGCTTAGACACTCTATGAAGTGAACGATCTTGCGTAGAAGCATTATCAACTCCATCATTGTCATTGTCAGAGGAGATGATCTTATTGACCTGCTCTGCATCCCAATCAGAGTCCTTGGGATTAGCTGGATCACCAACGAGAGAGAGTAGTCGTGTCTTAGTAAAGAAGTAATCACGCTGTACATACTCACAAGCCTGCAAGTCACGTGTGTCAGCCGTGAAGGCAAAGTCAGCCCATTGCACAGCCTCACAACTAACCCCACCTGCAACAGTCTCATCCTGTATGACTTCCATTATCCCATAACCATTCTGCTGGAAGCAGTCTATGTTAGCAAACTCATGCATCTGCCAACCATCAAACCTTATCTTCTTAGTGAGGTCACGCTCTAGGAGAGAGAGATCAACCGTAGCATCAATAGAGTCCTCGCATATCACAGCCCTAGGTGATTGTGTTATATACTGCACGTAGGGCGACTGCTCTCTGCGTATGTTAGTATCAATGATGTGCTGTGGGATATAAAGCTCATCTGGCTGCAAACGACCTGCACCACGCTCTGCTTCTAAGTCAATGTCTGCATAACGCAGCTTACGTGATGCACGTTGCTTCACACCCAGATCCTCCCTAGTTGACTTAAGTTCGCGGAGTTTGTCCTCTATTGACTTGTAGTTAGTAGAGTTTATATATTGTGTTGAGTCATTCGCAGCCATATGAGCCTTAATCATTCATCGAGACAGGAGCATCATCCATACTCATGTTCTTTGGTTTGTTCTTCTGCTTAACAGCACGCAGCTCATCATGTCTCTTAGACACAGCACCGCTCACGTGAGCAAGGTGATCCTCATTAGCATCACACAAAAGCTCATGTGTCTTTTGTTGAAACTCTTCTGGCACAGTCACTCCCGCACCAGTAGTGTCATTGTCAGCATTCTTTCCTTCAAGAGCAGAGGGTTGTTCCTCTTGCTCTTCCTCAGCATTGTCAATCTTTTTGGCCATATAATTAGCTCAAGTCAGAAGGATGTTTACCTGCACCAACATCAGCAGGAAGAGGCTCGATTACCTTCTCTGTTGGAGTAGGCAATACATTAGGTGTAGCTGCCCTAGGGAGTGCATTAATAGGAGGTGTGTTAGCACCTGCATTAGGTTGCACAACATTAGACAGAGCGCCTTTGTCAGGAGCTTGACCAGCAGGCACAATGGGCTTACGAACAGTAGCAAGCAGAGCAGCTTCATCAGCTTTCTTCTTAGCTAGCTCAGTAGCATAAACAGAAGCAAGAACCCACTTAGTCTCAAGCTTCTGGTTAGTCCCATCAGGCTGTGGAATGTCTTTGAAAGCACTGAAACGTGGTTCAGAGCGCATGATGGTAGAGAGATGAGAACCATCCTCCCACACATACTTGTTCATTGACTCATTGACTTTTCGTGCTGGTGTCAACATAGGTTGACCGCATGTAGGGCATTCGTTCATATGTTTACTTTCTTTCGAGTATTGCTGTGATAGCAATGTTTTGTTCTCTTGTTAACTTCAAAGGCAACAAACCAAAGAGAATTTCATAGTTATGTGCCATATTGTGGTGTTCTTGTTGTTTCTTGTGTATGAGTCCACGAGCGTCTGGGTATGAATATGAAGGCTCACAACTTGCATTGCAAGTATCAACAGGAGAATCTTTCATTTTGTTTGTATTAAGTTCTTTTGCTGTTACTTGTTTAGGTTGTTGTTCTTGTTCTGTTTGCATATGTTTTACTTTGTTTGACTGAGTAATCGTTTGTTATAATCAGCAATCTCCTCAGATAGAAGACTGAAATCTTTGTCTTTGGTATCTGCACTCCACTTATTCTCAGCTTCATCAGGCCCAGTGGCCCAATTACGCATAGAGAAGTCATTGACAGTGGGCTTAACAGGAGGCAGAGCAAAGGGCTTCTTCTCACTATCCTCATCGTAAGCAGCCTCTTCCATTGTAGACTTGTAAGACCAGAAAGCATAGTTAAAAGAATCAGCCCTGTCAGGAGAAGGGAATCCCTGCTTCTTCTCCTCTAACTTAGTCCACATCTGCTGTATCTTAGCATCTTTAAGCTTGTAATGCCGTGAACTTAACTGTTTACAAAGCACAGAGTCATTACCATCCATGATGATCTCGTGTCTCTCAAACAACTGCCTCGTGTTCATCCACACATCAGTATTACGATTAGCATTGACTTTAGGATGAATAGATGCTGCACGAGAGTCAAAGAACCTTATGTTTCTCCAACCCATCTTGACTAGCCTGTTCAATATAGGCTTACCTATACCAACAGAATCACCATAGATGAGTGCTTCAGGGTTTTGAAAGCCATGCTCCCTAAAGAGTTCATCGAGAAAGGCAATAGTATCTTCTGTGTTGTAGAACTTGAAAGGGATAGTCTTAATGTGCTTATTACCATTGCGTATAGTAAAGGCTGTCTCATCACCACCATCTGAGAGGTCAAGGCCACCTGTATTAAAAGGCTCTGGTATGTGAACAGTCTGGAAAGTATTGTGTGTTGCTTGCCAGATGTAGGTAAAGGGAATGACTATCATCTCACCATCCTGAATACCGAACTCCGCATCTACCTGTGACTTGTAAGCAGACGAGTTAACTCCTCCTGCTATGTTCTTTGCAACACGACGCTTGTATGCCTCTACGTCACCTGAAGGGCCACCTAGATGAGGACAATCGTCAGCCTTTATATGATACTCAATCCAGTCATCACCACTTACTTCTGAGATAAGTTTTATAGCAGCTCGTTTAATAGCTCCCATACAGTAATCGTAGAAGTGTCCCATTGAATTACCCGGAGTTGAGGCATGCACTCTGTGTGTATATCCAGAGCATTTATTTGTTGCATCATTGATCTCATCTGGGATAGACTTATCTTCTGAGCAGAAGATGGCCATCTTAGTGCCACTATCAGTTGGATGAAAGCCTTCTGCTTTCTTTGCTTCATCTGTTGCATAACACAGTATCTGTGAGTTGAACTCATTGGAGCCATTGTCAAAGTGAAAGGTGTATTGACGATACTTACAGTCCCACAAGTCATAACCAAAGTAACGATTAACAGCCTCTGCTAGACGTCGTGTATGAAAGCATGTTTGCGTATCAAGCTGAAACCCAGAGGAGGAAGTAGTAGGACACTTGGCTTTCTTCCATCTCATACAGAACCAAACAGCACAAGCTGCTATGATATACTTATCTTTGCCTGAACCATTACACGCTCTGACAACAGCTTGAAAGGGGTGTGATTCGTCAAGGCCACCTATAGCGAAGTCAAGCATGAAGCGTATCTGCCACTTATGAAGCTTAACCTTGCCAGATGACACATCCTTATCGACGAGAAAGAGAAGCTCAACAGGATTCTTAATGTCCAGTCCATCATCTATGTGAGTGCCAAAAGAAAGAGAGGGAAACTGAACAAGAGGAGTCTCTGGTATATGAGCAGAGACGTGTTCAGCTTCCCTCTGCAAAGCAGGTTCAATAGAAGGTGACGGCGTTATGGAAGGAGAGAAAGCCATACAGCCAGAGGCTAAGAAAGCCTCTTGCTCTATCACAGATAGTATGGCAAACTCTTCTTTAGTCATGCTGCCCAGTGAACAAGAAAGCCTGTTTCAAGTTTATTTGGATCATAAAAGTAACCAAACAACACAGAGTGAAAACCATAAAGTTTATTTACATTAGTCATGACGAGGCATACCTGAAAAACACTCACCATCTTGAATAGTCACAGCTGTAGCATTATCAAGAACAACACCTGGAGTTGTTGAGGGACTATATCTTGGTTTGTTAGTTACATCACTGCAAGGAAGGGGGAGGGCTAGTTGAAGGCTAGTTGAAGGCGCACCCGCGCAAGACATGTTGGGATAGGAATTACATCCTCTTTTATCAACATTAAACCAAGCATTTGGATCTTTAAGGCGGAAGTAAATCTCCATCGTAGCCCTCACATCATTAAGAGCATCGTGAGCACCAACTAGCTCCTTACCACAAATGATCTTATAAGCCTCTGCAAGCTTAGGCCACTTATAAGGAGAACCAAAGTTCCGCGCCCTTGTAGTGTGAGGTATCTTACAGATGTCAGTTGATTCCTTCATTGTGCAGTAAAACCTATGAGGTTCAAGCATCCTGATAGCACAATCTGAAAGAGCTTTGTTTATTACCACTTTGTCAAATGATATATTGTGTGCTACTATAACATCTGCTCTGTGACACATAGACGTAAATAACGGAATTACTTCATTAAGAGGTTCACCCATCTCAGATGAATACTCTGTTGTAATCCCATGCACATCAGAAGCACCTTGTGGTATAGGCACATTAACAGCTACGATCGACACAAGTGCGCGGACTATGCGACCAGAGTTATCTGTGAGTATAGCTGCAAGCTGCACTAAGTGCGGTTGAGAAGGATCATTGTCTGGTTTACCTTTAGCGATGAAGCCAGTTGTTTCTGTATCAAAGAATAGGATCATACTAATTGATGTTCTGGTGTGTTTCGTGTTATGTAGAAGTCTTCATGTTCCATAACGCCACTATCCCATCTGCTTGTGTTTGGTGGATTTTCCTTTGGAATGATGGGAGAAAGAAATCCAATAGTCGTATTGTGAACAAGAAGATAAATTTGTTTATATCTTTCAAAAATAGCTGCACCCATTGCAATACACATGTTGTCTAACTGATCTTCACTGTTTTCACGATACCACTTAAGTGTTGGCGTAGTTGGAGTGAAACCAATCTGTCTGTTGATTTCAAGTAAACGATTGGTCCAATGCTCAAGTAAGTCAAGTGATTCTTGTGAAGGTGGTGACTCTATCTCTCTTGCCTCCATCTCATTGTCTTTGTCAAAGTTGAAAAATGTGCTCATACTTCCACCATCTCTCTAACTGCCTTAGCAGCTTTCTCTCTAGCACCTGCTAGAGATTCGTTGAGTTGCAATACATTGAAAGTGTTATGTGCAAGGAGTTTGGCTACTTCCTTACGACCCTTCTTGTCATCCCTGATGTAACGTGCATTCTCACTTCTCACACGCCAGTCAATGTTACCATCAGAGTCAGTAGCAGTAGTAGCAGCTTGGAAGATGACGTCATTGACCTCTTCAAGTTGACGATCAGAGAAGTTAAGTTTATCTTCTTCAAGAGGTTCAAGTTTACATGCCTTCCTGTAGGAAGAGGAGACCTCAAGCAACTTAGCTTTAACAGCTACAACTTCAAGCTCCCTGTCGACAGCAATCTCCTCTGGACTCATTCCGAGAACTTCAAACGAACGTTTGATTGCTTCATCTTCTTGCATACTACTTAATATCTCTAAGCAAGGCAATAACACGATTGACTTCATTGTCAAACACGCCTTGTGTAAAGTCTTTTTTGAAAAATTGAGGAGACTCAAATTTTAATACTTGATCACTTCGTATGGCTTTTGTTGCTATTGCAGCAAGCTCATTATACACATTAAATGAAAGAAAATCTTCTTCCTTAATTAGTATTTGATCTGTTACAACAGTACGAACATTAAATCCATTTGTTACAAAATTAAGTATCTTATTAATTGGATCTTCTGGAAGAGTCCAAGTATATGTAGGTTGTTTTTTCATATTAATTCAAATTCTCATTAAGCATCTCTACTAACAACGAGGTAGCCTTAACACAATCACGCTTAAATGTAACTGATTCACGCATTTGTGTTTGGTTACCTTTCACTGCTTTGAAGAATACTTTACAATCATCAATCTCCTTATTCGTCTTAGTCTCTATTTGTAACCTATCATTCACAACAAGAAACTGATTACCATAACCAACAGACACATGCCACCCTCTAAAGTAGAAAGATGCAATAGGGCAGTCTTCTGTTAAATTTACTTTGGTGGTCATGCTAACTCATTATTAGGATGATCCATACGCTCTCTTGTCCATCCATTTAAGGTCTTATCATATTCACGCACAACAATGCGCGGAGCTGTGCCAACTTCAAAGTGGCTGGTAGAACGTCCTAGACCTTCACGCATCTCAGAAGTCGTCCCATCAGTGTGATAGACCTTACGGTATGTTGGTCTTATCCTGCGTATCGTTACTTGTGTTTGTGCATTCATTTTGTTTAAAAAAAGGAAAGGCTTTATTGATAATATCAACCCACTCAGCCTCACTAAGAGTAGGAAACACAACTGACAATGGCTTTTCACTCACAGTGGATAGTCGTTCAAAATCACTCATCACACAACATAGAGTAGCAGAAAGTGTGCCATCTTAATAAGACACATCTTGCCATTTTAATAACAGTCCTAGGAGTAGCTTAAGGAAGAGTTATCCGAGAGGCAAGATGAAAAGCTAGGAAATTGTAAATTTGTGAGAGAGGTTCTGTTCCGACTTTCCATTCTATTTCTGGGTTCCTCACCTATACCTAGGCTTCCTATGCATCTACTCCCTATGTCAATACTACCTTATGCTGTGTCAAGCATAGCTTATACTTGACATATAGTATTGACATATAGTATTGACTCTTATAGTTGACTGCAGTCAATACTACTTAGCAAGGTAGTATTGACGGTGGTACTATGATGTTAGTTACACGTTTAACTAAAGGCTAATATGGCTTGTCAAGCGAATAACCTAGGTGACTAACCTTTGATTGACTCTATACCATAGTTATATACTGTTGTATAGGTTCTAATATTAGACCATAGTTGTATATCGTTGTATTAAAACGATGCAAGTCACGCGTTTTTAGGGAGTTGTATATTTAATAAAAGCATATAAAAAAATAAAAAAATATAAAAAAAAATACAATAATATATAAGGATGGTGGTGTATTAGGTCGTATATAAGGATATACAACTGCGGCACTGGCTCTATAGTATTGACTCTTTACAGTAGACTGTCTACTTGCTACTATTAGACTGTCTTTTGTCAATCATATACTACACTTGTAATATAGCAGGTGACTGCTGGTGGTGATTATCACGATTGTAGTCTTGTTCCCTTATACTATTGCTTAGTATTGACTCATTTTTCTTTCTCTCTAAGTAGTTCTGCTGCAATGGGTTATGATGGGCATATACGCTTTATGTAAATAGTTCTTGCACCTGCTGCTGGTAGTGTTATTTTGATGTTGTCCGGTATCTCCTACTGGATGGGGATGGTCTTCGGGTGATGGTGATAATTCTCCTCTGGCTCTATGCCAGAGCGGCGCAAGCGTGAGGCGGGGCATTGGCAATACGGCCAATGGCACAAAGGCTGACATAGGGTGACATAGCAGGTGCGATTAGAATGGCTCTAAGCTGTATTTTACAGCCTGTATGCCATTGAGAGACGGGAATTGGGAAAACAGGCTAATGGTAGTCTGTATGGCTTATAGGGCTTTAACTCTCTCAATGGATGCTAATACAGGTATGACTAGCAAGCTAATTGGCCCAACAACACCGCACTGATAGCAGGGTAGTCTATGGACTACTGAGCACGGCAGGATTGCCGGTAGCGACAAATAATAATGATTCTGATTGAGGGTATAGCTCGTATTGTGCTCTCCGCAGGTAATGGATAAGTCCATAGTAGCATACAGCGAAACACCTGCGGAGTAACACAATATGACAACTACAACACCTGAAATCAAAACAGCCTTACCCCTCGCTAAAATGCCAACATACGAGGGCAGACTCAAGGCGTATATGTCAGCAATACACGGGATGGCGCACAACTATCTGGATTGCTCGCACGACCAAGCTAAACGTTTGGCAATCGCCATTCAGAGCGACTTGTCAAGCATCAAGTGCGATGCCGGAGAGATTGACATTACCATTGGAGCGGTTAAAAAGGATGGTTTCGTGACCGTCACCGGGTCAAGCGAGGAAGAATTGATAACTCGCATTACGCCTGCCCTGAGTATTGCCAAGCTCTTAATGTCAATCGACAAGTGCCGTAAGCTTGGGATGAATTGGACAGGGACACGGATTGCCTTGCAAGACACGTTGCAGGAATGGATGTTCCCCGTTGCCAAGGAATAAGGCACAAGCACAATATGGGTTATATCTTCAATCAGAATCATTCAAAATAGAAGTGATTTATAGTCCACAAACAAGGCATATCTTATGCCCATTAACCGACTATAACCCGCGATGCAAGGCAATGTTAATGCCCCTCTAAAGGGCGAATATCCTTGCTAGGGCAACTATATGTTGTGTAGTAACTTATGCTAGGTAAGTTATAATCCGTTACCTGATAGCAATATCTAACGTAACAGAACTATCCATTACATTTACAGCAAGCTATTGTTATCCAACAATAAACGTCGTAAATGTCAATCCAACATATAAGCTCTATGAGAATCCAACTAGGTTAAAGACTAGTTGTATGCAACTCTAAAGAATAACAATCCCGCGAAGTTATATTAAAACGTAAGAACGACGCGCTCTCTTTCTGCTTGGTAACAAGTAGTGATAAGAGGGGATGTTACTATCAGGCGATTAGGTTTATCCAACTGGCATATAGCTTAGGATAGCACGAATACTGCTTACCTAGTGATGAATCATACTGATGGGTTACGGATTGAAGTGCGAAACACGCTAAACGTGTATAGTGGTAATTATCCACTACTGATGAGCACAGGTTTGCTTTTGCGGAAAGAAAAAATATGAAAATAACAATACAAAGTACGGAGGACGGTTATGTGGTAACAGGGAAAGCCTGGACTGATACAGGCATAGTAGAATGGTGCGAGGAGTCCAAGGCATTAGAAGTGTCTCTCAACAGGGTGGAGGATTGGCTCCATCTTATGGAAAAGATGGAGACCGAGCAATCGTCCATCCAGTGCCGGGTGGATGGCACCCCCTCCCAAGTTGGTGACTGGTATTATGTCTTGCCGGAGGGCAAGACCGAGAGTTTTGCCTCGCGTGAAGAGGCAGTAGCCTACTCCGGCAGGGGAGAGGAGGGGCTGCGTCAAGTGACGCATGAATCACTCTGCATCATTGATTAGGTTGCCTATTCATTGCATACTTTATGACACAAACACAGTTCCAAGCCTACAGGGCATTCGAGAAGTCACAAAGACTCTCTTATGGACATCAAGCACGTCCTATGCCCTCTAAGCGACAAGCCAAAGGACCATCCAAACAACCTACATTCGTCAGAGTGCATGGCTTCAGCTATGCACTTACCTGTAAGATAGGTAACGAGCGCAGTCGCTAGAAGGACCATTATGAAAACACTTAGCAATCAAACATGTGACACACACACGTGTTTATGTTTAGAAAGACATTGGACTAAAGAGCAGTGTCATGAGGCAATTATGCGCATCTACAAGGCTACTACAGAGGATGTAGATTGGGTTTGGGATAGGGCGCAAGCTATTCTAAACAGTTATGGGCGCAGTCGCTAACGAGCGACCGAAGGTTGCGGCAGTCGGGCAATTAACCACTCCTACAACCATCCACTTTATGTTAACAACAAAACAAGTCGTTCTTGCTTTCGACAAATCAACAAAGCAAATAATCAACAAATATCTTCAAGGATTAATCACCTTTGAAGAATCTTTGTTATTGCAAACAGATGCAATAAACCTTGCGAAGTCGCAACTGTTTAACCTAGCTCTGTTAGAGCACAATTACAAAGTATAATTATAAGTGAGCCATGACACTAGTTATCATGGCATTCTTTTCAATCAGCTTGGATAATGTCACACTCCTACCACGACATCACACCACCTAGCCACACTAGGGTTGTCCACTAGACATATCCAAGCTGATTGAGGAGACATCCTTCTCTTACTTTATGAAACACTCCCTTTATCGCATTGCTCTGCATCTTGTTGCCTTATGCAGAGCAGGTCACATCATGTGGCATCTTAAAGGCATTATCAGGGAACTTAGAATTAGATTATGAAACAAATACAAACAAGAAAAGATATTGAAGTGTTAATTAACTTTTACGTTTTATGAGCAACCTCCTTTATTACTCTCTAATTGGCATTGCATTTATATTAATTGTAATAGCCCTTTGGATAACAGGCAGTTAAACTGGTGTCGGGCAGCGTAGTCTAGCCATTGCGTCTTACCTGACTGTGTTACTACAACAAACAGAAAAGAACTATGTCAATATCAAACAGACACAAAGGATCAAAGGGTTATTGTCGTGATCGTGCTGCATTATCGCGGCAGTTACCACATGCAAATTTAGGTGAATTTACACAAACCAACTTTCAAGGTCAAATTGAATCTGCTTGGCCAAATAACAGAATTGAATTTAAGGGCAATAAAGCAACTGTTATTGGTGACAATGGCCCTATTGCATCTTACTCTTACATACCAATCAAACCACAACCACAACCAGTATAACTAATATACAACGCATAGCGTGGCACGATTCTTGCTATAGTAGGAATCCAATAGAACACTTTATCAGTTAGTGGTCAAGCGTAATATTCACTTGGCGAACTAAGCATGATAGAAACAACAGAAAGGACATAATTATATGTCAGCAGAACAACACGGTAAACACGCGGAGCCTGTAGCTCCAGTACTCGAAAGAAACGAAATCAAGAAAACTCTTGTTATTGACGAGTTTGGCAAAAGCTCGAAAGAGAACAAGGGAGTCAAATACTGGAAACCCACCTTCAGTGAGACCAATTGGGACAATGATGTCACTTGGTTTGGCAGGGGATTCATTGCGGCTGTCGTAGGGCGCAAAGTGCGCTCTATGTTTGGTGCGCT
>Ga0208220_1001085_pt1 | contig 11562 bp, 11 predicted proteins | sample NGESurdeep092012_9_FD_184484 | JGI IMG/M metagenome (GOLD analysis project Ga0208220, IMG submission 184484) | Arctic peat soil microbial communities from Barrow, Alaska - NGEE Surface sample F53-1 deep-092012 (SPAdes) | ecosystem: Environmental > Terrestrial > Soil > Wetlands > Peat ... | reverse complement strand
TGGCGGCGGTCCGCCGCGAGAGCGCCGGGAGACCGAGACGGCCATCCTGGAGCTGAAGCACGCGGTCGCCCATGAACGCCACCCGCGACCACCTCACCCCCGGTCGGCGACCGTCATCCCCGGTCGCCGGGCGTCACTCCCGATCGCGGGCGCCGGCGGGAGCGGCGACGACAGTCATTATTGTGTTCCATTAGGGACATCCATTCGGCATGTTGAGCGTCATTGTGTTCCAAAAGGGGCGCTATACGACCCGAACGGCACACGATGACGCCCGAACGCCGACCGGCCTGAGCCAGAGTGGCCTAAGGTGCGTGTGTTGCTCAGGCGCGGAGCCTCACACGCCGACATAGCGGGAAACACCGGTGCTTCCGCCTGGGGTCCGGCCGGGCACGCCGCCCTTCGTGTCGGCGACGCCGTTGACACCTTCGGAAGGGCGAGGGCGCACAGTCCACTTGCGGAAGCAGGGGAAGCGAGCCAGAGCCCAGAATCGGACTGGGGGTGCGCAAGGCGGCCGATTTACAGTCGGCGGGGCGTCCATCGCCCGCCTCTGGCATGGGGTGATTGCCGGGTATCGATCCCGGCCCGAGGGGTCCACGGCCCCTTATGCTGCCTCTACACCACAATCACCGTACTCTCGGAGGGAGTCGAACCCCCACTCCCAGGTTCGTAGCCTGGCGTGATATCCGTTTCACCACGAGAGTTTGTGAACCCGCTCTGGCGCGGGTGCTCTGGCGCAGGGACTCGAACCCCGTCTACCGCCTCCCGAAGGCGGGGCGCTGACCCTTACGCGACATCCCGGTGGAGAAGGCCGGAATCGGACCGGCTCGACAACGCTTGCAGGGCGCGTCCGGTGCCTTACCTGTCATCCCCAGGAAGCGCGGCGCCCGGTACAGGGTGATCCCCGGGGTGGCTGCCCTATCTTTCGCCGCGCTGAATTGACGGCCGGGCGCCTTTATGCCCGCCGTCATGGTGTTTCCCGCTATGGACATGTCAAATATCAAGCCTGCATGAGAGGCCATAAGAAAACTAAAAAGCCGCCTGGCTGGGTGTGACCCTGACCGGCGGCTTCCGTTCTGCCTGGTAGTCCTGGCTTATCGGGAAGCCTCCCGGTTGAGGGAGTCGCCGAGCGCGCGCATGATCGCGGGTCGCGGCTGATGCCATGATTTGCGACTGAAGCTGTTCGGCGAGTACGTCATGTAAATCAGTATGCGCGATAGGGCGCGAGTAATGCAACGTATTTCCTGCCGCCGATGAGGGCCACCGGGCGGATGGAGGGGAACCAAGGGACCGTTCGGATGAAAAACGGGTTTGACTCTTGGCCTTTGAATGTTTAGCGGTCGTCGGTGCGGAGGCGGCGGAGGGCGAGGGTGGGGCAGGCGTTGACCGCCTTGCGGGCGTCGCGTTCGAGGCTGGGCGGGACGGGACGGGGGTCGACGATGGGGTAGCCCCATTCGTCGAGGGTGATCATCTCCGGCAGCAGCTCGGCGCAGGCGCCGTGGGCCTTGCAGTCGATCGGGTTGACGACGAGTCGTTCGCTCATGGGATCAGGTCCAGTCGTCTTCGGTCTGGGCGGCGGCAGCCGGGATGGGTAGGAACGGCGCGGTGCTGGCGGCCGAGCAGCGGCCGCGGGCGTGCCGGTCGGCCTCGGCCGCAAACGTGACCAGGGCCGAGCGGACGAAGCGGGCGGTGCCGTCCGGGTGGTGGCACGCGCCCCGGCCGGTGACCAGGCCCGACCAGCGCTGCAGATCCTCGACTGTCTGCGGCCGCGGGCGGCCGGTCGCCAGCTCGACCAGCGCGGCCGCGATCCTGGGCAGGCCGTTGAGGCACGGGCCGCACTGGCCGGCCGACTCCAGGGCCAGGTAGCGGACGACGCGGGCGGTCTCCACGAGGCCGCAGCGGTCGGGCGGCAGGCTGATCACGATGCCGGCCCCGACCCGCGCCCCGACCCGCTCGAGGGCCCGGTTGTCCAGGGTCAGCCCGGCCGCCTGGGCGGCCGGCAGCCACGTGCCGTGGTAGCCGCCGACCAGCACCGCCGACTCCGGCGTCGTTTGCTGCGGGTCGCCCAGCAGATAGCGCAGCGGCTGGCCGAGCGGCACCTCGCTGATCCTGGGCTGGCCGTCGGCCCGGCGGATGGTGGCCAGCATCGAGCCCGGCTCGGCGGCGGTGCCGACCTCACGGAACCAGCGCGGGCCGCGGCGCGCGATCAGCGCCAGGTGCGCGAGCGTCTCCACGTTCTGGACCAGGGTCGGGTTGCCGTTCAGGCCCCGCTCGGTGATCCTCGGGGGCATGAAGGTCGGGATCGACGGGCCGCCTCCGAGATGGTTGACCAGCGCGGTCTCCTGCCCGGAGAGGAACCGGGCGGGCGCGACCGCGAGCTGGACGGGGACCCGGTCCAGCCGCAGGCTCAGCCGCTCCTGGAGCGCCTGGCGGACGCGGCCGGCCACGTCGTGCTTGCGGTCGGCGTGCGTGACCAGGATCGCGGTGTCCGCCCCGAGCGCCTCGGCCGCCAGCTGGAGGCCGTCGAGGACCAGATGCGGCGCGAGCCAGAGCAGGGTCGCGTCCTTGTCGCTGGCGGGCTCGGACTCGGCCCCGTTCGCGATCACGACCGGGGTTCTGCGGCGCCGGTCGGCCGCCTCGAGGACGGCGTTGAGCTTACGGTGCACCGGGAAGGCGGCGCCGCCTCGGCCGGTCAGACCCGATTGCTCGATGACGCCGATCAGCGCGCCGGGGCTGGCCGGGGTGCCGATCCGGTCGCGGTAGGGCAGGTCGCCGTGCCGGGCGAGGTGCGCGGCCAGATCCTGCGGCCGTTTGCCGCCCTGGACCGGGGGTAGCAGGCGTGGCAGGTCGCTGGGCGCGGCCGCGCGGCTCGCACCGTCGTGGAAGGCGCCCGCTGTCGCGGCGGTCACCGGGTGGACGTCCTGTCTCTGCGGTCGTGTCGGGCTTCTCTGTCCGGGCCTCGCCTGGTGCGGTCGTGGACGGCGGTCATGATCAGGCCGACCCGCTCGGCTCTGGGCACGTCGCGGGCGGCGGAAGCCAGCCGCCAGACGATCGCCCCGACAACCGCGATCGCGCAGATCAGCGCGATGACGAAGAGGATGCCGTGCTGCAGGTCGCCGCTGGAGAAGAACGAGTGCAGCCAGGCGACCGGCCAGCTCAGATAGGCGAGGAGGTGAACGGCCCGCCAGGCCCGCCTGGACATGTGCCGGCGGAGCAGGCTGGTGACGATCAGCGCCAGCGTGAGGTCGAGGCTGATCGCGCCGAGGCTGAGCCAGATCCGTTCGTAGGACGACGTGAGCGGGACGACGGCGGAGGTCAGGGGGATGTTCACGTAGCCGTCGGTGACCGCGGTGATCACGTGCAGCGCGACGAAGGCGGTGGCGAGCAGGCTCAGGTTCCGGTGCAAGCCGGAGACCGCGAATCTCGGCAGTCCCAGGAGCCGGCCCTGCCTGGTCACCAGGATCCCCAGCAGCATGACCGCGGTCAGCAGCAGCAGGGCCACGATGCCGGTCGCCCGGCTGGCATACCACAACGTCACGCGTACCCCACCAAAGGTTGAAATGCGTCTTTCGCTTACCCTCTCAAGGATCGGTCACGAAGCCCAGCGGAACGTACACGTAGCCTCTGAGCTGGCTCTGAGGAATGCCTGGAGGGCCGGCGGTGTTACTAACTGACCGTAACGACTGCTGTCCCCCGGCTTCATTAATGGTGTGCCTGCTGCGGGGTCTTGCCCATGGCGTACGCGCGTTGGTCCGGGGTAGCTTCCTCTCTTGTGGCTCGTCGGTTGGTCGGGCGGGTCGCGAGCGGAAGTTGCTTGCTGCCTCGGCAGTTAACATGATCGAAACCCTCAGAAACCTGATATTTACATGATGCCTGGGTCACCGTCCATCGCCGCCCGCGCGGCGTACACCCTTCGAGACAACAGCACCGGCCTGATCACCAAGGCCGCACCCGCCCTCTACCCGCACCAGTGGAGCTGGGACGCCGCGTTCAACGCGATCGGCCTGGCCACGGTTGATCTGCCCCGGGCCCGGCTCGAGCTCGACTCGCTGTTCGCCGGCCAGTGGCGCAACGGCCTGCTGCCGCACATCGTCTTCGACCCCGCCGCCGCCACCGACGGCTACTGGCCGGGGCCCGCCCAGTGGCAGTGCTCGCTGCACAACGAGGACGCCTCGGCCGCGCCGGCCACCAGCGGGATCATTGACCCCCCGGTGCACGCGATCGCGGTGGACCGGATCCTCTCGATCGCGACCGCCTGCGGCGGGCGCGAGGCCGAGCTCACCTGGGCCTGGGCGGCCGGCATGTACCCGAAGCTGCTGGCCTGGCACCGGTTTCTGGCCCGCGACCGGACGGACAAGTCGACCGGGCTGATGACCTTGTTCCACGGCTGGGAGTCGGGCACCGACAACTCCCCCCGCTGGGACGCGCCCTACTCGTCGGTTGAGGTCGGCGTCGGGCTTCCCGCCTACACCCGGCGCGACAAGGCGCACGTGTCCGACGCCTGCCAGCGTCCCTCCGATCATGAGTACGACCGCTACCTGTGGCTGGTCGAGGAGGCCAAGGCGGCGGGCTACGACGCCGGGCTGCTCCGCGAGGCCGGCTCGTTCCAGGTCGGTGACGTGCTATTCACCGCTATCTTCGCCACCGCCTCCGATCTGCTTTCTGCGCTGGCGCGGACGCTGGGTGAGGTTGACGAAGCGGCCGAGCTCAAGGACTACGCGGTGCAGGCTCGCGCGGCCGTGTTCTGCCATGTTGACGAGTCCTCGGGCCTGGCCGCCGACGTCGACCTGCGGACCGGCGAGTGGCTGCGGACCGAGACCGTGGCCGGGTTCGCGCCGCTGATCGCCGGGGGCATGCCCGCCTCGATGCGGTCGCGCTCGGTGTCGCTGCTGATGGGGCCCCGGTGGGCCGGGCACCCGTCGCTTTCGTTCCCGCTGCCGCCTTCGACCTCGCCGTGCTCGCCCGCCTACGACCCCGACTGCTACTGGCGGGGGCCGGTCTGGCCGGTCTTCACCTGGCTGCTGTGCTGGGCCCTGAACCGGTCGGGTGAGGGCGAGGTGGCGGCGGCGCTGCGGTCGTCCTCGATTGACCAGCTTCGGGACGAGACGTTCGCCGAGTACTACCAGCCGGAGACCGGGGCGCCGCTCGGCTCGCTGCACCAGTCGTGGACGGCGGCGGTGGCGCTCGACTGGCTCGTCGAGCTGGGGTAGGGCCATCGATCCATCGATCGGGAGCGGTCCGCCCAGAGGATGAGGCCGCGGCGCGCGACTGTCATCCTTGCGGCCGTCGCGCGATCGGCCGTCGCGTGCCTACCGTGGGTGCCGTGTCGTATCCAGACGTGCCCCAGGTCCCTCCGGTGCCCAGGCCTGAGCCTGCTCTGCGGTCCGGCGGACCCGAGGGCAACGAGCGGCTGACCGCGATGACCGGGGCGGTGCTGCTGATCCTGCTGGCCGTCGAGGGCTACACGATCTTGCGGATCGGCCGGCTGCTGACCTTGCATGTCTTCCTTGGCATGCTGCTCCTCGGCCCGGTCACGCTCAAGGCCGGGTCAGTCCTCTACCGCTTCGTTCGCTACTACTCCGGGAACGAGCCGTACCGGCGCAAGGGGCCGCCCGACCCGCTGCTGCGGGTCATAGGGCCGATCAACATGGTGCTCACGGCGTGCGTATTCGGCTCCGGGATCATGCTCGCGGTCACCGGGCCGAACTACTACTCCGGTGGAGCGACCGGGTGGCTGCAGCTGCACCGGCTTTCGTTCATCGCCTGGCTCTTCTTCATGGCCGTTCACGTGCTCGCCTACGTATGGCGCCTGCCCAGGCTGCTGGCGGCCGAGGCGCGGGGCGTCTCTTCCCCCGAGCGTCCGACAGGCGGGGCAGGCGGGGCAGGCGTCGGCCGGCCGGCCCGTCGGGCGATGGAAGTCCTCGGCGGCCGTGGCACCCGGCTAGGGCTGCTGGTTGCCTCGCTCCTGGCCGGCCTGGTCATCGCGCTGCTCACGGTGCACCTGACGGGTAAGTGGGAGCCGAACGGCTAGGGCCAGCCGCCGACGGTGCGGACGGCCCCGTCTTGGGCTACCAGGCGGGCGGGGAGGTTGAGGCTCGCCAGCCAGGCGGGCGCGCGGTCGCCTCTGATGATCGCGGCGGTGGCCGCGGTGTTGGCGTCGGCGCAGGTCGCGGCCGCGACCGAGACCGTCCGCCAGACCGGCGCGGCGGGCAGGCCGGTGCGCGGGTCGAGGATGTGATGGAGCACGTCGCCGCCGTGGTGCCAGCGCCGCGCGGCCGTCGATGAGGTCGCGAGTCCGCCGCCGCGGATCGATACGACCTGGCTGGGGCCGTCCGGGGTCTCCTCGAGCGGCAGGGTGGCGTCCTGCACGCGGATCGGCCAGCCTGCCTCGTTCGGCGGCGGGCCGGCCACCGCGGTGTCGCCGCCCAGGCTGACGAGGACGCCGCAGCCGAGGCGGCCGGCGATTTTCGCCGCCGAGCAGTCGGCCGCCCAGGCCTTGACCGTCGCGCCTAGGTCGAGCTGGACGCCGGCCGGGACGGTCAGCTTCCCGGCTGCGACGTCGACCGAGACCGAACGCCAGCCCGGGATCGTGCGGACGGTGACGGAGCCTGGGCCCGCGCCCGTTGCCCATGATGACGGTGGACGGTCTGGCGCGCCCCGGTCGACCGAGAGGTCCGCGATCGTTGCTGTCGTGGCCGCTTGAAGCTGGGCGAAGTCCCGGTCGTAGCCGAGCGCCGCCATGACCCCGCCGACCGTGGGGTCCACGTCTCCGTCGGTCAGCTCCGCTGCCCGCAGGCTGACCTGGACCGCCTCGGCCAGCAGCGGGCTGACCGGAACCGTCACCGGACCGGGAGCGCCGCAGGCGGCGTTCCCGACCGCCACCAGCTCGGAGTCCGGCCGGAAGCGGCTGCAGGCGAGGTCGAGGGCGGCCAGGTCGTCGCCGAGCAGTTCGCGGGCCGGGGCGAGCGCGGCCGGGTCGGTCACGCCGAGCTGGATCAGCATGCCCAGCGCCCGCCAGGCGGCGAATTCCGGCTGGGCGTCGACCCCCGCCGACGTGTCTGGGCGCGCGGACGATTGGCTCATCAGCGCTAGGAGGTCCCGCCCGAGGTCGACGAGGCGCTGCCGCTGGACTGGCTCGGCGAGCTGGCGGGCGACTGGAGGGTGGAGGAGCCGCTCGAGTTGCTGGAGCTGTTAGAGCTATTCGAGTTGCTCGAGCTATTCGAGCTGTTCGAGGAGGAGCTCGACGAGCCTGTTCCGGTGGAAGACGAGCCCGATGAGGTCGAGCCGTCGGACGACGAGCTCTTGCTCGACGACGTCCCGGAGTCCTTGACCGACGCGTGCGTCGTTCCCGGCAGGACGATCAGCACCGCGCCCGCCACCGCGACGCTGGCGAAGGACGCGGTCACGGTGGCGCCGGTCAGCCGCCGCCTGCCCTGCTCGCGCTCGGCCACCGCCCGCGCGAGCTGCCGTGCGCTTGCCTGACTGGCGGCGCGGGGGCGGCGGCGGCCGCCCCCGGCCGCGCCGCCATCCCGGTCGAGGTCCCGGTCGCTCGCCCCGCCGTCGCGGTCGTTCCAGCTATCCATGTCAACCAGTCTGCCACGGCCGGCTGAACGCCCCGTTCGAGCGCGATCTAAGAATCCTCTGAGCGGCAACGCCGGTCTTTGCTTGCGGACCCGCTGCTGGAATCATGGGGCAATGCGCAACGACGCCTCCCTCACCGCCTTCCGCGCGGCCCGTGACCTGCTGCTGAACCACCGCGAGGACTACGACGCGGCCCGCGCCGAGTTCAGCTGGCCCGAGCTGGGCGAGTTCAACTGGGCGCTCGACTGGTTCGACGAGATCGCGGCCGAGCATCCGGACCGGATCGCGCTCCGGGTGGTCGGCGACGACGGGTCCGACGAGGCGATGAGCTACGGGCGCATGGCGGCGCGATCGTCGCAGGTCGCGGCCTGGCTGCGCGGACTCGGGGTGCGGCGCGGCGACCGGGTGCTGCTCATGCTCGGCAACATCGTGCCGCTGTGGGAGGTGATGCTGGCGGCGATGAAGCTGGGCGCGGTCATCATCCCCGCGTCCACCCTGCTGCAGCCGGTTGACCTGGAAGACCGGGTCACGCGGGGCGACGTGCGGCACGTGGTGGCCGAGCAGGCGCAGGCGGCGAAGTTCGCCGGCGTCTCCGGCGAGTGGACCCGGGTCGTGGTCGGGGGCGACGCCGACGGCTGGCACAGCTACGCCGACGCGGCGCAGAGCCCGCAGGCGTTCACACCGGACGGGGTGACGCTGGCGGGCGACCCACTGCTGCTCTACTTCACCTCGGGCACCACCTCCAAGCCCAAGCTGGTGGGGCACACGCAGGCCAGCTACCCGGCCGGCCACCTGTCGACGATGTACTGGATCGGCATCAAGCCGGGCGACGTGCACCTGAACATCTCCTCCCCCGGCTGGGCCAAGCACGCGTGGTCGAACCTCTTCGCCCCGTGGAATGCCCAGGCCACGATCCTGATACTCAACCAGTCGAGGTTCAGCGCTGCCGGCCTGCTGGCCGCGCTCGGCGACTGCGGCGTGACCACGTTCTGCGCGCCGCCGACGGTGTGGCGGATGCTCATCCAGGCCGACCTGTCGGCGGCGGACACGGCCGGGCTGCGCGAGTGCGTGGCCGCCGGCGAGCCGCTCAACCCGGAGGTGATCGAGCAGGTCCGCAAGGCCTGGGGGATCACCGTGCGGGACGGCTTCGGCCAGACCGAGACGACCGCCCAGATCGGCAACCCGCCCGGCCAGCCGCTCAAGCCCGGGTCGATGGGCCGGCCGCTGCCGGGCTACCCGGTCGTGCTGGTCGATCCGGTCACCGGCGAGCCCGGCCGCGACGGCGAGATCTGCCTCGACCTCGCGCGCCGGCCGCTCGGCCTGATGACCGGCTACCAGGGCGACCCCGACCGGGACGCCGACGCGATGCGGGGCGGTTTCTACCACACCGGCGACGTCGCCACCTCCGACGACGACGGCTACGTGACCTACGTCGGCCGCACCGACGACGTCTTCAAGGCATCCGACTACCGGATTTCCCCGTTCGAGCTCGAGTCCGTGCTGATCGAGCACGCGGCGATCGCCGAGGCCGCCGTCGTCCCGTCACCCGACCCGCTCCGTCTCGCCGTCCCCAAGGCCTACGTGGTGCTCGCGGCGGACGCGATTCCCGGGCCGGAGCTGGCGCAAGACATCATGCGGTTCTGCCGCGAGCGAGTTCCCGGCTACAAGCGCATCCGCCGGGTCGAGTTCGCCGACCTGCCCAAGACCATCTCGGGCAAGATCCGCCGGGTCGAGCTCCGCGCCCAGGAATCCGATCCGCGCGGCACCCGCGGCAGCACCGAATTCTGGGAAGAGGACTTCATCTGGTAGGCCGGCTAAGACGAGGCGGTTTCCGCGGTTTCCGCGGTTTCCGCTATTTACCTGGCGGTCTAGCTGGTGACGTCCGACGAGGTGAAGCGGGCCCAGGCGATGAGGAAGAACAGGGCCGCGTAGACGACGAACGAGAGCAGGCCGTGCTCCAGCGTGGTGGTGTCGACCGGGGTCCGCAGCAGCGCGTCGAAGGAGTTCCACCAGTGCGTCGGCAGATACGGGGCCACGGTCGCGAACTGCGGGATGTTGTCTACCACCTCGCTGGCGACGACCAGGATCATCACCGCCGCGATGGCGCCGATCGCGTGCTCGGTGAAGGTCGAGATCGCCAGCCCGATCGCGCCGATCGCCGCCATCGCCGCGCACAGGTACAGCGTCACCAGGAGCACCCGGACCAGGCCGGACCCGAGTGAGACGGTCGTGCCGGAGAGCAGCGTCACCGATCCGATCGGGAACAGCACCGCGCCCACGATCAGCGCGATCGCCGAGACGATGAACACCGCCGCCATGCACCACACGACGATCGTCGCGTACTTCACCACCAGCAGCCGGGTCCGGCCGGCCGGCACCGCGAGCAGGTAGCGAAGGGTGCCGTAGCCGGCCTCGCCCGCGATCGAGTCGCCCGCCACGACCGCCACCACCACCGGCAGCACCAGGATGAGCAGCAGCGACAGCGCGATGAAGGTAAGGAACACGCCGTTGCCCGCGAGCTGGTTGAAGAACGCGGCGCCGCCCGAAGCGGGCCCGTTCCCGCCGCCGCCCCCGCCGTGCGGCGCGGCCGCCTTCAGGCCGATCCCGATCAGCAGCGGGAAGAGCGCCGCCACCAGCAGTAGCATCTGGTTGCGACGGCGGAAGAAGGTGATCCGCAGCTCGTTGGCGAAAAATCTCAGATCGGCCCGAACGGACCCGGCCGACTCTGGCCGGTTCACGCTCCTGGGCGGCGCGGGCGACGTCAGATCGGCGTTGGCCAGCTCAATGTTCGACATCGAAGCCCTCCCCGGTCAGGCCGACGAAGAGATCCTCCAGGCTGGGGGACTCCACCGTCAGAGCGCGGACGGCGACGCCCGCGTGGACCAGCTCGGCGGTGACGCTCTCCGGCTGGACGTCGCCGAGCTCGGCCGTGATCGCGTCTTCGGCCGCCACCGGGTCGGCCAGGCCGAGCTTCTTCATGACCTCGGCCGCCGCCGTCAGGTCGGGGGTCCGGACCGCGATCCTGGGGGCGGCGGTGCGCCGCAGCGCGGCCAGCTCGCCCTGGAAGACCAGCTTGCCGGTGCGCATCACGCCGACGTGGGTGGACACCTGCTCGACCTCGGCCAGCAGGTGCGAGGAGACGAACACGGTGATCCCCTCGGCCGCGATCTGCCGGACCAGCGTGCGGACCTCGCGGGTGCCCTGGGGGTCGAGGCCGTTGGTCGGCTCGTCGAGGACGATCAGGTCGCGCTCGACCAGCAGGGCGGCCGCGATCGCGAGGCGCTGCTTCATGCCCAGGGAGTAGTTGCGGAACTTCTTCTTGGCGGCGGCGGCGAGGCCCACCCGGTCAAGCGCGGTGCCGATCCTGGCCCGGGCCGTGCTGGCCGAGACCGAGCGGTCGGCCGCGTCATAGCGGGCCAGGTTGTCCCAGCCTGACAGGTACGGGTAGAACGCCGGGCCTTCCACCAGCGAGCCGACCCGGGACAGTACCCGGACCGCTCCTTCCGGCATCGGCACGCCCAGCACCTGGGCGGACCCGCTGGTCGGGTAGGCGAGGCCGAGCAGCATCCGGATCGTGGTCGTCTTGCCCGAGCCGTTCGGGCCGAGGAACCCGTAGACCGCGCCCCTCGGAACCGCCAGGTCGACCCCGTCGACGGCCAGCTGGCCGCCCCTGAACCGCTTGGTCAGCCCGGAGCTGGCGATGGCCAGCTCCGGGCTTTCTTGCGTTATCGCGGTCATGACGAGGCGTGACCCACGGCCGCGTAGAGCACGCTCGGCTTGACCGCGCCGATGTAGACCTCGCCGTTCGTCATCAGCATCGAGAACAGGCTGGTGGTGAGCAGGGTGCCGCTCCCCCAGGCGCCGTGCACCGGCTTCGCCGCCCCCATCAGGTTGCTGATGACGGCCTGGGAGTCTTCGCTCATGGCGCTGGACGGGCCGCTGGTACCGGTGGCCGGGGCGGAACCAGACTTCAGGCCGCCGGCG
>Ga0208220_1001084_pt1 | contig 11564 bp, 12 predicted proteins | sample NGESurdeep092012_9_FD_184484 | JGI IMG/M metagenome (GOLD analysis project Ga0208220, IMG submission 184484) | Arctic peat soil microbial communities from Barrow, Alaska - NGEE Surface sample F53-1 deep-092012 (SPAdes) | ecosystem: Environmental > Terrestrial > Soil > Wetlands > Peat ... | reverse complement strand
GGCGTCGGCGTCGGCCAGCGACTGGGTGAGGAACAGCCGCCGCTCGTCGAGCGCCACCGGGTCGACCGTCGGGCCCCGCACGTCGGCATCGACGTCAGTGCCGGGCAGGCGGCGACGGACGAACACCCACACCAGCAAAGACGTCGCGGCCAGACCGCCGGCAATGGGCAGTACCCAGACCAGTGCCGACCACCCGCTGGCCGGCGGGTCGAGCACGATGGACGAGCCGTAGCGGGCGGTCAGGTAGTCCTCGATCTGTTGATTGCTGCGACCCTGGTCGACCATGTGGAGGATGGTGGCCCGCACGGTCACCGCCGTCGATGCGCTCGACACGGCGACCGACAGGTCCTCGCAGCTCGGGCATCGGATCACCGACTCGAGGGCGGCGGCTCGCTGGGCGTTGGTCTGCGGCGACGACGAGAAGACGCCGCTGCCCACGAGGAGGGCCACGACGAGGACGACGCCCAGCAGCGTCCACAGGGGGAAGTGCCTGGACCTCACGCGCCGTCCGCCTTGGCCCGGGCGATGAGCTGGTCGAGGTCGTCGGCCGTCACAGGGGCCACGATGTAGGCCACCATGCGGCCGTCGGGGGCGATGAGGAAGGTCGAAGGCGGGCCCCGGACCCCGTAGCTGAGGGCCAGGTTCCCCTGCGGGTCGGCCAGCGTGGGCCAGTTCGCCCCCAGCATCGCCTGGTAGGAGCGGGCGGCCGACGGGGTGTCGTTGAACACCACGCTGACCAGGCGTGCGTCACCGGACTGCTGGTGCTCGAACGCGAACTTCACCAGGTCGGGTCCCTCGGACCGACATGGCTGGCACCAGTCGGCGAAGAAGTTGACCACCACAAACGCGCCCGGGACCTTCGGCAGCGCGAACTTCTGGCCGTCCAAGGTCAGCCCGCCGATCGGCGGCGCCATCTTGCCGAGCAGCGGGCTCTGGATCTCCGACACCATCGCCGGGGGCCGGGTGGCGAGCACGGCGATCAGGCCGGCAGCGGCCACCAGCACGATGACGCCTACCCACCGGGCGGTGTGCCGGGCCGGTGGCTGAGGGCCAGGAGGAGCCGGAGGATCCACGGGTGCGGCCACGTCGGTCACGTCGAATCCCCCGCCCCTACGGGGAGGCGCTCGGCCGGCGGCGGCGTCGGCACGGCATCTACGGGATCAGCGGCATCTGCGGCATCCGATGCGATCGGCGGCGCGGTCCCTTCAACCGGAGTGGACACCGGGTCGGTGGGCCGGCGACGGCGCCCGGGTATGGCCGACAGGACCGACCCCAGCCCGATGAGTCCGGCGCCGACCCACAGCCACATGACGAGCGGCTGCTCGACCACGTCGAAGGCCCACACGATGTTGCGGCCCGTTGCGCCGCTGTTGTTGGGGATGGAGGCGATCGTCAGGTAGAGGTCGTCGCGCCAGCCGGAGTCGATGGCCGGCGTACCCACAGTGGAGGTCCCGGCGCCGAACTGGCTGAGGGCCGGGAAGAACTGGCCGCCGCCGTCCACCCGCAAGATGGCTTCGAACGACGAGTGCGACGGCGACGTGACCACCCTGGTGCCCTCGAACTCCACCGTGTGGCCGGCGAACGAGGCGGTCTGGCCCTGGGTCAGGTGCAGCCGTCCCCGTTGCAGGTAGGACGTAGCCGCGGCCAGTCCGATGGCCACGACGACCACCCCGATGTGGACGACCATCCCCCCGTTGGCCCTGCCCACGAATCCCCGCCACCCGGAGAGGACGGCCCGGGCCGGCGCGGCGCCGGTCGCCCGGGCGGCCCGGTGGGCACCGCGCACCGAGAGCACCAGGGATCGGCCCGCCGAGGCGGCGGCGAAGGCTCCGAGGCCGAATGCCAGCAGCGGCTCCACCCCGTGGACACCGGCCAGCACGCACACCACCACCACCAGGACGCCCAGGGCGGCAGGCACCGCCAGTCGCCCCCGCATCACGTCGATGGTTGACTTCCGCCATGGGAGGGCGGGGGCCACGGCCATGAGGAACAGCAGCGCCAGGCCGACCGGCACGAAGAAGCGGTTGAAGTAGGGGGCGCCCACCCCCACCTGGGTCCCATGGTTGAGGGCCTCGTAGAGGAGCGGGAAGACCGTGCCCAACAGGACCACGAAGGCGAAGCCCACGAACAGCAGATTGTTGGCCAGGAAGGCCCCTTCCCGGCTGATCGGCGAGTCGATCCCTCCGGGCGACCGGAGCCGGTCCCCCCGCCAGGCGATGAGGCCCACCCCGGTGAAGAGCACCACGCCGAAGAAGCCGAGCAGCAACGGACCGAGGGTCGACTCCGAGAACGAGTGGACCGACTGGAGGACCCCGGACCGGGTCAGGAATGTGCCGAGGATGGTCAGGCTGAACGCCGCCACCACGAGGGACAGATTCCAGATCCGCAGCAGCCCCCGGCGCTGCTGGACCATCACCGAGTGGAGGTACGCCGTCCCCACCAACCAGGGCAGGAGCGCGGCGTTCTCCACCGGGTCCCAGCCCCAGAAGCCGCCCCAACCGAGCACCTGGTAGGACCACCAGGCGCCGAGCAGGATCCCCATGGACAAGAAGGCCCAGGCGAACAAGGTCCACCGCCGGGTCTCCCCCTGCCAGTCCTCGTCCAGGCGGCCCGTGATCAGCGAGGCGACGGCGAAGGCGAACGGAAGGGTGAAGCCGACCAGTCCCAGGTAGAGCATGGGTGGGTGGATCAGGACCAGCGGATTGTCCTGCAGGAGCGAGTTGGGTCCCGGCCCGTTGGGCGGGACCGCTCCGACCACGTGGGCGAAAGGGTCGGCCGGGCCGAGCATCAGACCGAAGAAGAAGGCGGCCACCACGTAGACGACCAAGGTCGCCCAGGCCACCAGCTCATCGGCGGCTCGAGCCCGGAAGCGCCAGACCATGGCGGTGGCGTAGCCACCCAGCACCACACCCCACAGCAGGATCGACCCGGCCAGGGCCGACCAGAGACCGGTGAACGAGTAGAGCCACGGGGTGGAGCGGCTGTTGTTGGCGGCCACGTAGGCGAGTGAGAAGTCGTGGGTGAGAAGGGCGTGCACCATGGCGACCAGGGCGACGACCCCACCGAGCAGGATGACCGGTGCGTAGAGGCGCCCCCCGCGAAGCTGGCCCGGACGACCGCGGACCAGGCCGACCACCAGCACGACGATGCCCACGACCGCGGCGGCAAATCCGAGTAGGACCCCGGTATGCCCGAGGGTGCCGTTCACCGCGGGCCGCGGTCGGACACGGGACGGGGCGGGGCGTCCCTCACCGCTTGGACCCGTTCGGTGCCGTCACCCGGGACGGGTGCTGGGCGATGTAGGTCGAGGAGTGTTTGACCAGGATCTGGTCGGATACGAACGTGTTTCCCTGGAAGTGGCCCACGGCGATCACCGGGATGTCGGGCTGGAACAGTTCGGGCGGGCTCGAGCTGTTGTGCACGGCGAGGCGGACCGCACCGGAGGTGACGACGAAGTCCACACCATCGGGCGTCGGGTGGATCGACCCGGGGGCCACGACGCCTTCCAAGTTGATGGTGCGGTCCCCGAGCGTGGCCTTCTGGGCGACGGCCTGGTCGGCCGGCAGGTAGAAGTCGAGGGCCGAGCCGAGGCCCTTCACGAGGAGGAAGGCAAGGGCACCGGCCAGCACCAGGCCCACCACCACGTACCGGGCGGTGGGCTTCTTGGCAACCGTGGCGGCGCGGGGAGAGGGGGGCGGGCCCGAATCGGAGGCGGTCCCGGTCGACGGCGGGCTGGCCGGGGGGGCGGTGGTCACCGGGCGGCCTCGGAGGCGGGAACGGTGTCCGGCCGGTGTCCGACGGCCCGCTCGACGTCCCGGGCCAGCCGGCGGCGTCGCCAGACCAACAGGACGGCGTAGAGGGCCAGTACGGCCAGGACGAAGACATAGCCGGCGATGATGTAGCGCATCAGGCCACCCCGACCCGGTCGCCGGTCGGTCCCTCTCCGGACGGTCCCTCGCCGGACGGACCCTTGCCCGGTCCTGCGCCCGGGTCAGTGCCGCTCGGCCCTGCGCCCTCGGACTGGCGCTCGGCCAGGGCGAAATCGAGCTCGTTGGCGGCCAGCCAGTCCTCGAGGACGCCGACCCGGTAGCGGACGAGCAGCATCCACACGAAGGCCAGGGTCAGGGCGAGGAAGCCGAGCAGCAACGTCCAGGCCATCGATCCGTGGATCTTCAGCTTGAGCCCCGGGTTGAGCACGGTGGCCCCCTGGTGGAGTGTGTTCCACCAGTTGACCGAAAAATGGACGAGCGGGATGTCGATAGCCGCGAACAGGGCGACGAATGCGCTGCGGCGGGCCCGCACCTCCGGCTCCGCGGGGATCCGCCGCAGGGCCAGGTAGCCGAGGAACAGCACGAGGAGCACGGCGGTGAGGGTGAGTCGGGCGTCCCATGCCCACCACACGCCCCACGTCGGCTTGCCCCAGATGGAGCCCGACACCAGGGTGCAGATGTTGAAGACCACGCCGACCTCGACGGCGGCGGCGGCCAGGCGGTCCCAGAACAACGAGCGGGTCCGGGGCCACAGGTAGAGGAGGCTCGACACCGCGGCCAGGCCGAACGCCAGGTAGAGGGCCACCCAGGCCACGCCCGGGTGGATGTAGACGAGGCGGACGAGGTCGCCCTGGACCTTGTCGGGAGGGGTGACCCAGAGGCCGAGCCACACGGTGGCGGCGATGCCGACCAGGGCGGTCACGCCGATGACCCGCTCGACCAGCTTCGAGCGGGACGACTGGACGGGCGGCGGGTCCACCCGTGCGTCCGGGACGGGTGCAGCGGGCGGACCGGACACCGGAAGGGCGGTCAGGTCGCTTGTCATGCCGTCTCCTGGATGGGCCCGAACAGGACCACGCCCACGGCCAGGTACACCGCGTCGAACACGACCAGCAGCCGCAGCCACTGCAGGCCCGAAGCCGGGGTCCCGCCAGCCATGGCGGCCTGCCAGATACGGGTGCCGGCCAGCAGAACCGGAGCGGCGATCGGGAGCAGCAGGAACGGGAGCAGCGTCTCGCGGACCCGCAGTCCCGACAAGAGGGCGCCGTACAGGGTGCCGGTGGCGGCCAGGCCGACGGTGCCGAGCACGCACGACACCACGATCATCCACGGCACCTCGATCCGGGCCCCGTACAGGAGCACCACGCCGGCCGCCAGGAGGACCTCCAGGACGATCAGCTGGGCGGCCACCGCCACCGCCTTGCCCAGGTAGAGCCCGGCCGGATCGATGCCCGAGAGGCGCAGGCCGTCACGGGCGCCGTCGGAGGACTCCACCGACACGCTGCGCTGGATGGCCAGCACCGTGCAGAACAGGACGGCCACCCAGAAGAGCCCGGGGGCGCCCTTGGCCATCACCTGGCGGTCCGGGCCGAGGGCGAAGGCGAACAGGACCAGGGCCACGACCCCGAACGGGGCGACCTGGGACAGCGCCACCCGAGAGCGGCCCTCGATGCGGAGGTCCTTGCCCGCTACCAGGGCCGCGTCACGCCACATGGGCCACTCGTCCGTCCTCACGTGCCGCACCGGGGACGTCGGGGGCTATTTCAGGCGCCACCGATGGTGCCTTCGTAGTGGATGGCGGGACGAGAGACCGCTCGGCCGTCACGCGCCCTCCTGTCATGGTCACGGCACGGGCCGCCAGCTCCTCGACCGGCCCCGACTCGTGGCTGGCGATGAGCACGGTCACCCCGGCACCTGCGGCCTCGAGGACGGCCTGGTCGAGCAAAGTCCGGGCGGCGGCGTCCAGGCCGGCGTGGGGCTCGTCGAGCAGCCACACCTCGGGCCAGCGGGCGGTCAGGACGGCCAGGGCCACCCGGCGGCGCTGGCCGGCCGAAAGCTTGCCGGCCGGAGTCTTGGCCAGGCGCCCGACAAGGCCCCACCGCTCGCAGGCCGGGTCGATCCGGGAGGTGTCGCCCCCGGCGGCGCGCACGGCAAAACGCACGTTCTCGATGACGGTGAGATCGTCGTAGAGGTGCGAGTCGTGGGACAGGAGTCCCACCCGGCGACGCACCGTCGTCCTGTTGCGGGCCGGATCGAGTCCGAGCACCGACAGTCGGCCCGAGGCCAGGGGCACCAGGCCGGCGCACACCCGTAGAAGGCTGGTCTTGCCGGCGCCGTTCGGGCCTTCCACCAGGACCGTCTCCCCCACGGCCACTTCGAGGTCGACCCCGGCCAGGAGCGGGAACCGACCCGAGAGCGCGACCGCGCCGCGGAGGGAGACTGCAGAGGAGGGGAGAGCAGCGGGGGCCATGGGCTGCCGTCAATGCTACGGGGGCGGGCGGGCCGTAGCCAGACGGGGGGCAGGCCCTGGTCCGGGGCCCGCACCAGGCACGACCGGCCAAGCCCGGGGCCACACATCCGGCCCGGCAGGGCCCGGCGTCAGCTGGTCGACAGCCGGTTCAGGTGCAGGTCACGGAGCCAGGAGGAGATGTGGGCCGACACGATGCCGACGTTGTGGGTCAGGAGCAGGAGCCCGAAGGCGATCAGGATGGCCCCGCCGACCAGGTCCACGATGCGCAGACGGCCCTTGACCCGTGCCAGCAGGTCGGTCATCCGGCCGAAAGCCAGGCCACTGAGCAGGAACGGGACCCCGAGGCCGATCGAGTAGGCGAGCAAGAGGGCGATGCCCCCGGTGGCCGAGCCCCCGTTGCCGGCCGCCAGGGCCAGGACGCTGCCGAGAACCGGGCCGATGCAGGGCGTCCAGGCGAAGGCGAAGGCCATGCCCATGACCGGCGGGGCCCAGGCGCCGAGTACCGAGGGCCGGACGATGAACCGCTTCTCGCCGGCCAGGGCCATGGGCAGTGTGACCCCGAGGGCCATAGCCACCAGCACGGCGCCGAACAGCACGATCAGGACGCCCGAGACCACCTCGAGGGCCTGCTGGTGGGTGAGGAAGAGCCGGCCGATCGACGAGGCGGTGGCTCCCAGGATGGTGAACACCACGGTGAACCCGGCGATGAAGGCCAGGATGCCCCGGAGCAGCCGGCCGCGCTGGCGCCGCAGCATGTCCGGGTCGGGACCGGCCGGGGCGACGTCGGACCGGTCGGCCAGGCCGGCGGCAGGCCCGCCACCGCCGACGGTCACCGGACGGGCCACCGCGACAGCCGCGGCCACCGGCACAGACTCAGGCGCCGCCACGGCGTCGTTGCCGAGGGCCGACAGTTCGGCGGCCGTGAGCCCGGACACCATCGACAGGTAGGCCGGCACCAGCGGCAGCACGCACGGTGACAGGAACGAGAGCATCCCGGCCCCGAAGGCCACGAGGAGGCCGAGCGGATCGGCGTGGACCGCGGCCAGCCCGGCCATGACCAACCGTCAGCCCCGCTGGCTCTTCACCAGGGCCAGGTCGGCCTCGACCATCATCTGGACCAGTCGGGCGAAGTCGACGTCGCGGTGCCAACCGAGGGTCTTCTCGGCCTTGGCCGGATCGCCCACCAGGAGGTCGACCTCGGCCGGACGCAGGAAGCGCTCGTCGATGGTGACGTACTTCTCCCAGTCGAGGTCGGCGGCGGAGAAGGACAGCTCCACCAGTTCCTTCACCGAGTGGGTCTCGCCCGTCGCCACCACGTAGTCGTCCGGGTGGTCCTGCTGGAGCATCATCCACATGGCCCGCACGTAGTCGGCGGCGAAGCCCCAGTCGCGCTGCGCGTCGAGATTGCCGAGGGCCAGGTTCTTGTCGATGCCGGCCGCGATGCGGGCCACGCCGTGGGTCACCTTGCGGGTCACGAACTCGAGGCCGCGACGGGGGGACTCGTGGTTGAACAGAATGCCCGACGAGGCGTGCAGGTCGTAGCTCTCGCGGTAGTTGACGGTGATCCAGTGGCCGTAGACCTTGGCCACCCCGTAGGGGCTCCGCGGGTAGAAGGGGGTCGACTCGACCTGGGGGACCTCCTGGACCTTGCCGAACATCTCCGAGGAACTTGCCTGGTAGAAGCGGATCTCCGGGTCGACGGTACGGATGGCGTCGAGGACGCGGGTCACGCCGAGGGCCGTTGTCTCCCCGGTCAGCACGGGCTGGTTCCACGAGGTCTGGACGAAAGACTGGGCGGCCAGGTTGTAGACCTCCTGGGGCCGGTTCTCCTTCAGGATGTTGATCATCGACACCTCGTCGAGGAGGTCGCCGGCGACCAGGGTGATCCTGTCCTGGATGTGGGCGATGCGCTCGAAGTTGATGGTGCTCGAGCGGCGGACCATCCCACACACCTCGTAGCCCTGGTCGAGTAGGAACTCCGCCAGGTAGGAGCCGTCCTGACCCGTGACGCCGGTGATCAGTGCTCGTTTCGACATGCTGTGGGTGCTCCTCAGGATCTGGTCGTGGGTGCTGGTGTCTGGTCAGGCCATGCCGTCGCCGTCCGTCGCCACCTGCCACGACGGGGGGCGCTTCTCCGCGAATGCGGTGATCCCCTCCCTCGCCTCGGCCGTCTGACTGGTGAGCGTCAGCATGGCGTGGAGGTACGGCAGGGCCTCGGAGGCCGCTGAGTCGATGACAGCGTAGAACGAATCGCGGCCCAGCTTCGTCACCCCAGGAGGCTTGGAGGCCAGGACGGCGGCCAGTTCGGCCACGGCGGCGTCGAGCCCGACGTCGGGCACCACCCGGGTCACGAACCCGATCCGGTCGGCCTCCTCCGCCCCCACCACGCGGCTGGTCAGCATGAGCTCCAGGGCCTTCTTCGGGGGCATCGAGCGCAGGAGGGAGACCGTCACCATGTAGGGCCACAGCCCGACATTGAGCTCCGGGGCGCCGAAGCGGGCGCTCTCGGCGGCGATGACCATGTCGCAGGCCAGGGCGAGACCGAAGCCGCCGGCCATGGCCCAACCCTGGACCCGGGCCACGGTCGGCTTGCCGAGCGCCCACATCTCCTCGAACAGCGCAGCCAGCCAGCCCCGGGCCAGGTGGTGGTCGAAGTACTCGTCCGACAGCCCACCGGAGTCCTCCGGCACCATGCCCGACAGGTCAGCCCCGGCACAGAAGGCCTGGTCACCGGCTCCGGTCAGGACCACCACCCGGACCGCAGGGTCGACCTTGGCCCGGGCCAGCTCGCGGCGCAGACCGGCGATGACGTCCCACGTCATGGCGTTGCGCCGCTCGGGACGGTTGATGGTCAAGGTGAGGACCGGGCCGTCGCGCACCGCCAACAGGTCGGCGCTGGTCTCGGGTCGGATGGCGGCGTCGTCGGGCACGCCCCGACGGTACCCCGACCGGGCCGGGCCGGTCGCTTCCGCGGGCGCCACCATTACGGTGACGCCATCCCCACGATCGCGCTCCTCTCCTTCCGGTTCGGCGGCTCCGACGGCGTGGCCATCGAGTCCGCCAAGTGGCAGCAGGCGCTGGACGAGCTCGGGTCCACCACCTACACGGTGGCCGGGAGCGGTGCGGCCGACGTGACGGTGCCAGGCCTGGCCATCGACGCCGAGGAGGCGCCGACCCCCCGACAGCTCGACGACGCCCTGTCCCGGGCCGACCTGGTGGTGGTCGAGAACCTCCTGTCCCTGCCCCTCAACCAGCCGGCGTGGGACGCGGTGGCCCGGGCACTGGCCGGGCGGCCCGCCGTCCTCCACCACCACGACCTGCCCTGGCAACGCGCCCGCTTCATCGACCACCCGGCCCCGCCCGACCACCCGCGCTGGCGTCACGTCACCATCAACGAGCTGAGCCGCAGGGAGCTGACCCGCCGCGGCATCGGGGCCCGCACCATCTACAACTCGTTTGCGATACCGCGACCGGATGCGGCACCGGCCGGGACCTACCCACAGCGGGGCAAGGCGGGCGAGGCCGTCCGCCGGGCGCTCGGGATCGGTCCCGACCAGCGTCTCGTCCTCCAGCCGACCCGGGCCCTGGACAGGAAGAACGTGGCCGCCGGGATCACCGCCGCCACCAATCTGGACGCCACCTACTGGCTGCTCGGCCCACCGGAGGACGGCTACGGCCCAGAGCTCGAACGCCTGGTGGCGGCGGCGCATTGCCCGGTGCTCCAAGGCGTCCCGGACATGACCGACGGGGGCGGACCGGGCGGGTCCATGCACGTCGACGACGCCTACCTGGCCTGCGACGTGGTGGCCCTCCCGTCGACCTGGGAAGGGTTCGGCAACCCCAGTCTCGAGTCGGTGACCCACCGGCGGCCGCTGGTCATCGGCCCCTATCCGGTGGCCGGCGAACTGGCGTCCTTCGGCTTCGAGTGGTTCCCGCTCGACGCCATGGCCAAGCTCGACGCCTGGCTGGCCGCCCCCGACCCTGACGTCCTGGAACGCAACCTGGAGGTGGCCCGCACCCACTTCTCCCTCGACGACTTGGCCGACCGGATCGCCTCGATCCTCCCCCCCTGCTGAGCGCTAGGGCCCGGAACGCCCAGCGCAAGGCCGGTTTCGGCCCGAGGGCTACCATGACCCCAATGTCGACCACCGCCACCGCCGGCCAGGACGGCGCCGGATCCCCGGACGATGCCCGGCCGACCCGCCGCCTGACTGCTGACGCCCGGCGCCGCCAACTGTTCGACGTGGCGCTCTCCCTGTTCGCCGAACACGGCTACTCGGCCACCACCATGGACGACATCGCCGAATTGGCCGGGGTCACCAAGCCCCTCGTCTACCAACACTTCGAGTCGAAGCGGGCGCTGTACCTCGAACTGCTCGACGTGGTCTCGCACGAGCTGATCGACCGGATCGTCCAGTCCACCGCCGCCGCGGAGGGGCCACGCCAGCAGGTGGAGTTCGGCTTCGCCGGCTACTTCCAGCTGATGATCGACAACGAGCTGGCCTTCCGTCTGCTCTACGGTCGGGACGCTCCCGACGACGCCGAGCTGGGCGCCGCCCTCCACCGTGTCGAGGAGACGATCGCCGAGGCCATCGACCCGCTGATCGACGCCGGTCTCGACCCCGAGCACCGGCTGCTGCTGGCTCACGCCGTGGTCGGGATGGCCGAAGGGGCGAGCCGGCACTGGCTGGACTCCCACCGCGACGATCCGTCGGACGCCGCCGCGCCGGGGCAGGGGGTCGACCGCGCCGCCGAAGCGGCCCGGTTGGCCGCCCAGCTGGCCGACTTCGCCTGGGCCGGCCTCCGCCAGGTCCACCGCATCTAGGAGGGCGGGCACCTGTGATCGACCGGGACATCGACATCGTCACCTGCGAGGGCTCGATGCCCACTTTCGTCACCCATCCCGAGGAGGGCGGGCCCCACCCCGTCGTGTTCTTCTACATGGACGGACCCGGCAAGCGGGAGGAGCTGCACGACATGGCCCGGCGGCTCGGCACGGCGGGGTACTTCGTCGTGCTGCCCAACCTCTACTACCGGGACGCCCGCGAGTTCGATCTCTTCAGCGGCGACCCGGCCCACACCCCCGAGCGGATGTGGGAGCTCCTGGAGTCGCTCGACGCCGACCGGGTGGAGCGCGACACGGCCTCTTTGTTCGACTTCGTCGACACCGACCCGGCGGCCGACGCCGCCCGGGTCGGCTGCATGGGGTACTGCATGAGCGGACCGTTCTCGTTCGCCATGGCGTGCCGCTACCCCGACCGGATCCGGGCGGCCGCCTCGCTGCACGGCATCCGACTCTTCGGACCCGGCACCCCCGCCGATCA
>Ga0208220_1001083_pt1 | contig 11564 bp, 11 predicted proteins | sample NGESurdeep092012_9_FD_184484 | JGI IMG/M metagenome (GOLD analysis project Ga0208220, IMG submission 184484) | Arctic peat soil microbial communities from Barrow, Alaska - NGEE Surface sample F53-1 deep-092012 (SPAdes) | ecosystem: Environmental > Terrestrial > Soil > Wetlands > Peat ... | reverse complement strand
CGGGCTGGTGCTCACCGCCCCGTTCACGCCGATGCTGTTCATGGGCGAGGAGTGGGGCGCCGACACGCCCTGGCAGTACTTCACCGACCACGAGGAAGCCTGGCTGGCCGAGGCCGTCGCGCAGGGCCGGCGCAGCGAGTTCGCCGCGCACGGCTGGGCCGCCGCCGACATCCCGGATCCGCAGGACCGCAAGACGTTCCTGCGTTCCAAGCTGGACTGGTCCCAGCTGACCGGCGAGCCGCACGCCGAGTTGCTGGCCTGGTACCGGGAGCTGATCGCACTCCGCCGGGGCCGGCCCGAGCTGACCGATCCGCGGCTGGAGCAGACGCAGGTCAGCTTCGACGAGGACGGAAGGTGGCTGGTCGTCGCCCGCGGTCGGCTGCTGGTCGTGGCCAGCCTGGGCGGGGCGCCGGTGACGGTGCCGCTGCCCGATCCGCCCACCGCGATCCTGGCGGCGTCGCGGCCGGGTGTGACGATGGGGGAGACCACGGTCGCCATGCCGGGCATGTCGTTTGCGGTCCTGGACGCACAACGGGCTTACGGCCTCGAAGGGAGCAAGCTATGACTCAGGCACAGGATTCCGGCGGCGCGGCGCGCCCGCCCGCCATGTGGAACGGGTTCGCGAACATGGCTGGCCTGGCCGCCGGCGGTGTCGTCACCATTACCGGCGGCAAGGGGTCGACCGTGACCGACGCCGACGGACGGTCCTACCTGGACGCGCTAGCCAGCCTCTGGTACTGCAACATCGGGCACGGCCGGGCCGGCCTGGCCGATGCCGCCGCGGCGCAGATGGGCCAGATCGCCGCCTACCAGGTGTTCGAGACCTTCTCCAACCGCCCGGCCGAGGCGCTGGCCCGGCGCATCAGCGACCTGGTGCCGATCCCGGACGCCAAGGTGTTCTTCACGCCGGGCGGGGGATCCGACGCCATCGACACGGCCGCCAAGCTGGCCCGCGCCTACTGGCGAGCGGTCGGCCAGCCCGCCAAGCAGGTGATCATCGGCCGCTCGCATGCGTACCACGGTGTCAACGCCTACGGCACCTCGCTGAGCGGGATCCCCGCCAACGCCGAGGCCTTCAGCCCGCTGGTGCCACTGGTCGAGCGCGTGCCCTGGGACGACGCGGCAGCGCTGGAGAAGATGATCGGCCAGGTGGGCGCCGGCCGCGTGGCCGCGTTCTTCTGCGAACCGGTGGTCGGGGCCGGGGGCGTGTACTTCCCGCCCGAGGGCTACCTGGCCCGCGTCCAGGAGATCTGCCGGGAGCAGGATGTGCTGTTCGTCGCCGACGAGGTGATCACCGGATTCGGGCGGCTCGGCAGCTGGTTCGCCAGCGAGCGCTTCGCGCTGGAACCGGACATAATGACCGTCGCCAAGGGGCTCACCTCTGGCTATGCCCCGCTGGGCGCGGTTCTCGTCGGCCCGCGGGTGACCGAGCCATTCTGGCGGCCGGGCTCGGCGGAGATCTTCCGGCACGGCTACACCTACCAGGCGCACCCCACGGCGTGCGCCGTCGGCCTGGCCAACCTCGACGTCCTGGAGCGTGAGCAGCTGGTGCCGCGCGTCCGGGAACTGGAGGGCGTGCTGGCGGCCAAGCTCTCCCCGCTGGCCAGCCATGAGCTGGTCGCCGAGGTGCGCACCGGCACGGGACTGCTGACCGCGGTGGAGATCGCGCCGGAGGCCAGGGCAGCCGATCCCGGCCTGGGGGCCAGGCTGGTCGCGCGGATCCGCGAGCTTGGCGTCATTACCCGGCTGCTGCGCGGCGTGGCGCTACAGGTCTCCCCGCCGTTCGTTATGACCGAGGCGGAGATCGGCCAGGTCGCGACGGTCTTCGCCGCGGCGCTCGACGATGTCGCCAGCAGCCCCAGGGCCTAGGCGGGTACTGAGCCTAGGTAGTACTGGGCCGAGGGAGTACCGGGGCTGGGTGATACTGGATCAGATTTGCTTAAACCGCACCGCGGTCCCAGCGAGTTCAGGGCCGGAAAGGCGGCGATTGGGGCACGGGGCGCCTCGCCCCGCCGGCAGGGTCAGGGCCTGGCCGGGGCAAGAACAACGGTCCCGCCTTGGCGTCTTAGCAAGGTCAAGGCCAAGACCCCATAGACCGTGCCCACCAGGGTGCGGCTGAAAACATCTGGCGGGCTCCCCCCTCTTAACAACAACTACAGAACACCACCCGGTCGTGCGCGTTAAGTGAGTTAGATGTGGCGATCCTGTGGAGGGATCGCCGGACATCGCGTGACTTACCGGGGCTATCCGGGCCGATGAGGGGGCTTACTGCGGTCGTGCGGAATACGTCTCCGGCGGGCTCCGGACCTGGCCGAAAGCCGGATGCCGGTCGTCTTACCTTGCGCGGGGAGGCAGCCGCCCGGGAGATTGTGGAAGAAGCACCGACATGCGAGTGGTGCAGCTAGCGCAGACGAGGTTACATGTCCGTCCACGTCGGGCCGGTGTCGTCCGAAGATCGGCATATACCCCGTTCGCTAAGAGGCGACGTGCGGGGGCGCTACCGGAGGCTCTCCCACACCTACGCTGCGCATCTTTTCGATTACGCACAGGGATTTCTGGGGGATCAGGGGGCATCGGCGGATGTCGTCGAGGGCGCTCTCAGCGCCGCGGCGGCCCACTTCGACCGGGCGCGACTCGACCGCGCGAAGGAAGCACAGGCCGGATCCGATCAGGCAGACGCCAGCCAGGTGCGGCCCGACGACATTATCCGGCCGTGGCTGTATGCCGCCGTCCGCCGCGAGTGCGTGGCCAGGCAGGCCGACCGGGCCCGGGGCATCGCGGCCGGTGACCCCGCTGGCCCCGGCGGTCCCGGCCCGTCGGCCGAGGCGGACCAGGACACTGGCTCCTCCGCGACCGGCAGCGCGCGGGCGCAGGAGGCAGTCGCCGAGGCGCTGACCGCCGAGTACGCCGCCTCGGAGCTCGACGCCGAGGACCGCCGCCGGCACGTGCTGGTCGTGATGCAGGTCCTGGGCGGCCTGGACGACGCCGACGTCGAGGTGCTCAGCCTGGCCGTCCGGCACGGGCTGAGCGAAAGTGACCTGGCTACCGTCTTCGCGGTCCCGCCCCGCCGCGCCCACGCCGAGCTGTCCGAGGCCGCCGAGAAGTTCATCCAGCTGGCCGCGACGACCGTGCTGCTATCGGCGGGCTGGTCCGGGTGCAAGAAGCTCGATCGGCTGGTCGGCGGCTCCTATCCGTCCGCGCCGAGCGACCAGTTGTGCCGGCGGATTAACCGGCACAGCAAGTCGTGTGCGACCTGCGGCCCGATCGTGGCGATCCGCAGCTTCGGGCCTGAGCTGCTGAGCGTCCTGCCCATCCCGGAAATGCCGCCCGCGGTGGCCAGGCGGCTGGGCAGCGCGCCGAGCGCCGATACCGCCCCGGCGGTGCCGCCCGTCCCGCCGCTGCCGAGTCTGCAGACGTCCGGCCTCAGTCGCGCGCCCGCAGGCCCTGTCCCGCCCGCCGCCCCCGCCCCGCCCGCCGTTGCCGACCCTCCTGGCGTGGCAGACCCCCTGGATCGCACGGTCGTCTGGGCTGGAACCGAGTCCGCGCGCAGCGATGCCCCTGGTCTCGGTGACGCTACTCGCGATGATTCTGCCCGCGACGATTCTGCCGGCTATGGCTCCGGTCGCGAGGATGAGGACCGCGACGAGGATGGCCGCGACGACAGAAGCCGCGACGATACGGGCGGTCCGGGCGGTTCGGGGCCCGCCGATGTTCCCGGACGGCTGCCCCGGGGCGAGCCATGGCTCACTCGCACGCGGGCCGGCGTGCTCGCCGCGGCGGCGGTGGTCGTCATCGTGGGCGGCGCGGTGACCGCCAGCAAGCTCATATCCTCCCCGTCCGGCGGTTCGAGCAGCCCGGCGTCGGTGACCACGTCTCAGACGCCGGGCGCCCAGCCGAGCGGGACCGCACCGGCGCCCGCCGCGACCACGGCCCGCGCTACTTCCTCGAAGAAGGTCAGCTCGACGGCGCAGCCGGCCCGCAGCGCCACCGCCGTCCCGACCTACTATCCAGTCAGTTCGGCGCCGCCGACATCTTCGCCGACGCCGAAGCCGTCCTCCCCGAAGCCGAAGCCATCGTCTTCCAAGCCCAAGCCACCGTCCTCGTCGCCACCGCCGTCCTCGTCGCCACCGCCTTCGACGAGCCCGCCGCCCACCACTCCACCGACGCCGTAACCGTGGGGCGGGAGCCAGGGGCCGCGCGTGTCGATCCAGGACGGTTATGACGGATTGAGGAACGAGCGGATGAGCATGATGACCGGGACGGAGACTAGTACGGCCCCCGCGACTGGCTTGTTGAATACGAAGAACAGAACGGCCGCGCAGAGCGCTACCAGGGTGAGGCTGAAGGCCATGAACTGCCCGGCTCTGGCCCGTGCTATAGCCGCGTCGGCCACCTTGTCGCGGGTTCTGATGTCGCCGGTAACGGCCGTCTCGGCCATGGCCGTTATCCGCTCAGCTAGCCCCGGCTGTATCTGCTCGTATTGCGCCAGGACGGCAGGGGCGGGCATCGGCCCTTCCCATTTGGTCTCGATCTGGAACTGAAGAGCCTCTAGGGCCTCTAACTCGACTGACCGGCTCTTAGCGCCTGGGCCGCGGTCTTCATCGCGCCGACTAACGCGCTGCCCACGCTGGTCCAGGCGCTCTGGATGATTCTCTCGCTGGGCTGGGAAAGCTCCTGCTGCATCTGCCGCAGGGTCGGCGAGGGGTCCAGAGTCAGGGTGTCGTAACCCGCGGTCAGGCGCGACCAGAGACGGCTCGTCCTCTCCGGATCCGGTCCTATCGCCATGCGGCAACGTTACCTCCCTGTTCCTGGCGACGATGTTAGGGCGTCACCATTGCCGCAGGTGCAACATCCGTAAATTGGCTACTTCGACGGTTATAGACGAGAAAATCGCTGGCACTACCCGGGCCGGGACCTGGCAAAACTGGGCCGGAGGTGATCCACCTTCGCGTTCTGCACGTGCACATGCACGTGCAGGCCGATACGGGCCGAAATAGCGCGCCTTGAAGTAGAGCGAGGGTCGAGCGAGCAGCACCTAGGGGGTCGCCAGCCAAGGTGACCGGCGGTGGCAGACTCCTGCCATGACTTACGTTGCCGCGCCTGACCGGTATGAGCTGATGAACTATCGCCGCTGCGGACGCAGCGGCATCGACCTGCCCGAGATGTCCCTCGGCCTGTGGCACAACTTCGGCCATGAGCGGCCGCTAGACACTCAGCGAGCGATCCTGAGGCGGGCGTTTGACCTCGGCATCACCCACTTCGACCTGGCGAACAACTACGGGCCGCCGTACGGGAGTGCCGAGCAGAACTTCGGCACGATCATGCGCCAGGACCTGCGCCCCTACCGGGATGAGCTGATCATCTCCACCAAGGCCGGCTACGACATGTGGCTGGGCCCCTACGGGGACCGCGGGTCCCGCAAGTACCTCCTGGCCAGCCTGGACCAGTCGCTGGGGCGGATGGGCCTGGACTACGTCGACATCTTCTACAGCCACCGGTTCGACCCGGACACGCCGCTCGAGGAGACCATGGGCGCGCTCGATACGGCGGTCAGGTCAGGGCGCGCGCTGTACGCGGGCATCTCCTCCTATTCGCCCGAACGGACAGTTGAGGCGGCTCAGATACTCCGGCAGCTGGGCACGCCCCTGCTGATTCACCAGCCGTCGTACTCGATGCTCAACCGCTGGATTGAGGGCGGCCTGCTCGACGTGCTGGCCCAGGAGGGCGTCGGGTGCATCGCCTTCTCGCCGCTCGCCCAGGGCGTGCTCACCGGTAAGTACGCCGACGGGATCCCGGCCGGGTCGCGAGCGAGCCGGGACTCGTCGCTGTCTCAGGACCAGCTGAGCGAGCAGACGCTCGCCCACGTCAAGGCGCTGGGCAAGATCGCTGGGCAGCGCGGGCAGTCGCTGGCCCAGCTCGCGCTCTCCTGGGCGCTGCGCGACCAGCGGATTACCTCCGTGCTGATCGGCGCCAGCAGCGTTCCGCAACTGGAGGAGAACGTCGCCGCCGCGGGCCGGAGCAGCTTCACCGACGCCGAGCTGGCCCAGATCGACCGCGACGCGGTCGAGGCGGGCATCAACATCTGGTCGGACTCCAGCGCGCACTAGAAAGTGCCGTGGCCGGCCCGAGCGCGCTCGGGCCGGCCACGGCGCCTAGTCGCGTCAGCTCTCGGGATCGATGCCGTGCCAGGCGGGCACCCGCACGTGCCGGCGGCCCGCCGTGCCGCTGATGATCACCTTTCGCAGCGAGACGTCGTTGGACCTGGTCACCTCGTGCAGGACATGCTCGGGATTGGCGATGATCTCGATGTAGTAGGTGCCGTTGGGCAGCTTGGTGATGTTGAAGGCCTGGCCGGCCTTCGACTGGTCATAGGTGTCGCCCCAGCCCATCGGCATCAGCTCCTGCACCCACAGGGCCGTCGGCGAGCCGCACTGGCCGCCGAGTCCGACGAAGGTCGGCACCCAGGTCGCGTGGCGCTGCAGGAGGTTCACGGCATCGGTGGGAGCGATGCAGAAACCGACCTTCTGGCTGCGCACCGCCACCTTCTTGGTCGCGTTGAGCAGCTGGTACCGGGCGAACTGCTGGAAGTGCCAGTGGTTGTGACCGGGCGCGGAGTCAAAGCCCATCGTGCCGGCCCGGACCCGGCCAATGATGTGCCCGTTCTTCCAGAAGTACTGGTAAGCGCGCATGGTGGGCGAGCCCGCCACCCGGAAGCCCTCGACGTCTAGCCGTGAGCCGCCGCCGACCCAGACGGTCGCGGCGAAGTTCAGGTAGTCGTCACGGCCCTTGTTCGTGCTCGACGTCGTGATTCCCCAGGACGGCAGTGCCACCAGGTCGGGCAGCGCCCCTGCGGGTGCCCGGCTCAGGGTCGCCACGCGCGGCAGCGACGGCAGGGGCGCGCTCGGCGGCGGGCCAAGGCGGCGGGCGGCGGCACAGCAGCCCTGCCCGGTCACCACCCGCATGGTGACCGTCGCCCTGGCATCGCGCGGTGAGATGTGAAAGAAGCGCGTGTAGGCCGGGAAGATGGTCTCGGTCGCCCGGTACGTGCCGAGGGGAAGGTTGGCCACAGCGAACTCGTTCTCGGCGGGATCGACGGCCCAGCCCCGCGCGATGCCCCAGACGGCCCCGCGCACGAACGGATCACCCCCGTAGCACTGCTGGGGGAACGAGGACGTGGCGGCGCTGCCGGGGCCGGCTCGCTCCTGGTCGTAGGAGTCCGGGCAGAAGGTGAGCTTGCTGGCGACCACGACCTGGCCGGCCTGGTTGCGCACGGTCAGCCGCGCGAAGTCCCGCAGGCCGTTCCAGCCGGCCACGGTCCAGTTCGGCAGCCGCCGTTCCCGCGTTGCTCCCCCCGCCGTCCTGACGATCTGCGCGGCCGTGACCGGCCGGGTGTAGCTGGTCCGCTGGACGTTGATCCGAAGAGCGGATCCTAGTGCCGCCACCCAGATGCCCGGGTCCACGATTACCTGGTTCTGGAACCGGGGCACCGTGATGCTGTTCTGCGCCGGTATCAACTTGATGGTCGGGCCCGGCGACACTGCCGGGGCCGCCATCGCGGCGCCCAGGGCCGGCGAGCCTGCCGCGCCGACGGCGAGGATTCCCGCCGTTGTCACCAGCCACGCAGCTAAGACCGGAATGGCACGACGTTTCCGCGCTCGTCTCATCGCAGACCTCCTTCCTCCCATTTGCGGGATTTGATCTGTTCAGCTCATGAGACGCCCAAAGGTAGCTATGCGTTGCTTGAGAATGTCCTTGAGATCTCCTGGCCGTCAGCACTCGCCTGGCCTGGCCGCCTCTGGCAGGGTGGCGGGGTGACCGGACGCGACGTGCGAGTGGTTTTCACCAAGTACGACGGCAGCCTGCACTGGCATCAGACGATGCGCCAGCTGGGCGAGGACGAGCATGGCGTCTGGCTCGGCGCCCCGGCCGGCCTCCTGGTCCGCAGGGGTGAAGAGCCCCCGATCGTGATCGAGCAGGCGCACGTGATGCTGTTCCCCGCGGATGCGTGGTGGACGGCGGTCTTCAATGCCGCGCCCGCGCCGACGGAGATCTACTGTGACATCTGCACGCCGCCGAGCTGGCCGCAGCCGGGCGAGGTCACGATGGCCGACCTCGATCTGGACGTGATCCGCCGCCGCGCCGACCAGCGGATCGAGCTGCTCGACGAGGACGAGTTCGCCGAGCATCAGCGCCGGTATCGCTACCCAGCCGACGTGATCCGGCAGGCTGAGGAGTCCGCCGCCTGGCTGCAGGGCAGGATCGCCGCTGGCGCGGAGCCGTTCGCCGGGGACTACCTGACCTGGCTCGATCAGGTTCAGTGACGCGGTATCCGGTCGGCGCGCCAGCACCATGACCGCATCGGGACCTCGACCTCGCTGGCGCCGGGAAACCGCTGCTCCAGCGCCGCCCTGGCGTGCGCGAGCGCGGCCGCCCGCTCTTGCGGGCTGGCGGTGATGACGCCGCTGTAGGTGCCCAGCAGGTCGATGAGACTGGTCACGCTCATCGCGAGGGTGAACCGGATGGACTCGGTCCTGATGTCGCGCAGCGGCGCGCCCTCGGGCAGCGTGACCGCGTGCGTCCGGGGTCGGCGCTGAGTGCCGGGCGGGCTATCGGGCCCGGTAACCGCCGGCTCGCGCGGCCAGCGGAGATCGCGCAGCCAGCCGACCTCGCGGTCGCGGCTGGTCCAGATCACGGCGAAGCGCCCGCCATCGCGTAGCACTCGCGCGATCTCGGAGACCGCCCGCTCGGGGTCCATCCAGTGCCAGGCCGACGAGACGAAGACCGCGTCGGCGCTCGCGTCGGGCAGCGGAATCGCCTCACCGAGACCCGCGACGGCCTCGACGCCGGGAGAGCGAGCCTGCAGGACCGCGCGCATCCGCTGGTCCGGCTCGACCGCCACGACCCTCGGGACCCTGCCCGCCAGGGCGCGCGTCAGCAGGCCAGTGCCCGCGCCCACGTCGACCGCGACCTCACAGTGCTCAGGCAGCAGCCAGTCGAGTGCAGCAGCTGGCGGCCCCGGGCGCAGCCGGTCGTAGTCATCCGCGATCGCTCCGAAGGACATCGCTCGCTCATCACGGCTCGCCACAACCGACACCGTAGCCTTCCTCGCCGCGCCCGTTCCGGGACACCGTGGTTCAGGGACACTAGAGGTCGCATCCCCGCCTGGAGGGTGGTCGCAAGTGAGTTCTGGCCCCGATGCCCGTGAGCTGCTGGCGCCCCCGCGAGTCGAGGAGGTCAGCGACGGCGTCTACGCCTACATCCAGCCCAACGGGACCTGGTGGATCAACAACAGCGGCTTCCTCGCGGGCCGGACGCGGGTGACGGCCGTGGACGCCTGCGCCACGGAGGCCAGGACCCGCGCCTTCCTGGCGGCCATCGCGCAGACGGCGGGCCGCCCGGTGCGGACGCTGATCAACACCCATCACCATGGCGACCACACGAACGGCAACTACCTGTTCGAGGAGGCGACGATCGTCGCGCACGAGCGCTGCCGGGAGGAGATGGTCGCCGCAGGCTCGGCCGGCCTCGCCCTGGTCGCCGCCAGCGGCGTCTGGACCGAGGTGGACTGGGGCGCGATCGAGACCGCGCCGCCGTTCCTCACCTTTACCGACAGGATCAGCCTGTTCGTCGACGACCTCCGGTGCGAGGTCCGCTACGCGGGCACGCCGGCGCACACGACCAACGACGCCGTCGTCTGGATTCCCGCCCACGGCGTGCTATTCGCCGGGGATCTGCTGTTCAACGGCGGCACGCCATTCCTGCTGATGGGATCGGTGGCCGGCGCCATCACGGCCGTCACCGCGCTCAGGAGCCTGGGTGCCCGCACCATCGTCCCCGGGCACGGCCCCGTGTGCGGACCGTCGGTCATCGACGAGGTGCTGGACTACCTGTATTCCGTCATGACCCTGGCCGCCCAGGGATCGGCGGCAGGCCTGTCGCCTCTCGACGCCGCGCGCCAGGCCGACCTCGGCGCGTTCGCCGAGCTGACCGACCCCGAGCGCCTCGTCGGCAACCTGCATCGCGCCTATGCCGAACTGGCCGGCGCGCCGCCCGGAGGGGCGATCGACCTGGCCGCCGCGCTGGGGGACATGGTCGCCTTCAACGGCGGCCGCCCGCTGACGTGCCTGGCCTGAGCGCCCGCCTGGCCTGAGCGCCCGCCTGGCCCGCAACCCGCGCGCGGCTCAGTTGTTCCGGGAGAAGATCCGCAGGAAGAACAGGAACACGTTGAGGGCGTCCAGGAAGATCGACGCGGCGATGAGCGGCGCGGAGTCCATGTTCTTCGAGCGCCGCAGCCGCTGGAAGTCAAACATGGTCAGGCCCGCGAAGATGACCAGGCCCAGGATCGAGTAGATGAGTGAGCCGCCCGGCACGTGGACGAAGATCAGGACGATGCCGAAGAGGATGAGGGCCAGCAGCGCCCAGAAGCACACGCGCCCCAGCGCCGACAGGTCTCGCCTGGTCGCGTAGCCGGCCGCGCCGAACCCGGCGATGAACAGGGCCGTGGCGCCGCCGGCCTGCCAGAGCACCTGCGGGTTGGCGCTGGCGTAATAGGACAGGGTCGGCGCCAGCGCGAGGCCGAGCAGCAGGCCGACAGCCAGCAGCAGCCCGGTGCTGAGCCCCGCGGACCGGCGCACCGCGAAGTTCATGGCGATCAGGCAGGCGAAGGCCGCGATGTAGCAGACGATGGCCCACCCGTAACTCAGGTCGCGGCCCAGGTAGCTGCCCAGCGCGAAGAACCCGGCCGTGGCGGCGACGTACCACATCACCTGGCCGAACAAAGTGTGAGTGCGGTCTGCGGCCGTCACCCCGAGAGCGCCGTAGCCGAGCGAGGGGTTCATGGCATCATTGTCCATCCGCCGCCAGGAACGTGGCCGGGGCGGCGCCGCGATCGTTATTCCGAGGAGTCTTGAGTCACTGGGGACGCAGGCTCGTCGGGTCATCAGCCGGGCGGGCTGCCATCCTCCAGGGACGCCACCGTCCCGGCCGCCACGGCGTCCAGGGCGGCGGCGATCCGTCGCGCTAGCGGCGGCGGCACCCGCTCGGAGACCTCGTCCGGGCGCACGAATGCGAATCCGGCCAGTTCGCCGGGCGGCACCGTGATGGCCTCGATGTCGCTAGCGCCGAGCACGCCGCCGTCGTACAACACGATCAGCCCCTCGGGGCGTCCCGGCTGCGATGGCACCCAGTCGACCGCCAGCACGCGTCCGACCGGGCGGTCCAGCCCCAGTTCCTCGGCTACCTCCCGGCGGCAGGCGGCGTGCGGCGACTCCTCCGCCTCCACCGCGCCGCCCGGCAGGTTCCAGGTGTCCAGGTAGACGGGGTCGACCAGCAGCACTCGCCCGGCTGCGTCCCGGAAGAGCGCGCCCGCGCCCATCCGCTTGCGAGCCAGCGAGGCGAAGTACGCATCGGGCGGTAAGAACTCCGCGTCGCCGGGGTTCATGAGGGGCGCTCCGGGGCCTGGCCGGCGACCGAGGCGGGCGGGAAGCGGCGCTCCGAGTCGGCGATCTTCCGCCGGGCGGCGTCGGCGAGGTCGATGCCGAGCACGTCGGCCAGCAAGACCAGGT
>Ga0208220_1001081_pt1 | contig 11570 bp, 12 predicted proteins | sample NGESurdeep092012_9_FD_184484 | JGI IMG/M metagenome (GOLD analysis project Ga0208220, IMG submission 184484) | Arctic peat soil microbial communities from Barrow, Alaska - NGEE Surface sample F53-1 deep-092012 (SPAdes) | ecosystem: Environmental > Terrestrial > Soil > Wetlands > Peat ... | reverse complement strand
CATCCAGGCGATCAAGGGCGTGGAGTTCGGCGACGGGTTCACCACCGCGACCAGGCGCGGTTCGGCCGCGCACGACGAGATCTACCTCGACGCCGGCGGCGTGCGCAGGCGCACCAACCGGGCCGGTGGCATCGAGGGCGGCATGTCCACCGGCGAGGTGCTCCGGGTCCGGGCGGCGATGAAGCCGATCTCGACCGTGCCGCGCGCGCTCGAGACGATCGACATGGCCACCGGCGAGACCGCCAAGGCGATCAACCAGCGCAGCGACGTCACCGCGGTGCCGGCCGCCGGGGTGGTCGCCGAGGCGATGGTCGCGCTGGTGCTGGCCGAGGCGGCGACGGAGAAGTTCGGGGGAGACTCGGTGGAAGAGCTGCGGCGGAACGCGGAAGGCTACCTGAAGTCGCTGGTGATCTCGTGAGCGCGGCCGATACCGAGAGCGATACCAACGGCAATATCAACAGCGCCGCCAAGAGCGTGGTGCTCGTCGGCCCGCCCGCGGCCGGCAAGTCAAGCGTCGGCGCGCTGCTCGCCCGGCGGCTCGGCGTCCCGTTCGCCGACACCGACGCGCTCGTCGCCAAGGCGGCCGCCAAGCCGGTCGGCGACGTCTTCGTCGACGACGGCGAGCGGGTCTTCCGCGAGCTCGAGCGCGGCGCGGTCGCCCGCGGGCTCGAGTCCTTCGGCCCCGCTGGCGGCGTGCTCGCGCTCGGCAGCGGCGCGGTGCTCGACCCGGACGTGCGCCGGATGCTGGCCGGCCTGATGGTCGTCTACCTGGAGGCCGGGTTCGCCACCGTCGCCAAGCGCACCGGCATGGACCGGCCCCGGGTCGTGATTCCCGGCAATCCGCGCGGTATGCTCCGCGCCATGCTTGAGGAGCGCCGCCCGGTCTACGCCGAGCTCGCGTCGATCACCGTCTCGACCGACGGCATGGCCCCCGAGGAAGTCGCCGCCGACCTGGCCACCCGGCTCAAAGCATGAGCCAGACCCGGATTACCGTCGGCGGCGAGCGGCCCTACGACGTCGTCGTCGGCGCCGGCGTCATCGGCGCGCTCCCCGGCCTGGTCGGCAACAAGGCGGAGACGGTCGCCGTCATCGCCGACGAGAGCCTCGGCGCGATCGCGCGCCCGGCCTGCCGCGCGCTGGCCGAGGCCGGCTTCACGGTCGCCGCGACCGAGGTCCCGAGCGGCGAGGCGGCCAAGAACGTGAACGTCCTCGCCCGGCTCTGGTCGTGGCTGGCCGAGTCCAAGGTGACCCGGTCCGACTGCGTGGTCGGGATCGGCGGCGGGGCGGCGACCGACCTGGCCGGCTTCGCCGCCGCGACCTGGCTCCGCGGCGTGCCGGTCGTGCTGGTGCCGACGACGCTGCTCGGCATGGTCGACGCGGCGGTCGGCGGGAAGACCGCGATCGACGTCCCGGAGGGCAAGAACCTGGTGGGGGCGTTCCACCCGCCAAAAGGCGTGCTGGCCGACCTGGCCACCCTCGAGACGCTGCCGAAACCCGACTACGTGGCCGGCCTGGCCGAGATCATCAAGGCGGGCTTCATCGCCGAAAGCGAGATCCTGCGCCTGGTCAGCGCCGATCCGAAGGGCGCGACCGTGCCGCACGGCCCGCACACCCGCGAGCTGGTCGAGCGGGCGATCAACGTCAAGGCCGCGGTGGTCGCGGCCGACCTGCGCGAGTCCGGGCTGCGGGAGACGCTCAACTACGGGCACACGCTCGCCCACGCGATCGAGAAGCTCGAGCGGTACATGTTCAGGCACGGCGACGCGGTCGCGATCGGGATGGTGTTCGCGGCCGAGGTCGGGCACCTGGCCGGATACCTCAGCGCCGCCGACGTCGCCCTGCACAAGCAGCTGCTGACCGACGTCGGCCTGCCGGTCGCCTACCCCCGCTCGGCCTGGCCCGAGCTGCGGGCCACGATGTCGCTGGACAAGAAGACCCGCGGCGCCCGCCTGCGGATGGTGATCCTGGACGGCATCGGCAACCCGGTCATCTACGACAACCCGCCCGAGGACCTGCTCGCGCAGGCCTACCAGGCGATGGCGGCGTGAGCGCGAGCGTGAGCGCGAGCGCCAGCGGCAACCGCCGCCGGGTGCTGGTGCTCAACGGCCCCAACCTCGGCCGCCTGGGCAAGCGCGAGCCCGCCGTCTACGGAACGGCGACCCATGCCGATCTCGTAGACCTGTGCGTGAAGACCGGCAGCGAGCTCGGCCTCGACGTCGAGGTCAGGCAGACCGAGTACGAGGGCGAGCTCGTCACCTGGATCCACCGGGCGTGCGATGACCAGACGCCGGTCGTGCTCAACGCGGGCGCGCTCACCCACTACTCGCACGCGCTCGGCGACGCGGTCAAGATGCGGACCGCGCCGCTGGTCGAGGTGCACATCTCCAACATCGCCGCCCGCGAGGGGTTCCGCCACGAGTCGGTGATCACCGCGGTCGCGACCGGCATCATCGCCGGCTTCGGCTTCACCGGCTACGTCCTGGCGCTGCGGGCGATCGCGGCCACCCCGACAGAGACGGCCTGACAACAGGTCAGCACGGCAGGTCAGCGCAACCGGTCAGCTGAACCGGGCCGGCTGCCCGGTCGCCTCCAGCACCGACATCCACAGGTCGCCGTCCGGGTCGACCTGGTTGCGGCTGCCGGTGGCGAGCGAGATCGGCAGGTGCACGAACCGCCCGTGCCAGCGCCCCACCACCATCGCGGTGCGCCCGGCCATCGCCGCGTGCACCGCCGCCTGGGCCAGCCGCAGGCAGTAGACCGCGTCCCAGCCGTTGGCGGCGACGCTGCGGATGGCGTAGCCGGGGTCGACGTAGCGCACGCTGAGCTCGGTTCCTGCCGCCCCGAAGTCGGCCAGGATCCGGTCCCGCAGCAGCGGCCCGATGTCGGCCAGCCGGGCGTTGCCTGACGCGTCGACCGCCCCGTCGTAGGCGAACAGCTCCTGGCCCGCGCCCTCGGCCACCACCACGACCGCGTGCCCGCGCTGAGCCACCCGCCGCCGCAGCGAGGCCAGGAACCCAGTCGGCCCGTCCAAGAGAAACGGCACCTCCGGTATCAGCACGAAGTCGACGTCGTGGCTGGCGAGCGCCGCGTAGCAGGCGATGAAGCCGGAGTGCCTGCCCATCAGCTTGACCAGGCCGACCCCGTTCGGGGTGGAGCTCGCCTCGGTCAGCGCGGACTTGATCGACTCCGTCGCCCGGCTGAACGCGGTCTGGAACCCGAAGCTCTGGTCGATGTAGGGGATGTCGTTGTCGATCGTCTTGGGCACGCCGACGACCGACAGCGTGAGGCCCCGCGCGTCGGCCTCGTCGGCGATCCGCTGCGCCCCCCGCAGGGTGCCGTCCCCGCCGATGACGAACAGCAGGTTGACGCCGAGGCGCTCAAGCGTCGCCGCCATCGCCGCCGGATCCTGGCCGCCGCGCGAGGTGCCGAGGATAGTGCCGCCCCGGTTGTGGATGTCGGCGACCACGTCGTGGCTCAGCCGGACCGGCTCGCTGCCGTCGACCAGGCCGCGGAAGCCGTCGCGGAAGCCGAGGACCTCGGTGACGCCGTAGTTGTCGGCCAGTTCGAGCACCAGGCCGCGGATCACGTTGTTGAGCCCGGGGCAGAGGCCGCCGCAGGTCACGATCGCGGCCCGGGTGAGCGGCGGGTCGAAGTAGATGTACTCGCGCGGGCCGCCCGGTTCCATCGACGGCAGGTCGCCGACCGCGCACTGATGGGCGACGGCCGACCCCACCGTGTCGTCGAGCAGCACCCGGTCGGATTCGTGCACGTAATGCGGGGAACTGGCCCGGCCGCGCAGCAGGCGGACCATCGGGGAGGTGCGGGTCGGCTCGCCGACGCGTCTGATCCACAGGTCGGACGCGTCGATGGACAGCGGATCAGCGGTACTCAGCAAATGGGCCCCCGGCCAGTGCGCACTAGCTTGCCGTTTCCGTGTTGCGGCGGAATGATCTTCCCAAATGGTCTAGACCACAACACCACGGAATGGTCTAGACCACAACCCCAAGGTACCTGCGCTCGGTGTCCGGCGAGCGCCCCGGGGATAGCCAACGTGCTAAGCCAGGGTTAAATTGGCACCCGGTGACGGCAGCAGCGACCACGGAGGCCACATACATGCGCGTCGGGATGATCCTCAACTACGCGGGCGGTTTCAGCGAGACGGTCAAGGAGCTGACCGACTTCGAGGCGGCGGGCCTTGACATCATCTTCGTGGCCGAGGCGTACAGCTTCGACGCGGTCAGCCAGCTCGGCTTCATCGCCGCCCGCACGACGACGCTGGAGATCGCCTCGGGCATCCTGCCGATCTACTCGAGGACCCCGGCGCTGACCGCGATGACCGCGGCCGGCCTCGATTACGTGTCCGGCGGGCGGTTCACCCTCGGCCTCGGCACCTCGGGCCCGCAGGTGATCGAGGGCTGGCACGGCGTCCCCTACGACGCCCCGATCGGCCGGACCAGGGAGCTGATCGAGATCTGCCGGTCCGTCTGGCGTCGCGAGCGGCTCGACTTCCAGGGCAAGCACTACCAGCTACCGCTCCCGGCCGGCCAGGGCACCGGGCTCGGCAAGCCGCTCAAGCTGATCAACCACCCGGTCCGCGACCGCATCCCGATCATCATCGCCGCCCTCGGCCCCAAGAACGTCGAGCTCGCGGCCGAGCTCGCCGAGGGCTGGCAGCCCATCTTCTACCTGCCGGAGAAGGCCGCCATCGCCTGGGACGAGCCGGTCAAGGCGGGCCTGGCCAAGCGCGCCGGCGACCTGCCCCCGCTGGACGTGATCGCCGCCGCCCCGCTCGCGATCGGCGACGACGTCACCCACCTGCGCGAGGTCGCCCGCCCGGTCTTCGCGCTCTACATCGGCGGCATGGGCGCCCGCGGCAGGAACTTCTACCACGACCTGGCCTGCCGCTTCGGCTACGAAAAGGAGGCCAACCTGATCCAGGACGCCTACCTGTCCGGCCGCAAGGAGGAGGCCGCCGCCCTGGTCCCGGCCGAGCTGGTGGAGAAGACCGCGCTGATCGGCCCGGCCGGCTACGTCGCCGAGCGGCTGGCCGCGTTCAAGGAGTCGGGCGTCACCACCCTCAACGTCACCCCGCTGGCCCCCACCCACGAGGCCCGGGTCGCGGACATCGCGCAGATCCGGGCCATGGCCAACTGACAAAGTCAAAAAAGAAAAGCTCACAACCGTCTTATCGAACGGACCGTGAGTTCCCCGATCCGCCCGCTATCCCCAGTCATGGCGGCCGCGGGGGATGGCGGCAGGACGGGCACCCGGTTACGCTTGCCGCGGATCGTGATGGCTGGGGGCGGCGATGGCGTCAGGGCCGGGAGACGAGCTGGCGGCGGGAGCGGCGGCCGGCGGAGATCTGCGGGCGTCGCACGCGGACCGCGATCAGGCGATCGAAGCCCTCAAGGCCGTGTTCACGCGGGGCATGCTGGCCAAGGACGAATCTTTCCGCCGCGGCCGCCCGCCCCCAGGGCGGCAGCAGCAGCGCGGCCCCCGCGCAGCCGACGGCGAACCGCCACCGCCGGCCCCGGCCGTCGATACGGCGAACCGCCACCGCCGGCCCCGGCCGTCGATGTAGCCGAGCTCGCCGAGCATCGCCCGGCCCCACTCGTCCCGCTGCGCCGTCAGCATGCCGACCGCCCACCGCAGCAGCCGCACTGGCCCGTCATCGCGAATCGCCTCCGGGGCGTGGCCGCGGAACCGCGCTACTCCCATGCCGAGCAGGCACATCAGGGAATGAAAATCGGCATTTACGCCTCACTCAGACGGTTGCGCGGACGCGGGCGGCCCGGGCCGCGGGCAGCGCCGCCACGTACTCCCGGCCGGCCGTGGTCAGCCGGTACAGGTGGCGGGGCGGTCGGCTTCCCTGGCCTGGTTCCCACGACGTCTCAAGCAGGCTGCGGTCGGCCAGCCGGACCAGGATCGGGTAGAGCGACCCGGATTTCAGACGAACCTCGGTGGCCAGGTCATAGCCGTAGCGCCAGCGCGCCGGATCGGCCGCGAGCGCCCGCAGGACGCTGATCGCCTGCGCGGAAGGGGGACGGTTCCGCTGCATGAGTGCTAACTCTACTCATATAGCGTTAACCGTCAACAGCCGTGCCGCCGATGCCGTGGCGCTCGGCTAAAGTCGCAGGCATGCCGGAGATTCACGCCGCCCGCCGCCGCCGCGCTCAGCAGCTCGTCAGGGAAGCAGACGCGGACGCCGCGCTGATCACCGCCCGACCTAACGTCCGCTACCTCACCGGTCTGGCCAGCTCCAATGCCGCGCTGCTGCTGCCGGCCGACGGCGACGCGCTGCTCGCGACCGACTTCAGGTACGTCGGGGCGGCCCAGCGCGACGCCCCCGACGTCGATCTGATCAGCGAGCGGTTCCTCGAGGGCAGGCTGGCCCAGGAGGCGTCCCGCCGAGGGCTCGCGCGGCTGGCGTTCGAGGCGCACGAGATGACCGTCGAACGCCACGCAGAGCTCGTCGCGGTGGCGGAGGGAGTCAGCACGCGACCGTTCGGACGGATGATTGAAGCTCTTCGCATGGTCAAGGACCCCGTGGAGCTGGAGAAACTGCAGGTCGCGTGCGAGCTCAGCGACGCCGCGCTGGCCGAGGTCCTGCCCACGATCAAAGCAGGGGATTCCGAACGGACCGTGGCCTTGCGCCTTGACCACCAGATGGCACTGCTCGGTGCCGAGCGCCCCGCGTTCGACACCATCGTCGCCAGCGGCCCCAACGGGGCCATCCCGCACCACGTCCCGACCGACCGCCCGCTGGCCCGGGGCGACCTGGTGACGATGGACTTCGGCGCGCTCTACGACGGCTACCACGCGGACATGACCCGCACGGTTGCGATCGGCGCGGTCGCCGACTGGCAGCGCGAGATCTACGAGCTGGTCGCGCTGGCCCAGCAGGTCGGCATCGCCGTGCTCGAGGACGGGGTGGAGGCCGGGACGGTGGACGCCGCGGCGCGGGACGTGATCGAGGCGGCCGGGCATTCCGGGCATTTCCAGCACGGCCTCGGGCACGGCGTGGGCCTGGAGATCCACGAGGCGCCGATGCTTGGGTACGGAAGAACGGGTAAGCTGAGCGATCGGGTTCCTGTCACCGTCGAGCCTGGTGTCTATCTGCCCGGACTCGGCGGCGTCCGAATCGAGGACGTGCTGGTCGTGACGGCGGGCGACCGAGCCAGAATCCTGACTTCGACCACCAGGGAACTGCTGGTCCTGTAATACCAGCAGATGCCTGCTGGTCCTGTAATAAGTGGGAGACGATCCGTGGCAAGCACGAATGACCTGAAGAACGGCATGACGCTGAACCTTGAGGGGCAGCTCTGGAATGTCGTTGAATTCCAGCACGTCAAGCCCGGCAAGGGGCCGGCCTTCGTGCGCACCAAGCTCAAGAACGTGATGTCGGGCAAGGTCGTCGACAAGACCTTCAACGCGGGCATAAAGGTCGACGTCGCCAACGTCGACAAGCGGGAGATGCAGTATCTCTACCGCGAGGGCGGCGACTTCGTCTTCATGGACACCAGCGACTACGACCAGCCGCGCATCCCCGCCGCGGTGGTCGGCACCTCGGCCGACTACCTGCTCGAGGAGCAGATGGTCACGATCGCGTTCAACGACGGCACCCCGCTCTACGTCGACCTTCCGGCCGCCGTCGAGCTGATCATCTCCCAGACCGACCCCGGCCTGCAGGGCGACCGCTCCACCGGCGGCACCAAGCCGGCCACGCTCGAGACCGGGGCCACGGTCCAGGTCCCGCTGTTCATCACCACCGGCGAGAAGATCAAGGTCGACACCCGCACCGGCGCCTATCTCGGCCGCGCGTAGGTGGCTGCGCGCAGCAAGGCACGCAAGCGGGCGCTCGACCTGCTCTTCGAGTCCGAGCAGCGCGGGCTGCCGACGCTCGAGCTGCTCACCGAGCGGCAGTCGCTCGGCGAGCATCCGGTTCCCGAGTACGCGGCCGACCTGGTCCGGGGGGTGGCGTCCAACCGTGAGCGGATCGACGAGCTGATCTCCTGGAACCTGGTCGACTGGACCCTGGAGCGGATGCCCGCCGTCGACAGGAACGTCCTCCGCCTCGGCGTCTACGAGCTGCTGTGGGCGGACGGCGTGCCCGACGGGGTGGCCATCAGCGAGGCCGTCGCGCTGGTCGAGGACCTGTCCACCGACGCCTCGCCGTCCTTCGTCAACGGCGTCCTGGCCCGGATCAAGGCCGACAAGCCCACCACCGCCCTCGACCGGGACCTGTCCGTCGACGCACAGCCCTCCCTAGACCCCGACGACGCCCCCGAGAACGACGCTGACCCCGACCCCGACGCTGAGCCCGAGCCCGACCTCAAGGCCGTCGACCTCCCCAACCCCGAGAACGACGCTGAGCCCGAGAACGACCCCAACCCCGACGACGCCCCCGACAAGGCCGCCGCCCTCGAGCCTCACCCCGAGCCCGCGCCCCGCCCCCAGGCGTAACACGCGCCTCAAGCGCCGCTGCGGCCACAAAGATCTTGGAAACTTTGCTCTTGACGGAAGAAAAGCACGCATGTAGCGTGCTTTTCTTCCACGATCTTTTCGAACGCCTCGTCAGGCGGCGGTGAAGCGGAGGCCGACGCCCAGACGGCGCAGCACCGCGAAGAACCAGAGCGCGCACACGCCCGCGCCGAGCACGGTCAGGCCGATGGTGACGACCGTCGACAGCAGCATGAAGAGCTTGAACGGCTCGGTCTCCATCATGACCGCCATGCCCAGCGTCAGGATCAGGAACAGCCCGGCCCAGAACCACGTCGCGCCCTGGAAGAACCGGTGCAGCCCCGGGTGGTGGTCCTCGCTCTGCTTGAACGCGACCACCTCGGCCGCCAGCTGCGCGACGAGCGGCTTGCTGGTCGGCGCGGTCCGCGCGAACACCAGGCACATCGCCAGGTTGGCGAGCGGGAACTGGAGCTGGAACATCCACAGGTAGCCGGTGCTGACCGCGACCGCGGTCTGGATGGTGAGCACCACCGCGGAGATCATCAGCAGCGAGGTGACGGAGCCGGTCACGATCCGTCGGGCCGCGATCAGCAGCCACACCACCGCGGTGCCCGCGAGCAGCCCCGCGTCCGGGCTGACCAGGTCGGTCACCGCCACGTAGGTGCCGAACGGCAGCCCCACGGACTCCGCCATCGACCACGCGGTCGTCCGCAGCAGCCGTCGGGGGTTGGGGAGTTCAATATGCTCGGGGGCTGGCATGCCGATGAGCATACGTGCCGAGCCTGGGTCCCGGCTGGACATTCGATGATGGCGGCGTGTCGGTTTTGACCGCTCTCCGGAATGGAGATGCTCCCGATTTGACCGCCATGTCGCGCTGGCTCGCGTTGTCTTCACATTTCTGAATACGGCGGCGAGGTCGGTCCGGTTCAATCTCGATAGTAACGTATTGAGATCAAACGAATACATTGCGTACCGAACGCGAGGTCGTGCCTTGCCGGGCGACGGGCGGCCCGGCCCACTACAGTGTCTCCGGTGGGACAGTTTTCCGGAACGGGGGCTCCCGCCCACTCGTTCCTGGCATGGAGGGCTCCCGCCCCCGATACCCCTGGACCCTGGCCCCCGGCCGATACTCTCCGATGCGGCCCGGGGATCTCGGGGCCGACATCTCTCGGAAGGACGCCCGATGAGCGGCAAGGATTTCGGGCCCGCGCAGGCACCCGTGAGGATTGCCTACGGCGACGACGCCGAGCGCCGCCGCGGGGCGCCGTCGACGCAGGTCTCCGACGCCCTCGATGAGGTCCTGGCGGTTCGCGCGGCCCGGGTCGGCCGGACCGCGCTCGAGGTCGTCGACGTCGGCGCGGGGACCGGCGGGTTCGCGGTCCGGCTGGCCAAGCTCGGGCACCACGTCACGGTGGTGGACCCGAGCCCCGACGCCCTCGCCGCCGCGCGCTGGCGGGCGGACGAGCTCGGCGTCACCCTGACCGCCGTCCAGGGCGAGGCGAGCGAGATCGCCGGGCTGGTCGGTGACGGCGCGGCGGACCTCGTGGTCTGCCACAACGTGCTTGAGTACGTCGATTCGCCGGCCGCCGCGATGGCGGCCATCGCCCGGGTCCTGCGGCCGGGCGGCACGGTCAGCGTGCTCGCCGCCAACGTGGTCGCGGCGGTCCTGCAGCGCGCGCTGGCCGGCCGCTACGAAGAGGCGCGCCGCCTGCTCACGTCGAACGCGGCCGACCCGGCCCCCGGCCCCGGCTCTGCTCCCGCCCGCGTCCCCGCCCAGGGCCTGACCGAGCACCGCCGGTTCACGCTGGCCGAGCTCACCGCGCTCATCGAGGGGGCCGGGCTGCGGGCCGGCGACCCGCACGGCGTGCGGATCTTCGCCGGGCTGCTGCCGGGCGTGGGCGCCGACCCGGCGACCGCCGACGCGCTGCGCGCCCTGGAGGCGGCGGCGGCCGACTACCCGGCGCTGCGTGACATCGCCGCCCGCCTGCACATCTTCGGCCACCGTTGACCATGCCCGACCGCCCGCTTGCAGACGACGCCGACTGCCGGATCCTGCACGTGGACATGGACGCCTTCTACGCCAGCGTGGAGCTTCGCGACCGGCCGGAGCTTCGGGGCCGTCCGGCCGTGGTCGGCGGCCTCGGGCCCCGCAGCGTGGTGCTCTCCGCCACCTACGAGGCGCGGGCGTTCGGCGTCCGCTCGGCGATGCCGGTCGGCCGCGCGCGCGGGCTGTGCCCGCAGGCGGTGTTCATCCCGCCCCGGCACGATCTCTACGCCGAGGTGTCCAGGGAGGTCATGGCGATCTTCCGGTCGATCACCCCGGAGGTGGAGCCGCTCTCGCTGGACGAGGCGTTCCTCGACGTGTCCGGCGCGGTGCGCAGGCTCGGCCCGCCGCGCGCGATCGCGGAGCTGATCCGGGCGCAGGTGCTCGAGCAGCAGTCCATCACCTGCTCGGTCGGGGTCGCTCCGGTCAAGTTCGTCGCCAAGATCGCGTCGGCCCGGTGCAAACCGGACGGCCTGCTCGTGATCCCGCCCGCCGGGCTGCTCGATTTCCTGCACCCGCTGCCGGTGAGCGCGCTGTGGGGGGTGGGTGACCACGCCGAGCAGGTGCTCGGACGGCTCGGCCTGCGCACCGTGGGTGACATCGCTCACGTTTCCCAGGCCACCCTGCGCCGCGAGCTCGGCGCGGCGGGCGAGCACCTGTGGGCCCTCGCCTGGGGCAGGGACGAGCGCCGGGTGAGCCCGCACCGGGAGGAGAAGAGCGTCGGGGCCGAGGAGACGTTCCCGACCGATGTCGACGACCCGGAGGTGATCCGGCGCGAGCTGCTGCGGCTGTCGGGTCGGACGGCGCGGGCGCTGCGCGGCGCCGGGTGCGTCGGGCGGACCGTGACGGTCAAGCTCCGCCTGGCCAGCTTCCGTACGATTACCAGGTCGCGGACGCTGTCGGAGCCGACGGACGTGGCCAGGGAGATCTACGCGGCCGCGTGCCAGCTCTACGAGGGCTCCGGGCTCGGCGTCGGGGCCAGGCTTCGGCTGGTCGGCGTCCGGGCGACGGGACTGCGGCCGGCCGAGGGCTCCGCGCGGCAGCTCGCGTTCGACGACCGCCCGAT
>Ga0208220_1001074_pt1 | contig 11616 bp, 8 predicted proteins | sample NGESurdeep092012_9_FD_184484 | JGI IMG/M metagenome (GOLD analysis project Ga0208220, IMG submission 184484) | Arctic peat soil microbial communities from Barrow, Alaska - NGEE Surface sample F53-1 deep-092012 (SPAdes) | ecosystem: Environmental > Terrestrial > Soil > Wetlands > Peat ... | reverse complement strand
CAAGGGCAATTTCGTCGCCGTCATCACCAACGGCACCGCCATCCTCGGCCTCGGCAATCTTGGTGCGCTGGCGGCGAAACCGGTGATGGAAGGCAAGTCGGTCCTGTTCAAGCGCTTTGCCGATATCGATTCCATCGATCTTGAAGTCTCGACCGAAGATCCCGACGAATTCATCAATTGCGTCAAACTGCTCGGCAAGGGTTGGGGCGGCATCAATCTCGAGGATATCAAGGCGCCGGAATGTTTCATCATCGAGCAGAAGCTGCGTGAACTGCTCGACATCCCGGTCTTTCATGACGACCAGCATGGCACCGCCATCATCGCCGCTGCCGGCCTGCTCAACGCGCTCGAACTCACCGGCCGCGAGATCAAAACAACCAAGCTCGTCTGCAACGGCGCCGGAGCCGCCGGCATCGCCTGCCTCGAACTGCTGCGCGCCATCGGCTTTCGCCCCGAAAACCTCATCCTCTGCGATACCAAGGGCGTCATCTATGAGGGCCGCACCGAGGGCATGAATCAGTGGAAGTCGGGCGCTGCGGTGAAGACCAAGGCGCGCACGCTCGCCGAGGCGCTGGCCGGCGCCGATGTGTTCTTCGGCCTGTCGGCGAAGGGCGCGGTGACGAAGGACATGGTGAAGTCCATGGCAGACAAGCCGATCATCTTCGCCATGGCCAATCCCGATCCCGAAATCACGGCGGAGGAAGTAGCCGAAGTGCGCTCCGATGCCATCATGGCGACCGGGCGCTCCGACTATCCAAACCAGATCAATAACGTGCTGGGCTTTCCCTATATTTTCCGCGGCGCGCTCGACGTACGTGCGCGCGCCATCAACATGGAAATGAAGATCGCGGCGGCGCATGCGCTCGCCGCGCTTGCCCGCGAGGACGTGCCGGACGAAGTGGCAGTGGCCTATGGCGCGCGGCCGAAATACGGACCCGATTACATCATCCCGGTGCCGTTCGATCCGCGGCTGATGTCCGATATCCCGCCGGCGGTGGCGAAGGCGGCGATGGATTCGGGCGTCGCGCGGCGTCCCATCGCCGACATGGACACCTATCGGCAGCAATTGCGCAGCCGGCGCGATCCGATCGCCGGCGTCTTGCAGGGCGTCTATGAACGGCTGCGGCGGCGGCCGCGTCGCGTCGTCTTTGCCGAGGGCGAAGAGGAACAGGTGATCCGCGCGGCGGCGACCTTCGTGCAGCAGGGGCTCGGCAAAGCGCTGCTGGTCGGCCGCGAGGGACGCGTGCGCGACACCGCGAAGGGGCTCGGCGTCGAGCTTGGCGGCAACATCGAAATCATCAACGCGGCGCTATCGTCGCGCAATGCCGTCTATGCCTCCTATCTCTACGAACGCCTGCAACGTCACGGTTTCCTGCAGCGCGACTGTCAGCGGCTGGTCAACCAGGACCGTAATCACTTCGCCGCCTGCATGGTCGCGCTGGGCGATGCCGATGCCATGGTCACGGGCGTGACCCGCAATTTCTCCGTCGCGCTCGAAGACGTTCGGCGCTGCATCGATCCCAAGCCCGGCCATCGCGTCATGGGCATTTCGCTGGTGCTGGCGCGCGGCCGCACCGTGCTGGTCGCCGACACCGCGGTGACCGAAATGCCGAGCTCCAACGATCTCGCCGAGATTGCGATCGAGGCGGCGCGTGTCGCGCGCAATCTCGGCTATGAGCCGCGGGTCGCTTTGCTCGCCTTCTCGACCTTCGGCTATCCGGAAGGCGAACGCTCCGACCGCGTGCAGGAGGCGGTGCGGCTGCTCGACCAAAAACACGTCGATTTTGAATATGACGGCGACATGGCGGCCGACGTGGCGTTGAACATGGAACTGCGCGAAGCCTATCCGTTCTGCCGGCTGTCCGGGCCGGCCACCGTCCTGATTATGCCGGCATACCACTCGGCCTCGATTTCGACCAAAATGCTGATGGAGCTCGGCGGCGCCAATGTGATCGGTCCGATGCTGGTCGGCCTCGACCGTTCGGTGCAGATAGTGCCGCTATCGGCGAACGACGCCCAGCTCGTCAACATGGCCGCGCTGGCGGCCTATAATGTGAGTGGCTGAACGGGGCGGCGGTTCCGCGACCGGTGTGTGGCGGCCAAAGCTTTGAGGCCGGCCGCGAAATTCGCGGCAACCGATTCACCGCCCCGAAACCTCTCTCGATTAGCGTTCTGGCTCCGGCAATCGAAGGCCAGCCCCGATCCATGCAGCATTTCGCGCCGACCGTGCCGTTCGCGCTCGAGGTCTGCGGCCTCGTCAAGCGCTTCGATCGTCCGGCGGTCGATGGCCTCGACCTTCGTGTGCGCAGCGGTGAATTTTACGCGCTGCTGGGTCCGAACGGCGCCGGCAAGACGACGACTTTGCGCATGATCTCAGGCCTGCTGCGGCCCGACGCGGGTACGATCCGTGTCGTCGGCATCGACGCGCTCGCCGATCCGGTGGCGGCGAAGCAGGTGACGGCGTGGATTTCCGATGAGCCGATGATCTACGACAAGCTCACGCCGCTGGAATATCTCGAATTTGTCGCCGGACTGTGGGGCATCGCACCGGCGCTCGCCGGGCCGCGCGCGCAAGAATTGTTGGACTGGCTCGATCTGGTGCCGCACGCCAACGAGCGCTGCGAGGGTTTCTCCAAGGGGATGCGGCAGAAAGTGGCGCTGGCCGGCGCGCTCATTCACGATCCGCGTCTGATCATTCTCGACGAGCCGCTGACCGGTCTCGACGCCGGCTCCGCCCGCCAGGTCAAAAGCGTATTGCGCGACCGCGTGCGCGCCGGCGGCACCATCATCATGACCACGCATATCCTCGAAGTCGCCGAACGCATGGCCGACCGCATCGGCGTCATCGCCCACGGCAAGCTCATAGCCGAGGGCACGCTTGAAGAGTTGCGGCTTCAAGCCGGCAAGAACGGCGACAGGACTATTGGTGCCGGCGAGGGCGCGAGCCTCGAAGATACGTTCCTCGCGCTGGTCGCCGAGCAGGCCGCGGCGGCATGACGGCCCAGCCCGGCAGCGCGGTCTGGTTTGCCCATCACGAATCGCGGCTCGCCTGGCGCGACTGGCTCGCGATGATGACGGCCGGCCGGCGCAAGCGTCTGCGCCGGGTGGTGATCGCCATCGCGATCTTCTTCATTTTCATGCATTTCGTCGCCTATTGGACGGTCGGCCGCTACGCCGCCGCCACGCCCGATAAGGCGACGCTGGTGGCGATCAGCTCAAGCGTGCTGCTGTCGTGGTTTCTGATGATCTCGCAGGCGATGGAATCGACGACGCGCGCATTTTATTCGCGGTCCGATCTCGATCTCATCCTGGCTTCGCCGGCGGCGGTGGAAAAGATATTTGCCGTGCGCATTATCACCGTGGCGCTGACGATGGCGATGATGGCGCTGCCGCTGGCGGCGCCGTTCATTGACGTCCTGATCGCGCTCGGCGGCTGGCGCTGGATGGGCGCCTATGGATTGATTGTCGCGATGGGCGCCGCCGCCACCGCTTTGGCGGTCGGCCTTACTGTCGCGCTGTTCCGTTTGATCGGCCCGAAACGCACGCGGCTGATCGCGCAGGTCGTCGCCGCCGTGATCGGCGCCGCCTTTGTCATCGGTCTGCAGGTCGCTGCCATTTTGTCCTACGGGACATTGTCGCGGGTTTCGGTGTTGCAGTCGGCGACATTGATCGCGCATGCACCCGATCTCGGCAGCGTTGTTTGGTGGCCGGCGCGCGCCGCCCTCGGTGACGTCACGGCGCTTGCCGGTGTATTGGCCGCGAGCTTCGCGTTGCTGGCCGCAGCCATCGTCACCGTCGCCCCGCGTTTCGGCGAATACGCCATTATTGCTTCGGGTACCGGCACGACGTCGGTCCGACAGGCGCAGCGCCCGGCGGCATTCCGGCCGACATCGCCACGGAGTGCGCTCCGCCGCAAGGAATGGACGCTGCTGCGCCGCGATCCCTGGCTGGTCTCGCAGACGCTGATGCAGATGCTTTATCTCATTCCGCCGGCTGTGCTGTTGTGGCGCAGCTTCGATGACGGCAATGGCGCCTATCAGCTCCTGGTGCCCGTTTTGGTCATGGCGGCTGGGCAGTTGGCCGGCGGTCTCGCCTGGCTCGCGATCTCGGGCGAGGATGCGCCCGATCTGGTTGCCTCGGCACCGGTCCCGCCGCGTTTCATCGTGCGCGCCAAGATCGAGGCGGTTCTCGGGGTTATTGCCGTGATTTTCGCGCCGCTGGTTGCGGTGCTCGCGATCGCCTCGCCGTGGCATGCGCTGGTCACCGGTATCGGCGTTATCGTTGCCGCCGTGGCGTCGACGGCGATCCAGCTCTGGTTCCGCAGCCAGGCCAAGCGCAGCCAGTTTCGCCGTCGCCAGGTGTCGTCGCGCTTTGCGACCTTCGCCGAGGCTTTTTCGTCGATCGGCTGGGCCGCCACGGCGGCGGTCGCCGCGGCCAGCGTCTGGCTTGCGATCGCGCCGGGGGTCATTGCGCTCGCGGTGGTCACCGGCGCCTGGTGCATGAGTCCGCGCCAAGTATAGGCGCCAAGTATAGCTGGCATGCATGAACGGTGCGGGCGTCTCGACGCGGCGAACCCGACTGTGATCTAACTCCCCTCCCAGGCACGCCTCTTCGGAATTGGCCGGGCCTGGAAAGCTAAAAATCTGCCGGGAGACGCCTTCTGTGATTCCGTTCGACATGGTGGAGCCGGCCTCGCTCAAAGAGGCGGTGGCGTTGCTCGACCCGAAGGAGCCGACCATCCGCGCCGTCGCCGGCGGCACCGCGCTGATGCTGATGATGAAGGCCGGCGTGTTCCAGCCGACCCGTCTGGTTTGCCTGCATCGCATCGAGCCGGAATATTCACGCATCACGGTGACCGGCGGCGGTGAATTGCGGATCGGCGCCATGGCGACGCTCAGTGACGTCGAACATGACCGCAATATCGCGGAGCGATTGTCGGTCGTCACCCGCACGATGAAGCGGCTGTCAAACCCACGGGTGCGCAATGTCGCCCGCGTCGGCGGCGCACTGGCGCATGGCGATCCGCATATGGATCTGCCACCGGTCCTCACGGCGCTCGGCGCCCGCATCGCGATCACCGGCCCGAACGGGAACCGCGAACTCCCGCTCGAACAACTCTATGCCGGTTACTACGAGACCGTGCTGGAGAAGAACGAACTCATCACCGCGGTGACAGTGCCGGCGCTCAATGGCCGCAAGGCCGCCTACATGAAAGTCACCTCGCGTTCGGCCGACGACTGGCCGGCGCTCGGCGTCGCTGTCTCCTTTGCACTCGCCGACGGCGTGCTGCGCGATCCCATCGTCGTGGTCAGCGCCGCGACCGAAAAAGTCACGCGGATGACGAGTGCGGAAAAACTGCTGCAAGGCGCGGCGGCCGAGGATGCAGTGCTGACGCGCGCCGGCGATGCCGCGGCCGAAGAGGCATCGATCCTCGCCGATGCTCACGGTACCGCGGCCTATAAGCGCGAATTGCTGCGGGTTTATTTGCGCCGCGCGGTTCGTAAAGCTTTGGACGAAGGCACGCTGGGCGATAGCGCGCGGCAGGTGCGGCAATGAACCAGGTCGGGCGAGATATTCCGCGCCTCGAAGTGCGCGCCAAAGTGACCGGGCGCGCCGACTATACGCATCACCTGCGCTTGCCCGGTATGCTCTACGGCAAGGTGTTTCGCTCGACGGTGCCGCACGGACGCATCCGCAGCGTCGATACCGAAGCGGCGAAGGCGCTCCCGGGCGTTTATCGCGTCATCACCGGCGAGGATATCAAGAAACTCATTCCGGAACCTTATTACGGGCCGGCCTTTCACGATCAGCCGATCCTGGCGCTCGACAAAGTGCGCCATGTCGGCGAGCCGGTCGCGGTGGTCTTGGCGAGCGATCCGCATATCGCCGAGCAAGGCGTGCAACTGATTTCCGCCGAATATGAAGAACTGCCGGCGGTCTATGACGAAGTCGCGGCGATGTCGCCGGACATTCTCGTGCACGACGTGCTGAAACCGGCCGGAACCTTTGCCGATCTGAAACATCTCAAAGGCCGTGGCGGCACCAATGTGGCGCTCGACTATCACTTGCGGCGCGGCGACGTCGAAAAAGCGATGGCCGGCGCCGATCATGTGATCGAGCACACGTTCAAGACGCAGCAATGCCTGCATCTGGCGTTCGAGCCTTTTGTCTCGGTAGCCGAGCCGGGCGACAATCGCTTGACTATTTACACCGCCAATCAGTCGCCATCCTTCGTTCGTATTGAAATAGCCCGGCTGTTCGGCTGGCCGGAGAACAGAGTCAGGGTCAAAGTGCCCTATCTCGGCGGCGGCTTCGGCGGCAAGCTCTACATCAAACTCGAAGCTCTCGTCGCGGCGCTTGCGATGATCGTCCGTCGTCCAGTCAAGATCGCGCTGACGATGGAAGAGCAGTTCTACATGATCACCAAGCACGCGACGACGTTCCGCATCAAAAGCGGCGTCGGCAAGGACGGCCGTCTCGTGGCGCGGACGTGCGAGGTGTATTGGAACGGCGGCGCCTATGCGGACATCGGTCCGCGCGTGGCGCAAAAATCCGGGTTCACCGCGGCAGGCCCGTATGACATCGACAATGTCAGCGTCGATTCCTACGAGATTTACACCAATCGCACGCCGGCGGGCGCGCTGCGCGGCTTCGGCGTTCCGCAACTCGTCTGGGCTTATGAGTCCCACACCGATTTGATTGCACGCCAGCTCGGCATCGATCCGGTGGAGTTCCGGCGCAAGAATCTCTTGCGTGACGGACGGCCGCACGCGAGCGGGACCGTGCTGCATGACGCGGCCATCCCCGAGGTATTCGATGCGGTCGTGGCGCGCATGGGTTGGGACAAACCATTCGAACGTGGTTCTGGAACGCTGCGGCGCGGCCGCGGCATCGCGATCGGCCTTAAGGCCGTGATTTCGCCGACCACGTCGGTCGCGATCGTCAATATTTCAGCCGATGGCAGCACAACGGCTTACACCGGCACCGTGGATATGGGGCAGGGCTCGGACACTGCCTATGCGCTGATCGTCGGCGAGGTGCTCGGCATCAGCGCCGAGGAGGTGCGCGTCGTTCATTCGGACACCGACGTGACGCCTTACGACATGGGCACGCTCGGCTCGCGCTCGCTCTATCACATGGGAAATGCGATGCGGCTTGCGGCTGAAGACGCCCGCGCCAAGTTGCGCGCGCTGGCCGTCGAAGCCGGATTACCGGAAGGCACCAACTATCCGCCGTCGGAAGTTTTCAAGAAGCGCTATGGCATGCAGGCCGGCAATGTCATCGGTTCGGCAAGTTTTGTTCCGAGCTACAAACCGCCGGATGCACAGACCGGCCAATCCGATAACGTCACGCCGTTCTGGATGGTCGGCGGCGCCGGCGTCGAGGTAGAAGTCGATACCGAAACCGGCCGTGTTCGCATTTTGCGGCTCGTCAACGCGGTGGACTGCGGCAAGCCGATCAATGCCGGCGTTGTGCAAGCTCAGATTTCCGGCGCCGCGATTATGCAGCTCGGCTTCACACTGTCCGAGGCGATGCATCTCGACGGCGGCCAAGTCACCAATGCGTCGCTCGCCGACTACAAGATTCCCGGCATCGGCGATATTCCACCGATGGAGAGTGAGTTTGTCGCCGCCGAGCAGCATAGCGGCCCGTTCGGCGCCAAGGGAGTCGGCGAGTCGGGAACATTCGGCGTATCGCCGGCGATTGCCAATGCGATCCACGACGCCGTCGGCGTCCGTCTCATGGAATTGCCGATCACCGCCGAGGCGGTGCTGCGCGCGTTGCGTGCACAATCAGGCCGCCCGCTCGAGGACGAATAATGACCGCACGTGTGATTAATTTCACCCTCAACGGCGAAGCGGTTTCGACCACGATCGAGCCGCACCGCAATCTGGTCGAGCTGTTGCAGCGCTTCGACCTGTTGGGCGCCCGCGAAAGCTGCGGCCAGGGCCTGTGCGGCTGCTGCACGGTGCTGGTCGACGGTGTTGCCGTTTCCGGCTGTCTTTATTTCGGGATCTGGGTCGACGGTAAAAATGTCAGCACCGTCGAGCATCTCGACGCCGACGGCACGCTCTCCAACGTGCAGCAGGCCTTCATCGACTGCGGCGCGTTCCAGTGCGGTTTCTGTACGCCAGGTTTCGTGCTGATGACGCACCAGTTGCTGAAAGAACATCCTGACCCGAGCGACGACGATATCCGCCATTACCTTGCCGGCAATCTCTGCCGTTGCGGCGCCTATCCGGAAATCATCGAGGCGGTGAAGCGCGCGGCGGAACGGTGAGGTATGTTTTCGCGTCGTATGGAGCACTCCGGGCTTCTCACTCCGCCCGCCACGGAATGGCCTTTCGCTCGATCTCCTGGAACAGCACCGACGTGATGAGCCCAAGGATGCCGATCGTCACGATGCCGACGAACATCACGTCGACTTGAAGTAGCTCCCACGAGTTCCAGATCAGGTAACCGATGCCGGACTTGGTGGCGACGAACTCGGCCGCGACCAGCACAATGAACGAGACCGCGATCGCGATGCGCAGGCCCGCGAAGATCATCGGCAATGCGCCGAAGAAGAGCACGCGGGTGAACATCACGAACTGGCTCGCCCCATAGTTTTTGGCCACGTCCCAGTAGATCTTGTCCACATTGGCGGCGCCGACATAGGTGTTCACGATCACCGGGAAGAACACCGCGATGGCAACGAGCGCGATCTTGGAGGCGTCGCCGAAACCGAGCGCCAATAGCAAGAGCGGCATCAGCGCGACCTTCGGGATCGGAAACATCACCGCGATCAATGGATCGAAAAAGTACCTTACCGGCCGGAACATCGCCATCAGGAGCCCAATCGCAACCGCGGGCGTCGCGCCCAACACGAAGCCGGCTACGACGCGCCGCAGCGTCGCCGCCGTGTGCATCGCGAGCTCGCCGTTCCCGATCATCTGCACGAACCGCACCGCGATGTCGCTCGGCGCCGGAATGAAGCGGCGATCGCCGAAGCCTGCCATCAGCAGGAGTTGCCACACCGCCAACAGTCCGATCGGCGAGATCAGATAAAGGAGCCGCTCGACGGATTTACTGGACCGGACGTTCATTTTTCCATCTCCGCTCGCGCGCGCATCACTTCCTCTTCCAGCACCCGCCAGATATCAAGCTTGAGGCTTGCGAATTCAGGCGACACCGACAGCATGATCGGGTCGCGCGGACGCGGGAACGGGACATCGATGATCGTCTTGATGCGCCCGGGCTGCGCGGTCATCAGCACGGTACGGTCGCCGAGCGCCAGCGCCTCGTCGATGGAATGCGTGACATAGATGACGGTTTTGCCGGTCTGTTCCCACAGCCGCACCAGTTCGGTTTGCAAAATGATGCGGTTCTGGGCGTCGAGCGCCGCGAACGGTTCGTCCATAAGCAGCATGGCCGGATCGGTTACGAAAGCGCGCGCGATCGCGGTGCGCTGGCGCATGCCACCGGAAAGCTGGTGCGGGTAGTGCCGGCGGAATTTCGACAGGCCGACGAGCCGCAGCGCCGCTTCCACCCGCGCCGCTTTCTCCTCGGCCGGGACGCCTCGGGTCGTCAATCCGAAGGCCACATTGTCCTCGACCCGCATCCACGGAAACAAACCGCCATCCTGAAACACCATGGCATTCTCGACCGCCCAACCCTCGGCCTCGACCTTGATGCTGCCGCCGGTCTGCCGGTCGAGGCCTGCAAGAATGCGCAGCAAGGTCGATTTGCCACAGCCGCTCGGTCCGACGATGCACAGGAATTCTCCGGACGACACCCGAAGATCGATATCCGTGAGCGCGACCACAGACCCGGTGCTGCTCAGATATTCCTTGCGCAGGCCCGCGATCTCGATCGCCGCTCCGCGCCGCAAAACAGCCATTGCGCCCCCGCTCAGCATCCGACCATTGTCGCGTTGCGGTTCAGCGGCATCCGGCGAGCTTGCTGTCCTTGTTCTCGAGCACAAACGGCCCAAGCTTTTTCACCGCATAATCCGTATAGGAGGTGTCGACCAGCCGATCCGCCGGCAGGTTCGCGTCGCTGAACTTGTTTGCTCGAAACCAAGCCTGCATGTCGAGCATGCTATCGACGTTGATCCGCCCGTTCGGATCGCGCGCCGGCCAAGGATATTTGTAGAGCAGTTCCGGCCGGGTCTCGACGCCGGTGCGGATGAGCCGCTGGATCATCTCGTCCCGGTTCGAACCGCTGTGATAGGCTTGGCAATAGTCGCGTACGCCGCGCAGATAAGCCGTGAAATAGTTGCGCATCACGTCCTGCCGAGATTTAGCCCAGTCGGTATTGATCATCGTTACCGCTATGGTCAAGGGCCACGGCTTGACGAGCAGGTCGGGATCCTTGAACGCCACGCCAAAGCCGCGGTCGAGAAGTTGCGACGTGAACGGCGGGATCACGATCGCTGCGTCAATCGCCTTGTTAGTAAACGCGATCGACATCTGGGTGAACGGGAACACCTTCACGTCGACATCGGCGATCGAGATGCCGTCGGTCTCCAGCATCTTGCCAACTTCGTAGGTGGAGACCGAGCCTTGGCCGTTGCTGGCGATGATGCGGCCCTTGAGATCCTTGAGCCGGGTGATCTGGTCCTTGAGGTCGGGACGGAGCATCAGAACGTGGCCGAGTGGACTCGACACCCGGTCCATCACCATGGTGATCGGCAGGTTCTTTTGCAGCGCGTTGAAATAGCCGGCGGAAATCCCGCCTTCGACGATCTGCAACTGGTCCTGTGCCAACAGCGCGATGGAATCGGCAGAGGTGTCGAGATCCTCGCGTTCGACCGTGATGCCGTAGTCCTTGAAATAACCCTTCTCGATCGCCGTCAGCGTCGCGATCGTCGAGATTGATTTCACCATGCCGATCTTGATGACGGTGTCTTCGGCTTGCGCCGCAGAGACTCCCGCCCCGGCGCTCGCAAGACAAAGCGCGACGAGCAGGCTTGATCTGGCCCTTGTAGTCATCGGCATCCTCCCGGGCGGCGCAACGCACGCTCGCTATTTTTTCGTGTAGTAGCGTCCCTCGTTGTCGCGCTCGAGCGTGCCCGCACTACGCAACCCGTCGAGGTGGCGCACGATCTCGCGGCCGTCGCGGCTGCCAACTGCGCCCATCAATTGCGCAAAGAATTTGGGGCCGTCGGCGAGGGCGGCGTCGATCGACGGGAACCGCTTGTCGGCATATTCCGGCGGGGCGGGCACGCGGCTCTCAAGACGGGGACCGGTGCCGAACGGCCAGGTCAGGTCGAATCCGGCCTTGCCGCCAGTACGGCCGCCCGTGAGCGATGGGTCGAGCGGCAAGGTGCGCATGCCGCTCATCACGATCAGGTCGCGGTCGGGCTGGAAGCGCGTCGCCAGCGCCCAATCCATTTGCGCGTCCGAAAACACATCGATGTCGGGATCCACCACGAACACATTCTTCACGTTGGGCAGCGCGCCGAAACAGGCCGCGATCGCGTTGCGGGCGTCGCCGGGCGCCCGTTGCCGCAACGCCACCCGCAGGTTGAACATGCCGCCGCTCGATGTCGTTGCGCAGACGGCGACCGGCTCGCGCACCGCGGTTTCAAGCGCGTGCCAGATCATGACCTCGGTGCGCACGCCATTGAGCACA
>Ga0208220_1001073_pt1 | contig 11618 bp, 13 predicted proteins | sample NGESurdeep092012_9_FD_184484 | JGI IMG/M metagenome (GOLD analysis project Ga0208220, IMG submission 184484) | Arctic peat soil microbial communities from Barrow, Alaska - NGEE Surface sample F53-1 deep-092012 (SPAdes) | ecosystem: Environmental > Terrestrial > Soil > Wetlands > Peat ... | reverse complement strand
CCGCCAGACCCGGCTGGCGGTCCAGTTCGGCGGCGCGGCGGGCACGCTGGCCTCGCTCGGCCCGGCCGGCGCCGCGGTGAAATCGCTGATGGCGTCCGAACTCGGGCTGGTCGACCCGCCGCTGCCGTGGCATACCGAGCGGCTGCGGATCATCGACGTCGCGGTCGCGATGGCGCGGGTGACCGCCGCCCTGTCCAAGATCGCGCGGGACGTGACCCTGCTCGCGCAGACCGAGGTCGGCGAGGTCAGCGAGGGGGCGCCGGCCGTCGGCGGGACCGGGGGCGGCCCCCGCCGGGGCGGCTCCTCGGCCATGCCCAACAAGAGCAACCCGGTCGCCGCGGTCGCCATCCTCGGCTGCGCCCGGCAGGCCGGCGGCCTGCTGGCCACCCTGGTCGCCAGCGCGGAGCAGGAGCACCAGCGCGCGGCCGGGGCCTGGCACGCCGAATGGCAGCCGTTCAGCCACCTGCTCCAGCTCGCCGTCGCCGCCGCCTCCTGGGCGCGCGACCTGCTGGAGAACCTGACCGTCGACACCGCCAGGATGACCGGCAACCTCGCCGCCGCCGGGGGGCTGCCGATGGCCGAGCGGGTCACCGCCCTGCTGCGCGACTCTCTCGGCGGCCTGCAGGCGCACGACCTGGTCGCGACCGCCGCCGCGCGGGCGGCGAGCGCCGGCGTGCCGCTCGGCGACGTGCTGCTGGCGACGCCTGACGTGGCCGACCGGCTGACCCAGGCCGGGATCTCGGCGGCGGAGATCGAGCAGGCCCTGAACCCAGCCGGCTACCTCGGGGCGTCCGACGCCTTCATCGCCGCCGCCCTGGCCGCCCACCATCCCAGATAACAGCAAGAAGCGACGAGCGGAGCAATAGCCATGAACGACGAAGAGCGCGCCGAGCAGGGCATGGCGGTCCGGCGGGCGGTCCTCGGCGACGCCCACGTCGACCGGGCCGCGGCCGGCACCACCGAGTTCAGCGCCCCGTTCCAGGACTGGATCACCCGGTACGCGTGGGGCGAGATCTGGTCTCGCCCCGGCCTCAGCCTGCCGCAGCGCTCCATTGTCACGCTGACCGTGCTGGCCGCCCTGCAGCATGAGGATGAGCTGGCCATGCACATCAAGGCCGCGCTCCGCAACGGCCTCACCGAGAACGAGATCCGCGAGGTGCTGCTCCAGGTCGGCCTGTACGCGGGCGTCCCGGTCGCCAACCGCGCCTTCGCCATCGCCAGCCGCGCGATCGGCGAGTACCAGGCCGAGCAAGCCGCCGGGCAGGGCTGAAAAGCCGGTTCTTGTGCTTGGCCCCAGTCGCGCCAGCTGCGGGTTTGGGGCCGAGGCACGAGACGGATGTCCGACATGCGAACATCTGTACCCTAGGCGGCACGGGCAGGCGCAACGGATATATCGTCGGGTTAACTGGCTGAAGGAGTTAGACCACCGTGACAGTGTCAGAACAGGGACTCGTCGTCCCGGACTCCGGCGAGCTGGCCTTGCCCGAGTACATGAAGCCCCAGCCGGGCAATCACCCGCCGCTTGACTCGCCCGGCTACAAGTCGACCTCGCTGCGCCACCCCAAGCAGCCGCCGGTGCTCCTCCCGCACCGGCTCACCGAGGTGACCGGCCCGCTGCTCGGCGACGAGCTGATCACCCTGCAGGACGCGGACCTGACCACCCAGCACGCGGGGGAGCCGCAGGGGCAGCGGATCATCGTCTTCGGCCAGGTGCGGGACTCCGACGGCCGGCCGGTGCCGGACACGCTGGTCGAGATCTGGCAGACCAACGCGGCGGGCCGCTACCGGCACAGCCGTGAGCACCACCCCGCCCCGCTCGACCCCAACTTCACCGGCGTCGGCCGCGCGATCACCGACCAGGGGGGCCGGTACCGGTTCATCACCATCCAGCCCGGCTCGTACCCGTGGGGCAACCACTACAACGCCTGGCGGCCCGCGCACATCCACTACAGCCTCTTCGGCCGAGCGTTCACCCAGCGTCTGGTCACCCAGATGTACTTCCCTGGCGACCCACTCCTCCAGTACGACCCGATCTACAACTCGGTGCCGGACGAGAAGTCGAAGCTCCGCATGGTGGCCGAGTTCTCGATCGAGGACACCCAGCCCGAGTGGGCCCTGGCGTACCGGTTCGACATCGTGCTCCGCGGCCGTGACCAGTCCGTCTTTGAGGAGCCTCACGCGTGAGCGAGCTTGCGAGCGAATCAGTAAGTCCAGTGCGTTCGCGAATGCGGACTCCGAGCGCCAGCGAGGTGGCCTCGTGAGCGAGCTGCTTACCCCGTCGCAGACCGTCGGGCCCTACTTCTCGATGCGGCTGCCGTGGCCGGAAGGGCCCTACGTCGTCGCGGCCGGCACCCCCGGCGCGATCACGATCCTCGGGCGGCTCTATGACGGCGCGGGCGCCGCGATCCCCGACGGGCTGATCGAGACCTGGCAGGCCGACCCGAACGGCCGGTTCGCGCACCCGGACGATCCGCGCGGCCCGATCGTCGACGGTGACCTGGCGTTCCGCGGCTTCGGCCGGTGCAAGACCAACCACGACGGATCGTTCAAGATCGTGACGCTCAAGCCCGGCCCGCTCCCGTTCGGCGACGGCCGGACCGAGGCGCCGCACATCGACGTGTCGGTGTTCTCCCGGGGCATGCTCGACCGGTCGGTGACCAGGATCTACTTCCCCGACGAGGGCGCCGCCAACGCGGCCGACCCGGTGCTCGAGGTCGTCCCGGCCGACCGCCGGGCGACGCTGATCGCCACCCCGGGCGACCAGGACGGCCTGCTCCGGTTCGACATCTACATGCAGGGCCCCGGCGAGACCGTCTTCTTCGACCTGTAAGAGAGGACCTCGTGCCCGCGGTGAAGCTGGTCTCGTCGGTTGACGGGCCGCCAGATGCTCCGGTGCTGATTCTCGGCAACCCCATCGGCACCAACCGCGATGTGTGGTCGCGCCAGCTGCCGGTGCTGTCGCGGTATTTCCGGGTGCTGCGGTACGAACCCCGGGGACACGGCGCCCCGGGGAACCAGTCGCCCGCGCCCGGAGGCCCGTACACGATCGCCGACCTCGGCGGCGACGTGCTCGCCCTCGCCGACGCCCACGGCATCGACCGGTTCGCCTACGCGGGGGTCTCCCTCGGCGGGATGACCGGCCTGTGGCTGGCGGCGACGGCACCGGAGCGGATCACCTCCCTCGCCGTCTGCTGCGCCGCCCTGACCGCGCTGCCGAGCCCGCAGGCGTGGCACGACCGGGCCACCCTGGTCCGCGCCGAGGGCATGGCGCCGCTGGCCGGCCTGGTGGTGCCGCGCTGGTTCACCCCCGCGTTCATGGCCCGCGAGCCTGTCGCCGTGCAGACCGTGACCGACATGCTGACGGCGACCGCGCCCGAGGGCTACGCCGGCTGCGGCGAGGCCATCGCGGCGCTCGACCTGCGCCCGCTGCTCCCGTCGGTGCAGGCGCCGACGCTGGTGCTGTCCGGCGCCGAAGACGTCGCCGCGCCGCCCTCGATCGGCGCGTACACCGCCCGCGCGATCCCCGGCGCGCGGCTGAGGGTCATCCAGGCCGCCTCGCACTTCGCCCACTACGAGCGTCCGGGACCGGTCACCGACGCCCTGCTGACCCATTTCACCAGCGCGCCGCCCTATGCGGGAGTGCCGGGAACGCGTACAAATTAAGCATGAGCGGAATTGTCGTGGCGATCATCGTGGCCGTCGTGGTGATCTTCCTCATCCTCGTCGCGCTCGTCCGCAGGAGCCCCGCCCAGCTCACCCGGCAGCTGCGCAGCACCAGCTTCAGCAGGCGGCGCTCGGACCGGATCAAGGCGGCCGCCGCCGCCGACGTCGCGGCGATAGCGGAGGACGACAGGTACTTCCGCCGCCGGAGCAGGCGCAGGCGCAGGGACGTCGACAGCGAACTGTGAGGCCTGTGCCAGGCTTGAGGCATGTCCGAGAACCCTGGCCCCGTCGCCACGCCCCCGCTCTCACCCGAGGATTACGCCGCCGCCGCCCGCCGGATCGCCCCCTACGTGCGTCGAACCCCGCTGCTGACCGTGCGCGCCGACGGCCGCGAGGTCAGCCTGAAGCTCGAGCACCTGCAGGCGGCGGGCGTATTCAAGATCCGCGGCGCGCTCAACGCGCTGCTGACCAGGCGTGAGGCCGGGCGGCGGGACGCGTCCGTGGTCACCGCGTCGGGCGGCAACCACGGACTCGGCGTCGCCACCGCCGCCCGCTGGCTGGGCATCCCCGCGACCGTCTACGTGCCGGCCACCGTGCCGGACATCAAGGCGTCGAGGATCGCCGCGGCCGGCGCCGAGGTGGTGAAGACGGGGCGGGTCTACGCCGACGCCGAGCGCGCCGCCCGCGCCTTCGCGGCCGGCCAGGGCCGCTTTTACGTGCACGCCTACGACGACCCGGCCGTGGTCGCGGGCCAGGGCACGCTGGCGGCCGAGATCGTGGCCGACCTGCCCGACTGCGACGTGGTGGCCGTCCCGGTCGGCGGCGGCGGCCTGCTGGCGGGCGTCAGCGGCGGCCTCGCCGCGATCGGCCGGCCGGCCATGGTCGTCGGCGTCGAGCCCGAGGGCTGCCCGACCCTGCACGCCGCGGTCGAGGCGGGCGAGCCGGTCGACGTCGGGGCGGACTCGGTGGCCGCGTCCGCCCTCGGCGCCAGCCGCGTCGGCGGGCTGGCGCTGGCCGCCTACCGGGCCAACCCGGTCGGCCTCGCGCTGGTCAGCGACAAGGAGATCATCGCCGCCCGCGACCGGCTGTGGGAGGAGTTCCGGCTGGCGGTCGAGCCGGCCGCCGCCACCGTCTACGCCGCCTGGCTCTCCGGTCAGGTGCCGGGCGCCCGCCCGTGCCTCGTCCTGTCCGGCGCCAACGCCACCTGGACGCCCGCCTAGGCCCTGGCGCCGCGGTCCGCCGGCCGCGCCGGGACGCCGATGTCGCAGACCACCGGGGCGGCCCCAGCCGGGGCCGGCGGGTCGGCGTGCACGCCGTGCGCGCCCAGGATCCCGGCGACCTTCTGCGCGATCCAGGCGTCGCCGGCCGCGGTCGGGTGCAGGCCTTCGTTGGCGTGCTGGTAGGTCCACTGCCCGGTCAGCGGGTCCATGATGATCGCGTTCGGGTCGGCCGCCCTGGCCGCCGCCACGATCGTGCGGTCCGTCAGGAAGAGCCGGGCCGGGATCGGGCGGGCCGGGCTGGTGAAGACGGTGACCAGCCCGATCCTGGCCTGCGGGGCCTCGGCCCTGATCTGGTCGATGGTCCGCAGCACCTGCTGCCGCTGGACGCCGGCCGGCACCCGGCTGTCGTCGTAGCCGGCCTGGACGATCACCAGCGACGGGGACAGGGCGGGCAGCTGCTCATCGGTCAGCATCCGCGTCATCGGGCCCTGGCCATCGGTCCCGGTCCGCGCGAAGCCCGCGCCGGGAACCCCGTAGATCGCCGCGTCCCAGCGCAGCGTCCTGGCCAGGTCGACCGCCCAGGAAAGGACGGCGCTGCTTGGACCGACCCCGGCCGTGTAGGACGCGCCGACGATGGCCATCGTCGGAACGCGACCGCGCCCGTGCTCGATACGGCGCTCGCAGGCGGTGAACTGATTGCGGACCGCGAGCATCCGGACCCGATCGGACCTGGCCCGGTCGCCCGGCCGGCTCGCATGTCCCTGCGGCACGACGACCCCGGCCGGCGCGGCACCCGCAGGCGCGGTCACCCCGTGCGCGCAGGACGTGACCGCCACCGTCGCCGCGGCAACGCAGCAGCTGAGCAGGCCCGCCCGCAGCCAGGAGAAACGGGCAAATCTCCGCTCAGTCACACTCCAGTGTCAGCGAGCTTTCCCGTCCGCGCAACTTCGGGCCGGCAATCGCGGACCTGATTCCGGCTAACGTCAGGTGCCGTTCGGCGGCGGTTTGCACCGAGTTGGTGAGGTCGGTCAGCCGCGGGGAGTCGAGCCGCCACCGCTGCCAGTACAGCGGCACGTCGATCGTGTCCGGCGACAGCAGCGTGAGCTGGCCGCCCGCCAGGTCGGCGCCGGTCTGCGGCCGGGGCAGCATCCCCCAGCCGAGGCCGGCCAGGACCGCCTGGTAGAAGTCGGCCGTGGCCGGAACCTGGTGCACGACCGGCGGCGGCTGGCCGACGCCGTGGCGGCGGAGCAGCCGGTGCTGCAGGTCGTCCTTGGCGCCGAAGATGACGACCGGCATCGCCGCCCAGTCGGGGGAGTCGCCGCGCCGCCACTTGTCCGCGAACCAGGGCGCGGCGGCGGGCAGGTAGCTCAGCGCCCCCAGCCGCCGGGCGCTGCAGCCCTGCACCGGGGCCGGGTCGCTGGTGACCGCGGCCAGCACCTCCCCGCTGCGCAGCAGCTCGGCCGAGTGGGTCTCGTCCTCCACGTGCAACCGGATCGCGATGCCGTCCCAGCGCGCGACCTCGGCCAGCACCTCGTGGAACCAGACCGTCAGCGAGTCGGCGTTGACCGCCACCGGCAGCTCGACCCGGCCGGCCTCGGTCAGCGCCAGGCTCGCCTCGTCGTAGAGCAGGCGGGTCTGCCGTCCGAGCCGGACCAGCCACTCGCCGTGCGGGGTCGGCCGGCACGGCGTCCCCCGGCTGATCAGCACCTGGCCGGTCGCGCCCTCGAGCGCGCGGATGCGCTGGCTGACCGCGCTCGGGGTGATGTGCAGCCGTCGGGCGGCCGCGTCGAAGCTTCCGTGGTCGGCGATGGCCACCAGCGCCTCGAGCTGGCCGGGGTTGAGGTCCACCAGGCAAGTGAAGCACAGCTAATGGATCATTAGAAGCTTTCGTTTGCCTTCACTGTCCGGCCCCCCTAGCGTCGAGGTCATGCTCAACGCCTCCGTCACCGGCCTGCTCACCGGCCTGTCGCTTATCGTCGCGATCGGCGCCCAGAACGCCTTCGTGCTGCGGCAGGGAGTGCGCCGGGCGCACGTCGGCGCGATCGTGACCGTGTGCATCCTGTCCGATATCGCGCTCACCATCGCCGGGGTGAGCGGCATCGGCGCGGTCGTCCACCATGCCGATTGGGCCCTGCAGGCCGTCCGCTGGCTCGGGGTCGCGTTCCTGACCTGGTACGGCCTGTCCTCGGCGTGGCGGGCGCGACGCCCGTCCGCGCTGACGGCCTCGCCCGACGGCCACGGCGGCGACGACGGCATCCGGCTCGGCCTCGCCTCCACGCTCCGCCGGATACTGGCGCTGACCTGGCTGAACCCGCACGTCTACCTCGACACGCTGGTCCTGCTCGGCTCGATCGCGAACTCCCGCGGCCCGGTCGACCGGTGGTGGTTCGCGGTCGGGGCGCTGGTCGCCAGTACCCTGTGGTTCGTCGGCCTCGGGTTCGGCGCCCGCTTCGCCGCCCCGCTGCTCACCACCCCGCGCGCCTGGCAGGTCCTTGACCTGCTGATCGCCGCGACCATGGTGGCGATCGCGGTCAAGCTCGCGACCGGGTGAATGCGCCGGGCATGCCATACAATTCGGCCATGATGGACTACCTGATCGCGGCGATCCTCTTCGTCGCCATCGTCACCACCATGGTGTACCTGTGGAAGCGCGAGCACCCCTAGCCGCCAGATCGGTGTGATGTAGCCCGTCAGCGCCGACGGGGTATCGACTGGATGTGACAACACCAGGCGAATCGTCGGCAACCGCCACCGCCGATAACCCGGGCGTGGTCGAGGAGCACGGCGAACGGCTGCTGGTGATCTACGCCGCGCTCATGCTCGCCATGCTGCTGGCGGCGCTCGACCAGACGATCGTGTCGACCGCGCTGCCGACCATCGTCAACGACCTCGGCGGCCTCTCGCACCTGTCCTGGGTGGTCACCGCGTACATCCTCGCGTCCACCGCGACCACCCAGGTGTGGGGGAAGCTGGGCGACCAGTACGGCCGCAAGTACCTGTTCCTCACCGCGATCGTGATCTTCCTGATCGGCTCGGCCCTCTGCGGCCAGGCGCGGAGCATGGGGGAGCTGATCGCGTTCCGCGCCCTGCAGGGCGTCGGCGGGGGCGGGCTGCTGGTGCTGACCCAGGCGATCATCGGCGACATCGTCCCGGCCCGGGAGCGCGGCAAGTACCAGGGCGCGTTCGGCGCCGTGTTCGGCGTCGCCAGCGTGGTCGGGCCGCTGCTGGGCGGGTTCTTCGTCGACAACCTGAGCTGGCGCTGGGTGTTCTACGTCAACCTCCCGATCGGCGCGATCGCCCTGGTCGTGATCGCGATCGTGCTGCCGTCGGTCTCCAACCACCAGCATCACAAGATCGACTACCTGGGCGCCACCCTGCTGGCCGCGTTCGCGACCGCCGTGGTGCTGGCGACCTCCTGGGGCGGCACCACCTACGCCTGGTCCTCGCCGGTGATCATCGGCCTGTTCGCCGGCTCGGCGGTGCTGCTGCTGGCCTGGTACCTGTCGGCCCGGCGGGCGCCCGAGGCGGTGCTGCCGCTGCGGCTGTTCCGCAACCCGGTCTTCGTCATCGCCGCCGCGATCGGCCTCGCGGCCGGGTTCGCGCTGTTCGGCGCGCTCTCCTACCTGCCGCTGTTCCTGCAGGTCGTGCGGGGCGTCTCGCCGACCATCTCCGGCGTCTACCTGCTTCCGATGGTGCTCGGCCTGCTGATCACCTCCATCGGCAGCGGGCAGCTGATCGCCAGGACCGGCCGGTACAAGGTGTTCCCGATCATCGGGACCGCGCTGATGGCGATCGCGCTGGGGCTGCTGGCCACGCTGGACCAGACCACCCCGACGCCGCTGATGTACCTCTACTTCTTCCTCCTCGGCGCCAGCCTCGGCCTGATCATCCAGGTGCTGGTGATCGCGGTCCAGAACACCGCCTCGTACCAGGATCTGGGCGCGGCGACGTCCGGGGTGACGTTCTTCCGCACGATCGGCGGCGCCTTCGGCGTGTCGGTCTTCGGCGCGATCTTCACCAACCAGCTCTCAGGCAAGCTCACGGCGGCCCTGCACGGACGAAGCCTGCCCGCCGGGTTCAGCGCCTCCTCGCTCGAGGCCGACACAACCGCGCTCAAGCGGCTCCCGGCCGGCCTGCAGCACATCATCCTGCAGGCCTACAGCGACGCCCTGCACCCGGTCTTCCTCACCGCGGTGCCGATCGCCGTCATCGCGTTCGTGCTCGCCTGGTTCATGCGCGAGGTGCCGCTGCGGACGATCTCGGGCGAGCAGGCGCGCGGCACGTCCGGCGCCCCCGACCTGGGCGAGGCGCTCGGGGCGGCGCCCACCCAGCGGACCTCGGCCGAGGAGGTCGAGCGGGTCATGTCCCGGCTCAGCGCGGTCGAGCTGCGCCGCTTCGGCTACGCCAAGCTCGCCCGGGCGGCCGGGCTCGACCTGTCCGGCGGTTCCTGCTGGCTGCTGACCAAGCTCGCCCGCCAGGGCGCGACGCCCGGCCCCGAGCTGGCCAAGCAGGCGGGGGTGACGGTGGAGGAGGGCCACCCGGCGGCCCAGCTGCTGGTCGACCGCGGCCTCATCACCAGGAGCGCCGACGGCGTGCTGGCGATCACCCCGGCCGGGCGGCTGATCGCCGACAAGGTCTGCGACGCCCAGCGCCAGTGGATGGAGAACCAGCTCGGCGGCTGGTCCACCGAGCAGCACGCCGAGCTCGACGAGGTGCTGGCCAAGTTCTCCCGCGCCCTGCTCGGCGACGACGCCGACCGCCGTCTGATCGATATTTGATTTACCATGCAACCTCGCGGCCGCAGACGGCTGTCTGTCCGGGCGAGGAGGTGGGCCGTGAGCGCAGTGTCGGACGAGGAGTTCCGGGAGTTCATGCGCGGGCGGTGGCCCGCGATGGTGCGGCTGGCGTACGGGCTGACCGGGGACCTGGGGCACGCGGAGGACGTCGCCCAGGGCGCCTTCGCCCGCGCCTACGCGTCCTGGGAGCGGGTGATGCGGACGGGCGACCCTGACGCCTACGTCCGGCGGATCGTCATCAACGAGAACAACAGCCGGTTCCGCAAGCGCCGGGTGGCCGAGCGCCTGGTCGACGCGGTGCCAGAACCGCCAGGCCAATCCCACGTGGACCCGCTCAGCGACAGCGAGGCGCTGCTCAAGGCGCTGCGCAGGCTCGGGCCGCGGCAGCGCGCGGTGATCGTGCTGCGCTTCTGGATGGACATGTCCGAGGCCGAGACCGCCGCCGCGCTCAACTGCTCGGTCGGCACGGTCAAGAGCCAGGCGTCCCGGGCGCTGGCCGCCTTGCGCGGCAGCGCCGAACTCATGGAGGGGGAACTCCAGTGAGCGACCTGCACGAGAACCTGAGCACCGCGCTCGGCGCGGTTGAGCCGGGCGCCGCCCCGGTGGAGGCAGCCATGCTGGCCGGCAAGCAGATCAGGAACCGCAGGCGGGCCGGCCTGCTCGCGGGGGCCGTCGCGGTCGTCGTCGCGGCGGTCGTCGCCGTCCCCGCGTTCGCGCGCCAAGAGGCGCTGCCGGCCCCCGCCACCAGCCGCATCCGGGTCACGGTGAACCCGCCCGGGCCGCATTCGCCGGCCGGCCTGATCGCGTCAGGCGTGGTCGGCAACCAGCGCTGGGACGTGGTCGTCCAATCGCCCAGGTCGAAGAGTTGCATGGTCACCGGCATCAACCTGACCTTTGTCAATTGCACCGGGGACCTGACCCAGCCCGACGCGGGCGACCCGATTGCCCTCAACGGAGCCGGCGGCGGGCCCGCCAACGGAACCCAGTACTTCGTCAGCTACGGCCCGGTGGCCAAGGACGTGGCCTCGGTACGGGTGGTGCTCGCCGACGGCACCGTGCTCAACCCGCGCCCGACGGCGATCGACGGGGCGCGCCTGGTGGCGTTCGCCACGCCCGAGGGCGTGCCGGTCGAGAGCCTCACCGTGTACTCGCGGACGGGCGAGATCGCGACCTCAATCCCGTTCAACGGCCCGGACGGCGACGGCCTGCCGTCGTTTGGGCAGTGGCTGCGTCCGGGGCAGGCGGTGCCTGCCCGGCTCAGCGGGACGATCGCGTCGGGCACGGCCGATGGCAAGCCGTGGCGGGCGACCGTCTACCTCGGCCCCTGGGGCGCCTGCGTCGTCATCGGGCCCGATACCGCCTGCTTCTCCCCGACGCAGCATCCGGCGACCGCAGCAGCGGGAGGCTCGCCGTCGGACGAGTGGGGGACAGCCGCCCAGTCGGTGTCCTACCTGATCGTGACCCCCAAGGGGGGCACACCGACCCGGGTGGGCGCGACCGCGGTCGGGCCGGAGAAGTTCTGGGCCATCCAGCTGACCAAGAACGAGCAGATGGGCGGGCACTTCACGGCCTACAACGCGGCCGGCCAGCAGGTCGCCTCGGGCAGCCTTCTCTAGAGCGGGTCAAGGTCGGCCTCGGCCAGCGCCCGGCCGGCGCTGCCGGGGTCGGCCAGCAACTCGGCGAGCAGGTGGCGCGAGCTCCACTGGCCGGCCCGCCAGGCGAGGGCGCAGCCGAGCCCGGCCGGCGAGGCGGCGTGGATCTCGCCGTCGAGGTACCGCCAGGGCAGTTCGATGCCGTCCACGGTGAGCTTGTCGTGGGCCAGGTAGTGCAGCGGAGCGTCCGGCAAAACAGCGAGCACGATCGGAGGGACCGCCCGGCGCTGGCCGGCCGAGTCGAGCGAGCCGGCGATCTCCTCCGACGCCAGCGGCAGGTCGAGCAC
>Ga0208220_1001072_pt1 | contig 11619 bp, 15 predicted proteins | sample NGESurdeep092012_9_FD_184484 | JGI IMG/M metagenome (GOLD analysis project Ga0208220, IMG submission 184484) | Arctic peat soil microbial communities from Barrow, Alaska - NGEE Surface sample F53-1 deep-092012 (SPAdes) | ecosystem: Environmental > Terrestrial > Soil > Wetlands > Peat ... | reverse complement strand
TGCCGCCAGCCGTCCCGCCGCAACCTTCCGCCACTTGGCACAATCACGCCGCCAGACCGTCGAACCCTTTTACCAAGCCGCCGGGCTATTCCGCCAGACCGTCGGGCTGTTCTGCCACTTGGCAGAACCGTTCTGCCAGACCGTCAAGCAATTCCGCCGCTTGGCAGAATCATTCTGCCAACTGGAGGAATTGCTCTGCCAAGCCGCCTTTTCAGCAAAAAACACTCCCTTTCAACTCCGCTAACCAACTAAAAACCATCATATTATGGCAAAAGAATACTTCATCCCCAAACAACAAGCCCCCTACGTCCTCTGGCACGACACCCTCAACCGCGCATTGCTGACGGCGGGCAAACCAGAAACCCGCCAATACAAAGCCATGTTCTTCCTCGGCAAAAGCGAAATAGGGTTGCAAAGCGATGTTGTCGTCGCCACTGCTAAACCGTAGAGTCATTTACAGCCTATGAAAACCAAAATCCAAAATTCAATTATAGCGCTGGCCTTGTGTGCCTGCATTCAATCCGCGCTGGCACAAGTCACTAATTTTGGCATCGCGTCTGCGGGCAATCAATCCGTTCTCTATTGGCCGACGACGCTTCCAAATTATATTTTGCAGAGCACTACCAATCTGGCGTTGCCAAACTGGGTGACAGTCAGTAATGCCGTCCCGGTGACGGTCGGCAATGCTTTTAATGCCAACATCACCAACACCTCGTCCGCAATGTTTTTCCGATTGATTCGGAACACCACGTCCGATGGCATGGCATTTATTCCGGCAGGGGCGTTCACAATGGGTGACACACTGGATGGTGAAAGCGATGCCGTTCCCACGAACGTGACGGTGTCGGCATTTTACATGGACACGAATTTGGTGAGCTACGGTCAATGGCAGTCAGTCTATAATTATGCCACGAATCAAGGCTATGGTTTTGTGGACGCGGGTGGGGGCAAGGCGGCAAATCATCCGGTCGTGCAGGTGGATTGGTTTGATACCTTGAAGTGGTGCAATGCGCGGTCGCAGCAAGCTGGTTTGACTCCGATATATTACACGGATGCGGAAATGACGCAGGTTTATTACTAACGGGGAGACGACGAATGTTTTTGTAAACTGGACGGCAAATGGCTATCGGTTGCCGACGGAAGCGGAGTGGGAAAAAGCGGCGCGCGGTGGATTAAGCGGGCAACGGTTTCCGTGGGGCGACATGATTTCCGAAAGCCAGGCCAACTACGTTGGAGACACGAACGATTTCAGCTATGATTTGGGGCCGAACGGCAGCAACATTCTCTTCACGAACGGGGTGTCCCCGCACACGAGTCCGGTAGGCTATTTTGCGCCGAACGATTATGGATTATACGACATGGCGGGGAATGTGTTTGTGTGGTGTTGGGATTGGTATGGGAAATCTTATGCTGGCGGCAGCGACCCGCACGGACCATCATCGGGCAGCATGCGGGTTTTGCGCTGCGGCAGTTGGGTCTTTGACGCTAGTTATTCGCGCTGCGCCAATCGCAACAACAACAATCTGACGATTACGCACTTGGGACTTGGGTTTCGTTGTGTGAGGGGGTTTTAGTTTTTCAAAGGGACAATCCCAAGCATTCAAACATATTTTAACAAAACCGTTGCGGGCAACCGTGACGGCTTTTTTATTCCCCGCCCCAAATCGTCTTCAGATGCGCGATGCCGGCTTTGACGGCCTCGACGGGCAGCGACGGGCTTAATTCAAAGACCTTGATGTGCTGCGGTTTCACGAACGGCTTGAGCGCGGCGAAATCTATCACGCCGGTGCCGGGCGCGCAGTGGTCGCGCGCGGGAAACTGCACGTCGTGGACGTGAAATCCGGCGAGGCGCGAGGCAAGCGATTCGAGGTGCATCGCGTGGTGGATGAAGCCGAGGTTTTCCTTGATCTGCGCGTGGCCGCAATCGTGCCAGTAGGCGACGCTCGGGTTTTCAAACTCGCGGAAGAAAAACTTGAAGTCGCTTTCGAGCGGAATTTCCTCGAGCGCCTGGCGGTTTTCGCAGCCGAGCTTGAGTCCGCGCTTTTCGGCCTCGGGCAGGAGTTTTCGGAGCGTGTCGTTTGTGCGCTCGACGAATTTAACTTTTTTCGCCTCGCGCTTGAGGTTTGCCTCGATGCAGAGTTTTTCGTATTTGGGCGAGTCTTTTTCGCCGCGTTGCAGCATCTCGGACAGTTTGCCGGTGTAATCCTTCATTTCGATGCTGCCGAGATGCAGCACGACGACGGGAGCCTTCACGCGCGAGGCGAATTCAAACGTCTTGAGCGTGTGCTTGATGGCGAGCTCGCGTTCGCGCGGGTTTTCGCCGGAAAATTGATAGAGATTCGGCGCGGCGTGCGTGACACCCATCGGCAGCGGACAGAAATTGTGCAGGCTGGAGATTTTCATCTCGCCCGCGTCCACGGCGTCGAGGATTCCGGGCATGAGGCTGACACGGATGCCGTGGCTCAACTCGGCAAATTCAAATCCGAGGTCGCGGATTTCGAGCAGCATCGCGCGGCCGTCGGTGTGGCGGTGGGAATTCCAGCAGGTTGAGAAAGAATACATTTGTTAAATCGTTGAATCGTTACATTGTTGAATCGTGAATTGTAAAAATGAAGAATCGTTAAACCGTCGCGGCGATGCAACGATTTAACGATTCAACAATTCAACGAATCACAAATCCGCGTAGCGCGCGGTGAGCATGGCGGAGAAACGCGCGACCTTCTGCTTGCGTCGGCGTTTTTCGCTGGGCTTTTCAAACGTGCGATGGCTGCGCACGATTTTCAACGTGCCTTCGCGATCGACTTTTTTCTTCAGTCGTCGCAGCGCGCGATCCACGGGTTCGCCTTTTTTAAGTTTAATTTCTGTCAAAGGGACTCACTTCCTTCCTCGGGCGAGACAAATCCGCACGCGCGGCTGCTCGCAGATAAATTAAATGGATGCGAAGGATAATTTTTCCGGCACGATTGTCAACACGATTATCAAGCCGGATTGCAAGAGCAGCAGCAGCATGTTTGGAAAATTTGTTTTACCACGGATAGGCACGAATAATTTTAACGGCATTGCGCCAATAGACGAAAATAATCGTCACGGGCAATTCCGGCGGTTTTCAAATTGTTGCGGATGATGAAAACCGGAACTTCGCGATAAGTCGGAATGACAACTGGCCGTGCAACGCCTTGTTTGAAATAAGAACGATGACTGCCTTCCTGCCGCGCGAATTGAAAACCAGCCGCAATGAAGATGCGTTCCAAAGTTTTCCAGTCAACTGGCGCGAACTTGGGCATGGCCGCTCAAGCCGCCAACGGCGCGGAATGTTTTTCGGTGCAAATCAAATCGGGACTTTGCCAGCGGGATCCGGCGTTTTCGTAACCGGCATCTTCCAAAACTTCGGTCAACGTGCCGCGGTCTTCCGCCGTCTTGATGAAAAGTTTCACGGCTTCGTCCAGCGCGGCGCGCGCGGCCTGCGGCGTTGCACCGGAACTCGCCACGTCCAGCGGCATCGCGTGGGCGATGAATTGACTGCCTTCACGCCAGATTTGGACGGTGTAATCAATATCCATAAAATTCCTTTCAATCTTCCAGCAGCATGGCCACGACTTCCTGCAAATTCCGGCTCAATTCCTCCCGTGTCGCGCCCTGCGAATGTGCGCCGGGAAAACCGGGAATGTAGCCGACGAAAAGCTTCGTCTCCGGGCAACGCTCAACGACCGCCGTGAATGTTTTCATAACAACTTTATTTTACCACGAATGGACACGGATGGACACAAATAATTAGCGCGGCGCGACGATGGCGAATGTGCCGCCGCTGGCGCGGGCCGTTTTGGTTTTGATGGGTTTTAACATACAAAATTAACAGTCAACTTTTCTGATTGAGGCATTTTTTGCGTGAAACGTGTGCTCCTAAAAAAACCACAATTCCAATCACTGCAAGAAATATCCAGACTGGAATCATTTCTTCTGCAAATCGTTTCAACGCAATCCAACCTGTGCTGGAAATACTGTCTGGGCCAAGACCGTCACGAAAAAACCAACTCCAAAATGAACAGTATGCAAATAGTAAAAGGCTCAAACAAATGAGAGAAGTAATACAAAATCGTCGTTTGCTTACGGAGCAACAATAAAAGAACGCAATGGTAAATAAAATTATCAAACCTGTGACAACGAATGGCAAAGATAGAAATAAACTAACCACTATATGTTTTAGAGTCATAATAAATGCCCCAGCTTCTCCCGCTTCGTCTTCAAATACCGTTCGTGTGCGGATTGGGTTTCACGCCGCCACTTCGGAGAACTCATACACCGGCGTCTCGATGACGCGCGCGGGTTTGAGGCGGGCGCGGACGATGTTCTGAATCTTCGTCACGATTTCAGGGCTGAAAAGCTGCTCGCCCGTCTCGCGGCACACGCGCGCCGGGACGTGCTTGATGATGACAAAACGCCCGCCGACTTCCTGCGTGTAGGTCACGAGGCGTTCCTCAAATGTTTCGTTCCACTGATGCGTTTTCATAATCTTTGTTTGAATGTCTTGTCCCATTCCGCCGGGTCTGGCTCATACGCCGTCACGATTTTCACGAGAGTGCGACCCGGATGCGTGCATTGAACGTGCAACATTCGCCGCTCTTTCGTCTCTCCGCAAATCAAACAACTCGGCCCATATTTGTCATCAGGATAATCCTCAATGACTTCGCCCGCCAGCACTGTTTGCGCGACTTCTTCCGGCGTGATGTCGCGTTCGACCATCTGCCGAACGGCATGGAGCGAATATTCCATTTGCTCGCGCGAAATCTTTTGGCGAAGTTGATCAATCATTTTCCGGTTCAATTACAAATCGCAAATCGCAAATCATAAATTCACAAAAGGTGCCCCATTTTCTCCCGCTTCGCTTTCAGATATTTTTCGTTGTGCGGATTGGATTTTATTTTGATCGGCACCTGCTCGGTGATTTTCAATCCGTAGCCTTCCAGCCCGACGACTTTTTTTGGATTGTTCGTCAGCAGCCGGATGGTTTTCAGGCCGAGGTCAACAAGGATTTGCGCGCCCAGCCCGTATTCGCGCAAATCCATGCCGTAGCCGAGTTTCAGATTCGCCTCGACGGTGTCGAGTCCCTGCTCCTGCAATTTATAGGCCTGAATCTTCGGCGCGAGGCCGATGCCGCGGCCTTCCTGCCGCATATAAAGAATCACGCCGCGTCCGGCTTCGCTGACCTGCTTCATCGCCTGATGCAATTGCGGCCCGCAATCGCAGCGGCGCGAGCCAAAAACGTCGCCGGTCAGACATTCGCTGTGGACGCGCACGAGGACATTTTTTGCACCAACGACTTCGCCGCGCACGAGCGCGAGATGATGCTGGCCGTCCACGCGCGAGCGGTAGAGATGCAAATCAAAATCGCCGTAGTCGGTCGGCAGTTTCACGACTTCAATCTGCTCGACGAGCTTTTCGCGCGAACGTCGGAATTCGATAAGCGCGGCGATGGTGCAGATTTTCAGGCGGTGTTTTTTGGAAAATTTCAAAAGCTCCGGCAGCCGCGCCATCGCGCCGTCGTCGCGCATGACTTCGCAAATGACGCCAATCGGACGGCAGTCAGCGAGATGCACGAGGTCCACGGCGGCTTCGGTGTGGCCGGCGCGTTGCAGCACTCCGCCCGGTCGCGCGCGCAGCGGAAAAACGTGGCCGGGCTGCACCAAATCATCTGCCACGGCTGTCGGCGCGGCCATCACGCAGATGGTTTTCGCGCGGTCGGCGGCGCTGATGCCGCTGCTGATGCCGTGCGCGGCGTCCACGCTCACCTGGAAATCGGTGCGGAAACTTTCGCGGTTCTGCTGCACCATGCGGTCAATGCCGAGCTGCTGCAAACGTTCGGCGGTCGTCGGCACGCAAATTAATCCGCGTCCATGCTTGGCCATGAAATTGACTGCGGCGGGCGTGATGAACTGCGCGGCGCAAATCAAATCGCCCTCGTTCTCGCGGTCGGCGTCGTCCACGACGATGACCATTTTCCCTTTGCGGAGGTCGGCGATGACGGATTCGATGCTGTTGAAAATATTTTTCATTCGGCGAACGCAGCGTAGCCGTTTGCGGCGCAAAGTCAGTTACAAAAGGGCGCTCACCGCGCATCGCCGCCGCAGCCGGTGAAATTTTCAAGGTCAATCCGAAATTTTTGCGCGCAACGGTTTTTTTTATTTGTCGCAACACAAGACAAGGCTTAACATGGCTCTGTCCCAATTGGGAAGTTGCCGGGAGGCACAAGGCCGGAGTTGTCAGTCATGTAAGCTGTTTTGATCATGTCAACCGAAAGCCCAAGCAAAAAGAGCGGCGGCACGGAAAGTTCCGCGCAATGGAACACCGCCCCGGTCTCCGAACAGAACATGAGGCGGCTCGACCGGCTCGCCAGCCTCGGCCTGCTTTCGGCGGGCCTGGCGCATGAAATCAAAAACGGCCTGACCGCCATCCAGACCTTCGTCGAACTGCTCATTCAAAAGGGAGAGGATCGCGAACTGGCCGGGGTTGTCGGGCGCGAAATGAAGCGGATAGATTCGCTCGTGAGCCAGATGCTGCGGTTCGCCGCGCCGGGCCGGAACGCTTCCGCGTCCGTCCATGTGCATGATTTGCTCGACCTCTCGCTGCGGCTCGTCGAACACCAGATCAGCGGCAAGCTGATTTCCCTCAAGCGCGATTACAAGGCCGCGCCGGACACCGTTCACGGGGACGAATTCCAATTGCAGCAGGTGTTCATGAATCTCTTGTTCAACGCGATCGAGGCGATGGGGACGAACGGCGAGATGTCGGTTCGCACGGAAATTGTGGACGGCAAACAATTGAAAATCCAAATCCGCGACACGGGCGCGGGCATCGCGCCGGAAAATCTCGGACGGATGTTCGAGCCGTTTTTCACGACGAAGAAAAACGGGACGGGCCTTGGTCTTGCCATTTCGCTGCGCATCGTCAACGAGCACGGCGGCACCATCAGCGCGCAAAGCGAAGTCAACAAAGGCTCGACATTCAGCATTTTGCTGCCGGCGCTGGGTTCGTGATTTTCAATATCGGGACGAAGCCGTTCGACAGTCCAAGGTTGTTGGGATAATTTCTTCACGATGAACATCAGTCCCCAATCACCGATGAGCGCCTTGCTGGAAAATTTTCCCGGCGCGCAGCGGGCGTTGTTCCGGCGGTATCACATCGGCGGGTGCAGCAGTTGCGGGTTCAGCCCGGACGAAACGCTGGCGCAGGTCTGCGCGCGCAACGGCAATCTGGACGTGGCCGAAGTGCTGGCGCACATCCAGTCCAACCACGAGCAGGACGCGAAGGTTTTGATTTCACCCAAGGAACTTGCCGGACTGTTGCAACGCGACCCATCGGTGAAGCTGGTGGACGTGCGGTCGCGCGAGGAATTCGAGGCGGTGAACATCGCCGGTTCGGTTCTGCTGTCGCAGGACGTGATGCGCGAACTTATGGCGAGCGGCTCGAACACCAATCCGATCGTCGTGATTGATCACGCGGGCAAGAATGGTCTGGATGCGGCGGCGTATTTCATGGGTCACGGTTTGCAGAACGTGCGCTGTCTGCGCGGCGGCATTGACGCGTGGGCGCAGGAAGTGGATGGGAAAATACGACGTTACAAGCTGGGATAAAAAAATAACCGCAGAGACGCAGAGGCGCGGAGAAAAAACATGAGCAGCGGCAGAAACAATAAATTGACGGGACAAATCGGTGAATACTTGGTTTGCGCTGAACTTGGAAAACGAAACTTAATTGCCACGCCATTTGCAGGCAACGTTCCGGCTTTCGATGTTTTGGCAACAGATGAATTTTGCCGCACAGTTCCAATCCAAGTAAAAACAACTCGTGGAGATAATTGGCCGACAGACGCAAGAACTTGGCTAAACATTGAGTTCGACAAAAAAACTAAAGCTCAAAAAAATCTTGGCCGTGCTAAAATTAAGAATCCAGATTTGATTTATGTTTTTGTGGCGATTGCTCCCGATGAGAAAAGCAAAGACCGATTTTTCATTTTAACCAAATCGCAATTACAAGACGTTTGCATCAAAAGGTATTCGGAATGGATGGATAAACGTGCTTGGAAACGACCGCGTGCGCCAGAATCTTATGATTGCCGGTTTTGGATTTCTGACGTGGAAAATTATGAAAATAACTGGAAACTTATTTCCGACAGATTGACATCATCAAGCCCAGACCAGTCGCTTGAATCGCCAGAAGAATAATTAGACTTCAAATTGCCTGTTAAATCTCTGCGTCTTTGCGTCTCTGCGGTTCAAAACTTAAACATTAAACTTGAACAGCAGCACGTCGCCGTCTTTCACGACGTATTCCTTGCCTTCCATCCGATACAAACCTTTTTCGCGCGCGGCGGCGACGGAACCCAGTTTCACCAGATCGTCGTAAGCCACGGTCTCGGCCTTGATGAAGCCGCGCTCGAAATCGGAATGGATGACGCCGGCGGCTTTCGGCGCGGTGTCGCCGTTGTGGATCGTCCACGCGCGGACTTCTTTTTCGCCCGCCGTGAAATACGTCCGCAGTCCGAGCAGATGATACGTCGCGCGGATGAGCGCGCCGACGCCGGATTCCGCGACGCCGAGTTCCTTCAAAAATTCCTTCGCTTCCGCGTCGGACAAATCAATCAGGTCGCTTTCAATCTGCGCGCTGATGACGACGGCTTCGCACGCGAAATGGTTTTTCGTGTATTCGCGGACTTTGAGGACGAACGGATTTTGATCCGCCGTTGCCAGATCAGATTCCTTCACGTTGCATGCGAAAATCGTCGGCTTGTCGGTCATCAACCAGAACAAACGCGAGATGGCTTTGTCTTCCGGCGTGAGTTCGAGCGTGAGCGCGGGTTTGCCGGCGTTCAGGTGCGGCTCGATTTTTTTCAAAACAGTTTCCTGCGCGAGCGCTTCCTTGTCGCCGCGCTTGGCGTCTTTGGCGACGCTGGCGAGACGTTTTTGCACGGCTTCCAGATCGGCGAGCACCAGTTCGGTCGTGATGGTCTCGATGTCGCGGACGGGATCAATGTTCCCCGCGACGTGATGGATGTCCGCATCCTCGAAACAGCGCACGACCTGCACGATGGCGTCCACTTCGCGGATGTGGGTCAAAAATTTATTGCCCAAACCTTCGCCCGCCGCCGCGCCTTTCACGAGGCCGGCGATGTCCACAAATTCCACCGCCGCCGGGATGACGACCTGCGTCTTGGCGATCTTTTGCAGGACATACATGCGTTCGTCCGGCACGGTGACGATGCCGACGTTGGGGTCAATGGTGCAGAAGGGATAGTTCGCGGCCTCGGCCTTGCGCGAGCGCGTGAGGGCGTTGAACAAGGTTGATTTGCCCACGTTGGGCAGTCCGACGATTCCAGCTTTTAGCATAAATTAATTGGGGTTCGACAAGTTGTTGGTCTGGCCGGGAGCCAGTTGAATTTCGATCTGGTGCTGATGGCGGTTGTGTCTGGCCAACTGCCACGCGATGTGCGTGCCCTGGAGCAGCCCAAAAATGATGAGGCAGATGCCGGAGAAATGTTGCAGGCGCACCAAAGTCTTCTCGCTGAACCGGCCGTGGCCGCGTGACACGCCAAAGCTCAAAATGGCGAACCAAGTGTTCGTGCCGAGCAGCACGCCACCCACGCACGCGGCCTTGGCGGCAAAGGAATCGGCGTCCACCCAGTCGCGCGCCATGAGGTTCGCGGCGAGCACGATCCAGAAGAGCAGCACGCCGAGGTTGCCGAGCACGCGCACAAAGCCGGTCATGAAAGCCGAGTGCGGATGAAATTTATGTTCGATGGTGGTCTCAATTTTTTCCGAGGCGGCATCCAGCTTGGTCGGCACATGGACGGATTTGGCCAAAAGGAATTTGAAGCCGATGAATAGGATGAAGACGAAGCCAAACAGTTGCATGAACGCCTGCACAATGCCGTGGTCGAAAATCGAGGAGAAGCCGGTGAACGAAAACGCGCAGTAAATCGTCTCCATCGTCGCGGCTCCGAGGCCGATGAGCAGCGCCCAGAGGAAGCCGCGTTGCGCGCCCTCATTGAGGATGGTGAGGTTGATCGGGCCGACCGGAATGGACGAAAACAGCAGCGCGGTGACAAAACCGGCGATCGCGGCGAGCAGGGTTGGCGGCAGGTCGGGCATGGTCAGTTTGCTCCGTCCGGCTCGTCGTCTTCCTCCTCGATTTCACGCCGCCACGCGCGCGAAAGGCTTGGCCGCACGAAACCGTAAATCAAATACGCGGTGAAAAACGCGGGCAGGACGTAGTAAAGAATCCTGTCGCGCAAAATCAAAATACAGCCGACGAACAGCGCGCCGACGATGATCTTCAAAAATGTCGTCGTCGAGCGCAGTCCGAGCGATTTGAAACTCGGATAACGAACGGTGCCGACCATCATCGCCGACAAAAATATCAGGACGCCTGCGATGAAATAATTCCAGTTGCCGAGGCTTTTTTCCTTTTCGTTGAAATGGATGATGAGCAGCGTCAGCGACGCCACGAGACCGGCGGCGGACGGAATTGGAAAGCCGAGAAAATCCTTGTTCGCGCCGCTGCCTGGCATCGCGGCGAGACAATTAAAGCGCGCGAGCCGGAACGCGCCGCACAACAAATAAATCGAGGCGATGAACCAGCTCACTTGATGCAATTGGGGATAGTCGCTGAAGGCGTCCCGCAACACGACGCGCTGGACGAGAAACGCGGGCGCGGCACCGAACGAAATCAAGTCGGCGAGCGAATCAAATTCGCGGCCAAACGGGCTTTCCACGCCGCCCATGCGCGCGACGCGGCCGTCGAACAGATCGAAAATGCAGGCGAGCAAAATGAAGGCGAGCGCGAGCTTGATTTGCGCGAAATAATTGTCCGTCCCGGGAACGGCGTCCACAATTTTGGTCAGCGCCACAAAGCCGCAGAACAAATTTCCAGCCGTCAGCAAATTCGGCAGAAAATAAATCTTCAGCTTTGCGTCCGTATCGTCGGGCGGCGGTTTTTGGGAAATCGGCTCGTTCATGTTAATCGAAGGAGGCGATCACAGTCTGGCCGCCGATGACTTTGTCGCCGAGATTCACTTTGATTTTGGCGTGCTTCGGGAGATAAATGTCCACGCGCGAACCGAACTGGATCAGGCTGATTCGCTCGCCGCGCTGAACGGCGTCATTTTCCTGAATCCACGGGACGATGCGGCGCGCAATCAATCCGGCAATCAAACGAACGCCGATTTTCTCGCCGCGCGGTTCGACGGAATCAATCCCGATCAAAACATTTTCGTTGAACTTAGCCGAGTCGGCGCTCATTGCGTTGAGATACTGGCCGGGCGTGTGTTTGAAATAGGCGACGCGGCCCATGACCGGCGAGTTCTGGACATGAACGTCGAACACTGAAAGAAAAATGGAGATGCGCTGACATTCGCCGCCCATGAAATCAGGCTCGGTCGTCGTGTCAATCGCGTCCACCTTGCCGTGGCCGGGGGAAATGACGAGATTTGCGCCGGTGGGCGTCATCGGGTCTGGGTCGCGGAAAAAGTAAAATGTGAACAGCGCGAAAATGATCCACAGCCCGAACAGCACGCTTGAAAATCCAAGAATGAACGTGCCGATGTGCGCGGCCAGCCACGCGACGCCC
>Ga0208220_1001071_pt1 | contig 11624 bp, 9 predicted proteins | sample NGESurdeep092012_9_FD_184484 | JGI IMG/M metagenome (GOLD analysis project Ga0208220, IMG submission 184484) | Arctic peat soil microbial communities from Barrow, Alaska - NGEE Surface sample F53-1 deep-092012 (SPAdes) | ecosystem: Environmental > Terrestrial > Soil > Wetlands > Peat ... | reverse complement strand
GCATGCCGGGGACGAAAGTCGCGCAGGCGGCGAGAAACGCGCTGCTGATGAGAGCGTTGTAGAGCAGCACGTTGCGATAGCCGAAACGATTGAGCACGCTAACGACGGCGGCCTTCATGAACATGGAACCGAGCGCGGTGGTAAACGTAATCAGGCCGGATTGAAACGGCGTCAGATTAAAACCTATTTGCAGCAACAGCGGCAGCAGGAACGGCAGCGCGCCGATGCCGAGGCGAAATAAAAAGCCGCCGAAGATGCTGGTGCGGAAGGTCGGCAGCTCGAGGAGTGTCAGATCGAGGATCGGCGCCGGTGTGCGCTTGGCGTGAGTGACGTAAGCGACCGCCGAGACGGCGCCAACGCACAATAGCGCCGCAACGACGCCTACCGGCAAGAAGTCGAGCCCCATGACCGACAGGCCGAAGGCAAGCCCCGCAATGGCAAGACCGGACAGGATGAAGCCGACAAAGTCAAAAGGGTCGCGGTGTTCGACGCGCACATTGGCGATGTAGCGCGACGCCAGCACGATGCCGACCAAGCCGATCGGCACGTTGATGAGAAAAATCCAATGCCATGAGGCGTAGGTGGTGATGAAGCCGCCGAGCGGCGGACCGCAGATCGGGCCGATCAGCGCCGGCATGGTGACCAGCGACATGGCGTTGACGAGAAGCTTCTTGTCGATGCTGCGCACCATGATGAGGCGGCCGACCGGCGTCATCATCGCGCCGCCCATGCCCTGGATGATCCGGGCCAGTACGAATTGTTCGAGCGAGCGCGAGGCGGCGCAGCCGATCGAGCCCAACACGAAGACGCCGATGGCGAGACGAAACACATTACGCGCGCCGAATCGATCGGCGGTCCAGCCGCTCGCCGGGATGCAGATCGCGAGCGACAGCAAATAGGATGTGACGGCAAGCTTTAAGGCGAGCGGATTGGTGCCGAGTGCCCGCGCGATGGCGGGAAGCGAGGTCGCGATCACCGTCGAATCCATGTTTTCCATGAACAAGGCGGTGGCGACGATCAGCGGCACGACGCGATCGTAAGGAGGCGACTGCATAGGCGGGTGTTGGCTTGTGGCGGGCCCGGGCGCAAGCCTGTCGGTCGAATTCATGTCAGCCGTTTGTCGGCGTCCTCGGCCATGAGGTTTTCTCCCGGTCTTTCACCCCTTTTTATCGTCGGGGCCTATCAATCACGGCCAAGGCATGCTATCCACCGCCGCCAACCCAAAAGCGGGCCCCAAAGCGGGGACACGAACCGGGCGCGGGACCAAATCCTGCTCGTCCGCGAGGCGTCACCCCGAAGCGCTGGCCCGCCGTTTCGACCGTGCGGAGTTGGCGATGGCAGCGATTTCAAGAGACCTACCGACCGAAGCATACACCTTCGACGACGTGCTGTTGAAGCCGGGCCTGTCCGACGTCATGCCGTCGGAAGTCGATATCCGCTCGCGCATCACGCGGACCATCCTGCTCAATATCCCGCTGGTCGCATCCGCCATGGACACCGTGACCGAAGCGCAGATGGCGATCGCCATGGCGCAGGCCGGCGGCATCGGCGTCCTGCATCGCAATCTCGAGCCCGACCTGCAGGCCGCGCAGGTGCGGCAGGTGAAGAAATTCGAATCCGGCATGGTGGTGAATCCGGTCACCATCAACCCCGATGCGACACTCGCCGATGCGCTGGCGCTGATGCTGGAGAACCGCATCTCCGGCATTCCGGTGGTCGAAGGCGGCGGCAACGGCCAAAATCGCAAGGGCCCCGGCAAGCTCGTTGGCATCCTCACCAATCGGGACGTGCGCTTTGCCACCGACAAGCGGCAAAAAGTTTCCGAGCTGATGACCAAGGATCAGCTCGTTACCGTGCGCGAAAGTGTCAACCAGGATGAGGCCAAGCGGCTCCTGCATCAATATCGTATCGAGAAGCTTCTGGTCGTTGACGCCGATTACCGCTGCGTCGGCCTGATCACCGTGAAGGATATCGAAAAGGCAGTGGCTAATCCGAACGCCTGCAAGGACGAGCAGGGGCGGCTGCGGGTGGCCGCCGCCACGTCGGTGGGCGAAGCCGGGTATGCGCGCAGCGAGAGTTTGATCGATGCCGGCGTCGACCTTGTCGTCGTTGATACCGCGCATGGCCATTCGCGGCGCGTACTTGATACCGTGACCCGCATCAAGCGCATGTCGAATGCGGTGCAAGTGGTCGCCGGCAATATCGCGACCGGTGAGGGCGCAAAAGCCTTGATCGATGCCGGCGCCGATTCGATCAAGGTCGGGATCGGACCGGGGTCGATCTGCACCACGCGCATTGTTGCCGGTGTCGGCGTGCCGCAACTAACGGCGATCATGGATGCGGTCGAGGAGGCAAGGAAGACCAATACACCGGTGATTGCCGACGGCGGCATCAAATATTCCGGCGATCTCGCCAAGGCGATCGCCGCCGGCGGCGACTGCGTCATGATTGGCTCATTGCTTGCCGGTACCGACGAAACGCCGGGCGAGGTCTTTCTCTATCAAGGCCGCTCCTACAAGACCTATCGCGGCATGGGCTCCGTCACCGCCATGGCGCGTGGCTCCGCCGACCGATACTTTCAGCAGGAGATCAAGGACACGCTCAAGCTGGTGCCGGAAGGCGTTGAAGGTCAGGTGCCCTATAAAGGGCCGGTCGCCAATGTGGTGCACCAGCTTATGGGCGGTTTGCGCGCCGCAATGGGCTATGTCGGCGCCGCCACGATCGCCGACTTTCACGACAAGGCCCAGTTCGTGCGTATCTCCTCGGCCGGTCTGCGCGAGAGCCACGTTCACGACGTTACGATCACGCGCGAAAGCCCGAATTATCCCAGCCGGACTTAGCACTCCCATGGCAGGCGCGGCACCCGACCCGTTCGCAAAAATACGCACCGCGACCAATACCCATCGCGAGCGGCACGGCTGCGGCGCCTATCCGTATGACAATGGCCCGCTGCTGGCGGCCATGGCTGGCGCCGCTAACGCGCGGCGAATTTTGGAACTTGGAACGGCGCTCGGCTACACCGCGCTGTCGTTCGCATCCGGTGCGCCGGACGCGACCGTCGATACGGTCGAACGCGATCCGGAGCATGTGCAGCTCGCCCGCGACAATATCGCGGCCGCCGCGATGGACCACCGCATCACGGTGCATGAGGGCGACTTTGCTTCCGTGTTGCCGACGCTCGATCCGGGCTATGACGTCGCCTTTTTCGATGGCGGCACGCCGGTGACCGCGCTGCACAAGACGCTGCGCGGGCTGTTGCGCACCGGCGGCACGCTCATCACTGCCAATCTGAACCATGGGGGCACGGCGGATGCCGTGCGCAAGGCGTTGTTCGACGGCAAATCGTGGCGCAGTGCGCTGGTTGACGAGAACGGCGAGACGGCGATCAGCGTCAAGCTTTAGTGGCCGGCCGAGTCGGTGCGTGTTACGACGGACAATTCAGCCGGGGAAAACCAATGACCGTTCAAACAATTTTACTGCCGCTGTTTGTTGAAGTGATCCTTACCTTCGCGCTTTTGATCTGGCTGGCGCCGTTGCGCGCTCGCGATTTCAGCTCGGGCGCGGTGCGGGCGGAAGATGTCGCCTTGCGTGAACCGAACTGGTCAAAACGCTCGATGCAGGTCTCTTATGCGTTTTCGAACCAGTTTGAATTGCCGGTCCTGTTCTATGTCCTCACGATCCTTGCCTTCATCACGCATCTTGCCGGTGTCGTGTTTGTGGTGCTGGCCTGGATATTCGTGATTTTCCGTCTGCTGCAGGCTTATGTGCACGTGACGAATAATAAGATTCAGCTGCGCGGCAGCATGTACGGCATCGCGGCGATCGCGCTCATCCTCAATTGGGTGATCTACATCGTCGAGGTGTTGACGCTGCCGTAAAGGACCAAAGCCATGCCGCTCGATCTTTGCCATCCCACCGCTCCGCATCAGAAACTCAAGCTGCCGGAATGGTACGTCTCGACCCTGATGATGGACCGCGCGCTCGACGCGATCTGCCGGCGCGTGAAGAAATTCGACCGCAAGCACGACATTCCCTACCTTGCCGGCTACAGCGAGGACGGCAAGACGATCTATATCGATCGCCACATGCCGCAGACATTCAAATTTCGCGGCCGCACCATCGACACCGATCGCTTTCTTGTTTTGCATGAAGAGGTGGAGAAGACGCTGATCGACCAACTCGGTCTGCACTACCTGCATGCCCATCAGATCGCGACCCGCGCCGAAGAGGCCGCCGTCCGGGCGGCCGGCGTCAACTGGCGCGATTACGATCGGTTCATGCAGAAATACGTCAAACGCATCGGCGACGAACGTTTGATCAAGGTGCCGCAGGATCTCGATACCAAGCCCTATCGCGACGAACACGATGACGATCTGTTGAAGCGGATGCTTGTCTGCGTCAACAGGGGCGATGTGCCGAAAGGTTTCCGTGGCGCGCAATTGCGCGATGCCGCGCGCGACATTCGTAAATATCTTCGCCGTCACGATACGCCGGGCGCGCACCGTGCCAAGGCGATCGCGAAGGCAAAGAAATGACAGCACTCCGAAGCAGGGCGTTAGCATGACGCCTGCCGCACGACTTTCCGCAGCCATCGAGGTTTTTGCCGATATCGAGACGCGGCGGCGCCCGGCCGGCGATACGCTCAAGGATTGGGGCCTGTCGCATCGCTTTGCCGGCTCCGGCGACCGCGCCGCCATTGCCGGCCTCGTCTACGACGCGCTGCGCCGGAAATCGTCGTCGGCGTGGCTGATGAGCGAGGCGAGCCCGCGCGCAGTGCTTGTCGGTATGCTGCGCCGTGAGCGCGGCCTCGACCTCGCGGCGATTGAGGCGCTGTGCACCGGTGCGCGCTATGCGCCCGCGTCATTGACGGACGCAGAGAAAGCGGCGCTTTCATCCGACGCGCTTGCCGATGCGCCGGCCCCCGTTCAAGGCGACTATCCGGATTGGCTCGACGCGCAGCTCGAGCGCGTGTTCGGCGACGAGCGGGCCGCCGAGGGCGCCGCGCTCTCAAGCCGCGCGCCGCTCGATTTGCGCGTCAACAGGCTGGTCGCCAGGCGCGACGAGGTGCGCTCGAAGCTCGAACATCTTGGCGCCGAACCGACGCCATGGTCACCCGCCGGACTGCGCATCCGGCTTGCGGCCGATGCCAAGAGTCCCGGCATTCACGCCGAGCCGGAATTTCGCAAAGGCGAAATCGAAATCCAGGACGAGGGCTCGCAGCTCGCCGCCTTGTTTGCCGGTGCCAAGCCCGGCGAGCAGGTCATCGATCTATGCGCCGGCGCCGGCGGCAAGACGCTGGCGCTCGCTGCGGCCATGGAAAACCACGGCCAGATCTATGCGACCGATACCGACAAGCGCCGGCTGGTACCGATCCACGAACGGATCACGCGTGCCGGCGCACGCAATATCCAGGTCCGCACGCCGAGGGGCACGGCCGATGGTCTCGACGATCTCGCCGGCCGCGCCGATCTCGTCCTCCTGGATACGCCGTGTACCGGCATCGGCACCTGGCGGCGCAATCCCGACGCCAAGTGGCGGATTCGCCCGGGCGCGCTGGCCGAGCGGATCAAGCAGCAGGAAGCCGTGCTCGAACGGGCGGTGCCGCTGGTCAAGCTGGGTGGCCGCATCGCCTACATCACCTGTTCGGTGCTGGCGGAGGAAAACGGCGATCAGGTTCGCGCTTTCGCCGGCCGGCATGCGGATTTTTCCGTGGAAAAGCCCCTCGACGTTATCAACGGCCTTGGCGAGCGCGCCTATCTTTTCGCCGATGCGGTACTTATTTCCGGCGAAGGTTTGCTGATGACGCCGCGGCGGACCGATACCGACGGCTTTTTTGTCAGCATATTGCGGCGGACGGCATGACTTCTGTTGCTGATACTCGACAGAGCCCCCTCCCTAACCCTCCCCCGCTAGCGGGGGAGGGAAGGGAGGGGGTAGACCTCGTTATGGAATCCCACGACAAGATTCTCATCGTCGATTTCGGCTCGCAGGTGACCCAGCTCATTGCGCGGCGCGTGCGCGAAGAGAAGGTCTATTGCGAGATCGTGCCGTTTCAGAGAGCGGAAGCGGCATTCCGCGAGATGAAGCCGAAGGGCGTCATCCTCTCAGGCGGCCCAGCCTCGGTGCTCGACAAGGACGGGCCGCTCGCCCCGATGGCGATCTATCAGGCAGGCGTGCCGGTGCTCGGCATCTGCTACGGCGAGCAGGCCATGGCGTATCAGCTCGGCGGCACGGTGGAGGCCGGTCATCACCGCGAATTCGGCCGTGCCGAGATCGAAGTCACGACGCCGTCGGCGCTCACTGACGGCGTCTGGCAGGTCGGCCAGCGCTATCCGGTGTGGATGAGCCATGGTGATCGCGTCACCAAGCTGCCCGAGGGATTCGTCGCGACCGGCACCTCGACGAACGCGCCGATCGCGATGATCGCCGACGACACGCGCAAATTCTATGCGACGCAGTTCCATCTCGAAGTCGTGCACACGCCGCACGGCGCCGCCATCCTGCGCAATTTCGTGCGCAAGATCGCCGGCTGCACCGGCGACTGGACGATGCGCGCGTTCAAGCTGGAAGCGATCGATAAAATCCGCCGCCAGGTCGGCAAGGGCAGGGTGATCTGCGGGCTCTCGGGTGGGGTCGACTCGTCCGTCGTCGCCGTGTTGCTTCACGAGGCAATCGGCGAGCAGCTGACCTGCGTATTCGTTGACCACGGGCTGTTGCGTCTTGGCGAAGCCGAGAAGGTGGCGGCGCTGTTTCGCGACCACTACAACATACCGCTCATTCATGTCGAAGCCGCGGACGTGTTTCTCAACGCACTCGATGGCGTCGAGGATCCGGAGACGAAGCGCAAGACGATCGGCAAACTGTTCATCGATGTCTTCGATGCGGAGGCCAAGAAGCTCGGTGGCGCCGAGTTTCTGGCGCAGGGCACGCTTTATCCCGACGTGATCGAGAGCGTGTCGTTCACCGGCGGCCCGTCGGTTACCATCAAATCGCATCATAATGTCGGCGGTTTGCCCGAGCGCATGAACATGAAGCTCGTCGAACCGTTGCGCGAATTGTTCAAGGACGAGGTCCGCGCGCTCGGCCGCGAACTGGGTCTGCCGGATGTGTTCGTCGGCCGCCATCCGTTTCCCGGCCCGGGACTTGCCATTCGTTGTCCCGGCGCAGTCACCCGCGAAAAGATGGATATCCTCCGCCTCGCCGACGATATCTTCATCGCGGAAATCCGCCGCGCCGGACTCTACGACGACATCTGGCAGGCCTTCGCGGTGCTGCTGCCGGTGCGCACCGTCGGCGTCATGGGCGACTTCCGCACTTACGACTTTGTCGTTGGCTTGCGCGCGGTGACCTCGACCGATGGCATGACCGCGGATTTTTATCCCTTCGACATGGCGTTCATCGGCGCGGTGGCGACGCGGATTATCAACGAGGTCAAGGGCGTTAATCGCGTGGTGTATGACGTGACCAGTAAGCCGCCGGGGACGATTGAGTGGGAGTGAGGGGGAGTACGCTAGAGTAGACCGGAGTACTGTCGGATACATTCGGAAATTGTTGGTCCTCGATAGTAGGTGATAGTTCGCGGGCGATTCTGCAAGAAAGGGGAGCAATTTTACAGACTGGCCATAGACCCTGCGATAGCGCGTCGAGATGCTCAAGGCGATCGATACACCGCGCCGTTCACAGCACATCCTTCGGAATTTGGATTGGATCGCTGATACAAATCCTCGGACAACAGGCGGCATGTTCCGAGGATTTGTATCAGGGCTCGGCCGGGATCAGCGAGACGAGCGCAACGCTGCCGAGCACAGCGAAGAGGGCGCCACAGATGAATACGCTCTCGTGCCGTAGTTCCAGAGTGCTCCTGCAATGAGGCTGGCAACGAGTTGCATGACGCCGACCGTCGTGCCGCACCAGCCAATGCCGCTTGCCCGCAGATGCTCTGGCATAAATCTGCGGCGAATGTTGAGATCCGAGAGTCCGAACCAGCGGCATCAGGCCTTGAAGAAGGCTAGCAAATCCGCATTGATGATCTCGGCGTGGGTCGTGGGCATGCCGTGTGGCAAATCCTTGTAGACCTTCAGTGTGCTGTTTTTGAGGAGCTTGGCTGCTAGCGGCCCTGAATCGGCGAAGGGAACGATCTGATCGTCCTCACTGTGCATCACCAACACCGGCACGTTGATCTTCTTCAGATCCTCCGTGTGGTCGGTCTCCGAGAAGACCTTGATGCAGTCATAGTGGGCTTTTGTGCCGCCCATCATTCCCTGGCGCCACCAATTATCGATGATCCCCTGTGAGACTTTCGCGCCGGGTCGGTTGAATCCGTAGAACGGACCCTCGGGAATATCGCGATAGAACTGGGCGCGGTTGGCCATGCCGGCACGGAAGCTGTCGAACACCTCGATCGGCGTTCCGCCAGGGTTCGTGGCAGACTTCACCATGACTGGCGGGATGGCGCTGATGATGGCCGCCTTTGCAACACGGCCGTCGGCGCCATACTGCGCAACATAACGGATCACTTCGCCGCCGCCCGTAGAATGGCCGACGTGAATGGCGTTTTTGAGATCCAGATGTTCCACCAAGGCGGCGCTGTCGGCGGCGTAGGTATCCATGTCGTTGCCGAGGTCGGTTTGGGTGGACCGTCCATGCCCGCGACGATCATGCGCAATGACCCGGTAGCCCTGGGCCAGAAAGAACAGCATCTGGCTGTCCCAATCGTCGGCGCTCAGCGGCCAGCCGTGGTGGAATACGATCGGCTGACCGGTGCCCCAATCCTTGTAGAAGATTTCGGTGCCGTCCTTGGTGGTGAACGAGCTGCTGGCCACGGTTTCGGTTCCTTTGTTTGATGCAAGAATCGGGATCACGCCACTGAGGCAAAGGCTCTACGGCCGCGATCGGGCCCGTTTCCTGCCGCGGCGGCGACGTAGGGCTCGTCCAACGGCGTATGGCATCGCGAGACATGACCGAGGCTGAAGACCTTGTCATGACGCGCGGTCCAAACCGAGATGCACGGCGAGGAAAGCCGCCGTCCTCCCGTTCGCCAGAGCCGCCGCCTCGGCGTTGTAATGAAGGCCTGTGTGACGCGCGAAGGCGTGGTTCTGGCCGGGATAGCTGTAGACCGTCGCGCTGGGTACGCGAGCGAGGGCTGCCTTAATCCGGACCTGAGCGTCCTTGCTGATATATTCGTCTTCTTCGGCTAGGTGCATCAGGAGCGGCGCGCCAATGGCGTGGGCCTCGTCGAGATAACTCTCGGTATCGCCGCCATGATAGGCAACGCCGGCGTCCAGATGGTGACGGGCGGCGCTCAGGTAGGTCATCAGTCCGCCAAGACAGAAGCCCATCACGCCGACCTTGCCGGTCGCGCCTTGAAGCTGTTCCGCGACGCGTACCGTGGCGATGACATCCCGCACGCCGATGTCGCGATCATAGGCTGTGTAGAGGGCTAGGCCCTTCTTCCACTCTTCGTCCGACCAAGTGTTGAGGTCGACTCCGCGCTCCTGCCGCCAGAACAATTCCGGGGCGATAGCGATAAAACCTTTATCTGCCAGTTCACGACAGGTCTGCCGAATGTCTTCGTTGACGCCGAAGACCTCGTGAAGGACGACGACAGCCGGCGCTGGGGTCTTGGTCGGCCGCGCCACATAGGCGGAGAATTCGCCTCCTTCTGTCGGTATAGTGATCGCCTGGCTCATAGTGTCCCCGCTCGATCTGTCGGGGGAGCGTAGGGCCAAGGGGGCGGCACCGCCATGGATGGATATGACAAAAGGTAGGGTCGAATCGGCAACCAGTCCCCTGGCGCAGGTCGAGGTCGCATTAGCTTGCGACGCCGGCACCACGAATGGTGGGATGTACGGTCTAACCGATCTGTTCACCTACGCGAGTGAGTTCGCGGCGAAGCGCCAGGATGCTGCCGCCCAGCCGCCCGTCCGCATCACCCATTGGCGAGCCGATGAGGAAGGCCAGATGGTCAGTTGCATCTATGACAGCTGGCCTGGCTCGCCGTACACGCCTAGCGTAGTGGTCATCCCCAACAACCATCGGGCCATAGTGGAGCCCGATCTAGAGAGCCCGTTCGTCGCCTGGCTCCAGTCAAAACACGCGGAGGGCGTCATGCTCGCCGCCGTTTGCGGAGGCGTGTTCCTCTTGGCCAAGACCGGGCTGCTGGCGGGCCGACAGGCGACCACCCATTGGTCATTCAGCGACCAGTTCTCAGCACAATTCCCAGATGTTCTCATGGAGTCGGATCACATGCTGATCGACAACGGGGACATCCTGACCGCAGGAGGCGCCCTCGCGTGGGCTGACCTCGGGCTGCGTCTGACCGAACGCCTTTTGGGTCCGGCCATCATGCTGGAGACGGCGCGGTACATGAACGTCGATCCACCGGGACGAGAGCAGCGCTTCTACAGCGGCTTTGAGCCGAGGATCAAACACGGCGACGGCGCGATACTGAAGGCGCAAGATTGGCTTTCCGCTCGACGCCAGGAAGCGCTGACTGTCGCGGACATCGCGCGATATGTGGGCCTGGAGCCCAGGACATTCCTGAGGCGCTTCGTGGCGGCAACCGGCATGAATCCGAGCGAATATCAGCAGCGCCTGCGGATGACCCGAGCCCGGGAGCTGCTGGAGTTTTCCCGATCGACCGTCGACGAGATTGCGTTGAGCGTCGGTTATGGCGACGCCGGAGGCTTTCGCCGCGTTTTCCGCAACATTGTGGGACTAACGCCCTCCGACTACCGGCGTCGTTTTTCTCGGCTCAGTCGGCCGAGCGACTGACGCGGCAGCTCTATTCGACAAGCACGCATGCGCTGCACTGCTGACGGTCTTTTTCAGAGGCCACTTCGAATGCGCGTGTGCCCGAGAAGCGGAAAATCGTCCAATCGGTGGCGATAGTAGTTGAAATCGAGAGATTTCCGAATCGACGAAATTATCCCTTGAATTCAAGAGCGCGAATTTCTGACGGATCGGTGAGACGGTTCTTCGTCGTGCGAAGAAAAAATTTGCGCTGAAAAATCAGCGCGCTACCATCGCTTAGAACAATCGAGTGGGAATAGGTACGGGATATCGTGGAGGGCGCTAAAGTAGAATAGCGAAGGAAAGATGGAGGGTTATCGACGGTCTCGTTGATGATCCACGCCGCGAGTCATTCTGGCAATTTAGCTTACGCTAATTCCTGCCGCATGGGCGATCATTCAATATCTAGGCCCGGAGTGGCTTGCGATTGCGGTCCTGCTGTTCAGCTTGTGGCAAGCCATTCGCACGGCGCGCAAATTGTTTTGGCGCGTAGAACCATCAAAATCAGAGAAAGAAAAGGCTGAAAAAGAATTGAAGATGAGTCACTATTTCTACCACTGCGAACGTAACCTCGAAGGGTTTGCCCGCCTCAAGATTGAGAACTTTGAACGTGAGGCAAAAGAGCGAATTCTCAAAGAGACCGAAGACCTAAGAAATAAAACATCCGAATGAGGTGCGACAATATGGCAAAAAGCGCAACGACCAAGGACCATTCTCCCTCTCGGCTGATCGATGCGAGAATCAAGGAGCTGGGCGATTGGCGGGGCGAGACGCTCGCTCGGGTCCGAAATCTCATCAAGCAGGCCGACCCTGAAGTGGTTGAGGAATGGAAG
>Ga0208220_1001070_pt1 | contig 11632 bp, 11 predicted proteins | sample NGESurdeep092012_9_FD_184484 | JGI IMG/M metagenome (GOLD analysis project Ga0208220, IMG submission 184484) | Arctic peat soil microbial communities from Barrow, Alaska - NGEE Surface sample F53-1 deep-092012 (SPAdes) | ecosystem: Environmental > Terrestrial > Soil > Wetlands > Peat ... | reverse complement strand
CGCGACATGGGCCCGATCGTGCGCTACCTCGGCTCGGAGGTGCCGTCCGAGGAGCTGATCTGGCAGGACCCGCTGCCGGCGGTGACGCACGAGCTCGTCTCCGGGGCCGACATCGACGCGCTCAAGACGCAGATCCTCGGCTCCGGCCTGTCGGTCTCGCAGCTGGTCTCGACCGCGTGGGCGGCGGCCTCGTCGTTCCGCGGCAGCGACAAGCGCGGCGGCGCCAACGGCGCCAGGATCCGCCTCGAGCCGCAGAGCGGCTGGGAGGTCAACAACCCGGACGAGCTCGCGGCGGTGCTGCGGGTGCTCGAGTCGATCCAGACCGCGTTCAACGCGTCCGGCAAGCACATCTCGCTGGCCGACCTGATCGTGCTGGGCGGCGGCGTCGGAGTGGAGAAGGCCGCGGCCGACGCGGGCTTCTCGGTGCAGGTGCCGTTCACGCCCGGCCGGGCGGATGCGACTGCCGAGCAGACTGACACCGAGTCGTTCGAGGCGCTCGAGCCGAAGGCGGACGGGTTCCGCAACTACCTCGGCAAGGGCAACCGCCTGTCGGCTGAGTACCTCCTCATCGACAAGGCGAACCTGCTCACGCTGACCGCCCCGGAGATGACGGTGCTGGTCGGCGGCCTGCGGGTGCTGGGCGCGAACTACGACAAGTCCAAGGTCGGCGTGCTCACCGCCAACCCCGGTCAGCTGACCAACGACTTCTTCGCCAACCTGCTCGACTACGACACCACCTGGACGCCGGTGGCCGAGGACGCGAACGCGTTCGAGGGCCGCAACGCGGCGGGCCAGGTGGTCTGGACCGGCACCCGGGTTGACCTCATCTTCGGCTCCAACTCCGAGCTCCGCGCCCTCGCCGAGGTCTACGCGAGCGACGACGCGAAGCAGAAGTTCGTGGCCGACTTCGTTGCCGCCTGGTACAAGGTGATGGACCTCGACCGGTTCGACGTCGCCTGATCAGCCTCGATTAACCGTGAAGGCCGGCCCGCTTTGGGCCGGCCTGCACGTCTTCTTACGGCTTCGTGCGCGCTACGGCGTCGTTCCCAGCTTCCAGCTCTTGCCGTTCCAGGATCCGGCCAGGCCGCTGCCCTCGTCCGAGTTGTACGGACCCAGCTGCCCCACCGCCGCGCAGCCGCCCGCAGCCGGGCGGCTGACCTCGCTGAACAGGCTTGCCTTGCGCTTGCCGGGGGCCGGCACGCTGGTCGCGGTCCAGGTCTTCCCGTTCCACGACGTCGAGGCGGCCTTGCCGGTGTGGCCGCCGTCGTTGAAGTCGGCGTCGATGAAGCCGACCGCCCCAGGCCTTGCCGTCCCAGAACTCGGCGAACGAGAGCAGGCCGCCGTGGCGCCGTCGCCGCCCACGCCCACCGCGACGCAGTTCTTGGCCGCAGTGCACGACACCCCGATGAGGTCGGCATCGTCCTTGGCGCTGGCCGGCGGCTGAAATGACATCCTCGTCCAGGTCTTGCCGTTCCAGGTCTGGATCAGCGCGCCGCCTCCCTTGGCGGTGTCGGCGGCGTTCTCGTTGATGCCGAGGGCCACGCAGTCGTTCGCGGACGGGCAGGACACGCCGTACAGCTGGTTGGCCGGCGGTGCCTTGGCCGGCCTGACTGCCCTAAGCGGCTTAACGGCCCTGACCGGGTTGACGGCCTTGGCCGACGCGGCGGTCGTCGGTCTCTGCCCGGCCGTCGCGGGACTGGCGACGGCCATCGAGGCGGCGACACCGAGCATCGCGGTCAGCGCGACAAGCCCGGAGGCGGCGATCGTTCGCATGAGCCCCCACAAGTGATCACTGTGCGCTATGGGAGTACCACAAATGGTCACTGCGAGATGGGAGCTTCAGCCGGCTTTCATTCGGCCGGCCATTAAGAGGCGAGGCCGGCCGGGGTGAAGGCCGCGTCGCGCATGTAGCTGATGACGGCCTGCTCGGGGATGCGATAGGACCGGCCGACCCGGATCGCCTCCAGCTCGCCGGTCCGCACCAGCCGGTAGGCCGACATCTTGGAGATCCGCATCATCACGGCCAGCTCGTAGATGGTCAGGAACCTCACGTCGTTCCAGGTAGCGCTAGTCATAGGTTCGCCTTTCGGTCAAGTGCATCGGATACTGAAAAGACTGCTGCAATTTGCAGCGCAAGACATCCGTCAGCTGACTGATTCGCAGCGTCGGCTCGGCGGTAGGGTTGAGTGACATGACATCTGTTTGCCGGGCGAGGTGGTCGATGCCGGGGGCCAGCGCGAGGGCTCGCCGGGCGGGCGCCGCCTGGTCGGCCGCCTGCTGGGCCGGTGTCGCGCTGTTCGCCCTGGTTGCCGACGCGGCGACCAAGGCCTGGGCGCTGTCCGCGCTTCGAGGTGGGCATCAGATCGCCGTGCCCGGCGGGATCGTCAGGCTGCAGCTCGTCGCCAATCACGGCGCCGCCTTCGGGATCGGGGCGGGCTACGAGTCGGTCGTCGCGATCGTGAGCCTGGCGCTGATCATCGCGCTCGGGGTCTGGGCGGCGCGCGCCGCCACTGCGGCCGAGCGGTTCGGCGCCTGGCTCGCGGTCGGCGGCGGGCTCGGCAACCTGGTCGACCGCCTGGTTCGCCCGCCGGGCCGGCTGCACGGGGCGGTGACCGACTGGATCCACCTTTCCTTCTACGGGCCGACCTTCAACCTGGCCGACGTGTGGCTTCGCGGTGGTCTGCTCATCGCGGTCATCGGATGGCTATGGAGCCGGCGGAAGCGGCCCGGCCCCGCGGACGCGGACGCCGGCGAACGGATGTGACTGACGATGACTAGGAGAGGACTTCCCTCATGCAGGTAGGCGTTCACTTCATGAACTTCACGCTGCCGAGCGGCCCGGCCGGGCTGCGGTCGGCGGTCGGCGACACCGCGATCGCGGCCGAGGAGGCCGGCTGCACGGTCTTCACCGCGATGGACCACTGGTTCCAGATGGAGCACTTCGCCGACGCGCACGACCCGATGCTCGAGGGCTACTCGGTGCTGAACTTCGTCGCCGCCAAGACCGAGCGGCTGCGGCTCGGCCTGCTCGTCACCGGCGTCACCTACCGGCACCCCGGCCTGCTGGCCAAGACCGTCGCCACCCTCGACGTGCTGTCGGGGGGCCGGGCGTTCCTGGGCATCGGCGCCGCCTGGTACGAGCGCGAGCACCTCGCCCTCGGCGTCGCCTACCCGCCGGTGGCGGAGCGGTTCGAGCGGCTCGAGGAGGCGATCCAGATCTGCCAGCAGATGTGGAGCGACGACGAGGGCCCCTATAACGGCAAGCATTACCAGCTGGCCGAGACGATCTGCGTGCCGCGCCCGCTGCAGTCGCCGCGTCCGCCCATCCTGATCGGCGGCGGCGGCGAGAAGAAGACCCTGCGGCTGGTCGCGCAGTACGCCGACGCGTGCAACCTGTTCTCCACCAGCCCGGAGGAGGTCAAGCGCAAGCTCGACATCCTGCGCGGGCACTGCGACGCGGTCGGCCGCGACTACGACAGCATCGCCAAGACGATCCTCGGCCGGGTCAACCCCGAGGGCGACGTCAGCGAGTTCCTGTCCTCGATGGAGGAGTACGCCGCCCTCGGCGTCAGCCTGGTCGAGGTCGCGCCGGCCATGCCCGACCCGGCCAGGTTCGTTACCCTGCTCGGCGACAAGGTGGTCCGGCCGCTGGCGTCGATCGGCTGATCGCGGCGGGCCGCGCGGCCCGTGCTGATCTGGCCGCTTGTCGGTCAGGCCGCTGTCGGTCAGGCGGGTGCTGGTCAGGCTGCGCTGATCAGACCGGGGAGGGACGCGGCTTGCGCGCGCCGGCCGCCAGCCCCGAGCGGATCGTCCGCCGGGCCTCGTCGGCCGGCAGCCCGGCCTGGGCGGCGGCGTCGGCCAGCCCGGTCATGACCGGCAACGGCGGGATCAGCCCGGCCGCGACCAGCTGGCCGAGGCTGAACGCGGCCCGGTTGAGCGTGTCGTTCCTCGTCCCGACCCGCGCCTCGGCGACCCGGCGGGTCTCCTCGCGGAAGGCGGCCAGCGCGTAGGCCCGGCCCTGGGCCCGGTCGAGGGCCGGCAACGGCCGGGTGATCTCGGGCAGCGCCGGCGGCTCGGTCAGCAGCCGCGCCAACCAGGCCGGCAGCGGCAGCGCCAGCGGCAGGAAGTCGCCCCGGGCGGCGTAGCGTCGCCCGTCGATCAGGCTGCCGTCGCCGACCACGTAGCCGCCGTCGGCGCGGACGTCGATGAGCGGGCCGAGCCGCCCGGCCGAGTTCCGCACCGGCGTCTCCGGAGCCGTGAAGTACAGGTGGCTTCCCCCGGACGGGGTGTCGACGGTGTAGGTGCCGGCCGGGTACCGCTGACCGTGCGCCCGGCACAGCCGCTGGAGGGCGTCGGCGCCGGACGCGGGGCCGTCGAGTCCCCGCCCATCGGAACCCTCGCGCCGGTCGCGGGCGACGTCCAGGTCGATGACGACGAGGCCGGACGGGCCGCAGGCGATGCCGACGTTGTAGGGCTGGCGCGCCCACCAGGCGCGGACGCGGCCGCGGTCGGTGGTCGCGAGGTCCTGCCAGTTCTCCCGCAGCGCGGGGCGCTTCGAGCCGGCCGCGCAGGGGAAGACGTGCCACCCCGCGTCGGCCGCCGCCAGCGCGGACCACAGCGCCCCCGGTTCGGCGCGACCCACGCCAGAGACCTTCACGCCTGCTGTTATTCCCTCGAACAGGAGTCTGGTAACGAGTATCCGGTAACACGCACGGGTGAACTGATGGTGGTACGCGAGTGACAGTGCGGGCGAAAGTTGCAGCGATCGGCACTTGCTGCGAATAGCTGCCGGGGTGGTGACTTTGCGTGTATGACCGAGCGGCGTAGCGTAGCTACCTACCGATCGGTCCTGGATGGTCGGCGGCACCGTTTTCATGCCACGGCAGAGGCATCCCCACTGCGAGCCCTGGTTCCCTCGAGCGTGCGCCGCCAGTTCCGAATCGGAAACATCCGGTTTAGGTGTTATTTCATGATGCGCCAAGGGGGAGCAACCGTGACACAGACGATGCGACAGGGGACCGACGGCGGATGCGTGGTCATCCGCACGCGCGACAGCTATGACGGGAAGCAGGGGGTGGCCCTGAGCACCGGGGTCAGCCGCGGGTCGGCCGGGAGCCAGGCGCTCTGCATGCACGTGCTGACGATCCCGCCGGGCACCCGGGGCACGCCGCATCTGCACGACGGCCACGAGACCGCGATCTACATCGCCGAGGGCGAGGTCGAGGTCTGGCACGGCCCGGGGCTGGCCATGGGGACGGTGCTGCGGGCGGGCGACTTCCTGTACGTGCCGCCGGGAACCCCGCACCTGCCGGTCAACCGGAGCGCGAGCCCGATGGTGGCGGTGGTGGCCAGGACCGACCCGGCCGAGCAGGAATCGGTCGTCGTCCTCGACCTGCCGCCGCGACTGGAGAGCATGCTGGCCGGCTTCGCGGTCGCCGCCCACGGCTAGCCGCCGGCCCGGATAACAGCAAGAGGCGGCCGGCCGCCTGACCCGAACCGACCCGCCGCCCGCTCCGGCCACCTCCGGCCGGAGCGGGCGGCGTCGGTTGCCAGCAGTCGGCTAGAAGGGGCCGAACCCCTCCGGCATCGGCGTGCTGTCGAGCGTGATCAGCGGCAGCGGGCCCGCCAGCTGATCGGGCGCGGCCGGAATGTAGGCGAAGTTCCTCGCCCGCGCGCCGCCGTCGACGACCAGGTCGATGCCGGTGATCAGCCGGGCGTAGTCCGAGCAGAGCCAGGCGATCGTGTGGCCGATGTCGGTCGGCGTGCCGGTGCTGCCCATCGGCACCATCGGCGCCCGCGGCCCCGCGTACCGGCTCGGCCGCCGCCACTCCTCGTCGCCGGTCGGGCCGCCGAGGCCGCCGCCGGGCGGGCCGGACAGCACCCCGCCGGGCCCGAGCCCCTGCGCGGCGCGCTCGGCCAGCAGCTCCGGGTTGTCCGGGTTCGGCGCGGTCGGAGTGTAACTGTTGACACGGATGCCGTACGGGGCGAGGTCCATCGCGGCGGCCCGGACGAAGTTGTTCACGCCGCCCTTGTGGAACGCGTAGGCGCAGACGCCCGCGGTGCCCGACCAGCCGTTGGAGGAGGAGACGCAGACGATCGAGCCCTTGATGCCGCGCTCGGCCATCGCCCGCCCGACGTACTTGGTGTTGAGGAAGGTGCCCATGGCCGAGACCATCACGGCCCGCTGGAACGCCTCCGCGGTCTCGTCGAGCACGCCCCGGCCGCCGAGCAGCGCGGCGTTGTTGACCAGGATGTCGATCCGGCCCCACTTCGCCAGCACGTCGTTGATGTAGCCCTTGACGGTGGCCTCGTCGGTGACGTCGCCGGGGGCGGCCATGGCCTCGCCGCCGTTCCTTTCGACCCGGGCTATGCAGGCGTCGATCGACTCCTTGGACACGTCGTTGCACGCGACCTTGGCGCCGTACCTGGCCAGCGCCAGCGCCACCCCGCTGCCGATGTTCGGCCCGACGCCCGTCACCAGCGCGACCTTGCCTTCGAGGGATACCTCCACCGTTGCCTGCTCCCTTTCTCCTGAACTCAGCCGCGGTCCGCGGTGCCCGGCCGTCCGGGCCCTGCCGATTATGTGGCGGCGCAGCCGGCAAAACATCGGCCACAGGGACAGAAGATGCCGGTCACCGGCTGGGGCATCCGCCAACGGGCCGGGCCCGGCCGTGGGCGGCGGGCTGGCTGGGTAATGTCCCATCGTGGCTACCTATGACGTGGTACTTCGGGGCGGGCGGGTCATCGACCCGGAATCGGGTCTTGACGCGGTGCGCGACGTGGCCATCGCGGGCGACCGGGTGGTCGCGGTCGGCGCCGGCCTGCCGCCCGGCAGGCAGGAGGCGGACGTCGCCGGCCAGGTGGTCACGGCGGGGTTCGTCGACCTGCACAGTCACGCCCACGACCTGGGCAGCGCCCGGCTTCGGGTGGCCGACGGGGTGACGACCGCGCTGGAGCTCGAGGCGGGCGTCATGCCGGTGGCGGCCGCGTACGCGGCTGCGGCGGCGGCGGGTCGGCCGCTGAACTACGGGTTCGCCACTTCCTGGGCGCTGGCCAGAATGAGCGTGCTCTCCGGCGTTCCGCTCGACGGGTCGGTCGAGCCGCTGTTCGCCAACCTCGCCGACCCGCGGTGGCAGCGCGCTGCCGCCCCGTCAGAAATCGGCCGCGTTCTGAAGATGCTCGAAGCCGACGTCGCCGACGGGGCGCTGGGGATCGGCCTGCTGGTCGGGTACGCGCCCGGTACCACTACCGGGGAGTACGTGCGGGTCGCCGCGCTCGCTGCGGCCAGCGGGGTGCCCACCTTCACCCACGCGCGCGACCTCATCGAGTTCACGCCGGACGCGCCCGTCGACGGCGCCGAGGAGATCGTCAGGACAGCGGGCGAGACCGGCGCCCGGATGCACTACTGCCATCTCAACAGCACCACCCTGCGGCACGCCGACCGGGTGCTCGGGCTGGTGGAGCGCGCCCAGCGGGCGGGGGCGCGGGTCAGCACCGAGGCCTACCCCTATGGCGCGGGCATGACCGGCATCGGGGCCGCCTTCCTGGCCCCGGACCGGCTCGCCGCGCGCGGCCTGACGCCGAAGTCCATCATCTACGCCCCCACCGGCGAGGAGGTCTCCAGCGCGGCCAGGCTGAGCGAACTGCGCGCCGCCGACCCCGGTGGGCTGGCCATCATCAGGCAGCTGGACGAGGATGACCCGGATGACCAGGCTGTCCTGCGCCGGTACCTGACCTTCCCCGGCTCCGTCATCGCCAGCGACGCCATGCCTCTGACCTGGACCGGCGACGCCCGAGAGCCGGATGCCTGGCCGCTGCCGCCCGCGGCGTTCACGCATCCGAGGACGGCCGGCACGTACGCCCGCTCGATTCGCACGCTCAGCCGCGACGGCGGCGGGTTGTCTCTTCCCGAGATCTTGGCCAAGTGCAGCCTGCACCCGGCGGTGCTGCTGCAGGACCGGGTGCCCGCGATGCGGCGCAAGGGGCGGGTCAGCGCGGGCAGCGACGCCGATATCGTCGTGTTCGATCCGGAAACTATTGCTGACCAGGCCACCTACGCCAACAGCACCCGGCCGTCAGCCGGGATCCGGCACGTGCTGGTCAACGGCACCTTCGTCGTGCGCGACGGTCGGCTGGACGGCAACGCTCGGCCGGGCCGGGCGGTCCGGGCCTGACGATCGGCTAACGGCGGCTCACGAGCAGGTAGCGCTCGTCGGTGACCTGGGCGCCCCACAGGGCCGGATCGGTCAGCGCGGTGATGGTCGCGTCCGTGCGATGCCGCAGCACGGCCTGGCCGGCCTCCTGGGCGGTCAGCCCCGCGCCGGTCGACCAGCGTCCCTCGACCAGCACCAGCAGGCCGCCCGGGAGCAGCAGCCGGAGCCAGGCCTCGAGGGCGTCGCCGGCGTCGGGCATGGCCCACAGCACGTGCCGGGCGAGCACCACGTCGAAGCTCGCGGCGGGCAGCGTCGGGGCGGCGGCGTCCGACAACTCGAACCGGGCGCTGACCCCGGCCGCCCTCGCCTTGGCCCGGGCCGCCCTGATCATCTGCGGTGCGAAGTCGAGCCCGGTGACCGCGTAACCCTCCGCCGCCAGCAGCACCGACAGCGACCCGGTACCGCAGCCGAGGTCGGCGATCGCGGCCGGCGCGGCCGGAAGTTCCGCCACCAGCAGCCGCCGCCACGCCTGCCTGACCTGTGGGTCGAGCAGGCCGTGGTCGGCCTCGTGGTCGAAGGTGGCCGCCTGACTGTCCCAGTAACTCGTTTCTTCCGTCACAGGGTTCGTTTCTACTCAATGTGAGGCGCCGGAACGGGAGAAACGAGAAATTTTTCACTCCTGTAACACGAGGGCGCTGTCGTCCCGCCGTGGCCCGGACCGCCTTCGCCGCCCGGACTCGTCAGCCGGCCGCCGCCGCGGCGGTGACCACGTGCCGGAGCAGCAGCGCGGTGGTTACCGGGCCCACGCCGCCGGGGACGGGGGTCAGCGCCACCCCGTCGACCGCCGCCACGGCCGGATCGACGTCGCCCGCGAGGCCCCCGTCGGGCGCGGCGTTGGTGCCGACGTCGATGACGGTGCTGCCGGGGGAGACGTGGCCAGGGCCGATCAGCCCGGCCCGGCCGACGGCGGCGACCAGCACGTCGGCCTGGCGGGTGATCGCCGCGAGGTCAGCGGTCCGCGAATGACAGATGGTGACGGTCGCGTGCCGGTCGAGCAGCAGGTGGGCGACCGGCTTGCCGACCACCACGGAACGGCCGACCACCACCGTGCGCCTGCCCTGCAACTCGACCTTGTAGTGGTCGAGCAGGGCGAGCACGGCCTCGGCGGTGGCCGGGGCGAAGGCGGGCAGCCCGGCCACCAGCCTGCCCAGCGACTCCGGGCTGGCCCCGTCGACGTCCTTGGCCGGCGGGATCGCGGCCGCCAGGCCGGCCAGGTTCGCGCCGTCTGGGAGCGGGGTCTGCAGGAGGACGCCGTGCACCTCGGGGTCGTCGGCGAGCTGGGCGAGCATGGCGGCGATGCCGGCCGCGGTGGTGGTGCGCGACACGTCGCAGGCGATGCCCTCCTTCGCAGCCGCGTTGGCGATCGAGCGGACGTAGGCGGCGCTTCCGCCGTCGTCGTTGGCGGTGACCACCGCGAGCCGGGGCTGCCTGCCCGCCTGGGAGAGCTCGGCCGCCTCGGCGGCGGCTGCGGCGCGGATCGTCTTCGCCAGCTCGCGGCCCGATAGCTCCATGGTCACCGCGCGATCTCCTCGCGGACGGCGACGACCACCCGGTCCGCCCGGTCGGCGACCCCGTCGGCGAGGGCTGCGGTCGCCTTCAGCTCGGCCGCCAGCTCTTCGTCCTTGACCCCGGGCAGGTTCGCCTCGATGTTCACCCGGGCGGTGATCGCGGCGGCGGAGATCGCGGCCGACGCCGCCGCGATGTCGGAGATCACGTTCTTGTTCGCAACCGGCAGCAGCTCCTCGGCCAGGCCGATCAGCCGGACGGCGGCGGCCATCAGGTCGGCCGGCGGGCGGGCGGCGCCGCCGGTCGCGTCGGCGATCGCGGCGGACCGGGCCTGCTTGTCCTCCGGGGACTGCCGGGGCAGCTGGTAGGCGGCCGCCACCTTGCCGAACGCGGTCTCATCGGCCACCGCGAGATCGACCGCCTCTTCGGCCAGGCCGTCCGCGGCGGCGCGGACCCGGCCGACGGTCTCGGCGTCGTACCGGGGGCCGTCGCTGAACCGGGCGACCATCGCGAGCAGCGCTGCCGCCTGCGCAGCGTGCAACGCCCCGGTGGCGCCGCCGCCGGGTGCCGCGCTGCGGGCAGCAAGGCGGGTGAGGAAGCTTCCGATCGTCTCGTCGCGCATGATCGAGAGGCTACCGGCTCGTGCATCGGCGCATAAGCCTTTGTGCAGGGGTCGTAGAACTCTTACAAAAGCCCGCGTTTACCGTGGAATCGGTCAGTAGCGGCGGTCCCGGGGGGCGCCGTACCCGTCGTTGCCGTCGGCGCCCTGGTTGTACCCGTCGGCCTGAGCCGGCGCCGGCCGGTAGTAGCGGTCGTCGCGGCCGTCCACGGCCGGGTTCCCGCCGCTGGTCCGGTTGCCGCCCGGCCCGGAACGGGCCGGGTAGGGCTGGCCCGGGTAGGGATAGGAACCGGTGACGGCCGACTCGTAGGGATTGCGCCCGGCGCCGGCCGGCAGGGACCTGCTCGGCGCGGCCCCGCCCTGGCCGCCGCCACTCTGGCCGCTCCCGCCAGGAGCGCCCGCAGCGCCGGGACCGCCCGACGGCGGCAGTTGCGGCTGCGCGGGCTGGCGGGGTGCCTGGGACTGCGGTGCCTGGGGTGGCGATAGCTGGGGCTGCGGGCGCGGCTGCCGATGCCGGGGTTGCTGCGCCGGGTACTGCCCGGAGGGCGCGCCGGCCGCGTTCGGCTGGCTGGGCCGGCCGGAGCTCCCGGCCGAGTGCCCGCCGAATCCGTTCGATCCGCTCGGGGCGCCCAGCGCCCCGGGGCCGGCCGGGCCCTGAGGCCCGCGCCGGGCCGGCTGACTGGAGCTGACGGCGGAGCCCGGCTGCCCGGACAGCCCCGGCTGGCTGCCGGAATAGCCCTGGTAGCGGGCGGCCGTCGGCTGCGGGTCGGGCCGGTACTGACCGTACTCGCCGGTCTGGTACTCGCCGGTCTGGTACTCGCCAGTCCGATAATCGCCGGCCGGGTACTCACCGGTCCGGTACTGGTCGGCGGCGGACTTGCCGGTCACCCCGGACACGCTGTTCGCGCGGTGCTGGCTGCTCGGGTAGTCGCCGGCCGCGCCCGCCTCGTACTGCCCGCCACGCGCGGAGCCGGGCGCGGCGGGTGCCGCGGAATCGTACTGCCGGGTCGGGTACTCGCCGGTGAGGCCGCTCTCGTACCCCTCGGTTCGGTGCTGGTCGGACGGATAGCCGGTCGGCGCGCTGAAGACCTGCGTCTGCTCGGTCAGCTTGGCCTGGGCCTGCGAACGGCGCGCGGCCACCCGGTAGGAACGCCCGTCGGAGTCGCTGGCCGACGCGCTCGAGTAGGCGGTGCTGGTCAGCGGGTCGTCGGCGCCGGGGCGGTCGCCAGCCCGGTCGGCGCCGGAGAGGCCGCCCCGGCCGGCCGCCGGCCAGCCCCCGCTGGTCCGGCTAGGG
>Ga0208220_1001067_pt1 | contig 11655 bp, 9 predicted proteins | sample NGESurdeep092012_9_FD_184484 | JGI IMG/M metagenome (GOLD analysis project Ga0208220, IMG submission 184484) | Arctic peat soil microbial communities from Barrow, Alaska - NGEE Surface sample F53-1 deep-092012 (SPAdes) | ecosystem: Environmental > Terrestrial > Soil > Wetlands > Peat ... | reverse complement strand
GGAGCCGATCCGCCCTGAGGCGGTGCGCGAGTTCGCGCAGTCGGCCGAGTTCAGGGACGGACGCCGCGAGGACGGCCGGATGGTGACCGGCGAGCCCAAGGTCGTGGCCGAGCGGCTGCTCGAGATGAAGGAGCGCGCCCAGGTCGACGAGATCGTGGTCGTCACCCCGAGCCTGGACCGGCAGCGCCGCACCGGCAGCTATGTGGCCGTCGCCGACGCCTGGCGCGGCGCTTCCTGATCACCGCCTGAATGCCGCCGCCTTGATCGCCGCCGCCTGAGGACTACTGCGGAACCGCGCTGAGCCGGTGGCCGTGCTGCAGGACCGAGATCATCGCCAGCGTCGACTCGGCCCCCTGGTTGCGGTTGCGGCTGTTGCAGCCGAGGCCGTCGCAGCCGCCGCCGGTCCGCTCGTCCAGCATCGGGACCTTGGCGTCGTTGTCGCCCAGGAACCACGCCACGCACAGGCCGACGCCGTCCAGCCAGCCCGCGTCGCCGGTCACCGCCGCCGCGCGGGCGCACGCGTCGGCCAGCGCGGCGACCTCGATCGGCCGCTGGTCGAAGCCGGGGCGCTGCTCGCCCGGGCCCCAGCCGCCGACCGGGACGACCGACAGGTGGCCGTCGCGGGTCTCGCCCGCGAGCAGCCACTCGAGCATCCGCAGGCCGTCGCGGAGCACGGTCTCCCGGTTCAGCTTGTCGCCGATCACGATGACCGCCTCCGCGATCGCCGCGTTGGCGTAGGTCAGCCTCGGCATCGGCCAGGGCCAGGCTCTGTCGTCCGGTGGCTCGCCGATGACGGCGACGGCGTCCTCGAGGAGGCTTCGCGCGCCTTGATGACCGGGCAGGACGGCGAGCACCTCGGCCGCGCCGAGGACCGCGAACGCCATCGCGTGCGGCAGCGATGAGCGGACGCGGGCGCCGGAGTCGAACAGGGCGAGCGCCTCGCCCCTGATCCCCACCGTCGGGCCGCGGGCGGCGGCGGTGCCGAGACCCCACAGCGCCCGTCCCCAGCAGTCGCCGGTGCCGGGCTGGTCGCGCCAGCGCCGGTCGTAGCCGAGGCGGCTGCGGTAGCGGCCGTCGGGCGCCTGCGCCAGCGTGAGGAAGTAGAGGTAGCGCCGGGCGAGCGTGACGAGCTCGTCGCGCGGCGACGGCTCGCGGCACAGCACCAGCAGGCCGCAGGCGACGTCGTCGACGCAGTAGCCGAACTCAACCCGCGGCACGACGCCCTCGGCCTGCGCGAGCAGGCCGACGCGATCGGTCAGCCTGAGCAGGTGCCGGAACGGCGGGGTCCGCCCGTTCATGCGATCTTGAAGCCGAGCACGTCGGCGGTCCCAATCCTCGGCGCCAGGCGCGCCGGACTACCAGGGCCGCAGACGGCGCGAGCTTGACCGCCAGCGTTCGACGTGCCCCGGCCCTGTCCCCATCATCACACATCGGCGGGAGTCCAGTTGACGATGGGGACGGGGCCGGTGACGGTGAGTCGCCTGTCTGGGTCGTGTGTGTCGGCGTCACGGCAGCGGGGTGAGGCCCGCCGCTGTGAGCAGGTAGGCGTCCCGGTCGTTGGCCGGGTCGGTCGCGAGTTCGAGGACGGACTGGCCGACCTGCTCCGCGGTGAGCGCAGGCCCGGTCTTTTCCAGGTAAGCGGCAACGTCCACGCCGTCCCTGGCCGCGTAGGCGGCGACCGCTGCCGCGCCGAGGTCGGTGGCCGGCGTCAGCTTCGGCAGCAGCGAGATGAACCTGATGCCGAGTCCCGCCCGGGCCGACTCGTCGGCTGCGTAGCGGGTCAGGAACCTGATGGCGGCCTTGGCGCCGGCGTAGCCACCGCTCAGCGGCGATCCGTTGACGGCGGCGCCGCTGGACATGGCGATGACCACGCTGCCCGGGTCGAGCGGGTGCAGTAGCGCCTCGCGCGTCCAGTTGAACGCCTGCTGGACGTCGACCTCCCAGTTGCGGCTGAACGTCTGCCAGGTGTGCTGCGGCAGCGGTCGCGGCAGCGGGCTCGCGCCGGCGTTGAGCACCAGCACCCGCGGCCGGTGCTGGTCGATGAGCTGGCCCGCGCTGACCGGGTCGGCCGCGTCGGCCCCGACCGGGATGAACCCCGGGCCCAGCTCGGCGGTTAGCTCCGCCAGCCGGGCGCGGTCGCGTGACACCCCGACGACCTGCGCGCCCTCCTTGGCGAGGGCGATCGCGATCGCCCGACCGAAGCCCCGGCTGGCGCCGGTGACGAGGGCGGTGGCCCCCACTATCTCGTGCGTTGTCATGTCCTGCTCCCTTGGGTTCCGCGCTGCGGTCGGCGCCGGGTGCCCCGATCTACTGCTACTGATCCGGCCGCCGGCCGAAACTCACCGCAGGCCGCGCGTCGCGGACCGACGAGTTTCGCTCGGCCGCGGGGTCTATACCGGTGACGGACGCGCGCAGCGACGCGCACCGGGCGAGAACCACGCGGCGACGAGCACGGGGCGAACACCGGGGGACGGCGATGCGATCAGCGACGACGACGGAAGAGCCGGGCTACCTGCGGCCGGACATCAGCGGCGGGGGGCGACCGGCCGCGCTGCTCGGCAGCGCGGACTTCGCCCGGCTGACCGATCCGTTCCGGCCCGAGTTGCTCGCGTACTGCTACCGGATGCTCGGCTCGCTCCACGACGCCGAGGACCAGCTGCAGGAGGTCCTGATCCGCGCCTGGCGGTCGTACGGCCAGTTCGACGGCCGGGCGTCGCTGCGGACCTGGCTGTACCGGATCGCCACCAACTGCTGCCTGCGGGCGCTTGAGAACCGCAGCCGCCGGCCGTTGCCGGCCGGCCTCGGCGGCCCGTCCGACCCGGACGGGCCACTGGACCAGGGCGGGGCCGAGGTTCGGTGGCTCGAGCCCTTCCCGGACGTGCTGCTCGCGGCCGAGTCGACCGATCCGGCCGCGATCGTCACGTCACGTCAGGACATGCGGCTGGCCCTCATCGCCGCCCTGCAGTGCCTGCCCGGCCGCCAGCGCTCGGTGCTGATCCTGCGCGACGTGCTGATGTGGCGGGCGGCGGAGGTGGCCGAGCTGCTCGGAACCTCGACCGTCGCGGTGAACAGCGCGCTGCGGCGCGCGCGGGCCGCGCTGCGGGACGCCGATCCGACCCGGGACGAGGTGCGCGAGCCGGCCGACGCGGGCCAGCGGACGCTGGTCGACCAGTACGCGGCGGCGATCGAGAACGCCGACGTCGCCGCGCTGATGAGATTGCTCCGGGCCGATGCCACCTTCGAGATGCCGCCGCAGCCTGCCTGGTTCCTGGGCCGCCACGCGATCGGGCGCTTCCTGGCCGTCAACGTCCTGCGCGAGCCGGGCGACCTGCGGGCTGTCCAGACGTCTGCCAATGGCCAGCCGGCCCTGGCGATCTACCTGCGCGACGCCGTCGGAGGCCACCGGGCGCACGTGGTGCAGGTGCTGCGCTGCACGCCGGCCGGCGTTGCCCACATCGTCGCATTCAGGACCCCCGATCTGTTCGCCGCCTTCGGGCTCCCGGACAGGCTTCCCGCCTTACCCGATGCCGCGCGGCGGCCGGCCCGACGGCGCGGGCGGCCGTAGGCTGGCGGCAACGCCGGCGACGCGGCCGGCCCTCGGGACGGGGTTGGTCATGCCTAATCTTCAGGTTGTCGCGGTTCTGACGGCAAAGCCCGGGTCGGAGAAGCTGGTCGGGGACGCGCTGAACGCGCTCGTCGAGCCCACCCGGTCCGAGGCCGGATGCAACTCCTACCAGCTCTTCGTCTCGGCTGCCGACCCGGCTACCTTCATCACGGTCGAGACCTGGGTCTCGCAGGACGACCTCGACGCGCACCTGCGGACGCCCCATGTGCAGCAGGCGCTGGCGACGGCCGGGGATCACCTGGCGCTGGCCCCCGCCATCCACCCGCTGATCCCGGTCAACACCCACTGACGCCGGCCCGCTGATCGCGAAGGGTCAGGCGAGCTCCCGCAGCGTCTCCATCAGCTGCCGGGCGAGCTCGCCGGGGGTCGTCCCGCTGCTTGACAGGATGCCGACCGGCTCGGCGTTGCCCGGCGTCGGGACGTTGAGCCTGCGCAGCCAGCCTCGGTCAAGGTCGAGCTGGACCGCGTGCTGCGGGGTGATCCAGACCGTGTCCGACAGCAGCGTCAGCGCCCGGGCGACGGAGACCGACTGGGTCTCGGTCCGGCCCGGCGGCAGCGCGATCCCCTGCGCCTCGAAGAACCCCTCCACGTCGTGCCTGGGGGCGGTGCCGGTGCCCGGTATGACCAGCGGGTAGCTGAGCAGCGAGAGCAGCGAGACCGAGCGGCCGGCCGGCGCCAGCCCCGCCAGCCGGTGCTCCGGGCGGGTCACGACGACGAGCGACTCGGCGTAGAGCAGCTCGAACGAGACGCCCGCCATCATCGCGGGCTCGGCGATCCGGCCGACCGCGAAGTCGACCTCGCCCGCCCGCAGCGCCGCGATCAGCTCGGGGTTGTGCCCCGTCTGCACCCGCACTCCCGCGTGCGGGCGGCGACTGCGCAGCCGGGCGATGGCCTGCGCCAGCAGCCCGCCTGCGGCGGTCGGCAGCGCGGCGACGCGGACGGTCGGATAGCGTTGCGGCTCGGTCTCGGTGAGGGCGGCGGCGGCGGAGTCGAGCGCCCGGGTCACGTCGACCGCGTAGCGCAGGAACCGCTCGCCCGCCTGGGTCAGCCGGGTGCCCGCGCGGCTGCGCTCGACCAGCTGGTGGCCGGCCAGCCGCTCCAGCTCGGTCAGCGTCTTGGACACGGCCGGCTGGCTGAGATGGAGCCGCTCGGCCGCTCGCGCGAGCGTCCGCTCCTGGGCGACGACCACGAAACAGCTGAGGTGCCGCAGCCGGATCCGCGATAGGGCGGCGGATGTCGCCAACCCGCTGCGATCACCCGACTCCGGCCAGGAATCACGCACTTCCATAACCTCAGGTTATGAATTGATGATCAACATGTCAATTTACTTCACTTGAAAGAAACTATAGAGTCACATATGACGCGACCGACACGTTCGCCAGAGAGAACCCATCTGTCACTAGACGGAGGGGGGCGATTACGGGCCGTGTCGCGCCGCAGGACCGCGGCATCAGTGGAGGCGAATATGGCCCGGATCATCGGCGGCGTGGCGACATCGCACACGCCGACCATTGGCTTTGCCTATGACCAGGACAAGCAGGACGACCCGGACTGGGCGCCGATCTTCCAGGCGTTCGAGCCGGTCTCGAACTGGTTCAAGGACAAGCAGCCCGACGCGATCGTCTACATCTTCAACGACCACGTGACGTCGTTCTTCTTCGACCACTACTCGGCGTTCACGCTCGGCATCGGCGAGGAGTTCCCGGTCGCGGACGAGGGCGGCGGCGCGCGGGAGCTGCCGGCCGTGCCAGGCAACCCGAAGCTGGCCGCGCACATCGCGCAGAGCCTGGTGACCGACGAGTTCGACCTGTCCTACTTCCAGGACAAGCCGCTCGACCACGGCTTCTTCTCGCCGATGTCGGTGCTGCTCGACCACGAGGACGGCCGCTGGCCGACGACCATCGTGCCGCTCCAGATCGGCGTGCTCCAGTTCCCGATCCCGACCGCCGCCCGCTGCTACAAGATGGGCCGGGCGCTGCGCCGCGCGATCGAGTCCTACCCCGAGGATATGACGGTCGCGATCGTCTCCACCGGCGGGCTCTCGCACCAGGTGCACGGGGAGCGGGCCGGGTTCAACAACCCGGCATGGGACGCCGAGTTCCTCGAGCGGTTCACCGACGACCCGGCCTCGCTGCTGGAGATGACCCACGCGGAGTACGCCGAGCTCGGCGGCTTCGAGGGCGCCGAGGTCATCATGTGGCTGATGATGCGCGGCGCGCTGTCGGACAACGTGGACGTGGTGAGCAGCTCCTACTACCTCCCGTCGATGACCGGCATCGCCACCCTGGTGCTCGACGACAAGGGCGGCAAGACCCCCGAGTCGGTCCGCGAGCGGCACCGCGAGCGGATGGCGCTCCAGCTCAAGGACTCGGTCAAGCTCTCCGGCACCTACCCGTTCGACATCGCCGCGAGCGTGAGGGCCTACCGGATCAACAAGTTCCTGCACGCGATGATCGACCCCGAGCACCGCGAGCAGTTCCTCGACGACCCGGAGACCGCGTTCAAGCAGGCCGACCTCACCGAGGAGGAGCAGGACCTCATCAGGAACCGCGACTGGCAGGGGATGATCCACTACGGCGTGATCTTCTTCATGCTGGAGAAGCTCGCGGCCGTCAGCGGCGTCTCCAACCTGCACGTCTACGCGGCGATGCGGGGCGAGACGCTCGAGGAGTTCCTCAAGACGCGCAACACCCAGGTGATCTACTCGGTCGCCGGGAACGACGCGGGCAGGAACCTGGGCGCGCCCGCGCCTGCCGCGCGCTGAGGAGACGCGGAACTGCGGGCTGGAGCCATGGACCGTTCGGGAGAAAAGATCTTGATCTCGAACGGACCGCGGCTCCGCCATTCCCGCATATTGGAACACCTGCGCGAGCGGGCGGCTTGGGCTTTGCGCGTCTAGGTGACGAGAATTTATTCATGTATGTTCCGTTTGTGCCTGAGAATCCGACGCTGATCCCGACGCTGGCCGGGTCCTATTACACGGACCCCGGCGTGTTCGACCGCGAGCAGCAGGCAATCTTCGAGGGCGACTGGCTCTGCGTCGCGCGGTCGGGCGACGTCGGCCGGCCGGGGCAGTTCCTGACCGTCCAGGCGGGCCGCGAGAGCGTGCTCGTGGTGCGGCAGCGCGACGACGGGCTGCGGGCGCTGCTCAACGTCTGCCGGCACCGCGGCGCGCGCGTCTGCGCCGAGGAGTCCGGGCAGGTCAGCCGGTATCTTCGCTGCCCCTATCACGCGTGGTCGTACGAGCTCGACGGGCGGCTGGCGGCGGCCCCGAACCTCGCCAGGATGCCGGGCATCGACCGTTCCGAGCGCGGCCTGGTGGCGGTCGCCGCGCGGGAGTGGCTCGGCTACGTCTGGGTCTGCCTGGCCGAGGCCCCGCCCTCGTTCGAGGAGCGGGTGATGGGCGCGGTCGCCGGCCGGCTGGGCACGGTCGAGGCCATCGACGCGTACCAGCTCGAGTCGCTGGCGGTGGGGCGGCGGATCGTGTACGACGTGGCCGCCAACTGGAAGCTGATCGTCGAGAACTTCATGGAGTGCTACCACTGCGCAACCATCCACCCGGAGCTCGTCAGCGTGCTGCCCGAGTTCGCGGGCGGCTACGCGGCCCAGTACTACGTCGGGCACGGGGCCGCCTTCGCCGACCGGGCGGCCGGGTTCACGGTGGACGGCTCTTCCGGGTTCGACCGGCTGCCGGGGCTCACGGACGAGCAGGACCGGAGGTACTTCGCGATCACGATCAGGCCCCAGGTCTTCATCAACCTGGTGCCCGACCACGCGATCGTGCACCGGATGACCCCGCTCGGCCCGGACCGCACGACGGTGACCTGCGACTGGCTCTTCTCGGCGGACGTGATCGCGTCGGGTTCCGATGTGTCGTTGTCGGTCGAGCTGTTCGACCGGGTCAACCGGCAGGACTTCGACGCCTGCGCGCGCACGCAGCCGTCCATGTCGTCGCGCGCCTACCGCGACGGCGGCGTCCTCGTCCCGAGCGAGCACCACATCTCCGACTTCCACTCCTGGCTCCGCGCCCGCCTCGGCTAGCTCGTACCCCGCCGCCTCAGGTTTCCCTCAGTCACGGCCGGTAGGGTGTCCGTGTCGATCTATCGAAACGCCCCCTGTTCTGCCGAATTAGAGGTGGCTGAGCGACAACCGGATGACGATGACGGGCAGTTCAGATGAGTGAGAGCGTCGCAAGTGCCGTAGCGACTGGTGACGAGGCGCCGGCCGGATCGGGCTGGTCGCGGCGGATCGGGCGACCCGGTCCCCGGCTGCTGTGGACGGGCGGCCTGCTGCTGGTCGCCGTCGGCCTGTTCGTGCTGTACCTGTTCCAGTCGGGGATGGGGCCGTTCAACTCCGACGGCGCCTCGATGGTCTTGCAGGCCCAGGCGATGCTGCACGGCAACCCGCTGCTGAAGGGCTGGCGGGTGGCCGACGTCTCCTTCTACACCACCGAGCTTCCCGAGTACATGGTGGTGACGGCGCTGCGCGGGCTGCGGCCCGATGTCGTGCACATCAGCGGGGCGCTCACCTACACGCTGACCGTGCTGCTGGCCGCGTTCCTCGCCCGCGGCCGCGCGACCGGGCGGGCCGGGGCCGTCCGGGCGCTGCTGGCCGGCGCGATCATGCTCGCGCCTGGCATCACCGGCGGTACCGAGGTGTTCCTCGAGAACCCGGACCACGCCGGCACCGCGGTGCCGATCCTGCTGTTGTTGCTGCTGCTGGACCGCGCCCCGGAACGCTGGTACGTCCCGGCTGGCGTCTGCCTGCTGCTGGCCTGGGTCCAGGTCGCCGACCAGCTCACGCTCATCGCGGGGACCGCGCCGGTGGCGGCGGTCGCGGCGGTGCGGCTGCTGGTCCTGGCGGCCCGACGGCGGCCGCGTCGTGAGTTCCGCTACGACGGGCTGCTGCTGGCGGCGGCCGTCGTCTCGGTCGCGCTGGCCTCGGTGGCCGAGCGGGCGATCCGCCACCTGGGCGGCTTCCAGCAGAGCCCGCTGGTGTACGGGCTGCTGGCGCCGGTGTCGCAGATCCCGGCCAACGTGCGGATGATGGGGCGGACCCTGCTGCTGCTGTTCGGCGCGAACAATCCGGCTGAGGGCCACGGCGGAACGCACCAGCTGCTGGAGATCAGCGCCCACATCCACCTGATCGGGCTGGTCCTGGCGGCGGCCGGGTTCGCGGTGGCGGTCGTCTTGTTCTTCACCGCCCGGATGGACCGGGTCACGCAGATTGTCGCCGCCGCCGCGGCGGCCACGCTGGCCGCGGGCATCTTCGGCACCGTGCTGCCCGACCTCGCCCACGCCCACGAGGTCGCCATTCTCCTGCCGCTCGGCGCGGTGCTGGCCGGGCGGATGCTGCCGCCGCTGGCGTCCTCCGCGCGCTGGCGGCCGGGCCGGGCGGCGGCGGTCGCCCTCGGGGCGTGGCTGGCGGTCGGGCTGGCGGCGCTGTGCTTCGCGGCCAGCCAGGCCCCGGCCCCGCCGACCAACCAGCAGCTGGCGAACTGGCTCGTCGCCCACCACTACACCGACGGCGTGGCCGGGTACTGGCAGTCGAACTCCACCACCGTCGCCAGCGGCGGCAAGGTCCAGGTCATGCCGATCACGTACTCGGCGATCGGGCAGTGGCGCTGGGAATCAGCGGCCGACTGGTACCAGGCGGGCGACCGGCGGGCGGACTTCGTCGTCGCGGTGGCCGACCCGACCGCGACCGGCTACGTCACCACCGCGGCGGCGCGGCGGTCATTCGGCGCCCCGGCCCGGCAGTACCAGGTCGGCCAGTACGTGGTCATGGTGTACGACTACAACCTGCTCACCCGGCTGGGCTGACGCGCGGCCGGCCGGCCGTCTCCTCAGCGGCTGTCGCGCTTCGCCTGGCGTCGGGCGCCAAGCGCCAGGGTGCCGCCCCGGCGCTTCTCGGTGGCGGGCGAGCGCAGGGCGCGGTCCCCGAGCGGCTCGCCGGTGACCCCGCTGCTGTTGCGCTGGGCTGGGACCGAGCCGGGTCCGGGCCGGGCGGGCCCGCTGCCCTGCTTGGCCGCCCTCGCCATCTCGATCCGCTCGCTCCGGAGCAGGGCGGCGGACTGGCGGGCGAGGGCGGCGACGCGGCGACTGACCCGCGACAGGGCCTCCTCGAAGGCCTCGGCCTTCATCGCCGCCCGCTCGCTGGCCGGCCTCGCCTTACCGCGGCCGCCCTTCTCCGGCACTCGCGCGGCGGCGTCCCGGCGGTACTGACCGGTGTACTTGTTACGGGCACGCCTGATCCGGTCGTGCAGTTCAACCGCCTCGTCCTCGTCGAGCCGGTCGAGCTCGGCCCGCTCGGTCTGGGCGACCAGCAGTCGCTCGTCGTCGTTGAGGACCGCCAGCATGGATGCGTTCATGAGATTCCCCGGTTCCCCCGCAGTGTGACGCTCCGGCGTGATCAGTCCTGCCCGCGCAGCCGGGCGGCCGAACCTGCCGGGCGCGACGCCGAAGACACCGCAGGCCGCCCCCTGGCTGGGGGCGGCCTGCGGCTGGCCGGGGACGAAACTTCTCTAGCCGACCTTGTACTCGTAGGGCAGCGCGCTGAGCTCGTCGCCCGAGATCTGACCGTACGGCGGGATCGCCGCCAGCTCGTCATCCACGTACAGCGTGCCCTTGACCACGGTGCCCGCGGCCGCCGACGGCGTGATGGTCACGTCGATCGTGGCCGACGCGCCGGGGCCGATGACGATCGGGGTGTCGGTGAACGTCCCGGTGCTCGCGGCCGTCCACAGGTCGCCGGTCGCGGACGTCACCGCCGGGTCGAACGCCTTGGTGGTGACGGTCGCGGTGACGGTGGCGCTCCCGGCCGGCGCGGTCGCGGGATACGGACCGCACTCGCTCGGCAGGGCGAACCAGCCGCCTTGCGACAGGGTGCCGCCAGACGGGCTGACCGACCCGGTCTCGGTGTCGGCGCAGAGCCCGCCCGCCGTTCCGCTGGTGCTCACAGAGTCCGGATCGCCCGAGAACGGCCCGAAGTCGAACATGGCCGGCAAGGTCGATGTCTGCGAAATCTGGATGCCCGACGTCTGCGTGGGCACGATCCACTCCGGTTCGTTGGTCGGCGGCAGCGGGATGGTGCTGGCCGTCAGCGACCTCAGCGTCAGCGACGTGTCGGCGTTCAGCCGGGGGTCGATGAAGAAGTCCTCCGGCTCCGGCCCGTTGTTGGTGACCCGCACCGGGATGGTGACGGGCTTGCCCGCCGCCAGCGTGGTGCTGGCGCTGTCGGGCAGGCCGGCCGCGCTGGCTCTGGTGGCGTTGAACGTGACCGACCCGGTGTACGGGTCGGCGAGCTCGTTGCCCTCGACCGGCTCGGTGAAGGCCACCACCAGGGTCCAGGTGCCGGGCGTCGGGTCGACCGTGTACGCGGTCTCGCCGGTGCTCGCGTTCCCGGTCAGCGGGTCGTGGTTCTGGCCGTAGCCGAGGGCTTCGCCGTCCGGGGCGACCAGGTACGCGCCGATCGGGTCGCCCGCGTCGTTGGCGAGCTTGACGCTGGCGGCGATGTCGCTCACGCCCCGGGGCACGTTGAACTCGTAGTACTCCATCTGTCCCTCTCCCGGCGCCCGGCCGTTGCCGCCGGTCAGCACGCCGGAGAACGCGCCGCCGTGGGCGGGGTCGACCTTGCTCCGCAGCGTCACCGGGATGGAGGTGGCCTGCCCTGAGCCGCTGGCGGTGATCACGATCGAGCCGGCCGTGTCACCCGGCGCGGACGGAGTCCTGGCCGCTACCCAGGCGGTGCCGCGCTGCCCCGGGTGCAGGGTCAGGGCGGACGGGAAGACCACCCCGAACCGCGTGAACTTCTGGGTCGACACCTGCCAGGGGATGGCGCCGTTGGTCCCGCCGTCGGCTTCGGTGTCACCGAAGATGACGCCGGTCCAGGTCCCGGCGGCCGGGTGGGTGACGTCCGCGCTGCCGTAGTTGCCGTCGCCCTGAGGCAGCGAGTGGGCCGCGAGCTTGCCGGTCGGGTCGATGAGGATCATCCGCACCCGCGCGTTCAGGTTGCTGAGGTCGGTCGCCGGG
>Ga0208220_1001066_pt1 | contig 11657 bp, 9 predicted proteins | sample NGESurdeep092012_9_FD_184484 | JGI IMG/M metagenome (GOLD analysis project Ga0208220, IMG submission 184484) | Arctic peat soil microbial communities from Barrow, Alaska - NGEE Surface sample F53-1 deep-092012 (SPAdes) | ecosystem: Environmental > Terrestrial > Soil > Wetlands > Peat ... | reverse complement strand
ATCTGCGAACGCGACGATCCGCTCCTTCTGCCTGATCCATGACCACATCGTCAGACTTGAGCCTGCAGGGATGCCAGAGGGGAAGACCGAACGCTTACGTATGAGTCGCCCCGTAACTTCTTTGTTATCCAATATGGAGGTATGGCATACCGGGGGGAGGGGCACCCCAAAAAAATGTGCGCGAATCGCTGGGGCAGCAGCAGCAACTCATCTGCAATTCGAGTCCCTTACGCATCGTGAGCGGCGGGGGAATGCACGTTAATTGAGAATTCTTTCTTCCTTTGCTCCATTGAACTGGCGTGTTCCAGCACAGCTGTCCTCGTAATGGAGATGACGCTGATGTCGTCTTCCTGGCCGAAATCTTGCGCGGCGGCGGCCAGACCGGCAGCGGTAATCTCTGAGCCCAGCAACTCGCGGATACGCTCAAAACCGAAAAGATGGCCCTCGGCATTCGTCGCCTCAACAATTCCGTCGGACATGAGCAGGAGCGTGTCGCCCCGTTCAAACTGAAAGCGCAGCACAGAAGGTGCTGCTGCTTCGATGATGCCGAGCGGGAGCGCGCCCGCCATATCGAGGGGCTTGCCGTTCAGATAGGGGGGCAAATGACCCGCGTTCACTATCGTTGCCTCGCCGTCCACGCCAATGTGCAGGGCGAGACAGGTCGCCTGGGCATCGCCGCGACGTATCAGCCGTCTGTTCAGAACATTTAACACAACCCCCGGATCGAAGCTCGTATCCGTCACCGTGCGGATGGCTCCTACCATCAGCGCCACCAGCATGCCGGCCTTCAACCCTTTACCGGCGACGTCTCCCGCCACAATGAGCGCACTTCCATCCGTGGGATGTTGGACAATCTGGAAGAAATCTCCGCCAACCTCGCGCGCCGGCAGGTACACGGTTTCAATGGCCAGCCCCGGAATCGGAGCCTGCTCTTTAGGCATCAGCACCTGTTGCACTTCTTGCGCCTGCTTCACATCGAGTGCCATTTGGCGCTGCCTCTGGATCGACAGCGCGAGGCGCCGTAACAGCAGTAACGCAATCACTGCAGCCAAGGCCAGGTCGGCAGCCTCGTTGTAGAAAAAAACAGTGCCAAAGGCGAAGAATGTTCCATGCAGATGCAAGCTGATTAGTTCGGTTTGGAATTGGGCGAATGCCATGAGGACAACGGCCGGAAGCACCAGCCAGCCCTCTCTTCCCTGTTCGCGAATTCCTTTCGCAGCAACGAACCCTAGCAAGCCCAGCAGCGCCAGCCGTATCACCTCCGAATATGCGTGGAAGACTACGCTCGTCGAGTGGGGAATATCGTAGAGGATATTTTCTCCCAATAGCTCGAAGACCATGTCCAGCACCGTAAGCGTGGCAATGGCCTTTGGAACCCACGCCGGGCGCCGCAATTGAAACCATTTCCACCACACCGTGGTCCAAATACCGATTGTGAGCGGAGCGATGAAGACCTCGATGACCAGGAAAAACTCTCGAATGCTCACCAGTTGAGTCCAGTTTGCGAGAGAAAAGATGCATTCCCGGAATGCCGCCAATAGCAACGCGGCAGCTACCCACAAGTACACCCGGTCCGAACGGTCAAATACAATCAGGCTCGCTCCCACGATGGCCAGCAAAAGAAAGAGTCCACCCGCAAAACCGGAGAATGCGTATTCCTGGATCAGTTCCAACCATTCCGTATGGGTCTTCTCCGCGATTACGCCGCTCTCGCCCAGCACCGGGGCGTAATGGAATCCGCCCCGAGAATGGGTGATGCGAAAGCCGCACGGGTCCCATCCAGACGCGGAATGCCAGTACTTCTGTGACGGGTGTGCCGCGTATGACCCGTGTGTCGCGTATGACAGGTCCGCCGCCCTCGATTCTGCCCGTCCCCGTTTGGGCAGCAGAACTGTATTGCGGCAACGCAAACATCGCCGGCTGCGTGAAATAGGCTATCGGCGGTTTGCCGGGCGCACGAAATTTGCCCGAGCTTCCCAACAGCACACCATTGTCGAACAGTTGGTATGCGTCATCCACCCATCCAAAGGTTGCCACAGCAAGCTGCTCGCCTGGCTTTGCCACGATGGACACCTGAATGCGATACCACGCCCAGCCCCAGTACCCCGCGTGGCCTTTCATTGTCCATCCCTGCACGTATTGAGGATTCCCGGTAAAAGGGTCCACCGTACCTTGTTTTGGTGTCAGGTCCGCCGTCTCCCATTTCGAGTCGTCATAGCTGGGCTCGGACCAAAGCGGCGCATGAGTCACCGGATTTACAGGCGAGTCGCCGATTTGAAACTTCCACGGCCCGTTGAGCGTGACCACGGACTGGCCAAACGTGATTGGCGCAGCGACGGGCTGCGCGGGCGCCGATCGCGGGGGAAGCACTGCCTGTCCCTGCGCGACCATGCCGAGTGCCGCAATCGCAGGGAGAAGGAACGAGGCGCGAAAAGCTCGCGACACTGCATGACCTCCTGGACCGGAGAAAGTACTTTTTAGAACTATACGCAGCCTAAGACTGCATGGGAATGGTGATTTTCGGCGCCGTATTCGCCCCCTCGTTCCCTGCTTCTCTCATATTTCCAATATCACCGGCATGATCATCGGCCGCCGGCCAGTGCTTTTCTGAATCAGCCGCTTCAGCTCCACGCGCACCCGCTCGGTCACCATGCCGTAGTCGGATTTCTGCTCCGCGCTCAATCCATCCAGCGTCTTCAGCACCGCCAGGCGCGCCTGGTCCGTAATGTCCGCGCCGCCGAATCCGCGCATCACCACTTCAGGCTCGCGCTCCACCTTGCCCGTCTTTTTGTTGATCGCCATCACCGCCAGCACTACGCCGTCTTCTGACAAAATGCGCCGGTCGCGAATGACCAGATCTTCAACCACGTCGATCGACGATCCCGAATCGATCAAAATGCGTCCCGCGGTCACTTTATCCTTCTTGCGCGCGTCGTCTTTGTCCAGCTCCAGCACGTCGCCATCTTCAATCACGATTGCGTGTTCCACCGCGCCCGTCTCCATGGCGAGCTTGGCGTGTTGCCGCAGAAAACGATAGTCGCCGTGAATCGGGATGAAGAACTTCGGCCGCACCAGGTTGATCATCAGCCGCATCTCTTCCTGGCTGCCGTGACCGCTGACGTGAATCAGCCCATGTTGACCGTCGTCGTAAATTACATTCGCATCGCGCCGGCTCAGGTGATCGATCACTCTGAAGATCCCGCTCTCGTTTCCAGGAATGATCCTCGAGCTCAGCACCACGGTATCGCCCGGCTCAATGTGCGCGTGCTTGTGGTTGTCAACAGCCGCTCGGCTCAGCGCGCTCATCGGCTCGCCCTGCGTGCCGCTGATCAGCACCATCATCTGCTCCGGCGGAAAGTCGCGGATTTGCCCAGGATTGATCATCAGTCCCGGCGGAATATCGATATAGCCCAGATCCTGCGCGATCTCTGTGCTGTTGACCATCGACCGGCCAACCACTGCAACCTTGCGCCCATGCTTGCGCGCCAGCTCCATAGCAATGCGGATGCGATAGATCGACGACGAGAAGCAGGTGAAGAATATCTTCCTTTTCGCCTGCGTAAGAATCTCGTCCAGCCGGGGAATTACGGCGCGCTCGCTCGGCGTATAGCCCGGCCGCTCCACGTTGGTCGAATCCTGAAACAGCGCCAGCACGCCGCGCTTGCCGTATTCGGCAAAGGTGTGCAGGTCGAATGCCTTGTCGTCCAGCGGCGCCAGGTCGATCTTGAAGTCGCCGGTATGAATGATGACTCCGACCGGCGTCTCAACCGCCAGCGCCACGCAATCCACCAGTGAGTGCGTCACGCGAATGGGCTCAATGGTGAAGGGTCCAATGGTGAACTTTACCTTCGGCTGAATCTCGATCAGCTCAATCTCGTCGAGCAGTTGGTGTTCTTCCAGCTTGTCTTCCACGTAGGCCAGCGTGAACTCGGTGGCATACACCGGAACCTTCAGCTCGCTCAGGATCCACGGCAACCCGCCAATGTGATCCTCGTGTCCGTGGGTCAGCACAATGGCTCGCACATGTTTCTTGTTCTCAATCAGGTAGGTGATGTCGGGAACCACAATGTCGACACCCAACAGCTCTGTCTCGGGAAACATCAGGCCCGCGTCGATCACAATAATGTCGTCTTCCCAGCGCACTGCCATGCAGTTCATGCCGAACTCGCCAAGGCCGCCCAGGGGAATGATTTGCAGCTTTTTTGTTTGCATTTGTCATCTATGATTCTACCACTCGAAGCAATGCGCAGATGAGACGCCAATTCCCCGCTGACGGCCCTCACTCTTCTGGTGTAGATTGGATTCGCTGCGCTTTCACGACTAAGGAGAGCGATTCATGAATTCCACAAGACGCACCTTCATCAAGACTTCTGCTTCCACTGCCATTGCCGCCGGATTCCCCGCCATCGTTCCCAATTCGGTCTTCGGTGCCACTGCGCCCTCCAACCGCATCACCATCGGCGCCATCGGAGCCGGCCGCATCTCGCGCGCCCATGACATGCCCGGTGTGCTGCAGTTCACCGGCGTCGCCGGCCGCGACAACCGCATCGTCGCCGTCTGTGACTTGAGCGCGCAACGTGTCGAGTTGGGCAAGCAATACGTCAACGACGCCTATACGAAGAAGCTTGGCGCATCCTACACCGGCACAAGAGGCTACTCCGACTACAAAGAACTTCTCGCCAACAAGGAAATTGACGCTGTTCTGATCTCAACGCCCGACCATCAGCACGCGCGGCTCGCAGTTGCAGCAATCGCCGCCGGCAAGGATGTGTATCTGCAAAAGCCCGCGTCGCTCACCATCCGCGAAGGGCGCATCATGGTCGATCACGTGAATGCCAGCAAACAGATCCTTCAGGTCGGCTCGCAGCAGCGCTCGTGGAAGCAGTTTGCGCGCGCGGTGGAATTGGTGCGCAATGGCCGCATCGGCACCGTGCAGCGTGTCGAGGTCGGCCTACCCGGCGACCCTTCCGGCGGCAACCCGCAGCCCATGCCGGTTCCCGATGGATTCAACTACGATGCGTGGCTCGGCTCAACGCCCGATGTGCCTTACACCGTCGATCGCGTAATGCCGCAAACCGGCTTCGACCGCCCCGGATGGCTCCGCCTGGAACAGTTCGGTGCGGGCATGATTACAGGCTGGGGAGCGCACCATGTCGACACTGCTCACTGGGGAATGGATACCGAACTGACCGGTCCCGTCGAAATCTGGGGTCACGCCGACTTCCCAACAGAGGGCCTCTGGAATGTCCACGGCCCTTTCAAAACCTATGGCCGTTATGACAACGGGGTCGTGATGACAATCTCAGGCGATTTTGAAAACGGCATCAAGTGGATTGGAGACAAGGGCTGGATCTTCGTTTGCCGCGACACCGGTACCACGCCGACGGCCTCGTTGTCCGGTGCGGCGGCGCCGATTGTCCCCTTGCGCGCCAGCGATCCCGCAATTCTTGATTCGGTGATCGGTTCCGATGGCTGGCATCCCTACACCTCCGACGATCAACACGGAAACTGGCTCGATTGCATTCACTCAAGAAAGGCGCCTGTCGCTCCGGCAGAGGTTGGTCATCGCGCCTGCTCCACTTGCCTGCTTCACTGGATTGCCATGAAGACCGATCACCGTGTGTACTGGAATCCCAAGACAGAAATGATCGACGGCGACGATATTGCCGCGAGCCTGTTGTCCCGGCATCAGCGGCATCTATACGAAATCGCCTAATCCGTAAGTTGCCGCGCGGCCAATCCCTTCAGGCTCAAGAATTTTTCGTCTGTCGGTTTCTTATCATTTGCTATTTTGTTTTAATTTGTGTGCCGCCCAAAGCCGATGGGGAAGCAGATAAGTAAAGCCCGCAAATCCCTCCCACTGCGTTGAAGTGGACGTAAGACCGCGATCCAATCCCGCGTCGACAACCAGATTTTTTCTGACCGCATAGGAGAGTGCCCATAGGTTTCCAACGGCGTTCCCCGCAGTCAATGGCTGGGTAAAGTGCCAAAGCTCTCCAGCAACAGTGAACGGTCCCAGTGGATGAGAGATCGACAAAGTCTGGCCGAATTGCGTGCGGCGGATCCGATCGCCGGTTTGTTCCGAGAAAATGCCGTTCATGTCGACGTGGAATTTGCCAATGTCCTCACTGAAAAGAACGAGCGCACTGCGGCGAAAGCTGCCGATGTCGGTGTCCGGCGCGGAACCCGAGTAAACAACTCGAAAGTAGCTCAAGCTGATGGTCGGCTTTAGACCCTCCCCCGGTAGGACAACCGCTTGCAATCCGGCGTCGACATCGCCGGGAAGGTTCCCGGCTGAGGCGTCTCCCACCGCTCCGTTGGTATATGAGTATGGCTCCGACGAGACAAGCAACTGGAGCCGGGGCGCGACCGTCAATTTCGTAACTTGGTTGATTCCCAGCTGTTTCGCGAATTCAGATGACGTGACGGCATAGAGAGCGCCGTTTTCGAACTGCAGATATCCAACCGGGGTCAAAGTAGCGGGAGTTGCAACGGTCGGGCGGCCGGGGTTCGCCTCGGGCGTTTCCGCGGCTTCCCCTTGCGAGTGAAGCTGCGCCACGCAAAACAATGCGCAGGCCGCCGCCACAGCGTTCGAAAAAAGTCTCATCGCCCTATGCTCCGGGAAGGAATGGGGCGGAAGGTTGGAGGGAACTCTTTGCAGCGCATCGCAGATTCAGGATCGCACGTTTGAACCCGCCGGTGTTACTGGTCAACGTCCTCACCTTCTTTTGCATCTGAGCGTTGCCATTAGGGGCAGTTGCCAGGCGCGGGTCGTCGAAATGTTAACGTATTGTCATTGGGCTTCGCACGCTACGCGGCCGCTCGTTTTCCCAGATGAATTACGCGCCGTCGCTTCTCAAGGCAATCTGATGACAAAGCTAAAGACGCTGCCCTGACACATCGGGCCTGCATAATCTTTAGGCAGTGTGTTGGCGGCACAGGTCGGCGGCTGCCGAAAGCCTTGTGTCATACGGAGCCTTCACTTAAAATCCGAGATGCCACAGGTCGTCAGCTCGCCGGGTCCGATTTTTGATTTAGAACTGGAGCGACGATGACGCAAATGGCGCAAATCGTGATTGGGTGCCTGGCGCTTACCGCTGCGGCAGCCGCCAGCCAGCCGAGCGGCGCGCCTCAGCAAACTCAGCCTCAGGCCGCCTCGCAAGAGCCTCAATCCGCGAACTCTGGTCAGGGAGAAGAAGTGTTCCGTCAAAACTGTTTCGTTGCCATCAGGAGCCGGAAGGATTTTCGCCCAGCAGATCCCGGACGATTGTTATGCACATGCGTGTGCGGGCCGGCCTCAGCGATCCCGACGTGAAAGCGCTACTGCAATTTCTGAATCCCTGATGATTCAGATCCCCCAAAACGAGTGCCCACGCCGGCCTGGGCCATAACCTTGTTGCGCGAATTATAAGGATAAACAATGAAGAAGAAGTTTGGTTTGTTCATTCTATTTTCCACCCTGCTTGTGGCATCGATTTCTTCTCCTTCCGCACGGGCTCAGGGCGCGCCCCAGCGAATTGAGATTACCGCTGAGAGATTCACGTTCAAGCCGGGCGAAATCACCGTGAAGGTGGGGCAACCCGTTACGCTTGTCCTGAAGAGTGTCGATGTCGGCCACGGCCTTCGCATTCGCGAGGTTGGCGTCGACATCAAGGTCAAAGCCGGCAAAACCGCGGAGGCGATATTTACCCCGACCAATGCCGGCAACTTCGTTGGCCATTGTTCCGTGTTCTGCGGATCGGGACACGGTTCAATGGTCTTCACGCTGCACGTGGTGGCATAGGGATGCGCTGTTTGATGAAGGGAGGGGCTTCAATCATGGCCAATGCAGCGGAATTGGAAACTGAACCGCAAAGCGGTCTTCTGCCATCGATGAACCTCGGAACCATCCTGATCATCGAGGATGACCCTCGCATGCAAAGGACGTTGCAGAGAGCGTTTGCCAATGAGCACTATGCCACCGTGATCGCCGGAGACGGTCAAGGCGGGCTGGACTTATTTCGCAGCGAGCATCCCCTCGCCGTCGTTCTCGACCTGATTCTGCCCATTATTTCCGGACGGGAATTGTGCCGCGTCTTCAAGCAGCAATCCAGCGAGACGCCAATTATTGTACTGAGCTCAATCACTGAGGTCGCGGACAAGGTGCTGCTTCTCGAGTTAGGCGCCGACGATTACGTCACCAAGCCATTTAGCCCGCGCGAGCTGACGGCCCGGGTTCAGGCAGCCATTCGCAGGCAACGCAAGCCCGCTGCGCAGACAACTTATCGTTTTGGCGATTGCGAAGTCGACTTCAAGAAGATGACCATTTTGCGCAGCGCCAGACCGGTTGTGCTCACTGCGCATGAATTCAAGCTCCTGAAGTTCTTTACCGACAATGCCCAGCGCGTGCTCACTCGCGACGTTTTGCTGAATGAGGTTTGGGGATACAACTTCTATTCGACAACGCGGACCGTCGATAATCAGATTCTGAAATTGCGCCAGAAGCTGGAGCCGGATCCGACTAATCCGAAGCACCTGGTGACGATTTACGGCGCAGGATACAAATTTGTCTCCTGAGGATTCTCCGAATCGGTTCCCAGGTACTTTGGGATTCTCCACCGGTGCCAAAGAAATTGGCCTTTTTTTCGGCAAGTCGAAAGGCATGGGCTGCCGCGATATCGCGCGAACGCTTCACTGTTCCTGGCGGAGTGAGATGAGCCAGAAAATCACGACTGCCAGATAACCAGCACCGGGAGCGTACGACCATCCGAGATACCAACCTGCATCGTGCTTGAGAAAGGCGTGAGCACGGCCAAATGTTGCTGCAAGCTGAATGAGCGAGAAGGCAGCAAAGCCGGCCGCAATGCGCATTGGATTTGCCGAGCGCGCGGACCTGAGGGCGACCGCAAACGGTGCAATCATCAGGAACCACACGAAGACTTGCACGCGATCGACTGGCGCGCGGGCCGGCGTGAATCTAAGCACGAGCCAAGTGAGCCCGCCCGCAAGGCACAGGAAGATAAGCAGAGCAACCCATCGGCGCTCAGTGGAACTTCGCGATTCGACGCCCATCTCTTGATTGATGCGCCAGATTAATTCAACCGCGATTGCCGCCTGCAGAAGAATCTCAGCAAATGCCATCGCGTTGAACAGCGGATTGTATACATCGGCGTCGACGCGGCTCGCCAGAACAAACAGCAGGCCGGCGCGCAACGGATAAAAGCAGATGAGCGCGGCAAAACAAGGAAACCTGCGGGGAATGCCCCTGCGAAACACCGCAACGGCAAGCGCACATTGCAGCGCCAGGCCAGTCGCCCATAAAGTCCTGTTGATTGTCAGGCGTGAAGGCGCCCATAGCCAGTCAAAAAGGGCCAAATGTGTTGAAGCGACGTGAAATCGCGAACCCATCAATAATCGTCTTCGTCCGGCGGCCCGCTTGGCTCTTCGTGGATAAGCGCGTCGGGAGTCACCCTGGAGGTAACAGCGCTATAAGGGGCCGGCTTCTGCGTGTAGTCGAAGCAGTCTGCAAATGCTTCCGCTCCGGCGTCACGGCCGCCCAGGGTTCCCAAATCAAAATTCCTCTCGATAAATGCGATGAGTCCGCTGACCTCGTGGAAGTGGTGCGAGACGTATCCACGACGCGCGTAGGGCGAAACAACAATGAGCGGAACTCGGAAGCCGGGCCCCATTTTATCGATTTTCGGAGGGTCGACGTGATCGTACCATCCTCCCCAATCGTCCCAGGTGATAAAGATGGCTGTGGAGTTCCAGTATTGGCTCTGGCCGATCGCATTGACGATGGACGCGACCCAGTCGGGCCCTTCGGAGCTTTTCGATCCCGGATGATCGGAGTGCTTCCAGTCAGGAACGATCCAGGTGACCTGCGCCAGCTCGCCGTGCGCGATGTCGAGCAGGACCTTGTTTTGCGGCGAAATCACATTCTGGTTCCAGTCGTTGCCGTAGCGAATGTGGCGGATGGCCTGATAGGCAGAGAGGATAAAGAAGCTGTCGCCCTCTCCCGGCGCGTAGTAGCGCCAGGTGACTCCTTTTTCATCCAGTAGATCGGCGGCAGTTTTGTAATCGAAGCAGGGATAAACGCCGGGCAGCTCGGTGCCGTTGGGGCCAATCAGCGGGTCTGTCGAGTTTGAAGCAGCGTCGCATCCCCAAACGCCGCCCGAGGGGTTTTCCGCGACGTCGCCAGCTCGCGCCGCAATCATGTATTGGTGCGCGGCGAAGCTCGGGCCGGTGTTGGATTGAAACATCCGATCACCGATCGTGTAGTTCCTCGCCAGAGTCCAATAGGCTTCGTCTTCCTTCTCAGGAACGTAGGAATAAGGAAGAGAACCCATTCCATTCCGCCCGAATCCATCCATGCTGTCGTAGTTCCAGGCTCGCAACCATTGCTTGTGGCTGTGGTCGGGATCGGCCTTGTCGTCCAATCCGATGGGCTTCAAGGGAACGATCACGCCGTCGCTCAAGCCGCTTTGAACACTGTCCGCACCCGGAAATCCGTTGAACAGATTATCGAAGGTGCGGTTCTCCTGCATGATGATGACGATGTGGTCGATGGGCGACCCTGCAATCTGCGAAACGGTATCAGCGGGAACGGGCGGAGAGGGAGTCAATATAAAGGATGCGCCGCAACCGGAAAGTGTGGCCAGGTAGAAGGCACCTCCCGCCATTAAAGCGTACGGCCACCAGCGGCGAATTAAAGCGGACGCCACCCTCGGTGATTCAATATGGCGCTTTTCGTGCATTTCCCCGACCCCAAAATGTAAACCAAATGTAAATATAAGCCCAATTTAACGCGAAAAGGGAGGTCAAAATAAGGGAATTCCGGTATCCAATGGGCGCTCTTGAGAGGTTACTTAAGGGCACATTGAAATGGAAACAGTGATCATCTGGACTCGTTTTCGGATCGCGCGCGGGTCGTCGAAACTCTGAGCCAGAACATACAAGATTCGCTCATTTTAAAGCACTTCGGCCAGTCGTGCGCCTATTCCCTGTAGTCGAATTCACCGTCTCGAACAAGGGCTAGTTGTCACGCGTCTTCAATCTCGGACCAATTTAGTCGTGTGTAGTGACGCCTTTTCCGGCATTCCGGTTCTGCGTTCTTCTATACTTTCGATATGTACTGCGTGCGTCCATGCCGTTGTTGTCGCTCCTTGCGGACTTGTCCCGTGGAGTTGAGCGCCGTGGCAGGAACACAGTTCTCCAACTAATCCTTCAGAGTCGACAACTTAATCGGGATAATCATTAAGGATGGCCAGGCGCTATTCGCATCTGACCCACCCTTTGATTCAGCGCGGCGCAAATGGCCCAGCCTCATGAATGACCAGCGGCAAGAGTTATCGATGAAAACAGAATGTGCGGAGGCTGAACTTGGCTTATCGGTTACCGCGCGGATTGGCGAAACTCAGCTCATTCGCCTGGGCAATGCCGCTCGCGGTCTTGAGGGAGTGGTTTTATTGGCCAAGGCCGAGTGGCTGAATCCCGGCGGCAGCGTAAAGGACCGTGCCGCGTGGGCGATGGTGCGCAAGGCACAGGCAGAGGGAAAATTGGGACCGGGAAAAACGCTGCTGGAAGCGACCAGCGGCAACACCGGTATTGCGCTGGCTATGCTGGGTGCGGCACTGGGGTTTCCTGTGCTGCTGGCAATGCCCTCCAATGTTTCTCCA
>Ga0208220_1001065_pt1 | contig 11658 bp, 11 predicted proteins | sample NGESurdeep092012_9_FD_184484 | JGI IMG/M metagenome (GOLD analysis project Ga0208220, IMG submission 184484) | Arctic peat soil microbial communities from Barrow, Alaska - NGEE Surface sample F53-1 deep-092012 (SPAdes) | ecosystem: Environmental > Terrestrial > Soil > Wetlands > Peat ... | reverse complement strand
TGGCTTTGGGGAATGAGCGCCGCGAGCGACACGGGCATATCATTGCTCGCCAGCGTCACGATGGAAAATGTGATTCCACGAATCGTCTCCGTCTGGACCGGTCTGCCCGCGTCCGACCATTTTTGCTGAAGCGCGGCGAGGTTGGTTTTCAGCAAATCACTTTTGCCCTTCGCATCGAGCAGCAAAAGAATTCCCGGCGATTTGCCGCCGTCAGTCCCGTCCCAGCCGTTTTGCGTGACAGCGAAGGTGAACTGGCCCTGCGGCAAATCCGCGAAATCCGCGAGCTTCACGCCGAGGTCGCGTTCCAGCGGCGCGACGAATGACTCGTGCCACTTCGAGACAAAATTGTCGTGAAACGGCTTCATCGCCGGGTCGTTCCACAAAAGCCACTGCGGCGATTGGTGCATCGCGGAGCGGAGCGCGGCGCAATCCGGCGCGGTGACGACAAGCAAAGTGTCCGACGGCAAAAGATTTTCAGCGGGCGGAATCGCGGCGCGAACGGAAGCGGCGAATGCCAGCAACGCGGCAAAAGCGGCGAGAAAAATCGGTCGGAAAAATTTTACGGTCATGGCTGTTTTCTTTCGTAGGAAATTGAACCGTTGTTTTCCACCGTTGAATTGAACCAGAACTCCTTTCGCCGTCCATTACAATTTCGCCGGAAATTTATTTCCCGTCCGGCTTCTGTTTCGCAATGCTCGGCGGCGGCAGATAGCGGTAAGGATTGTTCGGATTGTCCGTCGAGTAGGCAAAGGCGTCGCGGTGGTCGAGAAAACTTTTCACGAGTTCGACGGGGATCGCGAAGCCGAGTCCTTCGCCGAAGGTGATCTTCATGTTCGTCACGCCGACGACTTCGCCGGCGAGGTTGAAGAGCGGGCCGCCGCTGTTGCCGGGGTTGATCTGCGTGCTGGTCTGCAAATAAAGTTCGCCCTCAAGCTCGCGCGTCTTCGTGCTCAAGATACCTTGCGTCACCGTGCGTTCGAGGCCGAGCGGGCTGCCGATCGCGAAGACGGAATCGCCCACGCTCAAATTATCCGAGCTGCCGAGCGTGATGTATTTGAACTTCGGCGCGTTCTTGTCCTCGATGTGCAGCAGCGAGAGGTCGTGGAATTTATTGATGGCGACGATGCGAACCTGTTTATAGACGTCGCGCTGGAGCTGGCCGTTGTTTTGATGATACACTTCCACGGAAATTTCCGTCTCGCCCTCGATGACGTGGAAATTCGTGATGAGATAACCATCCGCGTTGATGAAAAATCCCGAGCCGAGACCTTCCGGCGTGCGCACCTGCACGACGGCCTCGCCGATCTGCTTGACGAGCGAACTCACGTCGCGTGCGGGGGCGTTCAGGACGCCGGCGGTGTAAAATTCCGGCACGACATTCAGCAGCGGGGCGGCGATGGAAGTCACCGGCGGCAAAACTTCATTCGTTTTGGAAATTTTGATGACAGCGTTGCGCGGAATGACGAGCGCCGTGTAGCCGACATCCACGACGACGGCGTCGGATTTCTCGGCGAGGATTTTTCCGGTGACGGCGGCTTTGTCCTTGAGCTGAACCGTGTCGGCGCACGCGACGCTCGCGGCGCAGAAAACCAGCACCGGCAATGCAAAATGTTTCTTCAACGACATTGACTGACGATAATGGAGCAAATGGATTTTGACAAGCGGCAGGCGAAGATTCCGTTCACGCCGGAATCCAAAGAACCGGAATCCGCTCGCGGCCTTGGTTTCGCCGATACCAGTCGAAATGCTCGTCGTCCGTGACCAGCTTGAATGTCGGGCGTAATTCGCTGGCGCGCACGAGCGTCGCGTCGGCAAAATCCATTTCCGGCGCATATTTTTCGAGCAGCGCGGCGAGCGCGGATTTTTCCTCTTCCAAGTCGAGCAGAAAATGGTAGTCGGCCAGAATTTGCGCGACGACGGACGGGTCGCCGATCAAATGGCTGGCTTCGGTGAACGCCGCCGTCGTCGTCCAAAGCTGTCCCTTGTGCTTCTGAAAGAAAGTCTGCGCCCATTTCCGGCGTGCGGGGGTTTTGGCGAACGGACTGACGATGAAGCTGGTGTCAGCGAGAAACATGGCGTCGGCGGATGGCGTCGCGGATTTTTTCGCGCTCGGTTTTGCCGGGCAATTCCGGTAGCGTAAAACCATCGCGGCTTAATGAAAGGCTCGCAGGTTCGATTCCTGTTTCCCGTGCCTCGCGTCGGCCCGCCTGCCGGAAAAATTCCGCAAGCGAAACGCCCTTGCGTCTGGCCGCGCTTTTGAACAGCGCGTTTTCCTCGCGTTTCAACCGCATCGGATAAATCATTGTTGACATACAATGATGTATATCAAATCTGGCTTGCTTGTCAATTGAGAATTTGTGTAGGAGTCGAGGTGGCGAAACTCAAATTAAAAGAAAAATCAGAGACTCCTTACGTCGTCTCCTACGATTTGCGCGGCGCAGAAAATCAGGGCTGGCAATGCAAAATGTTTCTTCAACGACATTGACTGACGATAATGGAGCAAATGGATTTTGACAAGTTGTCCGCGTGTGAAAAAATCCGGCGCGGTGTTAGGCTGCATCGTCATCGTATAAAACTATTGGTGCTCCCATTGTCCATCTTGAAAATCCATGCATGGTCATCCAAATGAACAATCTCTGCTTTGAAAAAATCGCCCAGTGGCAGCGGATGAGCACCGATCTGATTCGTAGCCGTCATCACAATGCGGTTACCTCGAATCAGCCAAGTCCCAGTATTTGTAAAGTCAAAATCGTTGTTGGTCAAAATGATTCTGGAAAATGAGAAACTGCCATCTGGAACGATGGTTAACGTGTTGGTATATGTGCTCAATTCCTGCTTCCAAATCCCAGGAATCTGCTTGGTGAACTCGGAATCGTGATGACTGCAAGCCGTCAGGAATAAACTCAATGCGAGAATAATGGTCGTGTGTTTCATAAGCTTGTCATGCTGCCTAACATATTATTAGACCGCACCGCGCGGTTTAATTCTTTTCACGGTTCAAACGCTAAACTTTCATTTTCCACTTGTCCACGCTCAAAAATAGCAGTTGCCACTCCGCATTTTTCTGCTATTTTCAGCGTCCCTTTCGCCAAATCGGCAAAGGGAAAACGGCCTTAAAAAATTCGCGTCCGTGTGGATGCGAATGGCCACAATAACATCAAAATCAATCCCGTTTTCCGCGGGATGGTTCGCTCCGGCGAATTTTTATCCAAAGGAAATATGTTAAGCATCGGCGTAAAAGAATTGTTGGAATCAGGCGTCCATTTCGGACACCAGACGAAGCGTTGGAATCCCAAGATGAAACCTTTCATCTTCGACGCGCGCAACGGCATCCACATCATCAACCTCTCGAAAACCGTCGAGCAGCTCGAGGCCGCGTGCGATTTTCTGGCCAAGACCGTGCGCAAGGGCGGAAAAGTCATTTTCGTCGGCACGAAAAAACAGGCGCAGCAATGCGTCAAGGACACCGCGAAGGAATGCGGGCAATTTTACGTCGTCGAGCGCTGGCTCGGCGGCACGTTGACGAATTACAACACGATCAAAACGTCCCTCAAGCGCCTCAAGGAAATCGAGAAGATGAACACGGACGGCTCGATCAATGATTACGTCAAGCAGGAGCAGGCGATGATCCATCGCGAGGAAGCGCGTCTGCACAAGTATTTCGACGGCATCAGTTCGATGGACAAAATTCCCGCTACGATGTTCGTCGTGGACATCAAGCGCGAGCACAACGCCGTGGCCGAGGCGATCAAATTGAAAATTCCCATCGTCGCGCTCGTGGACACGAATTCCGATCCCGACCTCGTGACGTATCCAATCGCCGCGAACGACGACGCCATCCGCTCCGTGCGAATGATCATGGCGACGATTGGGCAAGTGATTACGCAAGCGCAGGCGGAATTTGAATCCAAACGCGCGCGCAAACCTGACGCGGAAGCTCCGGCAGCCGAAGCGCAACCTGCGGCTGAAGTTGTTGCCGAAGTTGCCGCTGCTCCGGCGGCGTAACTTAAACCGGTAGGGACGCGCTGCTGCGCGTCCAGCGGCGCAGCAGCGTCGCCCTACCAAAACAACATTTAACGATTTAACTTTTCAAAATTATGGCTGAAATCACTGCTGCAAGCGTTGGCAAGCTTCGCGAAATGACCGGTGCGGGTTTGATGGATTGCAAAAAAGCGCTCGTCGAGACAAAAGGCGACATCGAAGTCGCCATGGATTATCTGCGCAAAAAAGGCATCGCATCCGCCGCGAAAAAAGCCGACCGCGCCGCGAACGAAGGCGTCATCGCCCAGCACATCGCGCCCGGCGCGAAAGTCGGCGTGCTCGTGGAAATCAATTGCGAGACGGATTTTGTCGCGAAGAACGACGGCTTCCGCGCGTTCTGCGACGACATCGCGAAAAAATTTGCGGCGGATCCAAACGCGAATGTCGAAGCCGACCGCGTCGCCGTCGTGGCGAAGATTGGCGAGAACATCAAAATTTCGCGGCATCAGCGCATCGAGGTTTCCGGCAACGGACTCGTCGCGGCTTACATCCATACCGGCGCGAAAGTCGGCGTGCTTGTCGAAGTCGGCGCGGGGAAGCCGGAGACGACGGGCAAGGAAGAATTCAAGCAGCTCGTGCGCGACATCACGTTGCAGATCGCGGCGGGACATCCGCACGCCGTCTCGCGCGAGGAAGTTCCGGCTGACGTGATTGCGAAGGAACGCGAGATTGCCGCGAACTCTGACCGCTTGAAGGGCAAGCCGCCGCAGGCGATGGAAAAAATTCTCGCGGGCGTGCTGGACAAATTTTTCCAGACCTACTGCCTCGTGGATCAGGGTTTCGTGAAACGCAATTCCGAAGTCAGCGTGAAGGAACACGTCGCGCAGATCGGCAAGCAACTCGGCGATGAAATCATGATTCGCCGGTTCGTGCGGTTTCAAGTCGGCGAAAGCGCGTAAAATTAAAAGCAGGAGACGATGCAAGGAGTCTCTGAAATTTATTTTTGAATTGAGTCTCGTCACCTCGACTCCTACAAATTGCAAGGGCGTCCAGCAATGGACGTCCTTTTTGTCTTGATTCTCATGTCCCGGCGACTTTTCCTTTAAGCAGGACTTTTTCGACAAGTTCACGATGCCATGCAATTCCCGATTGAGCTTGAATTTCGCCGGGGCCAATTCGTCACGAACAGGCACCGAAAAATTTTTGCCCAAGACACAGGCGTGCAAGAAGCATGAGGGTTTTTACTGGCATGAATGTCTTGCCTGCATTAAGGTCTTGCTGCATTAAATGTGGGGGACATCAAGAAAGAATTGACTGAATGAATAATCAGGCTGTAAAAAGTCAAATCCGTGAAACTGCGCCGGATGCGGGACGCGTGTTTGCATCACAGACGCCCCATTGCGGACTTATCATGACAGGCGGGTTCATTGAAAACGATTTTCATAGAGGCACATATTGAACAATCAAGACCATCTGGTGCTGTCAATGGCACGCTTAAATTCCCCGGAAGAATTGGAGCAGACCGGGGACAGGCTGACTTTTTTGTTTTCCAAGGGCGGCATTGGCAAATTCACCTCCAAAACAGCCACTCATCGTCTTTCGCCGGGAGACATCCTGGTTTTTAACGGGGACGCCGGTTCCAAGCTTGCCGTGTGGAACAGGAAGGGTGAATTTCTTTTTTGGACTTTTTCAACGTGCTTTGAAAATTTGCTGCCGCTGTTTGGCAGCAATGAAGTCAGCCTGCTGCACAACATCACCGAAGGCTTCAAGACGGGCAAAATCTATCCGGCCAGCAGCCCGCTGGCGACGGAATGCCAGTCGCTGCTGGGGCTGGTTCCGCCCGAGTTTAACCTGGATCATCGCGGCCAGCTTGTCCGGATTGCCGCCACCATCCTGTCTGCGGAGTTCAAGGAAGGGCAGATGCAGCGGAGCGGCCATGTCCGGACGGAAGACCGCATGATTCAAACATTTGAAAAGCTTTCGGCTTCCGAACTCATCAGTCTTTCCGTGGACGACCTGGCCGCCCGGTTCAACTGCAGCCGCCGGCATCTTAACCGGTTGTTCCACCAGCATTTTGGCGTATCCGTGACCGCCTTGAGAATGGAGATGCGCCTGCTCAAGGCCGTTTCGTTGCTGCGGGATGCGGACGCGAAAATCATCAACGTGGCCGAACAATGCGGATTCAACCATCTGGGACTTTTCAACACCTGCTTCAAGCGGCGGTTTGGCATGAGTCCGGGACAGTGGCGCAAATCCAAAATTCACGCCGAGGGCGCGTCCGCGCGCAAACTGGAAAATAAAACCAAAACCGAGTGCCCTCTGTTTGCCACCGGTTCATGTCCGTTGGGAAGCAAGATTGAAGGTTTCCATCCGGCGGTCATGTCAACCATGGCTGGAAAAATTTCGAGCGGTGCAAACGTATTGGAGGATTTGAAGCGCCGGGATTTGACGTTTGGAACCCAGGCGTTGTCAAAGGGCAAGGGCAATTTCTCTGAAGCAATGGTGGGCGGATGAAAACAGGATTTTCAAATATGTTTTACACTTACAAATCTAAAGGCCGGTGGATTGCGATGCTAATGCTTTTGGCGGCGCTGCCGGCACCGGCGCAGGAGGCTCTGCAGAATTCGATTGCGGGCGAAGCGGCGGCGACGTCCCGAAACGAGGCGATGCAATCCCAGCAACCGGAGAATTACACCTTCAAAAAAGGCGACTTCCAAATGCTGGTCCTGCCCTCGCTGGGATTTGACTGGAACGACAACGTGAACCTCTCGAAGACGAACGTCTGGCAGGATTACATCGTCAAGCCGGCAGTCGGCATCACGGCCAGTTATCCGTTCTCCGAGCGCAACCTGCTGTATCTGGATTTTTCCATCGGCTACGACCGTTATCTCGAACACCCGCAATTGAGCACGTTCGACTTGAATTCAAACTCCAAGACGGGGCTTTCATTCGACATCGGAATCAAGGATGTCACGACCAGCCTTCACGACTGGATCAGCTATTCGCAGGACTCGTCGCAGAATGCGACCGTGGCCAACACGCCGAGCTATGGCACTTTTGAAAATACCGCCGGACTTTCCAGCACATGGGACTTGAACCAGGTCACGTTGTCCGCAGGCTATGACCACGAGAACGTCCTCGCCACCAGCAGCCAGTTTGATGACGTGAACCATGCCTCGGAAATGCTGTTTGCACGCGCCGCCCTTCAGGTGCATCCCAAAGTGACGGTCGGATTGGAGTCCTCCGCCAACTTCACCGCCTATGATCAGAGGGCATTGAACAATAGTGATACCTACAGTGTCGGACCCTATGTGGAGTTCCGCCCCGGAGATTATTTTACACTGACCGTCCGCGGCGGCTATTCCATCAATCAATTTCAAAACACGAGCACGAACATACAGACCGCAAACCAGGATTCCTGGTATGGCAGCGTCAACATCAGCCATCAACCAACCGATTTCATCAGCTACTCGCTTGACGCCGGGCGCGAAATCCAGTCCAGCGCCCAGTCGGATTTGGTTGAAGACTGGTATGTCCGTCCGAACATCACATGGAAAATCATCAGGGGCTTGGACTTCAACACCTCCATTTCTTATGAACACGGGAACCAGGGAGTGGGAAGCGTGGGAAGCCTGCCGGGAAGCCCCAACGGCAAATTTGACTGGTATAATTTCGGATTAAGCCTCCAGCATCCGCTCACGAGCCGGCTGACTCTGGGCTTGAATTACCGGCTGACGCTGCGCACATCCGCCACGCCCAATGACGGATACACCCAAAACATGGTCGGGCTGCTGATCACTTACCATCTCCCCCAATGAACCGCCGCCCAAGTCCGACATCCAATGAAAAATTTTCAGGCGTCAAAGGCATCATTATGCGCACGTTCAATTTGACAGTGGCGGTCAAAACGAGATTGGTTGTTGCCGGAACGATCGGCATTTTTTGCGTTTGCAATCTCCTGAACGCGGCGGGCCTGCCGCTCAACAACACGACAAACGTCTATCGCGACAAGGACGGATTCGTCATTGATTTTGCAGCCGCCCCGGTTTCCACCAATGCGGCGTCAGGCAAACCCGCCCGCAAGACGAATGCCGCGCCGGCGAAAAATGCGCCGGTCGCAAAGGCGGTGTCGGGCACCCATGCCGCCACGTTGCCGGCGGAGGCTCCGGCTCCCGGCTCCACGAACATTCCCGCCGCCAATGTGCTGGATGACAAATACAAGCTGGCGATCGGCGACCAGTTGAGCTTCCAGATAATTGAAGACGGGGACGCCCCCGTGCATCTCGTTGTCACCGATTCGGGCGATTTGCAGGTTCCCTACATCGGCCGTTATCCGGCGGTCGGCAAGACCTGCAAACAATTGGCGCAGGAATTGAAGGTGGAGCTGGAAAAGGAGTATTACAAGCAGGCCACTGTCATCATTGCCGTTGACTTGAAACCCGAGAGCCGCGGGAAAATTTACCTTGTGGGAGCCATCCGCGCCCCGGGGCCGGAGGACATCTCCAGCGATGAGGCGCTGACGGTGAGCAAGGCCATCCTGCGGGCGGGCGGTTTCACCGATTACGCAGATGAAAAGCACGTCAAGGTCACGCGCAGCAACGGCACCGGACCCGGAGGCGAAAAAACTTTCATCGTGAACGTGGAGCAGATTCTTGAAAATGGCAAAACAGGAGATGATATGCCTGTGCAGCCGGGCGACCTTATTTTCGTCCCCGAACGCATGGTCCGGTTTTAAGCAAACATGAATGAATTGACGCCAGTTCCGCCGTCGGATCCAGGTTTCCAGTTGATGGAACCCATGCCGGACAACCATGTCCCGCCGCCGCCGAAGTTCCGCCCGCAGAAATTGTTGTTCTTCCTGCGCAAGTTCTGGTGGATACCGGTGGTGACCGCCATTTTGAGCACCGGCGTGGCCGTCGCCATATTCTTCCACACCCCTCCCATATTTGTCTCCTACGGTTATATGTCGGAGACTGCAAAGTTAAAAATGCCGAACGGTGGCGGCTTCTCCGATGACTCGGGCAACAGTTCTGACAGGGCAATTTACCTCGGCACGATGTCCCAAATGTTGCGTGATGAAAGGTTGAGGGATCTGACGACAAACCGTCTGGTGACATTCAACACAAACAGGGACATCCTGAACCATATTTCTATCCCGGTGGACATCCAGCTTTTTCCCAGTGCGAGCAGTTCGATTTACAGGGTTGAAGCCCGCAGCGGCAACCCGGCCTACACGTCGGTTTATCTCGACGCCCTCATGCAGTCGTATCTGGATTATCGCAAAAACACCCGGGCACAAATCACCGGAGATACGCTGGCCCAGCTTTCAGACCAGATCCTGCGGCTGGACCGGGACAGGAAGGCCGCGCAGGATGCCCTGACTGAATATGAAGAGAGCAACAACTTTGCAGTATTGGAGCAGGAGAGCACCGTCGAGGCCGGCTTTCTGGTCAAATTGAAAACGGAATTGTCCGACTACCAGCTGGACCTCCAACTGCTCAAGGCCAGGCAACTGGAGGTGGATTCGGGCGTGCCCGGGGCAACCAACACCGCCGACACCGTTTTGGAATCGCTGAACAATTCCGGCTCCGGATTGTCAACGGGTTCCGACCGGATGAACGCAGAACAGCAGATTGAACAGCTCAAGACGGAACGCGACCGGCTGTCCAAGTATCTGCTCCCCAAGCATCCCAAGATGGTCGAGCTGGAAAAACAAATCGCCGGCGCCCAAAAGCTGCTGGATTTTTACAGCCGGCAAAGCCACGAACAGTTGGACGCCGCCCGGCAGGCGCTGCAAATCAAGATTGACAGCACCCAGAAATTCATCACGGAGTATGAGGACAAGGTGTCTGACGACAACAAGCGGATCGCCACCGCCGACAGCCTCAAGCAGGATGTTCTCAACAATCAGGGAATGCTTGAAACGCTCAAGACGATGTTGCAAAGCTTGGACATCAACCAGCACATTGATCTGGACACCCTCACCATCCTCGATCCCGCCTTGCCGGCGACGCGTTCATATACGGAGGCGAAAGCCATGCTGACCCATTCCATCATCATCGGGCTGGCGCTTGGCCTGGGGATTGTATTCCTCATTGCCTGGCGCGACGACCGGTTTATGTCCGTGGTCGAAGTGACCGAAAGGTTTGGCGACAGCGTCGTCGGCCAGGTGCCGGAGATTCGCGAATTTTCCAAGATGCCTCTGGCGCTTCTGGACGGCAACGATGACCGGCATATGTATGCCGAGTCCTACCGCAGCCTTCGTTCGGCGCTCCTCTATCTGATGGTCGAAGGCCGGCGGCCCAAGGTGGTGCTCATCACCAGCGCAGTGCCGAACGAGGGCAAATCCACGATAGCCACCAACCTGGCCCGGACCCTGGCCATGGGCGGCTCCAAGGTGCTGCTCGTGGACGGGGATTTGCGCAAGGGGCATATTCATGAAAAGTTGAAGCTCCAGTCCAAGCCCGGCTTGAGCGATCTGCTGCGCCAGCCGGATGACCCAGGCAAATTCATGCAAGCCACGGATATTTCAGGGCTTTCCCTGCTTTCCCGCGGCTCCATAACCCGCAATCCCGGTGATTTGTTCTTAAACCCGGCCTTTGATCAGATTCTTGCCCAGCTCCGCGGGCAATATGATTTCATCCTCATTGACAGTTGCCCGGTGTTTGCGGCGGACGACACTTCCAACATCGCCGCCAAGGCGGACGGCACACTCTTTGTGGTCCGCAGCCGGTTTTCCCATGCCCGCGCCGTTCGTGAAGCGCTGGCACTGCTCTTCCAGCGCCATGCCAGGGTGCTGGGACTGGTTTTGAACCGTTCGGATTCCTCCGTCCGTTCCTATCAATACTACAAGTATGCCGAGTATTATTCATCGGCCAACACGGCAGAGGAGACTGAAGTTTCCAAATAGCAGCCTTTTTTAAGCCCGCCCTCCATCATGGGCGGCAAGATGGCGGACCGTGCAACGGTTGGACGGGCACAGTCCGCAGGGGAAGACTGAATGTTTGCATCTTCCCCCGGAAAAACAATGAACATGGTGATCATTAGACACGTAGATCGTGGATGCGAAAAGGCGTTTGCGAATTGACCGGCACGAAGTGTGTCCGGGAAAAAAACTGAAATGCTGACGGTCGGCGGTCGGGAAACCAAAACAGAAATTTGAAAACCGGAAATTGAGAAATGAATTTTTATTTCAGCTTTCTGCTTTCAAAATTTCAGCATTTCAGAATTTGATTTTATGATTTCTGCTTTCTGCTTTCTCAATTTCTATTTTTGATGCCGAATTTCAGCTTTTGATTTATGTCCAATCACCGGTCCCCGATCCCCGACTTCCGCCCTCCGGCCTCCGCCCCGGCTCCCATCTCCGCTGCCGAAGGCTGGACCACCGTCATCACCCCGCATCGCGGCTGGCTCGACTGGCGGCTCAAGCAGCTCTGGCGCTATCGCGACCTGATTTCCCTGTTCGTCTGGCGCGATTTCGTGTCCGTCTATAAGCAGACCATCCTGGGACCGCTCTGGCACATCATCCAGCCGCTGCTGACCACCATCACCTTCACCATCATCTTCGGCAAAATCGCCAAATTGCCCACGAACGGAATTCCACCGTTCCTTTTCTATCTCGCCGGCACGGTCTCATGGACTTACTTTGCCAACAACATTACCAAGACCTCCGCCACC
>Ga0208220_1001064_pt1 | contig 11667 bp, 10 predicted proteins | sample NGESurdeep092012_9_FD_184484 | JGI IMG/M metagenome (GOLD analysis project Ga0208220, IMG submission 184484) | Arctic peat soil microbial communities from Barrow, Alaska - NGEE Surface sample F53-1 deep-092012 (SPAdes) | ecosystem: Environmental > Terrestrial > Soil > Wetlands > Peat ... | reverse complement strand
AGCTTCGCAGTGTCATCGGGGCTGAGCCAGGGAGCACACAGCCGCAGGTAGGCGGGTACCGACCACAGGTCTCCGACGAGGTCAGTCGCTTCGATCAGCGGCCACGCGCGGTTGAGGGCCGTGCGCAGCTCCCTGTTCTGCAGCAGCGACCTGCGGAGCAGGTCAGCCGGGGCGTCCCCGTCGTGGGAGTCCACGAGGATCGTGAGCAGCGCCTCCCAGATCTCCTCGCGCGCCTCGTTGTGCGGAGTACCGGGGGCCGGTGCGCCGAACGCCTCGGCCCAGTCGCCGGTGCTCAGCCTGATGTCGGACCAGTGGGTCTGGACCGTCATCGGTTTGGTGGGCGGGTTCTCGTAGAACCGGACGGCCGGCTCGATCGCCTTCACCAGGTCCGCGGATGACTTCAGGCGGGCCACCTCCGGGTCAGTCTCGATCGCTGCTGCGGCTCCCTCGGGGACGAGGTCCCGCAGGGTGGCTGTCTGCACGCCCTCCTCACCGAGGCTGGGCAGAACGTCGGAGACGTAGGCCAGGTAGGGCTGGTGCGGACCGACAAACAGCACGCCGCCCCGGCGGTGGCCGAGGCGCGGATCGGAGTAGAGGAGGTAGGCGGAGCGGTGCAGGGCGACGACGGTCTTCCCCGTACCCGGACCGCCGTCGACGACGAGAGCGCCGCGGGATCCCGCGCGGATGATGGCGTCCTGGTCGGCCTGGATGGTGCCGAGCACATCCCGCATCCGGGCCGACCGGCTGCTGCCCAGGCTGGCGATGAAGGCGGACTGGTCGTCGAGCGCGGCGTGCCCTTCAAGCCCGTCCGCGGTGAACACCTCGTCCCAGTAGTCGCTGATCCGGCCGCGGGTCCAGCGATACCTGCGGCGGCTGGCCAGACCCATCGGGTTGGCGTGGGTCGCTCCGAAGAACGGTTCAGCCGCGGGGGAGCGCCAGTCGACCATCAGCCGGCGACCCGCGCTATCGGTGAGGCCAAGTCGTCCGACGTACACGGGCTCGGGGTTGTCTGCGCTGACCATGCGCCCGAGGCACAGATCCAGACCGAAGCGACGCAGGACGCGCAGGCGAGCGCCCAGCCGGTGGATCTCCATGTCCCGGTCCATCGCCGCCTGGCCTATGCCGCCGGGCGCCCTGCGCTCGGCGTCGAGGCGGTCGGACAGGTCGGCGATCGACTGCTCAAGGCTCTCCGCGATCGCCGTGAAGTGCTGCTCGTCGCCGGCGATCAGCGTCGGGTCGGCCTTGCGGGAGAGGCGGTCGGGAAGGTCAAACGCACTGGTAGTCAGCGGGTTCACGGCATCAGCTCCGATCTGAGGTCGCTTGCAACCATGGGGCGCGGCAAGGCGCCCGGACCGATCAGGAAGGCCGATCGATGATCGGCACTGTCGCTTTCAGGGATGTGCCGAACCAGCAGGAGAGCGCTTCTCGCAGCGCAAGCGCGGCGGTGTCGGCAGGTTCGTCGATGCTTGCGGCCCAGGCGATGTGGGCGTCCGGGCGGATCAGCAGGGCGTCGGCTGGCCGGTGATCGGTTACGACGGTGTGAATGTCGACGCGATGCTGCCAGTCGCGGGTGGTCTCGCGGAGGTCCGGGCGGTCGGCGAGGTCGAGGAGGATGGGCCGTGCGGTGTGCATGAGTTCCGCAACGCTGGTTGTGCCCTGGCCGGTGTGCAGGGTGAGGTTGGGTGCGAAGGTGCCGGTCAAGGCTTGCTGGTTGGGGCCGGGCATCGGGTAGCGGATGTCGGTGCCGGCGATAAGCGCTCCCATGCGGCGCAATGGCTGCTCGTCGGCAAGCAGCTCGAGGAAGAGTTCCCGGAGCGCTTGCGCGGCTGGGTCCTGTCCGCGCCGCAGTGCCACCTGGGCTTGGGTCTGGAGCAGGGCACGTGCCCCGGCGAAGTGGCACTCGTTGTGATACGTGCCCAGCAGGCCGGCCGGCGCCCAGCCACCGATGACGGCGGCCAGCTTCCAGGCCAGGTTGACCGCGTCGAGCATGCCGGCGTTGATGCCTATCCCCGTGGCGGGAAACTGATGGGCCGCATCGCCGGCCAGCAGGATCCGCCCGTCGCGGTACCGTTCGGCCTGCCGAGCCTGAAACCCGTAGCGCGACAGCCGCGTCACGTCTCCCAAGGGAAGCTCCGCGCCGAGCACGCGGCGGATACTGTCCTGGAACTCGGTCAGGGTCATCGGCGCGTCATCGTCGACTTGGGCGGGCTCGTCTTCGGTGGTCTGAAGCAGCAGAACCCCCGAGGTCAGCGACCCGAACCCGAACACACCGCGGTCTGTCCGAGTGAAACCTCGACGGATCCTGCCCAGCCCGGGAACGTCGAGGTCACCGTTATCGAGCCGGGTCACCGAATCGGGCAAGGTGACCTCGCCCAGCCGGTTGACCTCTGGATATGTGGTCCCGGGGAACGGGATCCCGGCCAGGTCGCGGATCCTGCTGCGCGGACCGTCGCAGCCCACCAGGTAGCGAGCGGTCACCGGGTAGGGCCCGTCCGGGCCGCGCACGTCCGCGGTCACCGTGGCGTGGTCCTGGCTGACCCCGACCACCTCGTGTCCGCGGCGTATGTCGGCGCCGAGTTCGCGGGCGTGTTCGCCGAGCAGGCGCTCGAGTCGCGGTTGCGGGAGATGCACCGCCCATATCGGGGGATCCGCCAGGTGTGAGAAGTCCAGATGCACACCACCAAACGGGGCCGCAGGAGCCGGGCGGATGGGGCGGGCACTGGCCGCTTCGACCCGGTCCAGCAGGCCCCGGTAGCGCAGCAGTTCCACGATCTGCCCGTTGAAACCGTTGGCCTTCGGGTCTCTCGCAGCCGCGGCTGCCGCTCCAGTACCAGCGTTCGCACTCCAGCCAGGCACAGTTCAGCGGCCAGCATCAGGCCGGTCGGGCCGGCACCCACGATGAGCACGTCGGTGTCCATCACTGGCCACTCCCCTCGGAGTCCTTCGTCACGGCCGCCTGCCCCGGTGGCAATGGCCGGAATTCTTCGTCCGGCGGCGCGCACGCCCGCACCTCCGCGCCGAGTGCCCGCAACCGCACGGCGAGTCCCGCCAGCGGTTCGACGTCCCCGCGGGACCCGTACGCCGGCAACAACACACGCATTCGCGACTCCCATTTCCTTAGGTTCTGGCCTCGGCCTGCGATTATGCGGCACGACCCGGGTCTTGCGGCAAGCCCCCCGGTGCGCTATAAGTTGAAAGTGGAGGGGAGTGGGTACTCTCTTTTTCCCTTGATCGTCCGCTGTGGACGGACAACCTCATGGCCGCTCGCCCATCGGGAGAGTGGCCTTTTCCCTGTCCAACGGCATCGGCGCCTCGCCAGCGGTGAATTCGCTTGCGGCACGGAGTCATCTGTGATGACAGCGACACCGGCTGAGGAGGAGATCATGACGAGCGCCAGCCGGAAGTGGGCTCAGCCCGATGGGCACGCGCTTAAGCCGAGCGCACGATCGAGGCTTCAGCGGAGGCGATCTTCGATGCCTTCATCGCCTTGCATGACTCGCAGCGGCCAGACTGGGTGACCGAGTCCCAGCTCGACCTGCGGCCGGGCGGACGCTGGATCGTGGAGTTCCAGGTGCCGGATGGCCCGGCCTTCCGCGAGGACCGCATCCTCACGGTTGTGGAGCGGCCCCGCCGGATCGCCTACGACATGCGGGTCATCCATGACGACGCGCCCCGCTTCTCGACCTCCATGGAAGTCACCATCGAGCGTGTGCCGGGCGGACATCGCATCTGCCTGGTGCAGCAGGGGTTTCCCACGGCGGAGTCGCGTGATGACTTCGCGGCAGCGTGGCCAGACGTCCTGGCCGAACTGGACCGCCGGGTATCCGGTCCGGTCGGCGCTGAGTGACGCCGCCGCGAGTGACTACGGTGGAGTTCACGCGGAACCGCTTGAGGATGCGCACGACGGCCTTCAGAGCCGGGGGCCGGCATGGGCGCCGCGCGGCGGGTCGCCATAAGGCGGCTGTGGGTGCGGGTACTGGGGATTCTGCGATGCGGGCGGGAAGCGAGCTGGCTGCTGCCCGGCCCCGCCACCACGTGGCCCGGGCCACGGCACGACCAGCGGCGGCTCCCCCGCCTGGATAGCGCCAACCACGACGATGACCAGCGCGGCCAGCCACGCCACCCCGGTCCAGCCCAGGGCCAGGCTGAGCACAGCAATCGGGCCTTTGCGGGGCAGGTTGTACAGCGCAGCGATGATCAGCGGGACGCACCAGAGGACGACCGTCGCGACCAGGGCCAGGAAGAGCACCGCCCCACTGATTCCGGCTACTCCTGCCGTAGCAGCTGCAGTGTGCACGGTCCCCCCTTCCCGGGCCCCGGGGGCCGCGGACCGGTCACCTCGCCCCGGTGCTGGTACGTATGTGACGTTTTGCCAGCTAGAGCGGATGACAAGCGCCAGCCCGCGGAAAAGGGGAGCCGGGCCGATTAATCCGGGAGGGTAAGCCGGTCTCTAACTGCAGGACTTAGCTGCAGGAGGGGCGGCCTGGAAGACGGGCCGCGGAGGAGGTCGTGATGGCGTTGCCGGAGGTTGTGTCGCGCGAAGAGTGGCGCCGACGCGATCGAGCGGGGCGACGCGGACCTGCTGGTAAGCATGCTCACCCGCGATGCCACGTGGACCATGCCGCCCGAGTGCGCGTGCATCCGCGGGACCGCGGCCATCAGGGAGTTCATCCGCAATGACGTGGGCTCGGAGCGGTGGCAGCACCGCGCCACCCGCGCGAACGGGCAGCTCGCCATCGGCTGCTACACCTGGGCCACCGGCCGGGGCAGGTACGAGGCCTCGGTGCTGGACGTGCTGACCCTCGACAGCGGGCAGATCGCCGGGGTCCACGCGTTCATCGTCGCTGAGCACGTTCAGGAGCCCGGTTATGACGGCCGCTTTACGGCCGAGGACTTTACCCGTTTCGGCCTGCCGACCGTGCTGCCTGAACCGGGCTGAGTCCCGGGCGGCCTCAGCCTCGACCCGGCGGTAGTCAGCCGAGCAGCCGCGCGCGGCAGGCGAGCTGGAGGGCGAGCCGCTGATCGGCGTCGTCGAAGTCCACGTCCAGCAGCTCGGTGATGCCGCGGATCCGGTTGGCCACTGCGTTGCGGTGCAGGTGCAGCCGCTGCGCGGTCTTGATGATGGACCCCTGCTCGTCAAGGTAGGCGGCGAGGGTCCTGATCGCCGTGTCGGCCCGGGCCTGGCCCAGCTTCTCCAGCGGCGCAAGCTGGTCACGCACCGAGGCCCGGGCGGTGTCGGAGGCGTACCATTCCATCAGCATCCGCTGCACGCCGACCACGTCGTGCGCGGCGACCCCGGACGGCTTGCGGGCCGCCCGCGCGGCGAAGAGCGCCGCCCGGGCCTCGGCCGCAGAGGCGCGGAGCCCGGTCGGTCCCTCGTGTGCCGACCCCACCCCGGCGCGGAACGGGAGCGCGGGCAGACGCTCCCGCAGGGCCTGCAGCGCGCGGGCGGCGGACCGGGCGGCCTGGGCGCCGGCCTGCGGGCCCGGATCGGACGTGGTCATCTTGATCAGCACGATGGCGCGCGCCACCCGGGACAGGTGCCAGGTGCCACCGGCCGCCGCGGCGGCCTGCAGGGCGATCTGCCCGGCTGCCTCCAAGAGCTCGTAGCGGCGTACCTCGTCGCGGGCTGCTTCACCGGGACCGGATCCGTCCAGGCCGGGACCGTCGAGATCGTCGGCCTCGATCCGGACCGCGACGTGCCAGCCGCTCAGCGCGACGTTCAGCTGGCGGGCCCGGTCCAGCAGATCGTCATTGACCGCCGACTCGGAGATCAGCAGTTCGGCCAGCAGTTCGCTGCGCGACCGGGCCGGGACCTCGCGGGCCCGCCTGGCCAGGTCGAGAAGCCGCCCGGCAGAGGCGGCCGCGCTGTGCAGGACCAGCCGTGCGGCGATGGCCAGGTCCCCGTGGGCGTCCGGGGCGACCAGGTCGCCGATCACTGCCTCGCCCACGATGACCGGCACGCTGACCTCGCCGGTAGGGCCTCCCTCCACGGCCCGTGCCGGAGCACCGGGGGCAGCGGAGACGGGAGTGGAGGTGAGGTGGCCGTTGCCCAGTCCGTCATGACCCGGATCACTGTCACGGTGGGCGCCGACATCCTGGGCGTGATGGCCGGGACCGCGGGGCCGGAATTCGACGCTGGTGCCGAGCGCTTCGCTCACCGCGGCCCGGAGTTCGCCGAAGCCCGCCCCGGCCGCTTCGGCGTGGAGCACCGCGTTCAGCCCTTCCTCGGCCCGGCCGAGGGCGCGCTGCGCGCCTCCGCTGATCTCCCGGGCGATCGCCTGGACCAGCCCGGCCAGTTCGGCGCCGGCCGGGATCGAGATCAGGGCGATGTCGGCCCGCCCGGCGATGTCCATCGCGGTGACGGTCGGCCGCCACTGCTCAGCGCGGAAGGCCGCCACCGCGGCCACCCGGTTGACCGCCGCCCAGCGCAACCCCATGTCCAGGCGGTAGTCCGTGACTTCCGCGGACGCCGCCCGGGACAGCACGACCAGGCTGCCGGCCGGGGCGTCATCCAGGTCCGCGAACCGTTCAGCCAGCCGCACCAGGGCAACCTGCCGGTCGCCGCCGCCGCCGCTGACCCGCTGCAGCCCGGACAACGGCGAGCTGGCCAGGATCTCGTCCACCGTGTGCACAGGTGGCACTTTATGCGTAATGCACACATCCGTCACGATCACAGTGCACTCCGCCCATTCCTGGCCCGCTGTCGAGCTGCAACCCTTTGCAGACAGGGTCCCGCGCGATAACGCCGGACACACGCGGTGATCCTGGTGCGCCAGGGAGAGCCGATGGAGAAGGAAGCCGCGACCGATTTAATGACTGCTGGCACTGAGCAACCCGACTGGTGGAGTTACGGGCACGAGTTCCCGCGCTGGCACGTCTGGCGGGGGATCGCCGGGCTGCTGTACGCCCGCCGGCTCATGTCGAGCCCGCCGCGGGTGGTCCGCGGCCAGGACCCGGCGGAACTCCGCGACCTGATCAAGGAGACCGAGCTCCAGCTGGCTGATCGGTGGAAATAGTCCCGTTGTGCCCTTACATCGGGAACTATGATGCTTAACACACCGCTACATCTGCCTGCCTGGATGGTAATGGCCTCCCGTGAAGAGACTCCTCGACCCTGACGCGCTGCACGCTTTAGCTCGCGGCTGCGCGGTGCTGGGTGCGGGAGGTGGTGGTGATACCTATCTCGCCCTGCTGCAGGCCCTGCAGGCCACCGAGGATTTCGGCCCGGTCCGCCTGGTCGACGTCGATGACCTGCCCGATGAGGCGCTGATCATGCCCTGCGGCGGGATTGGTGCCCCGACCGTCAGCATCGAGAAGATCGAGAATGGCGACGAAGGGGAACGTCTCCGCGACCACCTGGAGTACCTGACCGGGCGCCCGGTGGCCGCGCTGATGGCCGGCGAGATCGGTGGCGGGAACGGGGTGCTGCCGATCACCTGGGCGGCGCGGATGGGGCTTCCCCTGGTCGACGCGGACGGAATGGGACGCGCTTTCCCGGAGGTCCCGCAGGTCACCATGCAGCTCGCCGGGATCTCACCCAGCCCGGCGGTGATGACCGACGAGCGCGGCAACCTGATCATCTTCCAGGCCATCTCGGGGCACTGGATGGAGCGCCTCGAACGGGCGGCGGCCGTGGAGTTCGGCGGGGCCGCATCCTCCACCGAGTTCTCCCTCACCGCCGCGCAGGCGCGGGAGGCGACGGTACGGAACTCGGTGTCGCTCGCGATCCGGATCGGCCAGGCGGTCACCAGTGCACCCGGCAGCCCCGTCGCCGCGCTGATCGCCGAGATAGGCGCGTTCCGGCTGGTCACCGGGAAGGTCTCGGACGTTGAGCGGCACACCACCAGCGGATTCGTCCGCGGCTCGGTGGTGATCGAGGGACTCGGCGAGGATGCCGGCCGCCTCATCCGGCTGGAACTGCAGAACGAGAACCTGGTCGCACTGGAGCGGGGCCGGGTGCTTGCCTCCGTGCCGGACCTGATCTCTGTGCTGGACAGCGAGACCGCGGACGCGATCGCTACCGAGCGGATCAAGTACGGCCAGCGGGTGGTCGTGATCGCCTTTGCCTGCGACCCGGTCTGGCGGACGGAACGCGGGATCGCCATCACCGGGCCGCGGGCATTCGGCTACGACTTCGACTACCTGCCCGTGGAGGAGCTCGCCGGTGCCCGCGCCTGACTGCCGCCTCGGCATCGACGTCGGCGGCACCAATACCGACGCGGTGATCATGGACGGCACCGACCGGGTGATCGCCAAGGCCAAGGTGCCCGGGACCGCTGACATTACCGGCGGGATCACGGCCGCGATCGAGACCGTGCTCCGCGCCCCGGACGTGGACAGGCAGCGGATCACCCACGTCATGCTGGGCACCACCCACGCCACGAACGCCGTGCTGGAGCGCAGCAAGCTGCGCCGGGTCGCGGTGATCCGGATCGGCGGCCCGGCCACGCACAGCATCCGGCCGATGTTCGGCTGGCCCCCCGACCTCACCGCCGCGATCTCGGCCGGCGCGGTGATCGTGGACGGTGGCATCGAATTCGACGGCCGGGACCTGGCCCCGCTGGACACCGACGCTATCGCCCGGTTCCTCGGCGAGGTGGCGGGCACCGCCGACGGGGTGGCGATCACCAGCGTCTTCGCCCCCGTCTCGCCCCGGCACGAACTGGAGACCAGCGAGATCGTCAAGCGTGAGCTGGGCGAGGTCCACGTCTCGCTCAGCCACGAGATCGGCTCCCTCGGCCTGCTGGAGCGGGAGAACGCCACGATCCTCAACGGGGCGCTGGCCGGGGTGGCCCACGACGTGGCGATCGCGATGCACGACTCGCTGGCCGCCCACCAGCTGCGGCCGACCACGTTCTTCGCGCAGAACGACGGCACGCTGATGGGCCTCGATCAGGCCTTGCGCTACCCGGTCCTCACGATCGGCAGCGGGCCGGCCAACAGCGTCCGCGGCGCGGCCTTCCTCACCGGGACCGGCGACTCCCTGGTCGCCGACGTGGGCGGCACCTCGACGGATGTGGGGGTGCTGGTCAACGGGTTCCCGCGGGAGTCGTCGCAGGGAGTCGAGATCGGCGGCATCCGCACCAACTTCCGGATGCCCGACCTGGTCACGATCGCCCTCGGGGGCGGCACCGTGGTCTCCGAGGGCGACGCCGGGGTCCGGGTCGGCCCGCGCAGCGTCGGCTACCGGCTGCCGCAGGAGGGGCTGGTCTTCGGCGGGGCGACCCCGACGCTCACCGACAGTGCGGTCGCCGCCGGGCGGGCGCTGCTCGGCGACCCCGGACTGGCCCGCCGCCACCGCGGGATGCTCGCCAGCGCCCTGGCCGAGGCGGACGTGATGCTGGCGGACGCGATCGACCGGATGAAGACGTCCCGGGCAGACTGCGTGCTCGTCGCGGTCGGCGGCGGCAGCATCCTGCTGCCGGACCGGATACCGGGGATCAGCGAGATCATCCGGCCCGAGCATTTCGACACGGCCAATGCCGTGGGCGCGGCGATCGCCTCCGTCAGCGGCCAGGTGGACCGGATCTTCCACGTGGGAACGGGCGGCAGGCAGGCCGCGCTCGACGAGGCCTGCGACGAGGCACGGGAGCGCGCCGTGGCGGCCGGGGCGGACCCCGCGACGGTGCGGATCGTCGAGCGGGAAGAGATCCCGCTGGCCTACCTCACCTCACCGGCCATCCGGATCCGGGCGAAGGCGGCCGGCGCTCTCGGTGGGCTGCCGGACGATCCAGTCCAGGCGCACCTGGCGGGGCAGGCACGCCGGGCCGGGCCCACGGCCCCGTAACGACCTGGGCGGCAGTACCTCAACACGGTGTACCAAAACCATAAGGATTACGGAGGAAGGCATGAAGCCCCACCGCGCCGGGCTGCTGGCATCCGGCTCCGCCCTGCTGGTGCTGCTGGCCGCCTGCGGCGGCTCCTCGCACCCGGCGAGCCAGCAGCAGGCCACCAACCAGGTGTTCACCTACGACACCTCCGCCCCGGTGATGGTCGACGGCTGGGACCCCGCGACCGAGTACTCCGACGGCATCCTCGCGATGAGCAACATGTACGAGACGCTCACGCGCTACGACACGGCGACGCACACGATCAAGCCCCTGCTCGCGACCAGCTGGTCAACCTCGGCCAACGGCCTGACCTGGACGTTCCACCTCCGGCAGGGGGTGCATTTCCACACCGGCCGGCTGATGACCGCGCAGGCCGCGGCGGCGGCCATCCTCCGGACGGAGCAGCTTGGCGGCGGGGCCGGCTACGTCTGGGACGCGGTGAAGAGCATCACCGAACCCAGTACCTACACCATGGTCTTCCACCTGAAGTACCCCTCGCCGCTGGACCTCGAGGCCGCGGCCTCCTACTCGGCGTACATCTACGACACCAAGGCCGCGGGTGGAGGGTCGCTGACCAAGTGGTTCAACACGCCGCATGACGCGGGCACCGGCCCGTACACGCTGCAGACCTGGAACAAGGGCCAGGAGTTCGAGGTGGTTCTCAAGGCCTTCCCCGGCTATTGGGACGGCTGGAAGGGCCCGCACTACAAGAAGGTGGTGTTCCGGGTCGTGCCCCAGGACACCACCGCCGCCCAGCTGCTGCGGTCCGGGCAGGTCGACTTCGTGGAGCAGATCAGCCCCGCGATCTGGAAGTCGTTCCAGGGCCAGGCGGGCATCCGGACGGTGAGCATCCCGTCCTTCCAGAATCTGCTGGCCCAGCTCAACGCGCACACGCTGAGCCTGCCCGTGCGCCAGGCGATCTCCTACGGGATCAACTACCCGGGGATCGTCGCGGCGCTGCAGGGCGCGGCGGTCATGTCCAGCGGCCTGGTCCCGGCCGGCCTGCCCGGCCACTTCACCGACCTGCCGAACTATCACTACGATCCGGCCAAGGCGGACCAGCTGCTGAGTTCGGCCGGGTACGGGCCGGGCAAGAAACCGCTGAACCTGACCCTGACCTACACCCAGGGTGACTCAAACGAGCAAGTCGTGGTAACGCTGCTGAAGTCCAGCCTGGCCAAGCTGAACATCAACCTCACCACGCAGTCACTGGCCTGGCCGACCCAGTGGGCGAAGGCGAAGTCGGGCCCGGGTCATCAGAGCATCTTCCTCGAGTACTGGTGGCCGGACTACGCCGACCCGTACACCTGGTTCAGCAACCTGCTGCAGACGGAGAAGACGCCGTACTTCAACCTCTCCTACTATTCCAATTCGGCGCTAGACAAGCAGATCAACAAGGTGGAGCCCCTGCTGGCGACCGACCGCGCGGCCGGCGAGCAGCTGTACCGGGCCATGCAGACCGAGGTCCTGCAGCAGGCGCCCCTGGATGAGCTCTACAACATGAACTACCAGTACGCGATGCGCACGTCCTTCACCGGCTTCCAGCCTGATCCGGCCTACGCGAACGTCGTCTTCACCTACAACCTCAGGCCGACTGGCAGTTGACCCGCTATGTGGCGCGCCGGGTCGCCCTGGCCGCGCTGGTGGTCGCGGGCGTCATCATCGCGACGTTCGTGATCGCCCGCGTGATCCCCGGCGATCCGGCGGCCACCTGGGCCGGCCCGCACGCGTCGGCGGCCCAGGTGGCCGCGGCCCGGCGGTTCCTGGGCCTGGACCGGCCTCCGCTGGTGCAGCTGCTCGCCTACTTCGGCGGCATCCTGACCGGCAACTGGGG
>Ga0208220_1001063_pt1 | contig 11668 bp, 10 predicted proteins | sample NGESurdeep092012_9_FD_184484 | JGI IMG/M metagenome (GOLD analysis project Ga0208220, IMG submission 184484) | Arctic peat soil microbial communities from Barrow, Alaska - NGEE Surface sample F53-1 deep-092012 (SPAdes) | ecosystem: Environmental > Terrestrial > Soil > Wetlands > Peat ... | reverse complement strand
CAGCGACGCCCGAGCCGGTACCCCCTCGATCTCGGTCGCTTGGGGGTGGATCGCCGTCAACCCGTCCGACCAGCCGCGTCGGACGTACGCCCGGAGGAAGCGGTTGCCGAACGAGACCTTCGTCGTCGACGCCCCGACGACGGCGATCGTCCGCGGGCTGAACAGCCGGTCGAACGACGTCGTCGGGGCGGGCGGCAGGTCGTCCGCCGTCTCACCCGCCGCCCCGTCGGCCCCTCTGGTCGCCGTCGCCGGTTCGAGGATCAAACGGGCGTCGACCGCGGTCGCCCCCGACCCGTCGACGATGACCGGGTTGCACTCGAGCTCGGACAGCGCCGGTCCCAGGTGGACGGCCAGCCCGTTTCGGCCGGCCACCGCGCTGACGACCGCCTGCAGGGCCTTGCGGTCGACCGGCTGACCGCCCCGGAGGCCGTCCAGGTAGCCGGTCGTGGCGAAGGCGGCGATCATCTCCTCCACCTCGGTCTCGTCCAACGGGCAGAGCCGGGTGACCGTCTTGCCGACGAGCTCGGTCAGGGTGCCGCCGATGCCGAGCAGCGCGACCAACCCGACGTCCGGCCGGCGCACGACCCCGACGATGACCTCGGTGCCCGACGACTGCTGCCGCTCCACCAGGAACCGGGGCTCGGGGCTCCCGGCCGACCGGAGGGCGGTCGCCATCTCCCGGGCCGCGGGCTCGACGTCCTGGGTCGACAGGCCCAGGCGGACCGCGCCGACGTCGCTCTTGTGGACGATGCCGGCTCCCCAGGCCTTGAGCACCAGCCGGCCGTCGGCTGGTTCGCCGTCCGGGCGGCCGAGGTGGGTTGCCGCGCCGACCACGTCGGCGGCCGACGTTGCCACCCGGCCGTCCGGCACCGGGATCCCCCAGGTGGCCAGCAGCGCCTTGGCGGTCGGTTCGGGCACGACGACCCGGCCGTCGTCCAGGGGCCAGCCAGCGGCTCGGAGCGAATCGACGTCGGTGGGGTCGCCGACGACCGTGGGTCCGCCGAGGTGCGCGGCCGTCATCAGACCTTGTAGACGCGGGCGGCGTTGCCCGAAAGGACCTTCTCCTTGTCCGAAGGGGTGAGGCCGGACGTCAACCGATCGATGTAGCTGCGGGAGTTCGGCCAGAGCGTCACGCTGTGCGGGTAGTCGCTCGAGTACAGGCACGCGTCGGCCAGATGGGGCACCCCCTGGGCCATGAGGGCGAAGCCGATGTCGTCGTCCAAGATGGTGACGAAGATGTTGGTGCCGAGGTACTCGCTCGGCAGCTTCTGCATCGGCATCTCCTGCATCGCCTGCTGATTATGGACCTGCTGGTCCATGGTCTGGGTCCAGAACGGGATCCAACCGCAGTTCAGCTCGGCGCCGACCATCTTCAGGCCGGGATGGCGGTCGAAGACGCCGGCGAAGATGACGTAGGTGAGCGGGCGGACGCCACTGAAGAAACGGGCGACGGTGCCGGCGGCGGTGAAGTTGTTCTGGCCGCCGTCCCAGTCGGGCTCGTACGACTTGCCGCCGAAGGTGCGGTGGAAGGTCACCGGGACGTCGGCCTCTTCGGCGGCCGACCACAGCGGCTCGTAGAGCGGATCGTGATAGGGGGCCTTGGGGTACCCGGGGATGAAGAGCCCTTTGGCTCCCTTGGCCACCAGGCGCTGCAGCTCGGCCACGCAGGTGTCCATGCCGTCGTCGACCGGCAGCATCGGCAGACCGACCAGGTGGGCCGGGTCGGCGTGCTGGAAGTCGTCGAGCATCCAGTCGTTGTAGGCCACCATGCACGCCTGGGCCAGCGTCCGGTCGTCGACCTGGTAGATGAACTGGACCAGATTGGGGTAGACGATGCTGACGTCGACCCCGTCCTCCTGCATGTCGACGACGTGGGCCGCGCCGTCGTAGTTCCCCGGCAGGATCTGGTCGAAGCGGAGCCCGGACCGCTGGTAGTCCTCTTTGGTCCGGCCGGCCATCGCCTCGACGCCCAAGGTCCGCTTGGGCGGGCCGCCATCGAAGCTCCAGCCGTCGCCGCCGTCCGCCCCCCGCATCATCCGTGGGGCCAGTTCGCGTAGGTCGGCCGGGACCTTGTCGAAGACCCACGGCGGTTCGTTCACGTGGCAGTCGGCCGAGATGACGCGGACGTCGGACATGGCAAAAAACCCCCTTCGATCGCTCCTTGCAGCGTACCGACGCCCTGGCCCATAATGCAAGCGAACGTTTGAAACAGTTCGTAGATAATGGCCGTCGGGAACGTGGTCCGGCTGGGCGACGCGGTGGCCCGGCGAGGTCGGCCCGGCAGGGGTCCGGCGAGGTCGGCCCGCCGGGCGCCGATGGCCACGAGCGCAGGAGGTGGAGGATGCCCGGAATTCCCGAGCTGGTCGAACCGACCTCGACGGTGGTGCTCTGTCACGAGATGCAGCGGGGGGTCGTCGGCGACATGGCCAACCCGGGCTGGCAGACCGCCGAGGCAGTGGCCGAAGCGAACGTCGTCCCCACCATGGCTGGACTGTTCGCCGCGGCCCGGCGGGCCGGCGTACGGGTGGTCCACGTCGCCGCAACCTTCCGGGCCGACCACGTCGGCAGCTTCCGCAACGCACCGATCCTGCAGGGCCGCATGGCCGACGAAACCTTCCTGATCGAAGGTTCTCCCGAGGTCGAGCCCATCCCCGAACTGCTCGACGATGCCGACATCATCTTGTACCGGTACCACGGCATGTCGGCCTACGCCGGCACCGAGCTGGATTGGATCTTGAAGAGCCTGGCGGCGAAGACGGTGGTGGTGACCGGTGTCTCGCTCAACCGCGGGGTAACCGGCACGGTCATCGAGTCGGTGAACTACGGCTACCAGGTCGTGCTGCCCCGCGACTGCGTCGTCGGGTACCCGACGGAGTACGGCGAGATGATGCTCGAGCACACCCTGGCTGCGCTGGCCTGGTTGACCGACGCGACGGAGGTGACCGCGGCCTGGTCGGCACCGGGGCCGAACGGCGGGTGAGATCTCCGGCCGCCGATCCGCGGGCCGCCGACCGGGCGCACCGGAGCCCCGGAGCCTCAGATCGCCGGATTGCTCCCGGCGGCGACGTTCAGCACCTGTCCCGAGATGTTGCGGCTCTCCTCGGAGACCAAGAAGAGGGCGGCGTTGGCGATGTCGATCGGCCGGTTGGCCCGACCGAGTGGCCCAACCTGCGGGATCGAGAACCGGCTGTCGGCGGCGTCGATCTCCTCGACGCCGAGGTCCGCGCTTCGTTGGGTGGCGCCGGGGGCGATGGCGTTGACGTTGATGTCGTACGGCCCCAGCTGCCAGGCGGCGGAACGGGTGAACGACACGACGCCGGCCTTGGCCGAGGCGTAGTGGGCATGGGCCGCCTCGCCCGCCCAGGCCACCGAGGCGATGTTGACGATCTTGCCGTGCTTTCTCGGCATCATGTCCTCGACGGCGGCTTGCGTGCAGTGGAAGGTCCCTCGGAGATTTATTCCGAGGGCGAACTCCCACTCTTCTTCGGAGATCGACCAGACCGGGTTGTACATCGCGCCCTTGATACCGCCGACGACATTGACCAGGATGTCCACCCGGCCCCAACGGTCGACCGCGGCCCCGACGACCTGGCGGGCCTCGGCCCGGCGGGTCACGTTGCCGACCACCGTGACGACGTCTCGGCCGACGGCGCGGATCTCCTCCTCGGCCGACCCGGCCCGATCAGCCAGCCGGTCGTTGAGGACGACGTCGGCCCCCTCCTCGGCCAGCCGGACGGCGATGGCGCGGCCCATCGCCCCGCCCGATCCGGTGACCACCGCCTTCTGCCCGTCCACTCGTCCCATCCGTGCCTCCTCCGTCGCCGGCCGATCACCCCCCGACGCCTCGGCCGTATCGCCGCAATCCTCGATATGCCTTCCAAAAGTCTAGCATAAACTATGTCGATCATATTGAGAAATATATTCCGAATAATGACGGGTATAAGTAACGAATAGTCGAGTAGTCAAAGGTCGATTTTGCCGGGTAAAACGCGAGAAAAGGGAGGGACGGAGGAATATGGGTGCACTTGAGGGACGGGTAGCGATCGTCACCGGGGCCGGCCGGGGCGTCGGCCGGGAGGAGGCGTTGCTGCTGGCCGCCGAAGGAGCGGCGGTAGTGGTGAACGACCTGGGCGGCGCCACCGACGGCACCGGCCGTGACGTGGGTCCGGCCGAAGAGGTGGTGGAAGAGATCCGGGCGGCCGGTGGGCGAGCCGTGGCCAACGGGGCCGACGTCTCCGACTGGGACGCCGCCACCGCGATGGTCGAGCAGGCGGTGGGGGAGTTCGGCCGGCTGGACGTGCTCGTCAACAACGCCGGCATCCTTCGCGACCGGTCGATCGTCAACGTCGAGCCGGCCGAGTGGGAGCTCGTCCAAGCCGTGCACCTGCGCGGTCACGCCGCCACGACCCGGGCGGCCGGCGCGTACTGGCGCCAGCGGGCCAAGGCGGGGGAGCCGGTGGCCGCGTCGATCGTCAACACGACGTCGGTGTCCGGGCTGTTCGGGAACTTCGGGCAGACGAACTACGGGTCGGCCAAGGCGGGCATCGCCGCGCTGACGGTCATCACGCAGATCGAGCTCGGCGGCTACGGCGTGCGGTGCAACGCCATTGCCCCCTACGCCCGCACCCGGCTGTCGGCCGAGGCGGAAGTAGAGGGCACGCCGCGGTTCGACCCGCTCGAACCGGGCAACATCGCGCCGTTCGTCGGCTACCTCGCCACCGAGCAGTGCCCGATCGCCGGCAAGATCTTCTACGTCCACGGGGGCCGGGTGCAGCTCGTCCAGCCGTACACGCTGGCCGAGTCGATCACCAAGGACGGCCGGTGGACGGTCGACGAGCTGGCCACGGCCGCTCAGGTGCTCGCCGACGTCGACACGACGCCGACGATGCCGGTGGCCGACCCGGTCCTCTGGACATGACCGGGACCGGGTCGGCTCAGTAGCCACCCTCTTGGCTGAAGATCCGGACGGCGTGCCCGACCAACTGCATCTGGGCGTCGTCCGTCACTCCAGGCCTGGCCGTCATCGAGTGCGTCGACGTATGCGTGCGGATCAGCCGGTGTACCCGTGGTCGCCGGGCATGGGCTGCACCTTGACGCCCGCGGCGGTGAGGAACTGACGTACCTGGGAGGCGTGCTCGACGACGTGCAGGGGCAGGCTGCCGACAAGCACTCCGAACAGCATTCCGTGCTTTCGATGGGCGCTGGGAAGTGGCCGAGCGCTCATCTCCTCGGTTAGCGCGTCAAGGGTGTGGCGGACGCGGCCGCGGCACCAATCGACGTACCCGAGAAGCTCTGGTTTGGTGAACACACGGTTGGGATAGGCGTACGTGTTGTCGTCAAATGGTTCCGGCGGTCCCCACGGCTCGAACTCGCCGGTCAGGTCGTAGTCGAGGCAGGAGAGTGCGTGGTAGCCGAGGAACCAGGGAGCCGACCCGTGTAGCCCTCCGTGCGGCCCAGGACGAGTGGGCGCCTCGTCCGGCCACAGGTCGGTCTGCCAGAGGTCTTCGGGACAGTCGGTCAGAGCCGCCTCCATGAGACGTAACGCCTCATGGAAGTTGTGGGTCAGGCTCTGCACAGACGTGTTCGGCACGCTTCCGGTATACCGCCGGCGACACCCGGGCGAAGCCGCCACTCGATGCCTTCGGTGATGTCGTGGACGACGGGCTCGGTCATCGGCGCCGGACCACCCCAGACGCGTGACCGGCCCCGTCACGATCGCTGAACGATCATGACGGGGCCGGACTCACGGTCGTCCTCTCGAAGGGAGCGACTACTCGGACCTCGTTATGTCGTCGATGTCGTGAGCTTGCCCTGCATCGGGATCGAGAAGCTCGTCACCTTGGTCCACGTTCCATCAGACTTGAACTTCAAGATGTCGTTGGTGTGGATCAGGGTGTGCCGACCGTCGGACTGGTAGTTCTTCTGGCAGATCCCGCCTTGGAAGTCGATCGAACTGACGGCCTTGTTGAGGGCTGTCTTTGTCAGCTTCCCGGCTTTCTGGGCCGCGGCGGCGGCATAGAGGGTGGCGTCGTAGGTGATGGCCGACAGGTAGTTCGGCACTGTCCCGCCGTACGCCGCCTCGTAGGCCGTGCGGTAGTTCGTCATCGGCTTTGTCGCCGCCAGGGTGTTGCAGTCGGCCTTGGCGTACGCGTTGGTGATCGCCGCCCCGGTGACCAGCTTCTCGGTCTCGGCGATCGTGAGCCCGCCGTCCATGATCGTCGGCACGGTGATGCCGTTCTGCAGGGCCTGACGGAGCTCCAGCGCGTTCACGTTCGGGTAGCTGGCGTCGAGGATGGCATTGCATGTCTTCATGGCCAGCACCTGCTGGGTCAGTGTCGTCGGTGTGTATGTGGCGATTGTCGCCTTGGCGCACGCTTTCAAGCCCATCGCTTGGAGCTGCTGTGTAGCGGCTTTCACGGCCACGGAGCCGAACTGGGTCGTGTAGCCCATGAGGCCGACCTTCTTCTTGCCCAATGTCCGCACGAGGAACTTCGTGGCGTTCTTCCAGCCGTATGCCTGTGTGCTGGAGATCAGGTAGAGCCACTTGCTGCCGACGGAGCCGCCGTAGTCGGCGTTGTAGTTCACGTCAGGGGAGATGACCGGAAAGCCGCCTGTGGCGATGAGCTTGCCGATGGCCTGGGTGTCGCCGCCGCCGCCGATGGCGATGTCCGGGTTGGCCTGCTGGACCTGCTTGAACGCGGCCGCCGCCTGGGCCGGTGTGACGCCGGACATGGGCACCCGCTGGAACTGGACCTTCTGGCCGCACACCCCGCCCGACCCGTTGATCTTCTTCAAGGCCAGCTGGAGGCCGTTCTGGAAGTCGTTGCCGGCCGCCGGGTCCTCACCCTTGAGATCCCACATCCCGACAATCTTCAACGGTCGAGAAAAATGACAACTGGATGTCGAAGCGCCGGCGGTAGCGGCTGATCCGACGGCCACCGTCGTGACCAGACCACCCACCATGGCCGCCGCGGCGCCGATCGAGACGCAAAATTTGAGTGCAGAACGCACGCGCATGTCCCTCCCCTGTATTGGTCGTCCGCCGATGTGTTCCCCACCCGCTTGCGGACCACTGGATCTCAATAAAACTGTAGCATTTGCCCCCTGCAAAAGCAAGCGGCTGTTTGATTTTTGAACAGCCCGATCTGGCGGCGGGCGGGCCGGTGGCGTCACGGCTGGTCGGCCCAGACGTCCTGGGCGAACGTCGGCTGATGGGCCGACGTCCCACCGTCGACCACGATGGCCTGCCCGGTGACGTAGCGGGCGTCGTCGCTGGCCAGAAAAGCCACGACCGCGGCAATGTCCTCGGGCACACCGAGCCGGGGCACCAGACAGTTGCTCTCCCAGATGTCCAGCATCCGCGGCGAGAGCCGGCTCCGGTTCTCGGCGGACACGACGGTGCCGGGGACGACGCTGTTGCACCGGATGCCCTGCTTGCCGTACATCGTGGCTACGGATCGGGTGAGGGCGATGATGGCGGCCTTCGACGCGGAGTACGCCGGCCGCACGGTCTCGGCGGTCAGCGCCGACGCCGACGACGTGTTGATGATGGTCCCGCCGCCTTGGCCCAGCATCACCGGGAGGGCGTGCTTGCAACCGAACATGACGCCGCGCAGGTTGATCTCCAGGGTGGTGTCCCAGACGGCGGCCTCGAGCTCGACCACCTCGAGGTCTCGGTTGAACAGCTCGGGGGCCAAGATCGCCGCGTTGTTGTGCAGGATGTCGAGGCGGCCGAACCGACCGGTTGCCGCGGCGATCGCCTCGGCCACCGTCGCCTCTGTGCGGACGTCGGCCACGACAGCCACCGCCTGGCCGCCGGCGGCCCCGATCTCGGCGGCGACCTTTTCGGCTCTCGGGCCGTCGAGGTCGACCACGGCCACCGATGCTCCCTCGGTGGCCAGGCGATGGGCGGTGGCCCGGCCGATGCCGGACGCGCTGCCGGTGACCATGGCCACGCGGCCGTGCAAGCGACCGGCGACCGGCTGGCGATCTGTGACCACTGCGGTCATCGCTCTCCTCGGTTCAGTTGGTAGATCAGTCCAGGTGGTAGATCAGTCCAGGTGGTAGATGCGGGCGGCGTTGCCGTAGAGGATCTTCTCGACGACGTCGGCCGGCTGGCCGGCGAGCGCGTCGGCGACGTACTCGGCCGGGCGTACGGCGATGGTGGCCGGGCCCGGCGACATGCTCGTCGGGTGCGGGAAGTCGGTCTCGTACAGCAGGTTGTCGGGGCCGAGGACGTCGATGGCCGCTCGCAAGCTGGCCTTCTCGAACCAGAAGCTTCCATAGACCTGCCGCCGGAAGTACTCGCTCGGCAGGAGGTCCATCTCGGGGTGCTCGCTCACGCAGTTGAAGTTGGCCCACTGCCAGTCGAGTGCCTCGAGGACGAACGGGATCCAGCCGACGCCGCTCTCGACGGAGACGAAGTTGAGCCGGGGGAAGCGGTGACAGATGCCGGTGGCGATGACCTCGAGGATGTGCCGGGCGTTGGCCAAGAAGAAGGTGACGCCGGTCTTGGCGTTGGTCGTCTGACGACCGACGCCGCCCCACCCGCCCTTCAGGTCGATGTCGTCGGAGTTGCCGACGTGGAAGTTGATCGTCAGCTCGTGGTCCTGGGCGGCCGCCCACAGCCGGTCCCAGTAGGGGTCGGCCAGCGGTGGTTGCCCGTAGCGATCCGGGTCACCGGTGGCCAGGATGCCCTTGTGGCCGAGGGCAGCGCAGCGCTCCAGCTCGCGCAAGCTGGCGTCGAGGTCCCAGAACGGCAGCGCCATGATCGGGATGAACCGGTGGCGGTCGACGTCCAGCCACTCGGCCAGGAAATCGTTGTACGCCCGGACGCAGGCCAGGCGCAGCTCGGGATCGGGCAAGCGGATGAACCGGTTGGAACCGAAGCCGCCGATGTTCGGGTAGAGCACGTGGGCGTAGATGCCGTACTCGTCCATGCGGGCGAGTCGGTCCACGGGGTTCCAGGCCGCCGGGTCGGCCTCGGCCAGCGACGGTGGGTGGTCGGGTGGGTAGCCCTTCCAGCCGGCCATCGCCGCCCAGCCGGTGCCCATCTGCGTCGGCTCGCCGGCCCACCACCAGACGCGCTCTTCGAGCTCGGGGTCCCACCGGGCATGGGGGACGAGATCGCCCCACCGACTGGTCGACACCCGGGAGGTCCACAGGTCCTCCGGTTCCGACACGTGAGTGTCGGTGTCGATGATGCGAACCCCTCCGCCGCCGTTCCCCATTGCGCTAACCTCACCGCTCGCGCGTTGCTCCTGTTTCGGAACCTAGCACCGCGCACGGCGGAATTCCCCGGCACCCTCGCGGGCCACGAACGTCACGGAGGTGGCGAATGGGGAGAGAGCAGCACGGTCGATATCGGGTCGGGAGTGACGGCCGTTATCCAGTCGGGATCGGTCGATGACCGCGCTGGCCGGCCAGGTGGCCATCGTCACCGGCGCCGGGCAGGGGATCGGTCGGGCGATCGCCCGATCGATGGCCGCCGCCGGGGCAACGGTAGCGATCCTCGAGATCGACGGCCGCTTGGGCGACGCCACCGCGGCGCTCGTCATCGACGATGGCGGCGTGGCTCTCAACTGGCCGGTGGACATCGCCGACGACGCCGCGCTGGCGGCGGCGGTGGCCGAGGTGGTCGAGCAGTTCGGTCGGGTCGACGTGCTCTGTAACAACGCCATGGCCAACGAGATGGAGGTGTTGGCCAACGACCGCGACGTCATGCGCACCACGTGGGAGGCGTGGGACCGGACCCAGGCGGTCGATCTCCGGGCGCCGTTCGCGACGTGCCGGCTGGTGATCCCCCACATGGTCCGCCAGGGCGGTGGGTCGATCATCAACATCTCGTCGGTCGCCGCGTTCTACGGCGACCTCAACCACGTCTCTTACGACGTCGCCAAGGCCGGATTGCACGCGCTGACCCGGTCGGTGGCGACGACGCACGGGCGGATGAACATCCGGGCCAACACGGTGGCGACCGGGCTCATCATTACGGACCTGGCCCGTGGCAACGTCAGCGACGAGCAGTTCGCGGCCTACCAAGAACACTGGTTGCTGCCCCGGCACGGCACGGTCGACGACGTCGCGCCACTCGTCACCTTCCTGGCCGGGCCCCACGCCCGCTGGATCACCGGGCAGACGTTCGTCATCGACGGCGGGGCCACGGCCCATCAAGCCTGGTACCGCGACGGACGGGTCATCCACCCCCGGGCCTTCGAGTCCTGACCGAGCGGCGGGCGGCGGCCGACCAGTTGCTCGGGCGCTCCCGCGCTTCTTACACACCGACCCTTGACAGTTCGAGCGCCGGTGGTATTGAATCAGTCGTTAGATTCGAAAGGGTGGGGCGGGGTGGACATCGAGCCGGTGAGTCCGACCATCGACGCGGAGCTTTCCGGCGTCGATCTGCGGGAGGACCTGGCGGACGGCGTGGTGGCTGACGCCGCTCACCGCCCGGTCAAGGGCCAGTGGCATTTCTCTCTGGAGGACCCCCCGTGGACCGAGGGTCCTGGCGGCCAGGGCCGGTTCACCGCGTACCCGCTGGGCGACGACGACCACGGCCCGATGGTCGTTCTGGTCGAGTACGCACCGGGCGTGACGATCGGCGTGCACCACCACGAGAGCGACTACTTCTCGCTCGTCGTCTCCGGAGCGGTGACGATCACCCGCCGGTCGGAGGCGCCGGGCAGTATCCGCCTGGTCAAGGCCGGCACCGCGTACGGGCCGCTCGTGGTCGGGCCGGAGGGTTGCACGGTGCTGGAGGTGTTCGCCGACCGGGCCACGTTCACGAAGCCCCGGTACGCCCGGGAGGTGGACCGGGTACGGTCCGAGAGTACGGTCATGACAGCGCTGGTGGACCAGATCCTGCAGACCTACGTCCGCCACGGGGCTTGAGGGGAGATCCCGTTGGACAAGTTCATCGCTCTCTTCGCCAGTGGGATAACGATCGGGGCGATCATGGCGATCGTCGCGCTCGGCTTCCTGGTCCTCTACAAGGCGACCGGCATCGTCAACTTCGCCCATGGCGAGCTGGTCACCCTCGGGTCGTACTTCGGTCTGTGGGCCATCTCGACAATCGGCCTGCCGGTCATCCCGGGGTACTTGTTGGCGCTCGTTCTCATGTTCGGGGGCGGCGTGGTGCTCGAGCGGGTGGCCTACGCGCCGTTGCGGAAGCGGCCGGTGCTGATCGTCGTCATCGCTACCCTGGCCGCGTCCATCGTCATCGGCGGCCTCTTGGCCCTGTGGCAGGGGAACACGCCGCAGACCCTGGCGTCGCCGGTGGGCACCGGGAGTTTCACAGTCGATGGTGCCCACATCTCCTACCAGCAGGTCCTGGTCGTCGCCGTCTGCGCGGTGATCGTCGTCGTCTTGCTGTACGTCTTCCAGCGGACGACCTTCGGGCGCCAGGTGCGCGCGCTGGCCAGTGACCGGGAGATGGCCGAGCTGGTGGGTGTGCGCAGCCGGGCGATCTCGATCTTCGCGTTCGGCATCTCCGCCGTTCTGGCCGGCATCGCCGGATTGCTCATCGCCCCGCTCACCGCGGTCGACCTGACATTCGGCTTCACGGCGATGATCACCGCGTTCACGGCGGCCGTCATCGGCGGGTTCGGCAGCCTGCCCGGGGTCGTGCTCGGCGGGCTGTTCATCGGCCTCCTGCAGCAGGTGGTGGGTG
>Ga0208220_1001061_pt1 | contig 11689 bp, 11 predicted proteins | sample NGESurdeep092012_9_FD_184484 | JGI IMG/M metagenome (GOLD analysis project Ga0208220, IMG submission 184484) | Arctic peat soil microbial communities from Barrow, Alaska - NGEE Surface sample F53-1 deep-092012 (SPAdes) | ecosystem: Environmental > Terrestrial > Soil > Wetlands > Peat ... | reverse complement strand
CGGGCGCATAGGCGCGCCGCGAGAACGATGTCGCTCATCCGCCCCCGCGCTAGCGGGGGAGGGGGACCATCCGTAGCGCGTAGCGCGAAGGATGGTGGAGGGGGCGTCTGACTCATCGCGCCTTTGTCGTTGCAGAAATTCGTCGCGGCCCGCGCCCCTCCCACCGCGCTGTACGCGGTCCCCCCTCCCCGCTAACGCGGGGCGGGATAAAACGCCCCGGATAAGGCGTTGCGCCTCCCGGCGGGTCATGATCTTTATCCGCGCGAAACAAAGGGACATGCTCAGTGAAATCAGTGGAAGCGGGGGTTATCGGCGTCGGGTGGATCGGCGGCTTGCGCGCGGACACGCTGTCGCGCACGGCGCTGGTCGACAAATTGCACCTGTGCGACATCAAGCCTGACCGGCTCGCTACGGTGAATGCGCTGTATAATCCGTCGAGCGCGACGCTCGACTACAACGACATCATCAGCAACGACAATATCCGCGTCGTCTATGTGTCGACCACGCCGGAAGCCAACCATTATCCGATCGCGCGCGACTGTTTGAAGTCCGGCAAGAACGTGATGCTGGAAAAGCCGATCGCGCTCGAATTGTGGGAGGCCGACGAGCTGATCCAATTGGCGAAGCGCAACAATCTCAAATTCACCATCGGCTATTCGCAGCGCTTCAATCCAAAGATCGCCTTTGCCAAGAAGAAGATCGTCGACGGCACGCTCGGCAACGTGGTTTCGGTGCTGGTCAGCCGCCATCTGTCGCGCGAACTCGGCAAGAAGATCGCAAGCCGGGTGCGGCTGTCGCCCGTGGTCATGGAATCGACCCACGATCTCGACTTCGTGTTCTGGCTCCTTGAGCCGGCCAAGCCGGTGCGCGTCTATAGCCAGGGCGCCTATGGCTATATGAAGCCGGTCAACGGCTCGCACGACGTCATGTTCACGACCGTCACGATGGACAATGGCGTGGTGGTGATGATCGGCGGCGGCTGGAACATGCCGCCGAGCTATCCGAACTACTGCTCGACCTGGATCGAGATCACCGGCACCGACGGCGCGCTGACGCTCGACGACACCCAGCGCGACAACTGGCTCAATACGGTCGGGCGCGGCCAGGAATTCCCGATGTCCACCATGCCGGGCGAGTGGGTCGACCACGTCTTTGCCGGCGGCATCGGGCCGGAGACGATCCATTTCCTCGAAGCCTGCATCCGCGATACAGCGGTGATGGTAACGCCGGAGAGCGCGCGACGGGTGATGGAGACCTATAGCGCTGCCGACCTGTCGGCCGACCGCAACGAACCGATCGATCTGCCGCTCACCAACGAGACGATTTCCGGCATCGCGGAACTCAAACAGAAGAACCGCGCTGGATTGAACATATGAGAAAAAACGCTAAAGGCATCGGGCTTGCCATTATCGGCGCCGGCCGGGTCGGGCTGTTCCGCGGCGCGGTAGCGGCGCGCCATCCCGCGGTCGAATGGATCGGCATTGCCGAACTCAATCACAATCGCGGCGGCGACGTCGGCGCCCAGATCGGCGCCGATTTCATCACCACCAGTCATCGCGAACTCTTGGCGCGGCCGGAAGTCACCTGCGCCATCATTGCCACCGACGAGCATTTGCATGTCGATCCGGTCTTGGCGGCGGTTGAGCGCGGCGTGCCGATGCTGATCGAAAAGCCGCTCGCCACCGATCTCGCCCAATCCGCCCGCGTGCTCAAGGCGATCACCGACGCCAAGCTCGATGCCGTCGTCGGCTACACCCAGCGCTTCCGGCGCAAATGGCTTGCCGGCAAGGAGAAGGTGCGGACCGGCGCGCTCGGCGACGTGACGATGGTCACCTCGCGCGCCTTCATGAACCGGCTGGTCGCGATCGACAATTACAAGCGCACCAACGATCCGTCGACGATCTCGCCGATGGTGATTTCCGGCACCCACGCGCTCGATATCGTCATGTGGTATCTCGAAGGCAAAACGCCGGTCGAGTGCTACGCGCGTTCGGTCGACAAGGTGTTGGGACCGCTCTACCAGGGCATCGACGCCACCGCCGGCATGATCATGTGCTCCGACGGCACGGTTTATCATCTCAACATCTCCTGGGCGCTGCCTGTGACCTGGCCGGGCGCGGTCTACAGCTTGGAGGTCGGCATCAACGGCACCCACGGCGTGCTCACCATCGACGACACCCACCGCGACATGGTGCTGGCGGTATCGGCGCCGCAGAGCGAAGGCTATGCACCGGACAACAGCCGGCTGGTCGATTTTCTCGGCTCCTATCCGCCCGGCGACATGGCGCTCGGTGAATTGCGCGGCCCGATGCGCGAGGAGACCGACTCATTTCTCAATCGGGTCGCGCTCGGTCTGCCGACCCAGGCCGCGACCGCCGCGGAAGCGCACAACCGGCTGATGCTGACGAAGGCGCTCGATCTCTCGGCGAAGCTCAAGCAGCCGGTGAAGCTGCCCCTCGAGCCGGAGCAAGGGCGCGCGGCGGTGTGATCTAATAGACATCCTGCTGATAACGTCCTCGCTTCTTGAGGTCGGCGACGAAAGTAATTGCCTCGTCGGTCGAGCGGGCGCCGAACTGCGCCACGATATCGACCAGTGCACGCTCGACGTCTTTCGCCATATGCTTGGCGTCGCCGCAGACATAGATGTGGGCGCCGTCGGCAAGCCAGCTCCACAAATCGCGGCCGACTTCGCGCATGCGATCCTGCACGTAGAACTTTTGTTGATCGTCGCGCGACCAGGCGAGCGACAAGCGGGTGAGTACGCCGGCGGCGCGCATCCCGGCAAATTCGTCCTCGTAGAAGAAATCGCAGTCGCGGCGCTGATGACCGAAGAACAGCCAGTTACGGCCCGGCGCTTTGGTCGCCATGCGCTCGTGCAGAAAGGCGCGGAACGGCGCGACGCCGGTGCCGGGCCCGATCATGATGATCGGCACCGCAGGATCCTTTGGCAGCCCGAAATGCGGCGACGGCTGCACGTAGACTTTCACTTTCGCGCCCGGCGCGGCGCGTTCGCCGAGGAAGGTCGAGGCGACGCCAAGCCGCGCCCGCTTGCCGATCTGGTAGCGCACCGCATCGACGGTCAGCGCGACGCGGCCGGGAGTGCTCTTGCACGACGACGAAATCGAAAACAGCCGCGGCTGCAACGGTTCGAGCGCTTCGATGAAAGCTTCCGGATCGGGATGGATTGGCGCGAATTTCTGCATTGCCGCCAGCACGTCGAGCGTTGCGGCGTCGCCGTCGGGGTCCTCGCCGGAGGACAGCGCCTTGGCTTTGAGCCGCCGATCGCCGCCGGTGATGTAGGAGTAAAGCTGAAACAACGAATCGGGCGCGACACCGAGCGTGACGCTGTCGGTGAGCACGTCGCGCAACGGCCTGCCATTGACGAGGAAATCAGCGGACGCGCCGAGCGCCTCGATCACGGCCGAGACCAGCGCCGCATCGTTATGTGGGTAGACGCCGAAGCTATCGCCGACAACGTAATCAAGTCCGCACGGCGAGAGATCGAATTCGATGTGCCAGGTTTCCTTGGCCGAGCCGGACTTGTTGAGCCGGGTGCGCGAGACGAACACCGCTTCGGCCGGAGTATCGCGCGAGCGGCCGAGTGCGACGCCTGTTGTGTCGGGTTGCGCTGCGGGCGGCGCGGTCACGGTTGCTTCGTTTACGGATGGCGCCAGTGCGGGCGCAGCCACGCCCATTTCGCCGTAAAGACCTTTGAGCGTACGCAGCGTGTCCTTGCCGCCCGGGATGCAAAGATTGAGCTTTGCTTCCTTCTTGAAAAAGATCGCGTCGGCATAATCCTGGCAGTTGTAGCCGCATTGGCCGCAGTCCTGCTGGCCCATCGCCGCCATCATGCGCCGCCGCAGCGGCTTGCCGTCGGCAAGCTTCAGACGTTCGGGAAGCGGCATGGTCTGATCGTGCCAAGGCGCGCCGTCGTCGTCCGCGGTGGCTGCCGCGCCGGCCAGCAAGGCGGCACCGTCTTGTGGCGACAGCGCAGTGATGCCGCTGTCGCTCAACCCGAGCGTGGCGACAAAAAAGCCGTCGAGCCACGCGCGCTGTTCCGGCGTGAACGGCGCGGTCTCCGGCAAAAGCGACAGTTTCGGCGGCGGCGGATTATGGGTCATGGGACTTGCCTGACCCTTACTGTTCAAGCTTCGTGCCACGGCCACGATAAAAAAAATATAATCAGAACAGTATCTTATAGAGGTAGCTTGTCGCGAATCTGCCTTCTGGCGTCTCAGTCTGCGTAAAATTTGTGCAGTGCAAGATTTTCGGCAATTGAACAATCAGCCTAACGCAACGAGCAAAATGACGATCTCGCTCACCTGCTCGGCGGCGCCCAACACGTCGCCGGTCTGACCTTCGATCTGCCGCATGGAGAGCCATGCCACCACCGCGATCACCACGCAGAGTAAAATCAGCGCCACGGCGCCACGTCCCGGATGAAGGCAGAATGCGAGAATGAGGACGCCCAACACCGCCGCCGCGGCGACGGTCTCGCCGGGCGGATGGCCGGCATCAAACGACAGCCCGTCGCGGCGCGCCGGCGGCAGGAGGTACATCAGCGCCGGCATGGTCGCGCGCGCGGCGCCATGCGAGGCAATCAAAGCCCACACCACCAGATGGGTATCCGCAAAGCTCGCCAGCGCGCCGGCGCGTAGCAGAAACGACATTGCCAAAGCGCATACGCCGTAAGTGCCGATGCGGCTGTCGCGCATGATGTCGAGTTTTTGTTCGCGCGTCTTGCCGCCGCCGAAACCGTCCGCGGTATCGGCCAGTCCGTCCTCATGCAGGCATCCCGTCGCAAGCAGCGTCGCGGCGACGGCGAGGGCTGCCGCCGGCTCCGCCGGTAATCCCAGGCGGTGGGCGAGCCCGTAAACGATGGCCCCGATGACACCGACGACCAGTCCGGCAATCGGGAAAGCCCAAGCTGCTTTTGCAACGGTGCCGCCGACGACCGGCGTTGCGCCGGCGAAAGGCAGGCGAGTCAAAAACGAAACACTCGCCGTGAATTCTTCGGCGCGCTCCTGCAGCCACGTGCCCGAAAAGGTCATCCTGATTGCGCCATGGCGATAGCGTGAAAAAAAGTCCCGCTGACGTGGCCGCGGCGGCCGCCGGATTTGCCGAGCGCGCGGCCTTCGCCGTCGCAGAGTTCGGCAAACGACTCATCGTCACCGGCGGAGGTGAGCGTCGCGTAATGGAATTCGTGGCCGCGCACGATCGCGCCCTTGCTGCCGAGAACGCTGTCGGACAAGACCTGCGCCGTGCGATAGCCGAGATGCAGTTTGCGCCTGGCGAAACTCGTCGTGTGGCCGAGCAAGCCGGTCATGGCGTGATTCTTTCCCGCGGCATCTTCGAGACTGTCACCCAAAACCATATAGCCGCCGCACTCGCCGTGCACCGGCCGCGTTTCTGCGAAGCGGCGCAAGCCGGACGAAAAGCCGCTCGCTGCGGCGAGCGCATCGGCATGCAGCTCCGGATAGCCGCCCGGCAACCAACAACAATCAGCGTGTTCTGCCGGCGCCTCGTCGGCGAGCGGCGAAAACGGCAGCATTTCGGCGCCAGACTTCCGCCATGCCGCGATCAAGTGCGGATAGACGAAGCTGAAAGCCTGATCGTGGGCCAGCGCGATCCTCTGACCCGGCGGCGGCACGGCAAGCTTTTGTTCCGCCGGCGCCTTGATCATCAGCGGTGTCGCGCTCGCCATGATGGCGTCGAGATCGAGGTGCTGTTCCGCCATCGTAGCGAGACGGTCAATCAGCGCATGAAGATCGGCATGCTCGCCGGCCTGGACCAGACCGAGATGCCGCTCCGGCAAAGCGAGGTCCGCCTCGCGCGGCACGGCGCCGAATACCGGAATGCCAAGCGCTGCAATGGCATCGGCGACGAGCGCGCGGTGCTTTTCGCTTGCCGTGCGATTGAGGATGACGCCGGCAATGCGCACGGCGGGATCGTGCGCCACAAAACCCCGCACCACGGCCGCGGCCGATTGCGCTTGCCGTGACACATCGAGCACCAGCACCACCGGCAGACCAAAATGCACAGCGAGGTCGGCTGTCGCCCCGCTGCGGCCGGACGAGCCGGCGGCGCCGTCGAACAGTCCCATCACGCCTTCGACGACAAAGATATCCGCGTCCGCCGCCGTCTGCGCGGCCAGACTGTCGAGCAAAGATTGCGGCATCGCCCAGGAATCGAGATTGACGCTGGCTGTGCCGATCGCGGCGGCATGGAAAGCCGGGTCGATATAATCGGGTCCGGCTTTGGCCGCGCGTACGGCCACTCCGCGCCGTGCGAGCGCCGCCAGAATGGCAAGCGTCACGGTGGTCTTGCCGGCGCCGGAATGCGGCGCTGCGATGATGAGCCCGCGCGCCGTCACGGTGTCTCCTTCTCGGCTGTCGCCGCCTCGCCGATCAACTGCGCGCGCATCGACACGATGTCGCCGATGACGACGATCGCCGGCGGCTCGAATTTTTGGTCGTCGGCATCGGCGGCGAGTTTTTCCAGCGTCGAGACGAGGACGCGCTGTTTCGGCGTCGTCGCCGAGGCAATGACGGCAGCCGGCGTAGCGCCGGCAAGTCCCCCCGCCATCAGCGCAGCGGCGATCCGTTCCAGATTGTGCATCACCATGTAGAGCACGATCGGCTGCCCGGTGCGGGCCAGCGGCGCCCAATCGAAGTCCTCGTCGGCGCCGTGTCCGGCCGCGAAAATGACGGCGCGATTGGTGCCGCGCAGCGTCGCGGGAATGGCCGCAGCGCATAGCGCTGCAAGGCCGGCGGTGACGCCGGGGATCACGCGAAACGGCACGCCCGCCGCCGCCAGCGTCATGGCTTCCTCGCCACCGCGTCCGAACACGTAGGGATCGCCGCCCTTGAGCCGCAGCACGCGGTGCCCGGCGCGCGCCAGCGCGACCAGGCGCTGGCTGATGTCGGCCTGAATGGCCGAGGGTTTGCCGCCGCGCTTGCCGGCAAATTCAAGCCGCGCTTGCGCACCGGCCAGCGCCAATATGCGTTGATCGACCAGCGCGTCGTGCACCACGATATCGGCCTGGGCGAGCCCGGCGAGCGCATCGAGTGTAAGAAGGCCCGGATCGCCCGGGCCCGCACCAGCCAGCCAGACGTGACCGGGCGCAAAGACCGGAATGCCCGTGCGGTTCGCGGCTAAGGCATCCCACGCGGTCATCGCGCGCCTCCGTGGTGACGCGTCGGACCGGCAGGACTAAAGGAAGCGGCAAAGGAATCGAAATGGCGAAGTTCGAACGCCCACTGCGCCGGGGCTGGACCACCGGCACCTGCGCCGCGGCGGCGGCGAAAGCGGCCTATGCGGCGCTGGTCACCGGCGAATTTCCCGATCCGGTCGAGGTCACGCTGCCGCGCGGCGAACGGCCTAGCTTTGCGCTTGCCACGACGCGGCGCGATGCAGGCTCCGCGACGGCGGGCGTGATCAAGGACGCCGGCGACGATCCCGACGTCACTCACGGCGCGCTGATCTGTGCAACGGTTCGCGCCGGAACGAGCGGTGCCGGTGTGACCTTCCGCGCCGGCGAGGGCGTCGGTATGGTCACGCGCGCCGGCCTGCCGGTCGCGCCGGGCGAGCCCGCCATCAATCCGGTGCCACGCCGCATGATCCACGACGCCATCGCCGAGGTCGCGGCCTCGACTGGCGGCGCAGCAATCGACGTCGAAGTCGAGATTTCCGTTCCCGGCGGCGCAGCGCTGGCGGCGAAAACGCTCAACGGCCGTCTCGGTATCGTCGGCGGCCTGTCGATCCTCGGCACCACCGGCATCGTCGTGCCCTATTCCTGCTCGGCGTGGATCCATTCGATCTATTCCGGGATCGAAGTCGCGCGCGCTGCGGGTCTCACGCATATTGCCGGCGCGACCGGCGCCAGCTCGGAAGCTGCCGCGCAAAGGCTCTACGGTCTGCCGGAGATCGCTTTGATCGACATGGGCGACTTCGTCGGCGGCATGCTGAAATATCTGCGCCGTCATCCGGTGCCGCGCGTCACCATCGCCGGCGGCGTCGCCAAGATGACCAAGCTCGCCCAAGGGCTGACCGATCTGCATTCCAAGCGCGGTACCGTCGATCTCGCGGCGCTCGCGGAATTTGCCAAGGCCGTGGGCGGTTCCAAGGATCTTCACGAGCGCATCATTACGGCGAATACCGCCGCGGAAGCCTTCGCGCTCGCGCGCGGCGAAAACATCGCCCTCGGCGATAAGGTCGCGCAGGCGGCGCGAGAAACCGCCGCGCGTCTTGTTGAAGGCCGCGACATCATGATCGAAATCGTGGTGTTCGACCGCGAGCAAAATCTGGCCGGCCGCGCGCCGTTCGAGGTTTAGCTGGCAGCTCATGCGACGCCTCCCCGGAAGCGGCGGCGATATTCGGCATCATAGAGCGCGCTGTCGCGGAAATCATGCGCGGCAAGCGCACGGCCGACGAGAATGAGCGCGGTGCGCTCGATCGCCGCCGCGGCAACTTTTGCGGCGATGTCGGCAAGCGTACCGCGCAAGACGAGTTGCGCAGGCGTGCTGGCCTGCACCACGACCGCCGCCGGGCAATCGGCGCCGTAGAACGGCGTCAATTCCATGACGATCGTGTCGATGGCATGGATCGCGAGATGAATGACAAGTGTCGCGCCGCTCGCGGCAAAGGTTTCCAGCGTCTCGGTTTCCGGCATGCGCGAGGCGCGGCCGGACACGCGCGTCAGCACCACGCTCTGCGCCACTTCAGGAACGGTAAGCTCGCATTCCAACGCGGCAGCGGCGGCGGCAAAGGCCGGGACACCCGGCGTGAGCGTGTAAGGGATACTGCGTTGCCGAAGCCGGCGCAGTTGTTCGGCGAGCGCCGAGTAGATCGAAAGATCGCCGGAATGGAGCCGCGCCACATCGCGGCCGGCGACATGGGCGGCCGTGAACTCCGCCTCGATCTCGTCGAGTGACATTGGCGCGGTGTCGATGATGCGCGCACCCGGCGGGCAGTGTGCCAGCAATTCGCGCGGTACGATCGATCCGGCATAGAGACAGACCGGGCAGCGCGCGATCAGATCGCGTCCGCGCACGGTGATGAGGTCGGCAGCGCCCGGACCGGCGCCGATAAAATGTACGGTCATGACGCTTCCTCCGAGGAGGCGAGCGCGCAGGTCGCGGAGCCGATCACGAGTCGTGGACTGATGAGCTGCGCCGACGGACCGGCGGCGGCCAGCGCGGCTGCTTCGGCGACCGACGGCACGCCCATGAGCGCGAGCACGCGCGCGGAATGGGTTTCGGTGCGCGGCGCCGCCGCTTTCAGATCGGCATCGGAGACCAGCATGACCGTTACACCCAGCTTCGCCGCCACGGCTTCGATACCGGCTTCGCCGCGCTTGGCCGCAATCGTGGCGATCGCATCGAGGTCGCCCGATGCGATGCCGGCCCGCGCCAGCGCGGCGCGGATCGCCGCTTCCACGTCGGGCGCGCCCGCGCCTCGTCTGCAGCCGACGCCGGCGACGATCATGGTTTTGTCCATAGCCATTGCGTCACCGGCATCGCGGCGCGCCAGCCGGTCTTTTCGCCGATCGCATCGACGCGCGAAATCGCAATGCGGATCAGGTCGCCGCCGCAAGCAGCGTGGCGGCCCAAGAGCAGCGCTTCGGTCTCGAGTGTCACTGCGTTGACCACGAGGCGGCCGCCGGATCGGAGCGCGCGCGTCGCGGCGTCAAGCACTCCGGCATCGCAGCCGCCGCCGACAAACACGGCGTCGGGCATTGCGAGCCCGCTCAGCGCGGCCGGCGCCGCATCCTCGACGATGCCAAGGTCCGGCACGCCGAAAGCAGCGGCGTTGCGGCGGATGCGCGCCGCACGGTCCGCGCGCCGTTCGATGGCGATCGCGCGCATGACCGGATCGGCCAGCATCCACTCGATCGCAACTGAACCGGAGCCTGAGCCGATGTCCCATAAGAGTTCGCCGCGCCGCGGTGCCAGCGACGACAGCGTCATTGCGCGGATTTCGCGCTTGGTGATCTGGCCGTCGTGTTCGAACAGACTGTCCGCCAAGCCTGACGTGCGCGCCAACACGCGCGCGTCCAGCGCGGCTTCCACCTCGATCGCAACGGTGTTGAGTGCGTCGACCGCGCCGAATTCGTATGCGGCGGCTGTCGTGCTGCGGATGCGCTCGCGTGGGCCACCGAGGTTTTCAAGAACCGTCAGCCGCGATGCGCCGAAGCCGGCCGTCGCCAAGAGCTGCGCCAAAGCGGCGGGCCCGTCACCATCCGAGGTCAAAGCCAGGATGCGCGCGCCGGGTTGCAGATGCGGGCGCACCAGATCGAGCGTGCGGCCGTGCACCGAGAGCAGCACCGTCTCCGGCTGCGGCCAGCCAAGCCGCGCCGCAGCAAGGCTGAATGCCGAGGGCGCGGGAACGACGATCGTCTCGCGGGCCTCGATATGGCGCGCCAGCACTGCGCCGACGCCGTATTGGAACGGATCGCCCGAGGCGAGCACGCAGACCGGCCGGCCGCGATGCCGCAGCACCTCTTCGGGGGCGCTATCGAACGGGCTTGGCCACGGCCGCGCCGCGCCGCGAATAAGCGGCGCCGCAAGGCCAAGGTGACGCCGGCCGCCGAACACGATTTCGGCAGCCCCAATCAGCCCGCGCGCCACCGGGCTCAATCCCTCGACGCCGTCCTCGCCGATACCGACAATGGACAGCCAGCGCGGTGATGCGGCAGTGTCGTTTTCGACCGCATCTGGAAGCGGCACATTAGAAATAGACATGCCACGCATCCTTATTCTCGGCGGCACGGCGGAAGCGCGGCTTTTGGCCGGGCGCCTCGCCGAGCGAGCCGATCTCGACGTTACGCTTTCGCTCGCCGGCCGTACCGTGGCGCCGGTCGCGCAGCCGGTGCCGGTCCGCAGCGGCGGCTTCGGCGGCGCGATCGGGCTTGCCGATTATCTGGTTCGTGAGCGCATCGACGCGCTGATCGATGCCACGCATCCCTATGCCAATGTCATTTCGGCGAACGCTGCTGCAGCCGCGCAAGAAACGGCGGTAAAGTTCGTCGCGCTGCGACGAGTGCCATGGGTCGCACGCGCTGGCGATCATTGGACCGAGGTGACTGATGCCGGCGAGGCCGTGCGTGCACTGGGACAGGAACCGCGTCGCGTCTTCGTCGCGCTCGGGCGCAACGAACTCGCACCATTCGTGAGCGCGCCGCAGCACTTCTATCTGGTTCGCAGCGTCGATCCCGTCGAGCCGCCGCTCCCGTTGCCGCAAGTGACATACGTCACCGGCCGCGGTCCGTTCGCCGAGGCTGACGATCGCGCGCTGATGATGGCGAACCGTATCGATGCCGTGGTCGCCAAGAACAGCGGCGGCACCGCGACCTATGGCAAGATCGCAGCGGCGCGTGCTCTCGGCATTGACGTCATCATGCTGCGCCGACCGCCGGCGCTTGACGGACCCGCGGTCGAGACGGTGGAGGGTGTGATCGCATGGCTCGATCATGCGCTCACCTCCGCCGCGGCGCGCGGCGTGTAGACCAGCGGCGAGCGTCCCGGCCGCGCGATCACGCGCGTCTCGCGCGAACCGACGATCACCAAAGTCGCCATGTCGGCAGGCGTCGCATCGGCTTCCACGAGGGTTACGACCCCAATGCGCTCATCGGGTCTCCCGACGGCGCGGCCGAACACGACCGGAGTCGCTTCCGGCAAATGCCGGCGCA
>Ga0208220_1001060_pt1 | contig 11699 bp, 13 predicted proteins | sample NGESurdeep092012_9_FD_184484 | JGI IMG/M metagenome (GOLD analysis project Ga0208220, IMG submission 184484) | Arctic peat soil microbial communities from Barrow, Alaska - NGEE Surface sample F53-1 deep-092012 (SPAdes) | ecosystem: Environmental > Terrestrial > Soil > Wetlands > Peat ... | reverse complement strand
CTGTTATGTCTGCGTGTCTGCCCGGATCGGCTAGTTACGCCACGACTGACCGACTCCGCCTTGCTGGGAAAACCTCATTGTGCTGCGGTGCGGGGCAAAGCCGGGCACCGTCGGCTCAGTCTTCGGGCCCTGCGCGCCGGTCGGTGCCGTCCCGGGTGGCGCTGCCGCTGGCGACGGCAATTGCGAGCGGCCGTAAGCGAGCTCGACCCGGGGAGCCTATGGCTAATGTGTGGGTCTATGTCATTTGCGCTGGGCAACTTGATCGCTGATATCCAGGCCGCCGCGCGAGCCGGTGACGCTGCTCGCTTCCGCCGGTGCGGGGCGGGCCTGCGTGCGGCCGGCCAGAGCGCCAGCGCGGACGACTTGACTGGCGCTCTTGAGAGCATGGCGTCCTGACTGTGCGCGATGAACGGCAGCTACGCCAAGGCCGCGCTGCTGGCCGGGGCATTCGTGGCGCGGGGCGCCTCGCCGTTGCCGCTGGCCGGAGTCGTGCCCGGCTGGGTGGCCCACAAGATGCGGCTGTACACGCTGTTCCAGGATGTATGGCCCAGGGCATCCGGTGGATTGCCGCTGCCCGACCCGGAGGACCTGTCGGCGATGGGCCCGGCCATGGAGATCATGACCGCCGCGCTCGATCGCGCCCGGCTGCAGGCAGACGGCGCAGGCCAGCTCGCCGCGACGTGGTTCGACCTCGAGGACTGGCTGAAGCTGATGATCACTGCTCATGGCCCGGCAGGAGTTCCGCCGGGCCATGGCTGCCCGTGACGAGGTCAGGGAGAGCGCCGCCGCCATCGCTGGCACGGTCCAGTCGGCCGAGTGGGTGCACGGGCTGTCGGTGGTCCTAGACGGCGAGCCGCTGGTGGCGCTGGACCGCGCGTCGCGGCGCGGTTATCACCTGACCATGGCGGCGTCGGTGACAATTTCCAGCTGCATACGCTGCTGGCCGACCGGCTCGCAGGCCACGGCCGGCGCAGCCCTTCCGGCTTGGAGCGGCCTAAGCAGGAATGGGTGGCCGCCGCGACGGACGCGCCTTCGCGTCGGCCGCTGACGGACCCGATCCTGCGCCGGTTCCGGCTGTTCGACGGGCTCGGCTCCTACGTGTTCCCGGAAGGGCGCCCGGCGGACATCGCGCCGCTCGACGGGACCCGCGTCGTGGTGCTGCACGACCCGCTGGGACGGTTCGGATGGACTGGCGGCCGCACCTACCAGGACATGACGCCGACCTTGACGCTCGACCGGTTCATGAAACCGGCGGAAGCGGCGAGCTGGCTGGCTCGCGTCCATGCCGCGCGCGAGAACGACTTCATGTCCATCAACGACAAATCCGGCTCCTGACGCTTGCCCAGCGGCGCTCCGGCGTATGCGCGATCATTTTCGCGGTGGTCGCTCGTCGTATCTACCAGACGGCGTTAGCCGTATGTCCGCTGGACAATGAAGGGGTGCGTCATGGAGATAACCAATCTGGGTAAGGCGGACGGGCTGCCACCGGTGGATTGGGGGGCGGTCGCCGAGAACCTCGATGCGCGGTCGGCGCCGGCTCCCGACGCGGTGAACTCCCGCACGACCTGGCTGTCGACCGTCAACGAGGACGGCAGCCCGCATGTGACGGCGGTGGGCGCCATCTGGCTGGACGGCACGTTCTGGTTTCAGACGGGAGCGGGCACGCGGAAGGGGCGCAATGTCGCGCGCGATTCCCGGTGTTCGGTCGCGGTGTCGATCCGCGACGCGGACGTCGTATTCGAGGGTGAGGCTGCGCGAGTGACCGAGCCGGGCGCACTGGCGCGTATTGCGAAGGCGTGGGCGGACAACGGCTGGCCAGCCGAGCCCGACGTCAGCGGGTCAGGCATAACTGCCCCGTTCAACGCGCCGTCGCAGGGACCACCGCCGTGGAACGTGTATCGCATTGAGCCACGCTCGGCGATCGTGACCTCGACGGCCGAGCCGGGCGGCCTGACTCGCTTCCGGTTCTGATGCCCTGCCGCCGGCCGGAGGAGCGGCTGTCACGCTGCTTGCCGACCGGTGTCAGCACACCGCCAGTCGCGCCCGTTCGTCCGCCGCGAACGCCACCGGCTTGCGGGCGTCGGCGTCCCAGAGCACGGTGACGACCCTCGCCTCGGCAGCGCTCACGCCCGCGGGCGTCAGGATCGTTTCCCGCGTTGTCAGGCTGGTCGTGCCCACCCGCTCCACCTCGATCCGCACCTGCAGCCGCCGGTCGGTGTAGCGGACCTCGGCGCGCAGGTCGATCTCCACCCGCACCACCACGTAGTGCGGATCGCGGCCCAGCGTCTGCGCGTAGAAGGCGTCGCGGCCTTCTTCCAGGTAAGTCAGGAACACCGCGTGGTTGACGTGTCCCAGTCCGTCCACGTCCCGCCACCGCATGCCAACCTCGTGCTTAAAGACCGCGCTCACATGCACACTGTCTCATCCCCGGCGTCGTCGGCACGGCCGGATGGGCGGGGATCCGGTCAGAGTCGGCCGGACGTCACCATCGCCGGTCGGCCTGACGGAGCATCGCGTCCTGCTCGGAGTTGGGCATGAGTTCCCGGACCTCTTGCGCGCAGCGGCAGGCGACCGCGATCTTGGCGGCCCATTGCAGCGCCTCCTCGCGCGAGGGCACGTCGATGATCGAGAACCCGCCGACGGCCTCCGGGTACGTGCCGTCGGTGACCGTCCCGTCGGTGCCGACGACGCTCGCCTTCTTGCTTTCCATTCCGGCCCCGAAGACCCACACGCCGGCGTTCGCGGCTTCCTGGACCACCGCGTGCGAGGCCTTGCCCACGGCCGGCCCCTCCTCGTCAGGGATGTGGTCCATCGCGCCGGCATCGAACAAGATCAGGTACCGCGACATCCCGTGACTCCCTTGTCCCGGCGCCCCGCTCCGGCCGCATTCACAGTCATCTGCCAACGACTCTCACTGGATCCGAGTGTCCGCCGGAAGGAAAATCATCGCCGCTGCCGCCGGCTACCCGACGACCAGCGAAACCTGGTCCTGTCCGGGCCGGACGACCGCCGCGGCCAGCCGGGTGGCACCGGGATGCCAGGACGCTAGCTGCACCTTGGTCGGGAAGGTGAACTGGGCGACCAGGCTGTCGCCGCTGGTCGGCCAGCCGAAGTCGATCAGGGCGTCGCTGCCGACCGAGGTTCCCGGCACGGCCGTCAGCCGGCCGCTGGCCACGGACCCGACCTCGAGCCGGATGGCCGGCCCGCCGCCGCCGCCCGACCTCACCTGGAGCGCGAGGAGATCTCCGCTCGGGCTGAACACGGCGCCGGTCGCCAAGCTCCCCGCGGGCAGGTCCATCACGGTCTGCCTGCCGGTTGCCAGGTCGAGCAGGTCGACTCGGCACGTCGCGGCGCATGGCGGTGTCCAGGCGATTTCGCGCGGGCTCGCCGCGAGCACTTCGTCGATGGTGCGGCTGGCCTTCGGGTCAGTCGGGTTCCAGAGCTTGAAGGCCGGCGGTCCCGGCTGCTGGCTGACCGGCGCGAGCAGCAGGCCGCGGTCGGTTGCCTGGTAGACCGCGTACCCGGTCGGCAGCCTGACCGGCGACCCCAGCGGCCCGCCGGCCAGGCTGACCTCCCGCGCCGTCCGTGCCGCGGTGTCCGGATCGGCGGTCGGCGGGTAACTGGTCAGCCAGACGGCCCCGGCGGTGGCGGCCGGCGTGGCCTGGTTCGCGGTGCCGACCCGAGTCGCCGACCGCGCGCCGTCGGCCAGGAACCAGACCGGGAGGGACGGCCGGGCGCAATCGCCGCATTCGGTCTCGCCGCCCGAACTGGCCTGCACCACCCAGCCCCCGTCGGCCCGGGTGAACTGGTAGCCGGCGCTGTCGGCGGGCAGGCCGCCGATCGGCGTCGAACGGCCGGTCGCGGGCGAGAACCAGGCTGGCCGCGTTCCCGCGACCGGAAGCCGCAGGTCGCCGGCCCATGGCAGGGTCGGCCCGCCGACCTGGTCGGGTTCAGCCGCCAGGGCGGGCACGGCCGAGCCCGCCCCTGCCGGCGCCGTGGCGACGGGCGTCGGGGGAGCGGCGGGGTAATGCGGGTGGCGCGCGACGCTGAGGTAGACGGTGCTCGCGACGGCCAGCACGATGGGCGCGCCGATCAGCGCGAGGCGGCGCGGCCATCGGCTGGGCTCGCGGTCCCCGCCCTGGCTGATGATGTCATCCATTCGCCGCTACCCCCGAGAGCACGCTGACGTATAAGGCACAACGATACGTGGGCCCGTCCGCCGCAACCCTCGGCGGCGCTCCTTACGGCTGTGCCGGAACTCCTCGAAAAGGATCTATGGGAAGTGTCGGTTCGGAGTAGGGCCGTTCGTAGCAAGGGTGAGTGCGCCGCCCGCGAGGGGCGGCGGCCCCGCGAGGGTCCCTCAGCGAGGCGGGGTTCCCGTGACCATGCAAGATCCGATAGACGACCAGATTAGGGACCTAGCCCGAGCCATCCCGGCCGTGGCGGCCGATGACGAGGCGATCCGGAGGTTCGCCGGGGCCTGTCGGCGCGCCGACAGGGACCCTCGCGAACGGCAGCGCATCCGCGACATCATCGACCTCATCGACGCCGAGGACGCCATCTACGATCTGGCCCTCGCCGCGCTCGACCGCGGCGAGCCCGGCGCCGCCGCGCCCTTGCTACGGCGCAGCGCGGAAGCCGGGATCGGGGAGGCGGCATGGCTGCTGGCCGGCGTGCTCGAAAGGCAGGGCGCGGTCCAGGAGGCGCTCCTGTGGTACCGGCGAGCTGCCGACGACGGCGACCTGCGCGCCGACCACAAGATCGCCAGCCTGTGCACCCGCCCGTCTCCAGCAGAAGACGCCCGCCGCCCGTCGCGTGCGGATCCACGATCTCGCCCTCGGGGCCGTGGCCGGGGGCCCGGCCGCCGGGCGCGCCCCCGGCCGCACCCCGGCCGGCGGGCCGGATGGAGCACGGCGGCCGGGACCGCCTGCACCGCCGGCGGCCGAGCAGGACCGCCCCGCCAGCCCGGGACCGCGCAGCACCTACTTCGCGGCGCACTGGTCGGCCCAGCCGAGTCGAAGCCTGCTGCTGGCCGCGAAGTGGTCCTGGGATCCCGAGCCGGGCCCGGCCGCCAGGATCGGGTTCACCGACGGCCTGGACTGCCACCTGGCCGTCACCATGTGCACCGCCCTGGCCGCCCACGTCGGCCTGCCGCCTGCGGCCGACGCGGTCCTGCGGTGGCTTGACCAGAGGATGGAGACCCGCGGCGAGTCCGCCCGGCTGCGCGACATGGCCTCATCGGCCGAGCGGTGGGCGCGGAAAATCACCGAGCTTGCCAGGGCCGGGGCGATCACCGCCCCCGGCCGCCTTGCGCTCCACGTGAGCCCGGCGGACAGCCCGATCGCGGCCTACGGCCGGCACGGGCTGCGCCTGACGGCGATCCGCCCGCTCGCCCGGCCCGGCGCCCGCCGGCCGGCCACGGCCGGCGACGTCATGGTCCCGCTGTCGGCGGTGCCCGCCTGCCCGCCGGACGCCACCGTGCTCGAGGCCCTCGAGCAGATGCTGAACTCCGGCCAGCAGACTCTGCCGGTGCTCGACGGGCCGGTGACCATCGGCGTCACCACGCTCACGAGCCTCGCCCAGGCCATGCTCCAGACTCGGGGCCTGCCGTCCATCCAGCGGGTGGAGACGCTGCTCCAGCCGTACACGGCGGTGACCGCCGACACCCCGGCATCCGCGGCCGCCGCGATCGCGGCCGACGACCAGGCGGGGCTGGTGGTGGTGACCCGGGCCGACGGCACCCCGGCCGGCTACCTGACCCCCGGATCCCTCCTCGCCCAGGTCCAGGGCACGCCGCCGGAAGACGGCGAGAGCCACTGGCACGCCGCGGCGCGCCTGCCGCGCCCAGAGATGTACGGGGACGCGCTCCGCACCGGCTGCTAGGAATCCAGGAACGCGGGGAACCCCCGCACCGGCGATCAGTGCGGGGGTCCGCGTTGACCGGGACAGCCCCGGCGGCCGGCCGTCAGGCGTCGCGCAACCGCAGCACCAGCCCGCCGACGATCAGCGCCCCGGCCGCCCACAGGGCGAGCACGCCGAGGCCCTGCCAGGGAGTGAGGGGGAGGCTGCCCAGGCCGGCGGTGGCCTGGATGGAGAGGCCGGCGCTCATCGGGCCGATCTGCTGCAGGTGACGTGACCAGTGCGGGTTGAGGGCGCTGGCGATGACCGGGAACAGGTAGAGCAGGCCGAGCACCAGCCCGATCGACACCGCCGAGTCGCGGACGGCGGTGGCGACGCCGAGGGCGAGCAGCGCGATCAGCGCCAGGTAGAGGACGGAGCCGGCCGCGGCGCGCAGGTCCGGGCCGCTGGCCAGCGACAGCGGCGGGTAGCCGTGCGTCAGGGTGAAGCCGCGGCCGGGCAGCATTAGCCGCCCGGCCAGCATGGACGCAAGCACGCCGACCGCGCCCGCCGCCAGCGCGAGCCCGGTCACCGTGACCGCCTTGGCGCCCAGCACGTCCAGCCGCCGGGGCATCGCAGTCAGCGTGACGCGGATCATGCCGGTGCTGTACTCGCCGCTGATCGCGAGCACCGCGAGGATGGCCACCACCGCCTGGCTGAGGTCGATCCCGGACAGGGCGACCTTGGCCGGGTCCTGGCCGCAGCCCGCGGCCTGGCAGCTCGCCGCGCTGGCGGCCCCGGCGCCGACCGCGGCAGTGAGTGCGATCACCGCCAGCAGCAGCCACCAGGTCCCCGCCAGCGTGCGGAGCTTGGTCCACTCCGCGCGCAGCGCGTCCACCGGCGCCGCCGTGCCCACACCAGCCGACCGCGCGCCAGCCTCGCGGACGGACGTGGGAACACTCACGCGTCCCTCCGGTTCAGCAGCCAGACCGCGAGGCCCAGGGCGACGGCGGCCCAGGCGCACAGCACCGCGAAGCCCGCCCACGGGTCCAGCGGATAGTAGCCCGCCGACGGCGTGTAGACGTTGTTGACCTGCGGGTACTGGATGAGCGTCTGCTGGACGGCGAACGCGGCGGCCGGGGTGACCCGCGCCAGCCAGTCGGTCGGGCCGACGGGCAGCAGCGGCGTCGTCACCGTGAGCAGGTAGGGCAGCACGATCACCACGATCACGGCGGCGACCGCCCCGGCGCTGCGCCGCAGGATGGTCCCGATGGCGAGGGCGATGACGGCGGCGACGGCGAGCACCGCGGCGGTGCCGACGATCACCCGCACCTCGGTGAGCGCCGTGACCGGCCAGACGTAGACGCCGTGGGACCGCAGCATCCGCTGCCCGAGCGTGACCACGATGGTGGCGCTGACCAGCCCGGCGGCGAAGGTGACGGCCGCGATCACGACCGCCTTGGCCGCCAGCACCCGGCCTCGCCGAGGAGTCGCGGCGAATGTCACCCTGATCAGCCCGCGCCGGTACTCGGCGGTCATGAACATCGCCCCCACCACGGCCACCGCGATGAGCCCGGCGAAAACGCCGATGAGCGTCTGCGTGATCGTGACGCCGAGACCGGCCGCCCCGGACACCGACGGCGCGATGTCGCCGGTCCCGGTCACGGTGAGCCGGCCGCCGGCGTCGGCCAGGCTCCCCGGCGAGCCGGCCGCCGGGCCGCCGGCGTCGCCGATGGCGGTTCCGGCCCACCCGGCCCCCGGCCGGGAACCCTGCAGGCTGACGTGGTCGAAGACGCCGGTCGCCTGGCTGGGGCCGCCGCTCACGCTTGTGCCGCCACCCGATGCCTGCCAGTACGGCGGAGACGTGGCGAACAGCCCGCCCTGCACCGTCGATGCCAGCCCGGCCAGGGTGGCGACGCCGACCCGGGTCCAGTTGACGCCGTTCGCAGAGTCGTAGCCGGTGAGCGTGTCGCCCGCGCGGGTGAGCCGCAGCCAGCGCGGGGACCGCACGGAAACGGATCCGGCCAGACCGGGAGCGTCCCCGGTGTAGTCGTACTGCATCCGCACGCCGTGGCTCCCGGTGATCATCATCGCCGCGTAGGCCGACCCTTGTCGGGTGCTGGCCTTGATGATGATCCCGGCCTTGGCCCACGGCACCAGTCCGCTGCTTGTCTGCGGCCCGTTGCTACCGCCCCCGGTCCCGGAGAAATCGGGAATGAGGCCGGCCAGCGACGTCATCCGGACGGTGATGCTGCCGTTTCCTTCCAGCGTCTGGTGCGCGAAGTAGAAGCTGTCGGTCACCGCCTCGCCGCCCGGCCCGAGCGGCTGGGTGCAGGCCGAGCCGGGACCGTTCATGCCGCAGGAGCCCGAGCTGCTCGGGCCCAGCCCGAGGGCCACGATGGCCAGCACCGCGACGATCATCCCGACGACCCAGCCTCGGACCGTCCGGAACTTGACCCACTCCGCCCGCAGGGTCTGCGCGAACCCGTCGCCGCCCGAACGCACGCGGGGACGGTACACAGTCGCTGTCATCGGACCGACTCCCCAAGGTCTCGAGCCGGCGGAGCGGCGGGGACGCCGCGGGCGGCGCTGAATTCGACCGCGTCCTTGGTCAGTTGCAGGTAGGCGTCCTCGAGGGTCGCGCGGTGGGCGCTTACCTCGCTGAACGGAACCTGGGCGGCGGTGAGAGCCGCCACGGTCCGTTCGGAGGAAAGATGTTCGATCACCAGCACATCGGAAGCGCTCGCGGTGACCGTAGCCCCCGCAGCGGCCAGGGTTTTCGTCGCCTCGGCGGGAGCCGAGGTGCGCAGCCGGACCAGGGCGCCGGACGCCGCCGCGAGAAGGTCGCGCATGCTGGTGTCGGCGATGACCCGGCCCCGGCCGGCCACGATCAGGTGGTCGGCGGTGTCCTGGAGCTCGCTCATCAGGTGGCTGGAGACCAGCACGGCGCGGCCCTCGGCGGCCAGCGCGCGCAGGAAGCCGCGCAGCCAGATGATCCCCTCGGGGTCCATGCCGTTGAACGGCTCGTCCAGCATCAGGATCGGCGGGTCGCCGAGCAGCGCGGCGGCGATGCCGAGCCGCTGCCGCATGCCGAGCGAGTAGCCGCCGGCCTTGCGCCCGATCGCGGACCGCAGGCCCGCCTGGTCGATCACCTCGTCGACCCGGCGGGCGCCCAGGCCCTGGGAGCAGGCCAGCCAGAGCAGGTGGTTGCGGGCCGACCGGCTGGGTTGCAGGGCGGCGGCGTCGAGCAGCGCCCCGACGTGGCTGAGCGGATGGCGGAGGGTGCGGTACGGGCGGCCGCCGATCAGCGCGGTGCCCGCGTCGGCCGCGTCGAGGGCGAGGATGATCCGCATCGTGGTGGATTTGCCTGCGCCGTTCGGGCCGACGAAGCCGGTGACCTGACCGGGGCGGACGGAGAAGGTCATCCCGTCCAGCGACTGCGTGGCGCCGTAGCGCTTGCGGAGTTCGGTGACTTCGATCATGGCGGCAGTTCTACGCCGGGCGCGGTGTCAGGCCGGTGCCGTCGGTTGACACCGGGCTGACACCGGGCGGCCTGCCATGCTTAGCAGCATGAGAGTGCTGGTGGCCGAAGATTTCGAGGTGCTCGCCCGGTCGATCGGGACCGGGCTGCGCCGTGAGGGGATGGCCGTCGACGTGGTCCTCGACGGCGGCGACGCGCTCGAGCACCTGGCGGTGACCCGGTACGACGTGGTGGTGCTGGACCGGGACCTGCCCGGCGTGCACGGCGACGAGGTCTGCCGCCGGATCGCGGCCGAGGGCGGCGGCAGCCGGGTGCTGATGCTGACCGCGGCGAGCACGGTCAGGGACCGGGTCGAGGGCCTCGGGCTCGGCGCCGACGACTACCTGCCCAAGCCGTTCGACTTCGCCGAGCTGGTCGCCCGGGTGCGGGCGCTGGCCCGGCGGTCCGCCCCGGCCGTGCCGCCGGTGCTGGTCGCGGGCGACCTCCGCCTCGACCCGGCGCACCGGACGGCGGACCGGGGCGGGCGGCGGCTCGACCTCAGCCCGAAGGAGTTCGCGGCGCTCGAGTGCCTGCTGGCGGCCGGCGGACGGGTCGTCTCGGCCGAGGAGCTGCTGGAACGGGTGTGGGACGAGATGGCCGACCCGTTCACCACCGCGGTGAAGTCCACCATCCGGCGGCTGCGGGCGAAGCTGGGCGACCCGCCGGTCGTCGAGACCGTCCGCGAGGGCGGCTACCGGATCGGGGGCGCCTGATGTTCTCCGGCACGATGCGGACCCGGCTCGCGCTGCTGTACGGGGGAGTGTTCCTCGTGCTGGCGATGGTGTTGCTCGCGATACCGTTCATCTCGGTCAGCGAGACGATGCGCGTCGGATCCAGCGGGCCGCCGGTCGTCCACTATCCCGGTCGGAGCCTGCTGCCCGAGCTCAGCGTCGTGCTCATCAGCCTCGCGATCGCGGTGGTGGCGTCGCTCGGGCTCGGCTGGCTGCTGGCCGGCCGCCTGCTCCGGCCGCTGCAGGCGATCGTGGCGACCGCGCGGGATATTTCCGCCACCAACCTGAGCCGTCGGCTGCGGACGGGGGAGCGCGATGACGAGTTCAGCCGGCTCGGCCAGACCCTGAACGACCTGTTCGCGCGGCTGGAGGCGTCGTTCGAGTCGCAGCGGCACTTCGTCGCCAACGCGGCCCACGAGCTGCGCACCCCGCTGGCCGCCGAGCGGACGGTGCTGCAGGTGGCGCTGCGCGACCCGGAGGCGAGCGTGGCGTCGCTGCGGGTCGCCTGCGACGAGGTGCTGCGACTGGGCCAGCAGCAGGAGAAGCTGATCGACGCGCTGCTCACGCTGGCGGGGAGCGAGCGGGGCATCGCCCGCGCGGAGCTCTTCGACCTGGCGGACGTGGCCGCGGGCGTGATCGCGGACGTCGCGATCAACGCCTCGCTCGACCAGGCGCCCGCCGAGGGCGATCCCCGGCTGGCCGAGAGCCTGGTGACGAACCTGGTCGGGAACGCGCTGCGGCATAACGTGCCCGGCGGCTGGGCCTCGATCCGGACGGGGAAGGACGGGGGACGGGCGGTGCTGCGGGTCAGCAACAGCGGGCCGCTGGTGCCGCCCGCGGAGGTCGACCGGCTGTTCCAGCCGTTCCAGCGTCTGGGGGACGAGCGGGTGCGGCGTCAGGACGGGCCCGGCGGCGGGCTCGGGCTGGGGCTCGCGATCGTGCGCGCCATCGCGGTCGCGCACGGCGCGGACGTCAGCGCGCACGCTCGGCCCGAGGGGGGCCTGGACATCACGGTGACGTTCCCGCCTCCGTCCGTCGGCCAGCTCTAGCGCCGTGGTGCGGACCTACTGGCCGACGCGGCCGTCGACCCGTTCCCTGAGCAGGTCGGCGTGGCCGCAGTGCCGCGCGTACTCGTCGATCATGTGCACCAGGAGGCCGCGCAGTTCGGCCTCGGTCCCGTCGGTCATCGGGACGCTCGCGCCCACGTCGGGAATGTTGGCGCCGAATTCCTCCGCGAACGCGACCTCCTCCCGCCACGCCCGCCAGGCGTCCGCCACGACGGCCGGGTCGGCGACCGCGCCCGCCCAGTCGGCGTCCTCGACGTCGGTGGACCAGTACAGCGGGGGCGCGTCGGTGCCCGCCATCACCCGCCTGAACCAGAACCGTTCCACGTCGGTCAGGTGCCGCACCAGGCCCAGCAGGGACATCGGGGACGGCGGCACCGACCTGCGGGCGAGCTGCTCCGCGTCGAGGCCGGCGCACTTCAGCTCCAGCGTCCTCCGGTACGTGCGCAGGTACTGGACCCTGGTCCCACCGATCGGGCACCGCGCTCCTGGCCCCCCGGTCAGCCCGCGACCCCGGCGCGCACCTGCCGGGCGGCCGCGACCAGG
>Ga0208220_1001058_pt1 | contig 11718 bp, 9 predicted proteins | sample NGESurdeep092012_9_FD_184484 | JGI IMG/M metagenome (GOLD analysis project Ga0208220, IMG submission 184484) | Arctic peat soil microbial communities from Barrow, Alaska - NGEE Surface sample F53-1 deep-092012 (SPAdes) | ecosystem: Environmental > Terrestrial > Soil > Wetlands > Peat ... | reverse complement strand
CTGCATCTGCCTGGACATGGGCGGCGGCTCGACCTCGGTCGCGGTGTTTTCCGGCGGTTCGCTGGTGCATGTCGACAGCCTCGCCGTCGGCGGCGGCCACGTGACGGCCGATATCGCGCGCGGGCTGAGCGCGGAGGTTCCACACGTGCGCGTCGCCGTCTCCGGCCCGACGGTGACGCTCGTCGGGCCGCCCGAGGACGTGGCGCGCGCCAAAGCGCTCATCGCCGCGCTCGACGTCCCGCCGTTCGGCGCGCGCTACACGCAGATCTACCGCTTGAAGAACGTCGATGCGAAGTCGGTCGCCGATTTGATCAAGCGCGCCTTCCCGCAAACCGACGTGTCCGTCGACGCGAGCCTCAACGCACTCTCGGTGACGGCGAGCGCCGTGGACCAGCAACGCATCGCCGAGGGCGTCGCGCAGCTCGACGGCACGGCGACGTCCGGCGCGAACAATCGCGGCGGCGAAGAAGGCATAGCACCCGGCACGGCACCGTCGAACCACGAGATCGTGCAGCTGCGGTCGATCGTGCCGGGGACGCAAGGCACCGGGACGTCTTCTCAGGACATCGCGACCGCCGTCCAGGCAGCCCTCGCGCAATCGCATCCCGAGCTGCACGTGGTCGTCCCCAACGGGATGCAGGCGATCATCTTGACCGGCAGCGCGCAAGCCGTGCGCGATGCGAAGGACCTCATCGCCGCACTCGACATCGTCCCGCAATCCGTCGTGCTCGACACCGAGATCTTGGAGCTCGACGAGAACACCTCGCGTAACCTCGGCCTCCAGCTCGGCACGACATCGATCGGAACGACGTTCACCGAAGTCGTCCCGCCGAATGATGCGAGCGGCAACCCGGCGCGCCTGGGCAACCTCCAGGCGCTCACCCGCACGCCGATCAGCTTCCAAGCACAGATCAACCTGTTGCTTCAGAACGGCAGCGCGCGCGTGCTCGCCGACCCGCGCATCACCACGCTGTCGGGACACACGGCGACGATCCGGGCCGGCGACACGATCAGCATCCTCACCACCGTCGGCGGCGGCACGGGAACCGTCGCGACGACGCAGCTCGAAAGCTTTCAAACCGGCGTCACGCTCGACATCACGCCGATCATCACCGATGCCGGAGAGCTCAGCGTCGCGCTGCACCCGGTCGTGAACTCGCTCACCGGCTATCTCAACGGCGTCCCGCAGATCTCGACCCGCGACACGCAGACGACCGTACACCTGCGCGACAACCAAACGCTGGTTATCGGCGGGCTGATCCAAGAGAGCTCGGAGAAGACCGAGAGCAAGATCCCGTTCTTCGGCGACATCCCGCTCATCGGCAAGGCGTTCCGCAACGAGAACACGACCAGTACCCGTAACGAGCTGATCATCGTCGTCACGCCGCACGTGCTCGGCAGCGACTTGGCGACCTTGCCGAACGCTGCAATACCGCCCGGTGCCGTCATCCCGTCGCCGCGACCGCTTCCGACCCTCCCGCCCAACGCGACCTTCCCGGTTCCGCCGCCGAGCGCGCCGCGACCGCGGCCGTCGCCCACACCCGTTTCGGTCGCCGCCGCCGCAAAGAACGCCAGCCCGCCGCCCAACGCGCCGGGGACGTCGCCGTCACCGACGGCGTTGCCGAGCGCCTTCGCGCAAACGAACACGTTCGTGTTCGGCTCGCCTCCGCCGAGCAACTACGCCGGCCCCGGCGACGCGCCGCAGATCTTCTACGCGACGCTCACGCCGACGGTGTTCCAACCCAACTCGACCGTGCGCATAAACGCGATCACGACCACCAACGTGCAGCGCTTATCGATCGGCACCGGCAGCGCGTCGATCACCCTTTCGCCGGTTGGCCCCGGAACGTGGTCGGGCGTGTTCTCCGCCAACGTGCTCGGCCTGCCGCCGACCTCGGGTCAGCTCCATCTCACGCTGACCGCGTCGCGCGGTGACGGCCAAACCGCCAGCATCCCGATAACCGTCTCGGTGATGCATGGCGTGAGCACCGATAACGTAACGCTCTAGCGCCCGCGCGGTGCGTCAGCGAGCGTCGATGTCGGGGATGGTGAGATTCGTGCCGACGCGTAGGCCGGCGCTCCGCGCCCGTCCGGCGGCGAGCTCGATCACGTAGCGGCCGATGCCGTGGCGGCGCGCGATGTTCGCGTCGCGCGTACCACGCTTGGTCGCGGGGACGTCGGCCGCGATCGCCGAGACGGTGCCGTCGACCCGCACGAAGATCATGTCGAGCGGCGCGATCGTGTCCTTCATCCAAAAATCTCGCCGGACGTCGGCTGCGTCGGGGAAGACGAACAGCATCCCCTGCTCCGGCGTCAGCGCGACGACGCCCATCAATCCGCGTTCGCGACGCGCCTCGGTATCGGCGACCGCGAGCCGCAGCGACGCTTTCGGCGCGTCGACGACGAGCGCGCGGCAGAACGTCCGCTCGAGCGGGATGGCGTGGCACCACGCGAGCGGCGCCGGCGTCGGCGGCTCGGGCGTCGCGGTCGCGGCGGCGTCCGCCTGGGGCCCGGAGCGCGCGCAGCCTTGCCCCGCGAGCGCCAACACCAGCATCAGGAAACCAGTCACCACCACGCGCCGCATCGGGCTCGATGGACGACGCAGCGCCGGACGGTTCCTGCGGCGGGGAGCCGCCGTCCGGCGGACCGAAGTTCTCCAGCATGAGCACGACCGCCGACCCGGGCACGCACCGCAAGCACGTTCCAGCCCCCTCGCCGACCGACTTTCTGGGGATCGACGCGCTGCTCACCGGCGACGAGCGCCTCGTCCGCGACACCGTGCGCGCGTTCGTGCGCGACCGCGTGCTGCCGAACATCGCGGAGTGGTTCGAGGACCACACGTTCCCGCGCGAGATGATCAAAGAGATCGGCGAGCTCGGCCTGCTCGGGATGCACCTGCAGGGCTACGGCTGCGCGGGGACGAGCGCGGTGGCGTACGGTTTGGCCTGTCTCGAGCTCGAGGCCGGCGACTCCGGCTTTCGGTCGTTCGTGTCGGTGCAGGGCTCGCTCGCGATGTACGCGATCTCGGCGCACGGATCCGAGGAGCAAAAGCAGACCTGGCTGCCGCGCATGGCCGCCGGCGACGCGATCGGCTGCTTCGGCTTGACCGAATGGGATTTCGGCAGCGATCCCGGCGGGATGCGCACCGTCGCGCGGCGCGATGGATCGGACTACGTCATCAGCGGCTCGAAGGCGTGGATCACCAACGGTGGGATCGCAGACCTGGCGATCGTGTGGGCGCGGCTCGCCACCGACAACGGCGACGGTGCGATCCGCGGTTTCATCGTCCCCAAGGGGACCAAGGGTTTCTCGACGCGCAACATCGAGCGCAAGCTCTCGCTGCGCGCGTCGATCACGTCGGAGCTGATCTTCGACGAGTGCCGCGTCCCCGCCGGCGCCATCCTGCCGGAGGTCAGCGGTCTACGCGGTCCGCTGTCATGCTTGAACGAGGCGCGCTACGGGATCGTGTGGGGCGCGCTCGGCGCCGCGCGCGCGTGCTACGAGAGCGCGCTCGACTACGCCAAGACGCGCGTGCAGTTCGGCAAGCCGATCGCCGGCTTCCAGCTCACCCAAGAGAAGCTCGTCAACATGATGCTCGAGATCAACAAGGGACTGCTGACCGCGTTGCACATCGGCCGCTTGAAGGACGACGGCCGCGCACACCCCTCGCACGTCTCGTTCGGCAAGCTCAACAACGTCCGCGAGGCGCTGGCGATCTGCCGCGAAGCGCGCACGATCCTGGGTGCGAGCGGGATCACGCTCGAGTACCCGGTGATCCGGCACATGAACAACCTCGAAAGCGTCCTCACCTACGAAGGCACCAGCGAAGTGCACACGCTCATCCTCGGCCAAGCCATCACCGGCGAAAGCGCGTTCAGCTAGGCTGCGTACTCGGCGTTGACGACGTCGACGGAGCGTGACGTCGAGAACTCGCCGTGGTACGGCGCGACGAAACGGCCCGAGGTCGGCGTGACGTCGGCGAAGTCGCGCCCGGCGGCGACGAAAACGTAGCTCAGGGTCGTCGCACGACGGTGTGTCGGGTCGAAGCCCCAGACCGGGGACAATGTGCCCACCGGTTCGCCGACGATCTCGACCCAGGCATGCGTTCCGCCCTCGCCGAGCATGTGTCCGGAGACGTAGCGCGCGGCGAGACCGCGCAGGCGGCACAGGGCGATCATGATGTGCGCGTAGTCCTGGCAGACGCCGGCGCCGTGCGCGAACGCTTCGGCTGCCGTCGTTGCGACCGTGGTTACGCCGCTCACATAGCGCATCCGGTCGAACACGAAATCGCCGATGCGCGCAGCGAGCGCGTAGATCTCGGCGCCGTCGCGCCCCAGTTCTTCCGCCGCGGCGCGCAAGCGCCGATCGGGGACGGTCAGCGTCGATGGTCCACGAAAGCGCGAGTCGGCGTACCAGCGCGCCGGCACGGTGGGGACCTGCGCTGTGCTCCGTTCGATCACCGCTTCGTAGTCGATCTGAATGGCGTCGGGGATGAACGCGGCGTCGATGGTCGCCACCGCGTTGTCGAACACGTCGCGGTCCCAGCGGACCGACACGTCCGGTGTGACCAGGAGGCGATCCGCGATCCGCACCTGGTCGCCGTGGATGCGTGGCGGCGCGACAACGAGCCGATGGTGAAGATCCCGAATCGGTCCCGGATAGTCGTAGCGGAAGCGCTGCTGGAGGTTGTAGGAAACGCGGACCATGCGCTCGTCAGGCAAGGTCGGCCCACACGGTCATGTTCTCCAATCGGGCGGCGCCGAACGTCGTCACCATCGCGACGTCGAGCGCGTCTCGCCCGCGTCCGATCACGATGCGGCCGACCCGCCGTTGGTTGTTGCGCGGATCGAACGTCCACCACCGGCCATCGAGATAGGCCTCGAACCAAGCACAGAAATCCATCGGCGAATAGGGCGGCGGCACGTCGATGTCGGGCATGTAACCGAACGTGTAGCGCGCCGGGATGTTGAGCGCCCGGCAGAACGTCACGGCGACGTGCGCGAAGTCGCGGCAGACGCCCGTTCCGGCCCGCAGCGCGTCGAGCGCGGTCGTCAACGGCAAGCTCGTGCCGTAGGCAAAGTTCAGCGTGCCGTGCACCCAGTCGCAGATCGCCTGCACGCGACCAAAACCCGGCGGGACCGCACCGAACCGGTCCCACGCTTCCGTCGCGACCTCGTCGGAGAGGCAGAACCGGCTGGGCAGCGTGTAGATCAGCACCTCGTCCGGCAGGTCCTCGACCGGCAGTTCCCGGGCGGTCAGGTCGATTTCGTCCAGTTCGGCCGAAACCTCGACCCGCGCGTCGTACCGTATGGTGCAGCGACCGGTCGGCAGCGTGAGCCGCCGCGGTTGGTTACCATAGAGATCGGTATAATCGTGATATGGCAGGTGCGGGACCGTCGTCCAGATCTCAGAGCAGATCCGCGGCCCCGATCGCTCCGGACGCACCAGGAGTATCGACGGCGCCTCGCCGGCGGTTTCGTACGTGAACTCGCAACCTACGCCCAACAGTAACGACGTCGCGATATCGGACATTGTTTGCCTCCGTTGCGCCCGCGCGCGCACCGGCCTTTGGCCATCTGTCGAACGGACGCCCCCCAGCATGCGGGAACCACAAGCCAACTGATGCTCGAGCTCGTACAGCGGCCGGTCGTCGACGACGTGTTCGACGAGTTCTTTGCCGACCCGACCACACCGCGCGCGAATTATGCGCGACTGGCCGTGACGCTTGCTGCGGTCGAGACCGACACGCTGGTCAACGGCGTGCGAGCGATCAACGCGGCCCTGCTGCGGCGCGGGGTCACCTTTACGGTGTACGCCGAGTCCTCGGGGACCGAACGCATCTTCCCGTTCGACCCGATTCCGCGGATCTTCTCGCACCGGGAGTGGCGGCGAATGGCCGCCGGTGTCGAGCAGCGCGTCCGCGCCCTCAACGCGTTCTTGCACGACGTGTACCACGACGGGCGCATCCTGCGCGAAGGGCGCATCCCGCGCGAGCTGGTTCACTCGTCCGATCTGTTCGTGCGGGAGATGATCGGCGTCCGCGTCCCCAACGACGTCTACATCCACGTCAGCGGGATCGACCTGATCCGCGACGACCAGGGCACACCCCGCGTGCTCGAAGACAACGTGCGGACTCCCTCGGGAATCTCGTACGTGCTCGAGAACCGCGACGTGCTCAAGCGCACCTTCCCGCGTCTGTTCGACGGGTATCGCATCGAGCCGGTCGACGACTATCCGCTGCGCCTCCTGCGCACGCTGCAGGAAGCCGCGCCGCACGGCGCGCGCGAACCGAACGTGGTCGTCCTTACGCCCGGCGTCTACAACTCGGCCTACTACGAGCACGCGGTGCTCGCGCGCTCGATGGGCGTCCCGCTGGCCGAGGGCCGCGACCTCTTGGTCGTCGACAACCGTGTCTTCCTCAAGACGACCGCCGGCCTCGAACGCGTCGACGTGATCTACCGGCGGATCGACGACGATTTCATGGACCCCTTGTATTTCCGGCCCGGCTCCGCACTCGGGATCGTCGGCTTCATGAACGCGTACCGCGCCGGGAACGTCGGGTTGGCCAACGCGATCGGCACCGGCATCGCCGACGACAAGGCGCTCTACCGCTTCGTTCCGGCGATGATTCGCTTCTACTTGGGCGAGGAACCGCTGCTCGAGAATGTCGAGACGCTCGATTGTTCCGATCCGGTGACGCGGCGCCACGTGCTGGCTCATCTGGAAGAACTCGTCGTCAAACGCACGAACGGCTCGGGCGGTTACGGGATGTTGATCGGCCCGGCGTCGACGGCCGCCGAGCGCGAGGATTTCGCACGGCGCATCGAAGCGTCGCCGCGGACGTTCATCGCACAGCCGGTCATCCAGCTCTCCTCACACCCGACGCTGGTCGACGGGCAGCTCTCGCCGCGCCGTATCGATCTACGGCCGTTCGCGCTGTACGGCAAACGCGTCGACGTGCCGCCGGCCGCGCTCACGCGCGTCGCGCTGCACAAAGGATCGCTCGTCGTCAACTCCTCGCAGGGCGGCGGCAGCAAGGACACCTGGGTGCTGGCCGCCGAGGACGACGATGCTTAGCCGGCACGCGGAGTCGTTCTTCTGGCTCAGCCGCAACGTCGAACGGGCCGAGACGGTCGCGCGCGTTCTCGACGTCACCTACACCCGCTCGATGGACCTGCACACCGGCGGGACATGGGAACAGCGATCGTGGCGCGCCGCGCTCGCGATCGGGATGCTCGGCGCGGCTCCGTCCGCTGCGCCCGCACCGGCCGATGCCACCGCGGAGAACGTGCTCGAGCGCTGCGTGTTCGACAAGGACAACCCGTCTTCGATCCGCGCGTCGATCGCGATCGCACGCACCAACGCGATCGGCCTTCGGGCCGAACTTTCGAGCGAGGTGTGGGAGCACATCAACCAGCTCTATCTCGACGTCCAGGAGCAAAGCGGCTCATCCGTCGGGGAGCGCGGACCTTCGCGTTTCCTGCGCGTCGTGCGGGATCGCTGTCAGGCGATCGCCGGCGTGAGCGACGCCACGCTGCCGCATGTCGACGGCTGGAACTTCATGCAGCTCGGCCGTTTCGTCGAGCGCGCCTCGCTGGCATCGCGCATCCTCGCGACCGCCGCGTCGTTCGACGATCCGTGGCCGGAGTGGCAGCGCCTGCTGGAGATGTGCTGCGCGAGCTTCCCCTTTGCGCGGGCCGCGACGCACTTACAGAGCCCGCCCGACGCCGCCGCGTTCATTCTGTTCAATCCGACCTTTCCACGCTCGGTCAACTTCTGCGCGAACCGCATCGACAAGGCGCTGCACCGCCTCTCCCAGAGTTCCGGCCGCGCGTACACGGACGGTGCGGAAAAGCTCGCCGGCCGCCTGTGCGCCGCGGTGACCTTCGCCGACGCGGCCGATATCGTCGCCGACGGGCTTCACCCGTTCGTTCGTGCGGTCCTCACCGCACTCGATTCGCTGGTGGGATCGATCCAGAACGTCTACTTCCCGCGCGTGCCGATCGCCGTCGCGCCGCTGAACCGTACCGACGCCCTGGCCGGATAAGCGGGACACGGCGATGGAGTACACGATCGATCACGAAACCGCGTATCGCTATCCGCAACCGGTTTCCGAGAGTTACACGGTCGTGCACCTGCAGCCGCGCACGAACCTGCGCCAGTACTGCACGCGATACGATCTGAGCGTCGAACCGGGGGCGCGCGTCTTCTCCTACCTCGACCGGTTCGGAAATGACGTACAGCACTTCGCCGTCATGCCCGAGCACGCGCAGCTGCGTATCATCGCGCGCTCGCACGTCGTCACCCTGCCGACCAGCGGCGGTGAGATCCCGCACGACGTCGACGCCGCGCGCCTGCATGCCGATCCGCTCGTCGCCGAGCTGGCGGACTATTGCGCCTCGACACCCTACGTCGCGCTCGGGCCGGAGGTGACGCGCTTGGCCGATGCCGTCCCCGCGGCGGCCGACGATCTCGCGACGTATTTCCTCGCGGCAGGCTCGTTCGTTCACGATGCGTTCACCTATCGCTCCGGCGTCACCGACGTCCTCACGACGGTCGCCGACGTGATCGACGCCGGCGCCGGAGTGTGCCAAGACTTCGCGCACGTCCTCATCGCGCTCGCGCGAACGCGCGGCATACCGGCGCGCTACGCCAGCGGCTACGTGTTCCGTGGCGCCGGCGCGACGCTCGGTGCCGAAGCGTCGCACGCTTGGGCGGAGGCCTATCTGCCGCCGTACGGCTGGGTCGGTTTCGATCCCACCAACGACCGCCTCGTCGACGACGGCTTCGTGTTGGTCGCGGTCGGCCGCGACTACGGCGACGTGAGCCCGACGCGCGGCCTCTACCGTGGCGTCGACCCCGGCAGCCTACGCGTCACCGTCGCCGTCGACGCAGCCGCCGCCGAACAGTAATGACGGACGTCATCCTGAGCCACGCCGAAGGATGCGCCAAAGCGGCGGTCCCCCCTTCGCCGAGCTCAGGGCGACATCGCGAGTTCGATGAAGGACGATCGTTGGGTCGTCGCACGCCAACGCCGCTCGTCCTTCGACGCGGCTCAGGATGACTTTTGGACCTGTTGCTCGCTAAAGAGCGGCGTTTTAACGAAAGAGCCTCGCTCGTTGAGCGGGGCTCATCCTTTCGCGCGCTGCGCTGCGCTTCGCGGAACGCGTGCCGGCATGTCGCGTCGGCGTGCGAGCGCGCTGCTCGTTCAGCGGTTGACGAAGGACATGTCCGGATAGCGGGTGCCCGCGGCGGCACCGCGCGGCGCGACTTCGTCGAGCGCCGCGAGCTGGTGCGGCGTGAGCCGGACCTCGGCGGCTTTGACGTTTTCCTCGAGATACTTCACGCGCTTGGTGCCGGGAATGGGGATGATGTCGTCGCCCTGGGCCAAAACCCACGCGAGCGCGAGTTGCGCCGGCGTCACACCGGCTTCGCGCGCGATCGCCTCGATCTGCTCGACCATGGCGCGATTGCGGGCAAAGTTCTCGCCCTGGTAGCGCGGGTTGTTGCGCCGGAAATCGTCGGGTGACAGCGCTTCGATGTCCTTGATCGCGCCGGTCAGCATCCCGCGCCCGAACGGGCTGTAGGCAACGAACGCGATGCCGAGCTCGCGGACGGCGTCGAAGACGCCATTCTCTTCGGGCTCGCGGGTGAACAGCGAATACTCGGTTTGCAGCGCGGCGATCGGCGCCGTCGCGGCGGCCTTGCGAATATTCTGGGTCGAGGCCTCGGAGATGCCGATGTAGCGCACCTTGCCGGCCACGACGAGCTCGTGCATGGCGCCGACCGTCTCCTCGATCGGCGTCGCCGTGTCGACCCGGTGTTGATAGTACAGATCGATGACGTCGACGCCGAGCCGCGCGAGCGATGCGTCGCATTGGCGGTGCACGTAGTCAGGCTTGCCGCTGATGCCGCGCTTGGCGGGTTCCGCCTCGTTGCGCACGATCCCGAACTTGGTCGCCAGGAATACCTTGTCGCGCCGGTCGCGGATGGCGCGTCCGACGAGCTCCTCGTTGCGACCGTATCCGTACATGTCGGCGGTGTCCAAGAAGGTGGCGCCGAGCTCGATGGAGCGATGGATCGTACGGATCGATTCCGCGTCGTCGCCCGCGCCGTAGAACTCGGACATCCCCATGCATCCGAGCCCGATCTCGCTGACCAGTGGGCCGCCGCGGCCAAGTTTGCGTTGTTTCATCGCTCCACGAAACCGCGGCGCGCGGGCTACCGTTTCAGGACGCGCTCGAGCTTGTCGAACATCCCCTGGATCGCGCGATCGTGCTGATCCTGCGTGCGGCGCCACAGCAGCCGGCCTTGTGTGTCGTCGAGCGTGGCGCTCAGCCGATGCCGCACCGTGACGCGGCGCCCATCCGGCTCGAGCTCGAAAGCGTGCGTCCCCTCGATGCCTTCGGTGTCCACCCGCCACACGATGCGGCGCTCGGGCTCGACCTCGTCGAGCACGGCGTGAATCCCGCCGTGCCACTCTTCGGTGACGCCGGGTGTGAGCGGCCCCGCGCTGCGCATGAACGGCTGCGACGGGAAGGGCCAGATCGCGTCCTGCGACGTACCGAGCTCGGTGAGCAGCTGAAAGATCCGCCGGGCGGTTCCGGTGACGGTGCGTTCGTGAATGACGTCGATCGGGGTCGGCACGTCTGCTTCGTTCGAAGACCCTCTCGGCAAAACCGCTCGCGCGCGATCCCGGATCAGCGGCCCAACGTCACCTGCAGGTAGGTCCCGTAGTCGCCCAGCCGCTCGATGCGCACGCCGAGCGCCAGCGTCTCGATCAGGAACAGCCCGCGACCGTTTTCGGCGAACGCGTCGCGCGGCGGGCGGCCGTCCCAGTCGAAGCCGGGCCCCCGGTCGAGCGCGGCGAGGACGAACTCCGTCCCGCTGCGCTCGAGGACGACGTCGAGCGGCCCCGGCGTGTAACGCGCGGCGTTGCCGACGATCTCGCCGAAGACGATCTCGTAGCCGAGCCGCACGTCGCGGCTGACGCCTTCCTCGGCCAGTCGCGCGACGAACGCTTCGCGAGCAGCCTGCGCCGCGGTCGCGTCGTTCGCGTCGAACGACCAGGTCGCGCCGCCGCCCGCGCGGATGGCGAGGATCGCGACGTCGTCGCCGGGGACCTCGGGTACGACGAGCGCGCGCAGCAGCGCCGCCGGCTGCGAGCAGAACCCGAACGCCGGGTGTACGAGCACCTCGGCGACGCGGCGTTCACCCTGTTCGATGTCGCGCGTCGTCTCGATCAGGCCGTCGGTGAACGCTACCAGCAGATCGCCGAATGCGAGCCCGTCCTCGCGCGTGCGCGGCGGATCGAAGTCGCCCAAGCCGAGCGGGACTCCGGCCGCGTCCAGTCGCGCCAACGTCCCGTCGAAGGAGCGCACGAACGGCGGCGGATGACCGGCGTTCGCGTAGCGCAGGCGACGCGAATCCGGGTCGTACGCTGCGACGAAGGCGGTGACGAAGATGTCGGGATGCTCGTGCCGCAGGACCGAATCGGCGACGACGAGCCAGCGCGCGGGATCGCTCGCCAGCGCGCCCAGCGTGCGAAACGTCTGACGCATCTTCCCCATCGGAACCGCGGCTTCCAGACCACGACCGGCCACGTCGCCGACCGACATCGCGATCGTGCCGTCGTCGCAGCGAAACGCGTCGTACCAGTCGCCGCCGATGGTGAGGTCGCGCGTACCGGCGGCGTAGGTCGCGTCGAACGCGACGGCC